>OUNM011254091.1_pt1 | contig 27421 bp, 20 predicted proteins | sample 1769961 | NCBI WGS metagenome assembly OUNM01 (sample SAMEA3914820, study PRJEB12502) | metagenome | biome: forest; material: soil | place: USA | collected 2012-03-12 | depth 0.3 m | reverse complement strand
GCCGGCGGTGCCTCCGCCCAGGATCACGATGGTTCGCTTCGACATCGGCATGCTCACAAAAAGAAAAAGGGCGCGGCCTCGATAGAGACCGCGCCCAGTCTACGCTTTAGTACTTGAAGCGAACGCCGATCTGGAAGCGGCGGTCGTTGCGGATCCAGGCCGAGTCCTTGCGCACGGGCTTGGCGCCCGGCGTGACGGACGAGTCGCCCATGACCTGCTGTTGCATGACGGTCGTCGTATCGAGCAGGTTGGAACCGTCGAGCGACAGTTCGACATTGTCGTTGAGGCGATAGCGCAGCGACGCGTCGAGGAAGCCGTTCCCCTTCTGCCACATGGGCAGGCCGATACAGCAGTCGAGGTTGTTGGTCAGGAAGTCCGAACGGTAGCTATAGGCCAGGCGCCCGGCGAACGGACCCTTTTCGTACAGCAGGACCAGGTTGTAGCTTTCGTCCGAGATGCCGGCCAGGCGGTGCGAATCGAAGACGGCACCGTTGACCTGCAGACCGCCGCCGAAGGCAATCGTGCCGCCCGCCGCGTAGCCGGGCTGGTTGGCCAGGTTCGAGTTGGTGATGCCCGATTGCTGCGTGCGGGTGTAGTTGGCCTGGATGCCCAGGCCGTTCCACGGCGACGGCAGGAAGTCGAAGAAGGTCTGGTAGGCCACTTCGAAGCCGCGCAGCGTGCCGCCGCCCTTGCCGTTGCCCGGACCGCGGATGACCACGTTCTCAGTGACGCCGTTGAAGGTCACGGCGCGCGGCAGTTCGGCGTACGAAATATCGCCGTTCAGGTGCTTGTAGAACATGTCGAACGTGAACGAGCTGCTGGCGCTGATGTAGTTCTCGTAGGAAATGTCGAACTGGTCCGCCGTCACCGGGGCGAGGGCCGCGTTGCCCGAGTCCGCGTTGAAGACGAAGTTGTAGCCCTGGACGTTGTTCGGATCGGTGTGCGAACCCGCCGGATTCTTCCAGATGATGAAGGGCGAGTTGGCGGTGGTGTTGATCGCCGGCGCCTGGATCTGGACGTAGTTGCGCAGTTGGCCGAAGTCCGGCCGCGACATGGCGCGCGAAGCGCCAAGGCGGATGAAATTCTTGTCGTCCAGGCCAAAGCGGATGTTGAAGGCCGGCAGCCAGTTACTGTGCTTGGCGCCGTACGTACTCTTGGTGCCGGCACCCTGGCTGAAGGTCTTCATGTCCGCCGTGACGTAGCACGAGACGTTCAGCAGGTTGGCCGAGCTGGTCGGCGTCGAGCACGGGGCCAGCGTCGTGTACCAGGTCGGGTTGTTGAAGGCCACGCCGCCATTGCTTTCGATATCGGTCGTCACGTAGCGCACGCCGATATTGCCGTTGACCGTGATGCCGCCGAAGATGGTCTTGTCCGGACCGCCGAACTTGAGCATCACATAGGCCGCGTCGGTCTTTTCCGAGACGTTGAGCAGTTCGGAATCGACGAAGCAGCCTTCGGTATTGCCGGCGCGCTGGCAAAGCGGCGTCCAGCTGAGCGGCGAACCCGTCGTCGAGCCCGACAGGGCCTGGACCTGACGCGCATAGTCGCCGAGGACCTCGTTCGACAGGAAGACCATGGGGCCGTTGTTGAAGACGTTGCCGTTGTAGAAGCCGGACCGCAAGGGTTCGACCGCCCAGATGCCGGCCCCGTAGCCCTTGAAGTTCGGGGCGGTCGGGTTACAGGCGTAGGCCGCGGGCGACGTGTTGTCGAGGTTGAAGCCGGGGCCGTTACAGCCGTTCCACGGCTGGACGACCGGCGACCAGTTGTAGGCCGAATAGCGGACCTTCTGCTTGCGATCGGCATAGCGCACGCCGACCTTCAGCGTGTCGAGCCAGCCCGCGTCGTGGAAGCGGTATTCGGCGTCGGCGCGCAACGACAGCTGGGTCGCGTCGTTGTCCTCGTAGTGGTCCTGGATATAGGGGATGAACCAGTTGTGAGCGTTCGACAGGAAGCCCGGCGCGTAGTTGACGTTGGAGCCGGGCTCCAGCTTGATCTGCGGCGTACCGTCGCCGTTGACGCTGTAATTGGCGTTGGCCAGGGTCGAGGCGGCGACCAGAATGTCGTAGTTGTTGGTCTGGGCCTTGACGTACTGGACGTCGAAGCTGGTGCGCAGCTGGTCGCTAACCTTCCACTTGGCGTTCAGCGAGAGATCCTTGGTGCCTTCGGTGTGGTTGAAGATGCGGGCTTCGTCGTTGACCGTGATGCCCTGGCGCTGCGTGGTGCAGGTGCCGCCGGCGCCGCAGTAGTTGACGAAGGGCAGGCCCGGAACGGCCGAACCGCGGTTGATATTGTCGGCGGTCGAACCACCCCAGCCGCCGGAGCCGGTCGTGACGATGCCGGAGGTCAGCATGCCGTCGGGACCGAAGGTGAAGCTCGAACCGTCGGCCGGCCCGATGATGGCGCTGGTCTGGGGCGAGAAGGCGGGCGCCGCCCACAGGCCGAAGAAGCTGACGTTCGACGAGCGCTCGCGCCAGGCATTCTTGTAGTAGGTGTCGTTGTATTGCAGCGTGGCTTCGAACGTCTTGGCGTTGTTCTGGTACTGCAGGGCGATCGACGTGCCGTGACGGTTGCGGTCGTACTGCACCTGGCTGTAGTTGACCTGGTCGGGGATGTAGGCCCAGCCGCTGCCGCCGTACGGATTGTGCGTGCAGGGGACGGAACCGTCGGAATTGACGATCGGGTTGCCCGAGGTGTCGGCGTAACCGGCGTCGCAGAAGGTGCCGATGCGCTGCATGACGACCGCTTCGGTCTGCGTCAGGACGTGCGAATTGGCGTAGTTGAGCAGCAGGCCGAACTCGCCGACCTCGGTCTGCCAGCGGTTCGAATAGATGCCCGAATATTCGTAAGTGTTCTTCTTCGAACGGTCGCCGTAGTCGGCGCGCGCCGACAGCGAAATGACCTGGCCCTTCGAATCGAACGGCAGGCGCGTGCGCAGGTTGACCGAGCCGGCGATGCCGCCTTCGATCATGTCGGCCGTCAGGTTCTTGTACGAATCGACGCCGGCCATAAGTTCGGGCGACACATCGTTGAAGTTCAGGCCGCGGGCGCCGTCGGCGGTGAAGATGTCACGGCCGTTGAGCTCGGTGCGGACGAAGGTCAGACCGCGGATCAGGACCTGGGCCGGTTCCGCCGAAAAGTGGGTCGAGTCGTCGCTCGACTGGAAGCGCGACACAGTGATGCCGGGGACGCGCTGCAACGCTTCGGCGACCGATTTGTCGGGGAAGGCGCCGATATCGGTCGCGGTGATCGAATCGACCTGGGTATCGGCGTTCTTCTTGATGTCCTGGGCGGTTTTCAGCGCCTTGCGGACGCCGACGACGACGACTTCGTCGCCCTTGTCGGTCGTGCTTTGCGCGGCCGCCTGGCCGGCGATCGCCACAGCGGCCAGCGCCATCAGGGATACACTTCCCTTGAGGAGCTGCGCACCGGTGAAACGGGTGGACTTCATTGCTTTCTCCATGTTCAGCCGACGTTCGCGCCGGCATTGTGATTGGCGTGCGTTATCCGTCGGCGTATGGCGGGGCAGCCGCATGACAGCTGCCTCTGACCGCTACGCCGGCCGGTGTTTGCTTGTTCTTCGTCCAACACGTTTATGGAGACTGAGCGGGGCTTTGCGCGGCCAGAGCGTGCCTGCGTGCCATGACTGTTATCGCCAGGTCTCTTTCGGTCTTTTGATTGCCGGGCAGGTGCTGCTGCCCCGGCGGCGCGCCCGACGGAACGTCAGGCCGAAATCTGGTCCTCTCTCCCTGCACCGGCGTGTCTGCCGGCCCCTGCGATGCGCCATCATGCGATGGTCGTCATATTTGTTATATGACGGTCATAATATAACGTCATGCGGCAAGGCAAGCGATTCCACAGGACCGTGGCGTCACAAAAGCGTAGGGTTTGCATAAATGCCACACAGCCAGGGTGCGGTCAGATACCGTCAGGCAGGTGCGGACGCAGGGCCTGGGCGAGGTCGGGCGCCGTATGCGGCAGGCGGGAAAGGTCGCGATCTATGCCAAGCCTGGCGGCATGGACGATATGCGCCTGCGCGGCCGGCGACCTGACCGAACGCGCCATGACGACAGCGCCCGCCAGCCGCCCCAGAAGCGACGCGCCTTCGGCCGCGGCGTCAGCCGAATTCAGGCCCGCCATCCGGAAGGTGTCGGCGATCAGCCCTTCCAGCCGCGCTATTCCGGCTTCGAAATGGCGGCGGGCTTCGGCCCCCAGCCGCGCCAGGTCACCCGCACAGGCCGGCACCGGACAGCCCTGGCCCGGGCGGTTGATATGGGCGGGCGACAGGTAATAGTCGGCGTAGGCGATCAGGGCTTCACGCGGGCTCAAGCCGCGCGTACGGGCGGCGAAGCGCTCGCACGTCTTGTCGAACATGGCGTCGATCGCCTGCTCGACCAGATCGTCCTTCGACTCGAAATGCGCATAGAAGCCGCCATGGGTCAGGCCCTGCCGCTTCATCAGCGTGGCAACCGACAGGCCGTCGGGCCCGCCTTCGCGCAGCAGGATGGCCGCCTCGGTCAACAGGCGCAGGCGCGTGCGCGCCTTATGGTCGGAGTCGTATCGCACACCGGTCTTGTAGCATAGATCGGGCCACAGGCTAACCGGTCCAAAATCCCATGGGTTTTTAACGCTATAAGGTCTATCCGGCAGCCGATGTTCGCAGATCTCCGGCTTATCCTTGTCGTCATCGCGCTCGTCACCGGCGTCTGCGTCGTGACTGTTGCGGTGCGTTTCGCCCTGCCGCTTCTGGCCGGACCGTCGGAACAGTTGCGGCTTTGGCTCGAACGGCGCGGCCCCCGGTTCGGCCGGTACGCGGAAACGGTCCGACGCGACTGGGCCTATCTCATCGTCATGGCCCTGGTAATTCTGCTCGGCGCCTTCGTCTTCTTCAGCATCGCCGAGGATGTCGCCGAAGGCGATCCCTCGCTGGCGGCAGACCGCGCGACCTACCTGTTCATGCGGTCCCTGCGCACGCCGCTCGGCGACACAATCCTGACCGCCGTGACCGAGCTTGGCGATTCGATCATGGTCACGACCATGGGCGTCTTGGTGGCGGCATGGCTGATCTGGCGTCGGGCATGGCGGCCCCTCGTCTTCTGGGCGCTGGCCGTAGCAGGCGGTTCCATCCTCAATACGGCTATCAAGCTTGCGCTGCACCGCACGCGGCCGACCGACCTCTACCACGCCAGTTGGGATGCCTTCTCCTTCCCCAGCGGCCACAGCACCACCAACGCCGTGCTTTACGGATTTCTGGCGGTACTGATAGCCCGTGAATTGCCCCGGCGCCTGCGTTTGCCTTTGGCCTGCGCCACATCATCGTTTGTCGCCCTCATCGCCTTTTCACGCCTCTATCTCGGCGCGCACTGGTTGTCGGACGTCATGGGTGGACTGGCCTTTGGCTCGGCCTGGGTGGCGGTGCTGGCCTTCCTGCAGGCGCACGGCCGCTCGCACCCTGTCGGCGGCCGCCCGCTCCTGGCGATTTGCCTGGCCACGTTGATCCTGGCCGGCGGCGTCCATATCGCGCGTCAGCACGCCGCCGACCTGCGACTTTACGCCCTGCGCGCTGCATCCTGATCCCCTTCATCTTCGCATCATATTCGTGTGGCACGTGGACGCCGAAGGAGACCCGCCATGAAATCCCTGATCGCCCTGTCGGCCGTGCTGGCCTTAAGCCCCCTCGCCGCCCACGCCGGCGCGCTTCACGTCGCCGACACCCTGAAGATCGGCGGCGCAGGCGGCTGGGACTATGTCACCGTCGATCCCGTCCATAACCGCGCCTTTGTCGCCCACGGCGCGGCGATCTCGGCGGTCGACCTCGGCACGCGTCAGGCCTTGCCCGCCCTGATCGCCGCGCAAGGGTCGCATATCGCCCTGCCCGTCGACGGCGGCAGGACGCTGCTGGTGACCAACGGCAAAAGCAACACCGTCACCTTCAACGACGCGGTGACGGGCGCCGAGATCGCCTCGGTCGCCACGGACGCCAAACCCGACGCCGCCATTATCGAGCCCGTCTCGGGCAATGCCTACGTGATGGCCAATGGCGGGAGCGCGGTCGATGTCGTCGATGTCGCCACGCACGCCGTCGTCGCGAAAATCGCCACCGGCGGCGCCCCGGAAGCCGCCGCGGTCGACGGCAAGGGCCTGGTCTTCACGCACCTCGAAGACAAGAACGCCCTGGTCGTCATCGACGCCAGGACGCACGCGATCAAGGCCACTTACGCGCTCAAGGACTGCGACGAGCCGTCGGGCGTGGCCTTCGTCGACGCCGGCCGCCTGGTGCTGTCGGCGTGCAGGAACGGCATCGCGCGCGTCACCAATGCCGATACCGGCGCCGAAGTCGCCACCGTAGCCATCGGTCTGCACCCGGACGGCGCGCTCTACGATGCGAAGGCACGGCTGGGTTACGTGCCTTCGGGCGACGGCAAGCTGACCGTCATCGCTTTCGACGGCAAGCCGCACGTCGTGGACGTCGTGACGACGCGCCCCGGGGCGCGCACCGCCGCGCTCGACCCGGCGACCGGACATGTCCTGTTGCCTGTGGCCGACCTGACTCCGCCGGCCAAGGCCGGCGACCGTCCGGGCATCGTACCGGACAGCTTCTCCATCCTGGTCGTCGGCCAATAGGGCTATCAGTGTCGCGTAACCCGGTGTATTGCCTTGCTGACCCTTGCGACTCCTGAACCGGAACCCATGCGTATCCTCCTGGTCGAAGACGACGGCATGCTCGGCAAGGCGCTCGAAACCGGCCTGCGCCAGGCGGGCTATACGGTCGACTGGCTGACCGACGGCGAGGACGCCCGCCTGGCGCTCGCCGCCAATCCGTACGAGGCCGCGATCCTCGACATCAACCTGCCGTCCCTGTCGGGGCTGGACGTGCTGCGGTCGCTGCGCGACCGCTCCGACCTGCCGGTGATCATCATGACCGCGCGCGACGGGCTCGACGACCGCATCGAAGGCCTAGACCTCGGCGCCGACGACTATATCGTCAAGCCCTTCGCCCTGGCCGAACTGGAGGCGCGCCTGCGCGCTGTCCACCGCCGCAGTCAGGGGCGGTCGCAAACCGTGATCCGTCACGGCGAGTTCGAGCTCGACACCGCCGGGCGGACGCTGAAGCGCCTGGGAAGCTGGATCAAGCTGACCGCGCGCGAGTTCCAGATCCTGCAACTTCTCATGCAGCGCATGGGCCGTATCGTGTCCAAGGGCGACATCGAGACCCAGGTCTATAGCTGGGACGGCGATTTCGAGAGCAATACGGTCGAAGCCGCCATCTATTCGCTGCGCAAGAAGGTCGGCCGCGACCTGATCACCACGATCCGCGGCGTCGGCTATGTGATCAATCCCTGATGACCCTCCGTTTCCTTCGCCCCTCGCTGACCACGCAGATCCTCAAGGGCATCGCCTTTCCGTTTCTGCTGGTGACGCTGCTGATCGGCGTCATCGCCTGGTTCAGCGCCAGCGAAGAGATTTCGGAGATCTACGATTCCAACCTGACGACCACGGCGCAGGAACTGTGGCTGCTGGCCCATGCCGACACCAGCGGCAACCGGCTGACCGTCGATCCGCGCGCCATGCACATGACGCCGGACGACCAGGACGCGCTGGACGACTATGCCCGCTGGCGCCGGTTCCGCGTGTGGAAGGGCCACGCCCTGCTGATCGCCTCGGACAACAGCCCGCCGCCCGATTCCGGGCGCCATCCGCGCGGCTTCGTCACGATCCGGCTAAAGGACGAAACCTGGCGGGTCTATACGATGCGGTCGCCCGGCGACGACACGATCGTCGAGGTCAGCGAGAAGTTCGAGGCGCGCAGCGAGGTGACCGGCCGCATCGTGTGGGGAGTGTCGCTGCCCCTGCTCTTCGTCCTGCCGGTCATCGGACTTCTGGTCTGGCTGGGCGTGCGCTGGGGCCTGCGCGACCTGCGCCGCTTCGCCTCCGGGGTCGGCGCGCGCACGCCCGAGCACCTGTCGCCGATCGACGAAACCGTTCCGGCCGAGCTCGAACCTCTGGCGCAGGCGCTCAACCAGCTGCTGGCGAAACTGCAACGGTCGCTGGCCCAGGAGCGCCTGTTCACCGACAATGCGGCGCACGAACTGCGGACACCCCTGGCGGCCCTGAGCGTCCAGGCCGAGGTCGTGCGCAATGCCCCTCCTGGCCCCGAACGCGATGCCATGCTCGACGACTTCAGCCAAGGCGTGCGGCGCACCTCGGTTCTGCTCGACCAGCTCCTGACGCTGGCGCGGCTTCAGCACGCTACGACCGAAGCCGCGCCGGTGACGCTTCGCGAGGTCGCCGCCGAAGCCATCGCCACGGCCTACCCAAGGGCACTCGGCCGCCGGATCGAGCTCAGCCTGTCGGGCGAGACCGACGTCACCTTCAGGACGCGCAAGGCCATGGCGGCAATGCTGCTCGGCAACCTGCTCGACAATGCCATCAAATATTCTCCCGAAGGATCGGCCGTCGAGGTCACGATCGCGGTCGAGGACGGCGATCCGGTCGTTCTGGTTCGCGACCACGGCCCCGGCATCCCCGAGGCCGAACGCGAGGCCGTGTTCAAGCGCTTCTATCGCGGCAAGGGGCGGACAGAGCCCGGCAGCGGGCTGGGCCTGGCCATCGTGCGGACCATTTGCGACCTCTTGCCCGCCGATATCGCCCTTATGACGCCTGAAGACGGACAGGGCCTTTGCGCAAAAGTGCGACTCCGCTGACCATGTTTGAACTTGGCTTCAGTTTCCCATCAGCATCGCGCCTTATGGGCTTCAAAAAACGGACTGAGATAACGGTGGCAACGGGTCAAATTTGCGGAATCGCGGCAACCGGGTTGATGCTCGGCCTGTCAGCTTGCGCGTCGTACCAGGCCGCGCCGCTGAGACCCGACGCCCTGGTCGCGCCTGCCGTCACGGCGCCGCTGCCCGCCGACCCCGACGCGCTGCTTAAGGTCGCCATCGATCACGATCCGGCCGTCGCCGCGGCGCGCGCCAGCCTCGACGCGGCGCTCGCGGCGCAAAAGGCGGCCAGGAACCTGCCCGCGCTCAGCCTGACGCTCAGCACCGAATATTCGAAGGACGCGGACCCGCAGCACCCCTGGCTCTACGGCGCCGCGGTCGGCATCCCCGTCGATGCGGGAGGCCGGCGTACAGCGCGGGTCACCGCCGCGGACCTGACGGTCGTCAAGGCGCGTTATGCCCTGGCGGACGCGATCTGGGCCAGCCGCCAGCGCCTGCGCCAGGCCGAAAGCGATCTCTATTACGCGAAGGCGCTGGCCGCGCTCGACCGGACGCTCAGCGAACAGCGCGAAGCCTATGCGGCGGCGCTCGACAAACGCGTGACCGGCGGTGAAGATACCCGTGCGCTCGCCGCCCAGGCCGAGCTCGACGCGTCCGCCGCGCGCCAGGCCCTGCGTCAGGCCGAAGCCGGCGCCGTCCAGGCGCGCGCCGACCTTGCCCGCGCGCTCGACGCAAGGCCGGACGCGGTGGACGCCCTGCCGGAAATCGTTCCGCCGGTGATAGACGTCCAAACCGCCGCCGAACTCGCCGACAAGTCGCTGTATACGCGAACCGATATCGCCTCGGCCGTCGCCGATTATGACAGCGCCGAAAACGACCTTCGCGGCGCCGTCGCCGGACAATATCCGGATTTCAATATCGCCCCTGGCTATACCTGGGACCACGGCGCGGTGAAGTGGCCGCTCAATCTGACGCTCGCCCTCCCGCCGCTCGACGGCAACCGTGCCCATATCGAGCAGGCGCAGGCCGCGCGGCTGGCCGCCGGGAAGACGCTGGAAGACCGCATCAAGTCCGCCCTGCACGACGCGCGCGCCGCGGCGGCGCAATACCGGAGCGACCGCGACGCGTTCGACGCGGTCCGTGCCAGGGACCTGCCCCTGGCCGAAACCCTGGCGGCGCATGCCGAACGCGCGCTCAAGGCCGGCGAAAGCGACCGCACGGAAGCCATGGCCGCGGCGGCCGCCCTGACGCAGACAAGGGTCGCGGCCTTGCAAGCCGCGAAAACCGCGTCCGACGATCGCCTGAAACTCGAGGACGCCACGCGCCAGTCGGCCGACGCGTCCGAACTCAGCCTTCTCAGCCAAGAGATGACGAAATGACCTTCCGCCTTACCGCAGGCCTGGTTGGCCTTCTGCTGGCGGTGCCTGCCGTGGCCTTCGCCGGTCCCTTGCACCTCGATGCCGCCACGCAGACCCGCCTGCAGATCCGCACGGCGCCGATCGAGGCCGCGCATGCGTCCGCCGCGGTCGACGGCTTCGCCACGGTCCAAGATCCTTCGCCCCTGCTGCAATTGCTCGGCGACCTCAAAGCGGCCGAAGCCGCCGCGGCCGCCTCGCAGGCCGAGGCCGTTCGCACCGCCACCCTGTCGAAGGACGCCACGGTCGCCGTCAAGACCGCCGAAGCCGCAAAGGCGCAAGGCCTGGCGGATCAGGCAAAGGTCGCCGTGCTGAAACAGCGCCTGGGCGTCGAATGGGGCGCGGCCTTCGTCCGCCTGTCCGACACCGATCTTTCGGCCCTGGCGCACGATCTCTCGATGGCTGAGGCCGCCATCGTGCGCATCGATACACCGTCGGGCGCGGGTCTCAACACGGCAAGGAACGCGATCCTCGACCTGGGGCCGCTCGGCAGCGCCAATGCACGCGTGCTCGGCGTGGCGCGCACGGCCGATGCGCGGCTGCAGTCGCCGGGCCTGATCACCCTGGTCACCGGTCAGCAAGCCGCCTATCTGAGCACCGGCCTGGCGGTCAAGGCAAAGCTGTACGGCGGCGGTGCGTCCGACGGCTGGCTCGTCCCCAACGCCGCCCTGATCCGTTCGGGCGGCCAGGTCTTTGCCTTCGTCAAGACCGGCCCCCTCACCTTCGACAAACGCGTGGTGGCGCGCGTCCGCGTCGCGGCCGACGGCCTGGTCGTGCAGTCGGGCTTCCGCACGGGCGACGCCGTCGTCGTCCAGGGCGGCGCCGCGTTGCTGGCCGCCGAAGCCGCCCCGCCTCCGGGCGCCAAAAAGGACAGCGACGACTGATGCTGTCCCGCCTCGTCACCTTGAGCCTGAAGCATCCGCGCCTGGTGGCGCTTGCGGCCGCCGTGCTGCTCGTCGCCGGCAGCCTGACGCTGGTGAACGCGAATTACGACGTCTTCCCGGATTTCGTGCCGGCCCAGGCGGAGGTCCAGACCGAAGCGCCGGGCTTGTCGGCCGAGCAGGTCGAACAGCTGGTGACGCGTCCGGTCGAGCAGGCGGTCAACGGCGCGGCGGGCGTGGAAACCGTGCGCTCGGATTCGATCCAGGGCCTGTCGATCGTCAACGTCGTCTTCAAGGAAGGCGCCGAGCCGTATCGCGCCCGGCAGATCGTCGCCGAGGCGCTGTCGGAGGCCGCGTCCGAACTGCCGGCCGGCGTCGGCCCGCCCAAGGTCTCGCCGTTGACCTCGTCGACCATGGACCTGCTGAAGATCGGCTTCACCAGTCCGAAGGCCGATCCGCAGGCCCTTCGCGACTTCGTGCAGTGGCAGGTTCGGCCGCGCCTGATGGCCGTGCCCGGCGTGGCGCGCGCCACTGTCTACGGCGGCCAGATCCGCCGCCTGGAAGTCCGCGTCCGGCCGGACGCGCTGACGGCGCGGTCCTTAAGCCTCGACGACGTCGTCAAAGCGGCGCAGACCTCGACGGCGCTGTCGGGCGGCGGTTTTATCGACACCTCCGAGCAGCGGATTCTCGTCGAACCGCGCGCCCAGGCCGCGGCCGCGGCCGACATCGCCGCCACGCCGATCCCCGGCGGCAACACGCCAGGACGTGGAGGCGCCATCGTCCATATCGGCGACGTGGCGGACGTTGTCGAAGCCCCCGCTCCCGATTTCGGCGACGCCGTCATCATGGGCAAGCCCGGCGTGCTGATCGCGCTGTCGAGCCAGTACGGCGCCAACACGCTGAAAGTCACGCGCGACGTCGAAGCCGCACTCAAGGAACTCGAACCCGCCGCACGCGCGCAGGGCATAGGGCTGGTAACCGGTCTTCACCGCCCGGCCAACTTCATCGAGACGGCGCTGTCGGGCATTACCCAGGACATCGTGATCGGCGCCGTGCTGATCGCCGTCATCCTGTTCGGTTTCATGCGCAATATCCGCACCGTGCTGATCTCCTTCGTCAGCATTCCCCTGTCGCTGATGGCCGCCATCATGGTTCTCGACCGAATGGGCGTCAGCATCAACACCATGACGCTGGGCGGGCTGGCCGTAGCGCTCGGCGTCGTCGTCGACGACGCCGTCATCGACGTCGAGAATATCGTCCACCGCCTGCGCGAGCGCCGCGAAAACGTGAGCGTCATGGACACGATCCTCCACGCCTCGCTGGAGGTGCGCGCGCCGGTCATCTATGCGACGCTGGTGGTGGCGCTGATCCTGGTGCCGGTGCTGCTGATGCACGGTCTGCAAGGCGCCTTCTTCGCGCCGCTGGCGCTTGCCTTCATCCTGGCCACCCTGATCTCGCTCCTCGTCGCCATCGTCGTCACGCCGGCGCTCAGTCTATTGTTTCTAAAAAATACGAATCTTTCCGCCGAGCCACGCAGTCTGCAATGGCTGAAGCGCCGCCACGCCCGCGCTCTGGAAAGCCTTTGCGCACGGCCCGGGGTACTCTTCATAATATCTGGAATAATAAGCCTTGCCGCCGTCGGAGCCCTGTTCGTGTTCAATACCGAGCTTTTGCCGTCGTTCCGAGAGGGTCATTTCGTGCTGGGCGTCGCCGCGCCTCCGGGCACCTCCTTGTCGGTCATGCGACGCTATGGCGAATCGATCTCGCAGGACCTTCTGGCCATCGACGGCATCGCTACCGTCGAACAGGAGATCGGCCGTTCCGAAGGCGGCGAGGACACCTGGGGCACCAACCGTTCGGAATTCCACGTCGAGCTGAAGCCCCACCTGTCGGGCGCGAAGCAGGATGCGATCGAAGCGAAGATTCACGACGTGCTGGACGCTTATCCGGGGCTCGAAACCGAAGTCCTGACCTTCCTCGGCGACCGTATCGGCGAGTCGCTGACGGGCGAGACGGCCGCCCTGGCGGTCAATATCTACGGCGCCGACGCCGACAGTCTCGAAACCACGGGCAATGCCGTCGCGGACGTCCTGCAAAAGGTCGCAAACGCCGGTGACGTCAAGGTCCAGACCCCGCCCCGGATGCCGAGCGTCCGGGTCGATATCGACCGCGCCGCGGCCGCGGCGCGCGGGATCGCGCCCACCGACATACTGGCAGCCGTTCAAAGCGCGTACGAAGGCGCACCCGCCGCGCAGATCTACCGCAGCGACCGCGCCATAGCGCTGGCCGTCACCCTGCCCGACGACCTGCGCCAGAGCCCCGAGGCCGTCTCGGAATTGCTCATTCGTGGCGCCGACGGCCAGGTGGCTCGTCTGGGTGACGTCGCCCGCGTTACGCTTGGCGAAAGCCGCACCACCATCTCGCACATCGGCGGACGCCCGGTCGAAACCGTCACTGCCAATCCCGCCCCCGCCGATGTGGCGCGCGTTACCGCCGCCGCCAAGGCCGCCATCGCCGCGAAGGTCAAGCTGCCGGCGGGCGTCTATCTCGACTATGTCAGCGTGGCCGACGACGCCGCCAAGGCCCGCAACGCGCTGCTGATCGCTACGGCCATGGCGGTCGTCGGCATTATCGCGCTGCTGGCGCTGGCCTTCGGCAGCGGACGCGCGGTCGGCCTGATCCTGGCCTCGGCCCCCTTCGCCCTGGTGGGGGGCGTGGTCGCCGTGGGCTTGACGGGCGCAAGCCTGTCGCTGGGCGCGCTGGTCGGCTTCGTGACGCTGTTCGGCGTTGCGGCGCGTAACGCCATCCTGCTTCTGGCGCACACCCGGCAACTGGCCGATGACGGCCACGAGTGGTCGATCGCCCTGGTGACCAAGGCCACGCAGGAACGCGTGACGCCGATCCTGATGACGGCGCTGGTCACGGCGCTGGGGCTTCTTCCGCTGGCGCTGGAAACCGGCCAGGCCGGACGCGAGATCCAGGGTCCCATGGCGCTTGTCATCCTGGGCGGACTGATCACCTCGACCCTGATGAGCCTGATCGTCCTGCCCGCCATGATCTGGCGCTACCTGCATCCGAAAATCGCCGCCCGCGAAATCCAGGACTAATACCAGCGCGTTTGAGCTGAAAAATCCTATGCCCATGCTCAATTTTCACGAGCGCCGGCCTGATCATGAACGTTTCCTCCCGTCACCGGCATCCATAGCCGGACCGGCCGTGTCCGGCCGTTGGTCGATGGGAGGATACTATGAAAAAGACGTATGCGCTCGGCGTTACGATCGCCGCGGCCGGTATCATGGCTCTGGCCGCCTGCGGCGGCTATGGCAGCGGCGGAGGGTATGGCGGCGGTGGCGGAGGCGGTACCGGCTATTCCTCGTCCATGTCGAGCACGTCGTTCTCGGCGACCGACGTCGTCCGCGACACGGCGACGGCCGGTGTGGCGCACACCGACGCCAACCTGGTCAACGGCTGGGGTATCGCATTCAACCCCAACGGCTTTGTGTGGGTGGCCGACAACGGCACCAACAAGTCGACGCTTTACGACGGCAACGGCGTCCCACAGACCCTGGTGGTCAATCTGAACAACGGCCTGGTCGCCGGCGCCCACCCGACCGGCATCGTGTTCAACGGCGGCACCGGTTTCGTGCTCAACGCCCTCGTCGGCGGCGGCAACTATATCGGTCATGGCGGCTACGGCGGCGCGCTGTCGGGCACATCGGCATTCGTGTTCGCGGGCGAAGGCGGCACGCTGACCGCCTGGGCGCCGGCGGTCGACACGGCCAACGCCTATGTGGTCTACGACGGTTCGGCCGGAGGGGCGGTCTATAAGGGCCTGGCCATCACGACCGGTACGACCAACCGCCTCTACGCCGCCGACTTCCACAACAAGCGCATCGACGTCTTCGACGGAACCTTCGCCAAGATCACCGCGCCCGGCGGCTTCACCGACGCCAATATTCCAGCCGACTACGGCCCCTTCAACATCCAGGCGATCGGCAGCCAGCTTTACGTTACCTACGCCAAGAAGGATCCCGCCAGCGAGGACGAGGTCGCGGGCGCGGGCTTCGGCTATGTCGATATCTTCGACCTGAACGGCACCCTCGTGAAGCGGCTGGTCGGCGCCGGCGGTGCATTGAACGCCCCGTGGGGCGTCGCCATGGCGCCGGCGAACTTCGGCACCTACAGCAATATGCTGCTGGTCGGCAATTTCGGCGACGGCAAGATCAACGCCTACGATCCGACGACCGGCGCCTGGGCGGGCGTGCTCACCAAGGCCGGCGGCCAGGCCATCGTCATCGACGGCTTGTGGGGCATCGCCTTCGGCAACAATCTCAACAGCCAGCCGTCCAACACGCTGTTCTACGCCGCCGGTCCTTCGGACGAGGCCCACGGCGCCTATGGCCGGATCGACATGCAATAAACGGCCGGACACCGGGATGAAACTGCGGCGAAGGGCGCTCACAGCCCCCTCACCCCGAACGCCTGACGCCGCGTTTCCCGCCCTCCGGTCGTCCCCGGAGGGCGGGGGCTTTTTCGCGAATTCCGAGGATGCGCGATTTCGTGGGAAAATTTTTTGCAAAGGGAGTGAACCGATTGCAGTGCTCTCAGAATATACTTGTTCGGACGGAGAGTGCGATGCTCAAACTGCGCGGCGACGGCGGCAAGAAGCCCGCCGGCGCGGACCCCAATGAAGCGGATCTGGTCGGACGCGTGGCCGGGCAGGACCGGCGTGCCTTCGAGACCCTCTATCGCCTCTACCATCCGCGCCTGACCGCCTTTCTGACGCGTTTCATCCGCCGGCCCGACCGGGTCGAGGAGGCGCTCAACGACACGCTGATGGTCGTGTGGAACCGCGCCGACCGCTACAACGGTGAAAGCAAGGTTTCGACCTGGGTGTTCGGCATCGCCTATCGCCAGGGGCTGAAGGCGCTGGGACGCTTCGACGAGGCGGTCGAGGACCTCGACGCCGACGCCCGCAAGAGCGACGAGAAAACGCCCGAGGAACACCTGGGGCATCGCCAGACGCGCATCGTGCTCAATCGCGCCATGGCAAAACTGAGCGCCGACCACAGGGCCGTGGTCGACCTCGCCTATTTCCATGAAATGGGTTATCGTGAGATCGCCGAAATCATGGACTGTCCGGTGGACACGGTGAAAACACGCATGTTCCACGCCCGCCGCAATTTGAAGGCGCAGCTGTCCGGCCAGTTGGCCGACTGGCTGTGAGAGTATCATGACCGGAACCATTATCTCCCTGCACGGCGACCAGCATGACCAGGTCAATGCGCTTTTGCCCTGGTATGTCACTGACCGGCTCGACGAAGACGACCGCGCGCGCGTCGAGGCGCACCTTGCCGGCTGCCAGACCTGCCAGGCGGACCTCGCCGCCGAACGCCGGCTGAAGGCCCTGATTCACGAGACCGCCGAAACGGGCGATGCCGACGTCGGCCTTGCCCGGCTGATGGCCGATATCGATGCCGAACCCGGATCGGCGCGTCCGACCTTCGGGCAGCAATGGCGAAGCAGTCCAGGGTGGATGCGCTGGGCCGTCGCCGCGCAGCTGCTGCTCCTGATCGGCGGCGGTGTCGGGTTTGGGTTTGCCGTGCAGCCCAGGGCCGAGCCGCAATATCACGCGCTTTCCGCCGCCGCGGAGCCCCGGCCCGGCAACATCGTCGTCGTCTTCCGTCCGGACGCGAAGGAAAGCGAAATCCGCAGTGCCCTGCGGACAGGCCATGCCCGCCTGGTCGACGGGCCGACCGCAGCCGATGCCTATGTGCTGAACGTACCGTCGGCCGGGCGCGACGCCGCCTTGAGCGCCTTGCGCGCCCACAAGGCCGTCGTTGTCGCCGAACCGCTTGACGGAGACCCGCGGTGAGGACGGCCGCCCGTCGCGGGCCGTTTCTCGCCGGCGTCCTGCTGGTCATGCTCGGCCTGTGCCTGATCCTGTTCCAGCCCGCGCGGGCCGCGGACGGCGACGGCGACCATCGCGTACTGGTCTTCGTGCGCATGCCGCCGGCGCATTTCACGCCGCAGGGCAGTTATGGCGGCAATTACGGCGCCGGCGCCGAAGGCGCCAGACGCGAGGCCCTGGCCCGCGAACGCGCGAAAGCCAACGGCCTGACCGTCGTTGATCGCTGGGCCATGCCCATGGTCGGGGTGGACTGCTTCGTCATGGAAGTCCCCGCCGACCGGTCGCCGCGGGACGTCGCCCTGGCCCTGTCCCACGAACCCGGCATCGAATGGGCCGAGCCCATGCAGACCTATCATGGCCAGGGCAAGATCGCGGGTCAGGCCGACGGCGATCCGCTGTCCGCCACCCAGCCCGACATGCGCGAATGGCACCTCGACGCCCTCCACCGGATCGCCACCGGAAAGAATGTCAAGGTCGCGATCATCGACAGTGCTATCGATGCGCGGCATCCCGACCTCGTCGGCCGGGTCGTGATGCGCCAGAATTTCGTCATCGGCCGAGACGATGCGCCGGAACTGCACGGCACCGGTGTGGCCGGGATCATCGCGGCCACCGCCGGTAACGGCAAGGGCATTGTCGGCGTCGCCCCCAACGCCCGGCTGATGGCGCTCCGGGCCTGCTGGCAGGAAAGCCCGGCCGCGACCGTCTGCGATACGCTGAGCCTGGCCAAGGCGCTTTATTTCGCCGTCGAGCACAAGGCGGACGTCATAAATATGAGCCTGTCCGGACCGTCCGACCGGATCCTGGGCAGCCTGATCGACGCAGCGCAGGCCCGTGGCATCACCGTCGTCGGCGCAGTCGATCCCGCTCAGAAGGACGGGGGCTTTCCCGCCTCGCACAGCGGTGTCGTGCCGGTGGTCGACGAAGGCGATCCGACGAACGATACGCACGCTTATGGGGCCCCGGGACACGACATTCCGACGACCAAGCCGGGCGGCTGGTCCTTCGTCAACGGCAGTTCCTATGCCGCGGCGCACGTCAGCGGGCTGTTCGCCCTGATCCGCGAGCGCGGCGGCAAGGCGCAGGCGGTGCTGGTGACGACAGGCGCCGCCAAGACCATCGATCCCTGCGCCACCCTGAAACGCCTTGGTGGCGACGCCGGCTGCACGCCCGATTTCGCTGCCGGCGGACGACCCTGATATGTGGGCTGTGGCGCGCTTGATCCTGCTTATGGGTATGCTCGCGCCCGTGGCCCATGCCGAAAGTCAAATGTCGTTCAGCGCGGCGATCGATTCCGACGATCGCTTTCGCGGCCTGTCGCTAAGCCACGGCCGTCCCGATCTGCGCTTCGATCTTGGTTATGACCACCCGACCGGACTCTATGCCGGCGCCTCGCTGGCAGTGGCCTCGGGGCGCATGCAGCAAAATCCTCTCATCCATTACACGGCCTATGCCGGCTGGGTGTCGGCGCCCCGCACGGGCGTGTCGTGGGAAGGCGGCGTCAGCCATACCCATATCGGCGACCGCGAGCGCTACGACTACGACGAGCTCTACACAGGGCTGATCACCGAGGCGGCCAGCGCGCGGCTGTCCTATTCGCCGCACTATTACGGTCACGACGTACAGACCCTCTACGCCGATCTGAGCGGCGGCAAGCGGCTATCCGGACGTGTCCGCGTCTTCGCCCATGCCGGCTGGCTGACGCGATTGTCAGGTGCCTGGGGCCTGCGCTCGCGCTACGATGTCAGTGCCGGCGTCGCGACGACGATCCGGGCCTATGAGCTGCGCCTGTCGGTGACGCAAGGTCCTCCGCTCTATTCCTGGGGACGCGAGGACGGCGGCACGGCCCTGGTCGTCAGCGCGGTGCGCGCCTTCTGAACGGAACGAACGGAAATCGGTATATATGACCATGCCGACCCTGCCCGTTCTGATGCTGCTCCTCGCCACGGCCGTGCCTGCCAATGCGCGCGAATACGTGCTCAGGCCAGACACGACCAGTGTGCGTTTTTCCTATCACCAGATGGGCTTTCTCCGCGACGACGGCCGCATCGGCAAGGCGTGGGGCACGGGCGCTTTCGACCCCGACCGGCCGCAGGCGAGTTCGGTCGAGGTGCGGCTCGAGATGTCGAGCCTGACGATCGGCGCCGGCTGGTTCGACGGCAAGCTGCACGGCCCCGACTATTTCGACGTGGCGCGCTATCCCGCCGCGACCTTCCGCTCGACGCAGGTTGTGACGACGGGACCGGATACGGCGACGATCACCGGGGAGTTGACCCTGCACGGCGTGACGCGGCAGGTCGTGCTGACGGCGATCTGCCACCGGACGGACAGCCGGCTTACGCTCAATGCGCGTACGCGCATCCGGCGCAGCGATTTTGGCATCGACCGCGACCGCATGCTGATCAGCGACGATATCGATCTCGATATCGCGGCGACCGCCATGGCTATGGATTAAGCTGCGTCCAAAAGGGCCGCGGTGACCTGAAGCAGGTCCTCGGCCTCGAAAGGCTTGCGGATCTGGGCGTCGGCGCCGATGCGACGCGTGGCGTTGAGGGCGTCGGTCTCGCTGACCTTGGCTTCCAGCCCGCCCGACATCGAAATGATGCGGACCTTGGGCCAGGTCGTCTTGATGGTGCGCATGCCCGCAAAGCCGCCCATGCCGGGCATGAAGACGTCGCACAGGACGACATCGACGTGGGCGATGTCGATATCGGCGAAGGCCTGTTCCATCGATTCCGCCTGCGACACGCGATAGCCGCCGCTTTCGAAGGCGCGCGCGGCGATCATTCGGATGGTGCGGCTGTCGTCGATCACCAGGACATGGCGCTTGCGCTTGCCGCCGGTCAGATTGTTCTCGGCCGTCGTCAGAATGTCCTTGAGGAGCGCGTCGTTGAACGGCTTCCTGAGCACGAAATCGGCGCCTGAGCGGCGTGCCTGCGCCAGGGTTTCCTCGATCGCGTCCTTGCTGGAACCCGCCGTCATCAACACGATCGGCGCATGCGGCGCCAGCTTGCGGAAACGGTCGAGGTGCAGCAACGTATTGTGCTGGCCGACGAAGACGTCGAGGAACAGGGCGTGCACCGCCATCTGGGTCAGGCCTTCGGAAGCGTCGCGCATGGTCTCGAAGTGAATCGGCGACCATCCCAGCCCTTCGATCATCTTGGCGATGATCTGGGCCTGGATGCGGCTGTCTTCGAGGATCAGTGCAGTCCGTTCCATGAATGTTGGTCTTAGTCCCCTTGCTCGGCGTCATAATGCACCAGCCTTTGCAACTATTCGGTAAACGGCAGAGGTAAGATCCGCATTTTCCCCATATAATGTTTGGGTTAGCGCATACAGGTCAGTCCACAATCGATACGGTATCCGGAGGTCGAAACACAACCCGGCGCAAACAAAAATCGCCAGGCGGCCTGAACAGATGAAAAATTGGTATTGCCAATTTGATGCAACTGCCGTCAAGTGCCGCCACAACGATAATGGGAAACCCCGGATGGGAGTGAATATGCGGTATACTTTGGCCGTTATGGCCTTGACCTTGACCTGCGCTGGACCTGTCTGCGCGCAAACGACGATGCCGGCGGCGCCCGCCGTGCTGCTGACCGACGCCATCGACCGGCCCGGCCAGGACCTGTCGGGACTGTGGGCCTATTCGACCGACCTGTACAGGACGGCCGAGACCGACATCAACGGCCGTCCGCCGGCGCCGCGCGCCATGCGGTTCCGCGACGTGCAGGTCGACGCCGAGGTGGCGAAAAAGCCCGACACCGAATTTTTCGAATTCGACATGGACAAGGCGCCCAGGGCCGCCCTGCCCGGCGCCTGGAACGCCGCCGACCCGGAGCTGCGCTGGTTCGACGGCCTGATGTGGTACCAACGCCACTTTACCGCCGAAGCGGTAGGCACCCGCCGCGCCTTCCTGCGCTTCGAAGCCGTCAACTACCGCGTCAAGGTCTACGTCAACGGCCAGCTGGCGGGCCAGCACGAGGGCGGCTTCACACCGTTTTCGATCGAGGTCGGCAAACTTCTGCGCGCCGGCGACAACCAGGTGACGATCGGCGTCGATTCGACGCACGACGACACGACCGTACCGCCGACCGTCACCGACTGGGATATCTATGGCGGGGTGACGCGACCGATCCGCCTGATCTACACGCCCGAGACCTTCATCGACGACGAATTCGTGCACCTCGACCTCGACGGCCATATCCGCGGCAGCGTGCACCTGAACGGCGGCGCCGCCGGCAACCGCGACGTCTCGGTCAAGATCGGCACGGGCAAGGCGATCGCGCTGAAGACCGATCAAAACGGCGATGCGAAGATCGACGTCGTATCGCCCAAGGGGCTGAAGCTGTGGTCGCCGGACAGCCCGACGCTGTACGACGTGGCCTTCGCCGCCGGCGACGACAAACTGACCGATCGTGTCGGCTTCCGGACCATCCAGGCCAGGGGCACGGATATCCTGCTCAACGGCAAGCCGGTCTTCCTGCGCGGCATTTCGATGCACGAGGAAGAGTTCGGCTCCAACCCCGCGCGCCGCATGACCCCGCAGGCCATCCGCGCACTGCTGAGCGAGGTCAAGGACGGACTGCACGGCAACTTCGTCCGTCTGGCGCACTATCCGCACTCGGAACTGACAACGCGCATGGCCGACGAAATGGGCCTGATGATCTGGAGCGAGATCCCGGTCTACTGGTCGGTCGATTTCGGCAACGAAAAGACGCTCCTCACCGCGCGCCACATGCTGGCGGAAAACATCCTGCGCGACCGCAACCGCGCCTCGATCATCGTGTGGAGCGTCGGCAACGAGACGCCCAATACGCCCGAGCGCAACCGCTTCCTGGCGACGCTGGCCGACGACGCCCGGGCGCGCGACGGCACGCGCATGATCAGCGCGGCGCTGCTGGTCAGCCACGCCATGAAGGACGGCCATATCGAGATGGCGATCGACGACCCTTTGGTCGAACACCTCGACCTGATGGCGGCCAATACCTATAACGGCTGGTACGGCGACGACAAACTGCCCGACGTCGCGCTCGAAACGTGGAAGATGCCGGCCGACAAGCCGCTGATCTTCTCGGAATTCGGCGCCGACGCCCTAGCGGGGCTGCACGACGCTGCCCACCCGGTGAAGTTCACCGAGGAATACCAGGCCGAATTCTACCGCCAGACCCTGGCCATGGCCGACAAGATCCCGGCGCTTCGCGGCATGTCGCCGTGGATCCTCAAGGATTTCCAGTCGCCGCGCCGCCAGCACCCGGTCTATCAGAACGGTTGGAACCGCAAGGGCCTGATGTCGGAAACCGGCGTGCGCAAGGAGGCTTTCGATGTCCTGGCCAACTACTATACCGGCAAGGCGGACAAGGAGTAACGGCGTAAGCCGTTACTTCCCCTTCGCGATCTCAACCGCGTAGACGTGGCCCGGGCCCCACATGTTCGAGCGGAAGACCAGCCACTTGCCGTCGGGCGTGAAGCTGGCATTGGGCTCCGAACGGTAGTTGTGCGGGTTCAGATCGACCAGCTTCTCACGCTCGAAGGCGCCGGCCTGGATCAGGGCAGCGCTGTTGGCGGCGTGGATGCCGGCGACGTCCGGCACCATGTGCGGCTTCAGCAGGTAGATATACTTGCCGTCGGGCGCGTGGGCGGCCATTTCGGGGTCGCCGCCGTCGCTCGAAAAGACCGAGCCGTCGGGTGAGCTGTTGAAGTGCACGCCCCAGGCGTTGCGGTCGAGGTGATACCAGGTGCGCTTGCCCGTCGCGATCTCATAGCCCGCGACCCAGAAGTCCTCGCCGCGCGGCGTTTGCAGGTCGTACCACACCGTCTTGCCGTCATTGCTCCACCATTCGTGGCCGGCGATTTCCATGTTCATGGTGCGGTTATGCACGGGCTTCGGCGTGTCGGGCGTGTCGACGCGGACCAGCCACATGCGGTCGACGATATGCCAGTTGCCTTCGTGGCAATAGAGCAGCAGGCCCGGATCGGTCGGCGAAAACTGGAGGTGGTTCAGCCAGTCGGTCGAGGCGGTGATCGTCTTCTTTTGCCCGGTCTTGATGTCGATCGTGAAGATCTCCATGGGGATCTTCTGCATCAGGCGGCGGTTGATCTGGATTTCGCGGCCCTCGGCATAGGTCGCCTTGCGGCCGTCTGGCAGGACCTCCTGCGCCGGATCGGTCATGCCGCCGCCATTGGGCCCGCCCAGCGCGGCGCGCGGACCCTCGGCCGGGCGCTCGGTCTCGCGCGCCCCGGCGAACAAGGTCTCGTCGGCATTGATCGTGGCGACCATATAGCCGGGATCGAGGTCGGCGATCTTGACGGTCTTACCTGTCGCGATGTCGAAGCTCATGATGACGCGCGGGCCCCGGCGGGGATCGGCGTCCTTGGGGGCGGCGTCGTGGCCCTGGGTCGCCACGGCCGAAGTCGTGTAATAGACGGCGCCCGTCTTCTTGCCGACGAACATCAGCGCGACACGGCCGGGCACGACCAGCTTCGACGTAAAGGTCTTGAGGTCCAGCGCCATGATACCGGACGGCGACGAATAGGCCATCCACTTGCCGTCGGGCGTGTACGAATTGACGTTGAAATAGTTGCTGGAGCTTCCGGCTTCTTCCGAGAGCCGCACGACGTGGTGGCCGGTCGTCTTGTCGATCCATTCCTTGGGCGGAGTCTGCGTCTGCGACGGCGCGGCCTCGAGGACGGGGATTTCGGCAAGCGCGGATTGAGCGCCGACGACAAGGGTCAGGGCGAGAACGGAGACGGCAAGCGATTTCATGGAAGACCTTTCGAACCTGCAGCGAGTTTTTTGGGTTTTGTCCCAGCTTATACGCTCGCGCGATCGATGTCCGCCGCTTTCGATAAAAGTTGATCAAAATCGCTCAATGCACGGTCGAGGGTTTGCCCAGTAATTTATTGACCAGGGTCGTCACCGTCAGGTTCCCCGTCACGGTCGTCATGGTGATGACCGGGTCGGGCAGCGCGATCACCGCCACATAGAGCGGCATGATGGCCATGGGCGCGCCGAGCAGCTGGATGCCCGGGCCGTAGATGGCGTAGATCACCGCCGCGCCCGGCAGGCCGGCGCCGCTGATACTGCCGAAGATCACAGCCAGGCCCGCCAGGACCAGTTGCAACAGGGTCGGCTGGATGCCGGCGGCGTGGGCGGCGACCAGGACGGCAGCGACCGCGTGCGCCGTGGTGCCGAGCCGGAAGACCGACACGGCCATGGGGATGACCAGGCCGACCACGTCCTTGGGGATGCCGAGCTTGTCGATCGCCACCTCGAGCATGACCGGCGTCGAGGCCATGGACGAACAGCTGCCCGCGCCCATGGCCTGGGCGGGCAGGATGCCCGAGACGAAGCGGCCGAACGGCGTGGCGCGCGTGACCAGGATGACGACGTAGCAAATTACCACCATCAACAGGGTGGTGGCGAAGCACAGGGCGACAAAGGTCCCCAGCACCTGGGCGATGCCCAGGCCCGACGACAGGCCAAGCCCCAGGGCCAGCAGGAAGATGCCGATGGGCGCCAGCACCAGCACCCAGTCGACGATGGTCATCATTGCCTGCGAGACATTGGCCAGGATTTCGAGGATCGCCGGCTGCGTGCCGCCGTCTTTCGCGGGCAGCCGCGCGATGGCGACCCCGAAGGCGATGCCGAAGACGACCAGCGGAAAGATCTGCCCTTCCGCTGCCGCGGCGATCGGATTGGCTGGGATGATGGCCATCAGCTGCGCCGCCAGGCCCGGCATGGGTTGCGGCGCCGCGTCCTGGATCAGGCCTGCCAGCGCACCCGGCGGGATCGGCCAGATGTGCAGGGCGACCTCGGTCAGGATGGTGCAGAGGATGACGGTGACCACCATGACAGCCAGGAACAGGCCGAGCGTCGTGCCGATCATCTTGCCCCCGCGCCCGGTCATGACGGCGCTGGCGACGCTGTGCGTGCTCATGGCGAAGATCAGCGGTATCAGCGTCATCTGCAGCGCGCGCACCCAGAACTGCCCGCCGAACTGCAGGGTCGTGGCGACGTCGATCAGCGACGACTGCCCCGACATGCGTACGCCCATGCCGACGGCGACGCCGACCACCAGACACAACAGAATCAACCAGGTGCGCTTCATCGCCAGCCTCCAAGCCCCGTGTCAGTCGAGCACAATCGTTTCATCCGATCCAGGAACAATTTTGCTGAACGGATGTCAGGCCGCCTTCGCCCATTGACGGCATTTTCCGGCGGCTTCGCCCTGCTTGCCGCACACGGCCGCCATGGACTTGTCGATGCGCGTAAACACCGCCTTGCCGTGGTTCGCGTGACTCCATTGCCGCAAAAGCCCTCCCCAGGTCGCGACCTTGACGCGGGTGCGCTGATAATAGTCGCCCGTATTCTTGCCGAGCTCGCCGATCACCGCATCCGCGCTCTTTTCGACCTCCGCCGTGTCGCCCGGCGCCTGGCGCATCACCGTCTTGGAATATTCGATGGCCCACTGGACGCGCGTCGCCTGGCCTTCGGACGTCTCGTACGCCTTGCGCGCCCAGGCGATAGCGGCCTGGCCGTCCTTGCGGCTCTCGGCGAGGCTGGCCAGGTCGAGCATGTAGTAGAAGGGCGAGGCCGACCGCTTGAGCTCGGCCTGGAGCAGGCTGTCGGCGCCGGCGTCGTCGCCTGCCTGGTGAAGCAGGTCGGCGGCGTCGGAGATGACCGACTGGCGCACCATCGCCTCTTTGGCCGTGCGGTCCGCCCAGCCGGTGCGTTCGCGCACCTTGGCGAGCGTGGCGGGCGACACGGCTCCCGCGGCCGCCTTGTCCAGCGCGATATCGGCATTGACCGTGGCCATGCGGTCCGGGATGGGCAGCTTGTCATTCGCATAGACGCCGTCGAGCGCCTTGATAAGCAACGCGGCCAGCGGCGCGCGCTCGGAGGCCGGCAGGGCCCCGACCAGCGCCGGCATGGCATAGCTTAGGGTCTGGCGATTGGCGGCGACCTCGTCGGGCCTGGCAAGGACGGCCGGCAGGACCTGCTCGACCCGCGCCCGCTGATCGTTGCTCAGGGTGACCTTGCCGTCCTTCCCCGTCTCAACGCCCAGCGCCAGGGCAAGCAGGGCGAAGCGGCGCTGGATCGGTCCCTGCGGCGCGGCGTCCGCCAGCTTTTCGACCAGCCTTGCCGCGCGCGTGCGGTCTCCGAAATGTTTAGGATCGTTCTGCCAGTCGAAGGCGGCCAGGAGCTGCCATTCGTCCGGCGACAGGGCCGACGGATTTTTGTCCGCCTTGCCGAACAGGTCGTCGATCGGCGTCGTGCGTCCGGCGGCGACGCGCAGGGTCTCGGCCAGACGCTGCGACGCTCCCGAAAGGCGCGCGATCTCGGAACCGTCGGCGCGCAGGACGATGACGGTCGGATAGCCGCTGATACCGAAGCGCTCGCCCCAGCGCTGGGCGCCCGCGGTGTCGCCGTCCAGGTGGACGGGCACGAAACGGCGCGTCTCGGCGATAAAGGCGGGGTCCCTGAACAGGGTGGACTTCAGCTGGTTGCACGGCGGACACCACTTGGCGCCCCAGTAGAGCAGCACCGGCTTGCCGCTCTCCCGTGCCTCGGCCAGGGCGTCGTCGACATCGCCCTCGCGCCAGGCGATCTCCTCACCCGGAATAGCAGGCAGGCTGGCCTGCGCGGCTGGAGGCGCGCCGGCGGCCGACGGGTTCCGATTGCAACCGGTGACGCTTGCCGCCAATACGATCGCCAGCCCAATCGACATCCACCGCATCTGGAACTCCCTTTGACCGCATCGGCAGGCGAAGGCATGCCGGGCATGATCTTATTCCTACAAATTTAGTGGAGTATGTCCAGAACGATCGTTGCCGAAGCTACAATTTCGCTCCGCCCGGCACCGTTGCCTGGTACTTCGGCGCCGGTGCCGCCGTCACGGCCACGGTCAGTTTCGCCGGTTTGAGGCCTTCTGCAGTCGCCGTGACAACCGCCTGCCCTGCGCCTTCGTTCGCGCGGACAACCAGTTGGGCCAGGCCGTGGAACAGCGAGCGCTTGTCCGCCACGTCGGCTTCCAGCGAGTTGGGATCGCCATTGCCGATGCCGAGGCGTTCGGCGCCGTCGACCGCGAAGCTGACCAGGTTCATCGCTTCGGGCACGACGCGGCCCCTGGCATCGACCGCCGCCACCGTGATCGGCATGGCGTCGACACCGTCGCCGGCCAGCGTCTTGCGGTCCGGCGTCAACTGCAGGGCGACGGCCTTGCCGGTCGTCTCGACGACGTCGTGGCTGACCGCCTTGCCGGCCTTGTACCCGATGGCTTCCAGGCGACCCGGCGCATAGGTCACGTCGTAAAAATTCATCTCGTAATAGTCGGCCTTCTGGCGACCGAGCGACTTGCCGTTGAGCTTGAGCTCGACCTCGTCGGCGTTCGAACAGACCATCACCCGCACGGGTTTGCCCTCCTTGCCCGCCCAGTTCCAGTGGATGGCGATGCGCGTGACCGGATCCTTGCGCCACTGCGCCTGGTGGAT
>OUNM010612324.1_pt1 | contig 27422 bp, 8 predicted proteins | sample 1769961 | NCBI WGS metagenome assembly OUNM01 (sample SAMEA3914820, study PRJEB12502) | metagenome | biome: forest; material: soil | place: USA | collected 2012-03-12 | depth 0.3 m | reverse complement strand
TAACGTTACTTGAAATGACATGCAAAACTGATCTTCAAAACTCAAATCCCACCTCTCCCAAAGAGAAGAACAGAAAAGACTAGATAATTACCCCGAGCTCACCGCTGGAGGCTCGACAAACCACTTCTCGAGCACCCCGTCAACATCTAACATCCTCGCCGGCGCCATCACCTTTCCTTGGGCTGCATCATCCCACTCCCATCCGCCCAGCCTCAAGCTCGCCATAAACCGCGTCGCTTTGATGACGTTGGTCCTCTTGGCGGCCCAAGCCTCCTTGACTTCCAGATACTTGTTGTCATTGTCATCATCACCAGGAGCACCACCACCAGTGTTATTCTGTGTCTTCATCTTGACTGGTCTCACATCTCTCTTCCCCGCCAACCTACCCAGACCAGGCTGCGGCAAAGAAGGAAGACCCGAAGGAAGCAAAGAATAAGCAGGAGAGGGGAACCACCGCGCATCAAATGGCTCCGGCGTGGGGAAGTTAATGCTGCACGCAATCTCCCCCAAGGCGGTGCGCACATCAAACGAGGCCAGATGCCCGTCCGCCGGCTGGCCCGGAGGCGCGTAGACCGTGAGGCCCGTCAACAGCTCGACAGTTCCGTCTGCGTTGCCGTTGAGCAGGGACGACTGCGAGTTACCGTTGGCCGCAGGGTCAGCGTTGGGATCATCTAATGGAGCACAAGTCAGCCCCCAGCCTTCTTCTGACATCCGTGCATAACTTCTCTTCACCAGAGAACGACGGCCGAGTGGAAGGCGAGAGACTTACACTTCCCCCACAGCGCCGTCGGCAAATTACTATACTGTGCCTCGACATTCGTCCAATTTCTCGTCCCCGCCTTCTCCGTACCCACAAGCGCCGCCAGACTGACCGGCCTTTGCGGCGGCTCTATCGCCACTTGGAGATGCGACTGGCCCCATGGCGTCGTCCGCTGCATCGGCTTGGCATACACCGTTCCCGCGGCCTTGTTCTCGACGTCAAACTCGTGTTGCACGGGCGGCGGCTTGCCGCCCGGCCCGCTGGGCGCCGCCGTGCCGAGCGTCTGCACCACGGCGTCCTTGACGGCAAACTTGCACGATACATTAAACGCAAAGACGGCGCCGCGGACGACCCACTTCTTCACATCCGCTTGCCCAACAACCGTGCCATCTGCAGGTGGCTTGGTCTGCGGCACCAAACCACTGATACAGTTGAGAATATGCGGTGGTGGTGGTGGCGGGGGGGGGTCGTCCGTCTCATCCACAGGCCCCAGATCATCATGATCCAACCCTGGCAGGGCCAAAGTCGGTTTGCCATCTCCACTGGACGCCGTCTGCAGCGCCAGCGTGTAGAACTCGCCCAACAGAATCGGATCGTTGACGCGGTTCGACTTGGCGCCAAAATTGACGTCAAAGCCAAAGACATAAAAGTCTACGTGCACCGTCCCGGACAAGGGAGGTCCGCGGAGGGTGATGACGGCGCTAATGTCCACGTTGATGGAGATGGTGACGAGCCACAGGTCCAGAGTAAAGTGGACGCCGACACCAATCCCGCCCTGCGCCATGTACATGAACGGTCGGTAGTTGATGAGGAAGTCCGCGTACGCATCCAGATAAGCGTACAGCGGCCCAACCGAGAGCGTGACGTGTAGGCTGCCGCCGCCCATGCATGCCTTGGGCGTGATGGCAAAATAAGACTTGCCGACAATGTTGATGTTGCTGTCAAAGCTCCAGCTGATGCCCAGCCGGGGCGGGTTCGGGTACTGCGTGGGCTTTTGATACGCCGGGTGGAAGCCTCCGATGGTGAAGACCCAGTCGCCTTGAAACTCGCCGGGGCCAAACCAGGCGTACAAAGCAAAGCCGCCCGTCAAGTGGCACGATGGGTCGAGGATGAAGGACGCTGGCGTCAGCTGGCCATCCACCTTGAGGGTTCCGGCATCGAAGTCAATCGTCGCCGTAACCCCCAATTGCACAACGGCAAACTTGAAATCGAGCTGTTTTGGCATCTCGGCCGTGGCCAGCCCGTAGATTCCCAGCCGCGTTCCGGAACCCCACTCGACCACCACGACAGCCTGGACGGACAGCGTCTGAAAGGCCAGCACCGTCAGCCCAACGGCCACCCAGTTCTCGCCCTGCTTGGGCGTAAACCACCCGCCCGCCAGCATGGACGCCAGCGCCTCGCTCGGCGACGCCTTGGGCTTGCTGGCCAGGAACGGAAAGTCCATGACGTTCTCCATCTTCGGAGTCCGGATGCTGGTGTTGTACCCAAACCCGCCGACCACACCCCTGATCTCGACGTAGCCAATCGTGGCGATGGGCCCCATGACCCGAACATAGGCCATGAAGGACTTGAACTCGTCAACGGTCAACACAAAGAGTGGCTTGCCCCCGGGACCCAAGGCAATACGGGCTGGCGCTTTCTTTTTGGTAGCTGTGGTGGTGCCGTAGAAACCCCCGGCCTCCAGCATCCACTGCTTGAACCCGACGATGGCACCGCCCACGTACATGTCCGTTTTCTGGGGGGTGCCCTCGCCGATGATCTTGTGCTCGAACAGCCCGGCAATGGTGAGGGGGTCTTTTTGGAAGGAGATGCCGAGGCCGTCGAGCTGGAAGGTCGGTCGTGCCTCCATTGCAGTGAAGTTTTGCAATGTGGCGCCCTTGAGATTGAACGAGACCGAAAAGCCCAGCAGCGTGAGCTCGACAGGACCCATCTTCACTGTGCCGTCCAAGGCGAGCTTGAGAGTCTGGGTCCCCATGTCGAATCCAATGCCGACGCCCAGGATCGTCACGGGCCCAAACGTCTTGTTGACGGGAGTGGTGGCCGACATGGGTGTCACCTCCTCCTCGGTCGAAAAGGATTTGGATCCCGGCTTCTTCTTCTTCTTCTTTTGCTGGTTCCCACCAAAGGCGTAGTCCAGCCGGGTCTCGCCGCCTTGGATGATGCAGAAATGACCACCGCTTTTGAGCACGGGTACATCCTTCTCAGCCTCGGCCTCGAATTCTCGGCTCGGTTTCGGACTTCCAGTGGGCGACGCCTTGTACGAGATGCGAGGATATCCATCGCCGTTTTTGGGCTGCTTGGCCAGCGCCGCGTTGACGGCATCCGCCTCCTTTTTGGTCCACCCGGGATCGCCACTGACCCAGAGGAAGCGAAGTTCGTCAAACGGCTGGGAAAGAGTCCCAACGAGAGGAATCTTTGGCACCTCGGGTAGATTTGAGACCGAAAAGATGAGCATCCGCTTGGCAGTCGGGGCGATCGTCGTCTTGTCGGCGTTCGGCGGGCGCTTTTGTTGATACTGATAAAAGGCAACGCATGTTGAATTTGTGATCTGCAGCCGGACGAGAACGATGAGGGCGTCGGGAGTTTTCACGACCGTCAGAGTTGTCAAGTCCTTGTCCTTGACGGGGTTGATGTCGATCTTGGACACACAATCCGGCAGCATCGAGGCCACCTCGTCTCCACAGATGGACCTCACAATGCCCCCCAAACCCCCTCCACTGGGCACCGGCTCGTCACCGTCATCGGATGAGTATCCCAGCCGTCTTCTCGAAGATGCCTCAGACTCAATCGCCAAACTCGCCACCAACGACCAGTCGCTGTTGCCGTTGTGGCGATACGTGGCATCCAGCCGCAGATGGCCCAGGCGTATCCTTCCCTGGGCAGTAAAGTCAGACCCTTTCGCCTGTGCATCGTAGTGATACTCTAGCTGCAGGTCAAACACAATGTTTGACAGCAGCTGCATCATTTCTTGGTTGCAGTCCGAATCGAACAACGAATAGAGCATCGAGCCCCTGAGCCCGTTGATGCCGCCACTGACTGTCCAGAGGGAGTTATCGTACCGGAGCGCGAGATTCCATTTGACAGGGGGGACTTTAGAATCAGTTGACGTCATGGCGATTGAGGTTGAGATTCCGCAGTTGCTGATCTCTTTACTGCCAAAGTCGTAGCGCAAGTCGAGCCTTGCAGCCTCGAGCGTGATGCGTGGCACGGCGCCCCCGCCCATGGTCGCGTCACTCGTGATTATAGCCTCGAACATCACCTCTGAGTTGGTCAATGCGAAGCTCAGGCCGACGAGTTCCAGCCCCATGGGGAAGGAGCCCGTCAGGGATTTGCCCGACGTTTGACCCAGCGTGTTGTAGACGGCCTTGAGGTCACCCACGTCAGACCCGCCGACGTCCTCGAGGACGCCAAAGGCGTTGTGGAGAGGCGTCATGAGTTGCAGAGCCGTCCAGGGCTCGTACCGTGGCATGTATGGAATCCAGTGAAAATCAGGACCCATGATGTGCGGACGGTTATCTGGGAAAAGGTTGCCAGAAAACCTGAAACTGGCCCCGCCACGGCTGGAAAGATCAAAGTAAACCGAGCAGATCATTGTCAGGCCAGCGAACGAGACCTGCAAGATGATCTCGACCGACCGTTGCGGGTTCTTGGCGTCCACTTCGGTCGAACTGGTGTACACCAACCGGCGTAGCGCAATCTTGTCGGCGCCGGGCAGGTATGTCCCAAAATCAGGGAGGTCCCCGCCGGTGAAGACCGCGACGATGAATTCCACCAGGGTCTTGAAGCTCGCAGTGGGTATGTTCAGAACCCACTCCACCTTGTTGGCGGAGAGAACGAGAGCAGTCTCGAACGTGAGCGTCACGTTCTTGCTGGGATCTGCCGTGTCTCGTTTGGTGATCTTGACTTCGGTGTATGCTGTCACCTCCCCTTCAACTTGCACGCTGCGTGGGCTGAGCCGCGTCCAGGACTTTTTGGCAACGAGGAAAGACTTTGTCACCTCAATGTCGTCGAGATTAATGTTAGTAACGTCGACGAGAAAAGTTTTGATCGTGTCCAGCAGACTCGAAGCCGGCGAGTCGGCGTGCTGAAAACAGAGACGCAGTGACGTCTCATATCGGGGGACAGGGGAGAACCATAATGCATTCTTTCGACCCCTGCCGCTCGTGTCGAGGGTAAAGGAGGTCAACCCGGCCAAGATATCCAGTGGCCCCGCCGCGGGCAAAAGATCCAGAAAACCCAGGATTTCGTCTCCCGTGACTCGTGCCTCATCTGAGATGCCCAGCTTTTCCCCCAGGCCCATGCAAAGCGTGTGTGCTGCGCTAACAGGATCTCCCGTCGAATCGGTGGCTGAGAAGTTGGGCCAGTCAGCAGAGGTGAGGTCAAAGGCGTAGTCGTTGTTGGAGCTGCTAAAGACAAGCGAGGCGGTGAAAAAGGCGGACGTCGATGCCTTCGACTTGTCTGTCCAGATGTACCGGAGTTTGGTCTGCACTTGGAAGCCGTTGATCTTGACCAACCCGTCGCTGCCGACACAAGCCATGGCGCCAACATGGCATTCGCTGTCGGTGTCGTCGCCGACGCACTTCATCAAGTACATGGAGATGTCGTCCGTGGGATGCATCTTGGTGACCGGAAGAGGCGGCGGCCCGCCGTCCGGGGGAGGGTTCGAGGCAAACACAATCGCGCCGGTGTGAAGATCGCCCATGAACCAGTCGAGGTGCCCACTTGCCACTCTGTGTGTGCCGCCCTCGGGCGGAGAGACAACGGTGGCGTCGGAGGCAACCACAAAGTACAACGAATCCGCTGTCTTCAGGTCGGCTTTGGGCTTGGCTGATGGTGTCGCGCCGAGTCGTGCGAGCGCCCTTGCAGCGTTGCCCCCCGCCAGACTGCTGACCCCATCTCGGCCAGTCTTTCCAGCCCCGTTGTTGTTGTTGTCTCTGGTAAGACACTGAAACGTCTTGTCGCCCACAAATCCTCCCCTCGAACAGTAGAGGCGGTTCTCGTGCATAGGGTTGCCCTTGGTCTCGTTCCTCCCAGGAAACCCCGGCGGCTTGTCAGGCTGGGCATCCGCCTTGGGGTGAATCGTTGTTGTTGCACGAGGTGGCAAACTGCACCTGGCTGTATCAACATGGTGGCAGTCATTGCTGGTGACGCTTGCCATGCTGGCGTTCTTCAGAGTTACCAGTTTCGCGTCGTCATCCCATTGGTCTATACGGACAACCCGCATCGTTTGGTTCCGAAAGTCGACGAAACCCTCCGTGATGGCGTTGGTATCGAGACCAAAATCGCTCCCTCGAGCGAAAGAAAACAGCTCCCAGTTTTTGGCAAGCAGTGCTGCTATTGCCCTCCTCGCGTCCTCCTTCCCGTCCTCGTCCTGCATATGCGCAGGCAACTCAGGTGCGTCCTTGTACCCATGGTTGTTGAGGAGGTTCTCGAAGATACCTCGAAAGTCTTCGTCTGCGGGCTCCCAGAGTGAGTCAACGGAACCAGGATTTGGAAACTCGACCGCTGATTTCTTCTTGCTCTTTTCCTTGAGCCAGTGTCTGCAAAGATAGATTGGGTAGTTTGTGGTGACGATCCTTGGTTGATTCGTCGCGCCCTCTCGGTTGTTTTTCCAAACGTTATACGCCCATGCAAGCATGAGTGTTTCCCATGCTACAAAGTACGTCAGTGTAAAACCCACCAATTTACTTGCGCAGGGCGAAAATGCTGAGAGGCACGAAAATGAGAAGCTACTGACATGCATGGTTGTACCTGGACCTCATCCCGTTTGATGATACAACCCAGTTAGGGCGCCAGCCAAACAACATGAAACAAGGTGTGGAGGTCTTTGCTCCTGTGCACACCACAACACGTTCCCTTGTGGGTCAGCCAATCTCCATCTCTCAAAACTTGCAGGAGAGGTTGGGTGCCTACCGTGGTGAGACAGCTTCATGGCCCGAATGTGGATGGGCTCGAGACGTCTCGTTCCTGAGTCATAGGTTGCCGACCACCTGAGGATGGCCTCCTCATACACATCGCCCATATCCCCGCCGAAGTAGTGTGATACATTGCCCTTTGTGGAGCTCGGCCAAAATATCATGCAAGCCACCGAAGCCTGATTGTTTAGTGTTGTCTCACCCTTGATCGAGCGACTTGAGTACTTGGCATCGTCCTTTGTCTCGCCTGCCTTGTTGGCCAGTGAGCCTGGTGGGTCTATCAACTGTAGTGACGAGAATCGGATCGTCGTCGTGCTGTCATCGTCGTCCTTGTCGGCCCAGACCAACTTCTCCCTCTTGCGCTCGCCGTCCGGGTCACAAATGCTACCGGCGCTGCCAACACACACCATCGCTGGCTTATTGCTCCAGTTTGTCGAGGTTGCCATTTCTTTCGAGACGACGAGGGGGTTGAGCGCCTTATCGGCCGCGATGACTTTGTCGCCCGTGAAAAAGTCAAGTCCAATCAAACGTCGGCCCCAACCAGCGATGCCTGGAATCTTCAGGCTGAGCAGATTCCGTTCCAATGTCTTGCCTTGGAACTTGACATTTGTGGTGATAGCGATGTAATCATTTACCTTGTCGGCATCTTTTCTCCGTACAAAATCAAACTCAGTAGGGGGCTCTTTGTCGACGTTCTTGAGATCGCTGGCCGCTGGGGTCCAATATGGCGCATAGATCCGGGTGAGTGGCCAAAACCGCCCATTACTGTCGGCCTTGTCGGTATAGCGAAACAGGGGACTTTGAATTTTGCAAGCCTTGATGTCAGCCTCGAGTGCTGGAAGTTTGTTGAGTTTGTCTTTGTTTTTCTGGATGTAGTCTTTTGCCGCCGCTTCCATGCTGTTGCAGAACAGCTTAGCAAGGCCCTTTGCGTGGTCGTCATCCCAGTGTGTGACGACGATGGCATCAAAGGCGACGCGGGGGGACCCATCCGATCGCTTCCAGCGCTGGAATTGGGCAGACTCCATGAACTCGGGAATCAGCTTGGATCCGTTTTCGCCCCTGCCTCCGTCAATAAGGACCGCGCTCTGGACCTTGTCGTCGGCGTTGACGTGAAGATGAATGGCGCAGTCGCCATCGCCGATGTTGAGATGATAGGAAACGACACGATGTTTTTTCGAAGCCATGTTGAACCGAAGACGCCTCTCCAGGCTGATGTGCTGCAAAATATGGACTTGGACTTGGGCTGCCCTAACTTGAGGGCGAAGATCATGGCCCGACACCAAGTTTCGCAAGGCGACGGACTCGAGGGCCCACCCAGCCTCCAGGTGTAATTCCTGACAAAGACCGGGAGCCGGGTGATGTGGCAGTTGTCAAGGTACGAAGTACAGCGAGAGGTCACTCGAAGAGTCACGGTACATCCAGGCTCACCCGTCGAGGCCAGCTCATGCCAGGTGGTGCACACCGCCTTCTCCCCCCACGGCCCACGCCCATGACGCCAGGTCCCGCGACGAGTCCAGCTCTATTGCAACTAAAGCGGGCGGAAAGAAGGCCGAGACCGTATTATGGAACTGTGCAGCAATAGCCCATGCCGATTCAGACTGGCAACCGCATCAAGGCAAGCTGAGACGACCAGTTGGAGTCTAGCCTAACCACCCCCCCCCCTGACCTCGGGAGGAACCTCCTTGGCACTAACGAAAATCGATCCACCACTGCATCACACTACGCTGTGTCACACTGCATAGTTGCATCGCAGTTCAGCCTGCATGATGCATCGGGTTCTAGATTGCGGAGAGCCGCAAGAGGCGTCAGCTGAAGTGGATCGACAATTGACAGCTTGACAAGCCGGTCAAGGTCTGTCATTACCTAAGGTAGGTAGGTACCTTTACCAGGTATATCACTTAAGAAGACTGTTTCAAATTCTCAATAATTGAGGTGGAGGGCGGTGCACCTGTCCAAGTCAGATTCGCCAATAATTATTCATCATTTTCCCGTCAAGTTTCCAAACCACCACCCACAGACACCATGGCGAATCCAGTCACATCCATCGTCAACCCCACCGGAGAGAGCGTTTTGAGATTCTGGGTCACGGCCAAGCAGCAGCTGGCCCTCAGCCAGACGCCCATCGACGACAAGCATGGCGAGCAGACCCTAAAGTACAGGGCCAACGGCACCCCTGCGGGCAACCATGCACCCAACCAGTGCATTGCTGCTGTCTACCTCCGCGGCATGGTGAGTCTTTCCAGAGCCCAAGCACTTGGGGCCAAAGGCGGTCTGACAAGAAGGCCCGTGGATGGGCACGACGGGATGATAGCCGTCTGTCTTTGGAAAAGTCCTCAAGGGCGAAAAGCTGGTGCTCGCCCAACTCAGTCCCATCACCAACATTGTGGCCGAGGCCGACGACCAAGACGACACCACCACCGACCTTCCCGGCTTCGCCGCGGTGAGTGACGATGCCAACCAGGCGTGGTTTTACTTTCTTCGCAAGCCGTAAGTCTCTTGTTTTCCATACCTCTCTACCACATGCACGTCCGCAATGCCAACAAGACTGGGCTCGTAGTTCGTCGGCTGCCCCGGCAGTCTTGAAGGAGACATACATCAATTATGGCGATGTCAAGACCCGAACCATCGGCGACTTGGCGGACACGCAGCAGCCATCCGAGAAGTCCAAGCTCGCCGCTCTCTACGCCGACGGCAAAACCCAAGTCTTTTACCAACGGCAACAGGATGGCGACAACCAGCTCTACTATCTCACCGTGGGCATTCACACTGGCCGTAAGTCAAACCGGCTCGAGGATGCGCCCGATTTCGTGTTGCGCCGGCTGACAAGTTTCGTTTCTGGACATTAGCCCAGGCCATTGACGGCACAGGCATGGCGCTGGACGGCACTCCCATCGCCGTCACGCGCACCAAGACGGGCGTCGTCTATCTGTACTGGATGGGCACCAATGGCGACCTCCAGCGCGCCACCCGGACAGACAACAAGTGGCAGGTCACCACGGGCATCATGACCGTCTTCAAGGTCAACAAGCTGCTGAAGGAGAGCCAGCTCACGGTGGCACACACGGATCTCCACGGCGAGCTGAGGAACCATGTGACGTACATTGAGAAGAACGACAGTGAGTACCTGCCTCACATCGATATCCTGTCGTAAGGAATGAGGGATTCCTCTTGAGCATTTGGGGCTCATGTTAGTCATTGTCGGGCGGCCAACGCTCGACAACTGGAAGGAAAAATGGACAAGGTCACAAAACGTAGAGAGCCTGGAGGGCCAAGACGGAGAAACCAACCATGTCGATGAATTGCTGAAAATATCATCTCATCTCGACAGATGTGTGTATCGAGAGACTTGATATGTTTGTTGAGGGACGTGTGCTGTGTGTCCCGTGTCCCGCCAGGCATCTTCGCTTCTATTCCCCCAAATATCCAGTGTTTTCACGCCCTGAGAGGCCGAGGGTCGTCAATCCGAGGCTCCCCGGGTATCTCGAGCCGGGGTTCACCGACCGTGACAGACTCCAGAGTCCAGAATGCGGGGGTGGTTCGAGGCCACTCCAGGCCCAGCCTCCAGGGGATGATGCTGATGCAGTCCCGTCGGGATCCATCCGATCCAATGTGACGTGTTCGTTGACTCCTGGCGCTAAAAGCGGGTGCAGGGGCACCCTGGATCACAGCGGCCGCGCCATCCTCGATCGATGCGCAGCTGCAGGCTTGCAGCCGCCTGCAGGGCCCACTTGCCAAAAAGAGGTAAAATGGAAGTGGGGCCGGCTGTCGACGACGTGCAGGGCAGGAGCTCATCTTGCGTGAGCGACTTCCGTCCTCCGTACCAGTTCCGGGATTCCGTGCAATGGCGCGCCATTGGTCCACTGCTGGCAGGCAGGGCATCTCTCCCGTCGTTTAGGCTCCCAGCCCGCACTGGGAATCTGGGGCTGAGGTCGGGTAGGTCGGTACCTAAGGTACTGGAAAGGTACACTCATCCATTGCACCAGAAGTTGACCACCCACCTCCATGCCAAAGCCGTGAAGTTGAAGCCTCCTTCTGTACTGTACTGCTGCAGTGCTGCCAGACAACAAGTCAACGGCCACCATTTATTCGGCGTCCGGCTGATCACCATGGCGCCCTACCGCCTTCTCTTGCCAATGAAGTTGGATGTTTTCATCTTCAACTCGGCAGTCTGCAGTGGCGGGCCGGATCAAGCGGGAGCCAAGATTGCACCCATCACCCAGCCAAACTACACCTTTTTGCAGCTCAAGGACCATCTTGCCCAGAATGACATTCTCGAGCATGTCGACCTGCACAACTCCTCGCCGTCGTCACGCAACCCGCGCTTTACCGACATTGGCAAGGCCAGGACACGGCTGCACCGCCTCGGTGCCTACATCCACTGGAGTCTTCCTCGGCCGTTGCGGTCTGGCATCGCCGCTTCGGCCCCCGACGGCACCACCACAACAGATCCTTCGGCGCCAACGTACCATGCCATCCCGAACCGCTGGCTCGTCATCCGCTCCCTGAAGCCAGACGCTGACACTCTGGTGCCTGGAAGCCTGCCCGATGGCCTGAAGCCCGTCATGGCGTGGGTCGTCGAAAGCGACCGGACGAGGAGCATTGACCAGCTGCCGGACTCGGTTGATCTCGAAGTCGATGTGGCACCGTTTGTGACTTCGTTCATCGAAGAGGGCAAGACGGCTGGCGACATCAAGGTCGAGCAGCAGGCCGAGATTTTCATCGGCTCCTGCACTCCGGCCGCCGAGTGGGAGGCTGACGAGACGACTCGTGATGGAGAGGTCCGTGTCGGCCTGACCGCGGCGAGCAGCTCCAACCCGTTCTTTATCGATTACCAGTACCACTGTGGCAATGTCTTTTCCATGCTGGACACGTTTTCCTATACGTCCAGCGACGGTGCCACCACCGAGTATCTCAAGTCGGCGCTTGTGGACTACTATGTCATTGGCTGGCATAGCGACTGCAACAAGGACATCATGGCACCCTCCGTCGACCTCAAGGACAAACCCCGTACCGCGCATCTCGACCGCCTCCGCGTCAGCGTCACGCGATCCATCCCGCCGGAAGACAAGAGCGCCATCGATTCGTGGCTCGACACGCCAGGAGCCACGCGCACCCTCTGTCACGGTGCCATGTACGACGTGCGGTGGACACGGGACGCCGCGCCGGACCACATCCCCGCCGACGACGTCGCCGCCCATTTCGCGTCGCCCGACAAGACTCCCTTCGCCGTCGGCACGTCTCCCATCGACGCCGTGCTGGCATTTCTCTCGCACCGCAATTCCTCCGGCCACCTTGAGAAGGGGCTTCTTGCACTGCAGGCTCTGCTGCGGTCGGACGAGGACGGCGTTGACGCCCAGATGGCTGCCGAAGACGAGATCCAAGCGAGCAACTACGCGCATTTTGACGGGGGGAACCACTTCTTCCTGCCCGCCGAGTCGGCGGGCAAAAATGTCGGAGCGGATCCGGATGAGACGGTGCAGGATGGGCTGAGGTTGCAGAACAGTGGGCAGCACCTGCTGGATGCCATCAACCGGAGGCTGCAGCAGCTCCGGTGGGAGATGTTTGCGTGGTGGTGGTGTCAGATATCGGACGTGGACAAGAAAATCAGCACGACGGCGGACGAGCGGGATGTTCGAAAAGTGGAGAAGGAAATCAAGGAATTGGTGGCGTTTGCAGAACTGATCAAAACAAGCATTGTTGGTACGGTCAAAGCCCCTGTCAAAACTGGGGTCATGGAGGGGTTCCATCAGCGTAGCGACCCTACGCTGGTCGTTGGCGGAGTTCAATCCGGGTGGCCAACCGATTTCAACGATGTTCTTCAAGGTCGGCTGGAGAACCAAGTCATCAACAGCGGGATTGCTGTTGTGCCAACGGAGGCCTGTGTCGATCGCGTCCCCAAGAATTTACAGGATGCAGCCGAGGGGTTGGTCCGGGAGTTTTTCTCCATCAAAGACACAAAGGCCGGACTGCCAGCCGACAGAATCCCGCCGCTCTACCATGACGGGAAGCGGCCCAAGGACCCCGTCGACCAGGACGCGAACCCCGGGCGAGACAGATGGAGCGATTCACAGCCGTGGTTCCCGCTCTACGTAGAATGGGAGGCCGAGTATGCTCACATCGACTTTGACAGCTGGGAAATGCAGCCACGGCCGCCTCGGGGTCCAGAGTCGGCATCCAAAACAACATATGTCTTGAAAAAAGACATCAGGATGAAGAAGCCCGAGGAAGGTTGGAAAGACATCCGCTACGTTTCGGGGCGCTCGTTGGTCCTACCGCAACCCTCCTTCTCCCTGAAGGTTCACATCGATCGCCTCTTCGCCACCATTCCGCCTGCCGAGCTCGATCGCCTCCTCACCAAGGACGAAAAAAAGGCCGTCCTGACACAACTTGACCAGCTAACACTGCTATCAATGCCGCTGGAAGGGCTGACGGACCATTTGACGACACGATTCCAGGGCTCTCATGTGAAGCCTCTGGTTCGTGAGCCCGGCAAGCCGCCCGTGGTGCTGCAGGAAGCATTGGATGCCATCAAGCCGTATGTGGTGGACTTGTCGCTGATTGAGCAAGAGACCGACCCCACTCCTTACGGGACTCTCCAGGCACTGGTCGGACAAACCATCTCGGGATTCAAACCTGTAACACACGGACAGATGCGGTTCACCAAGATCAATATTATCGACAAGTTTGGCCAGGTGGTCCACGCCATTGATCCCCGGGAGGGGATGGGCAAACCCTTGCACCCATCCCTCAGCGCTGCCTTGGATGTGGATCGCGTACCTGGGGAGCCTGATGGGATACCAAATGTGGTCGATCCGCGGTGGTCCACATTTGAGTACCCAGAGTATGTCCAACTCTCGCCATACATCAACCAACCGGCGCGCCTCAACGCTCACTTTGTAGTTCACGGTAACCCCGCCAAGGGCGAGCACAAGTGGCGGCCCGTGACGGAGTTTGACAGGCCCATTTGGGGCTGGGTGGTCATCAATTACGTCGACAACGGGTTGCAGTTCTTTTTGGGGGATGGGAGATTCTACCGCGAGGTGCGCAACACCAAGAGCAGCGTCGACTGGCTCCCCTTTGGCAGACCACCCGGATTTGACGGCTCGAGCACCCGGCAGCTGGATGCCTTGATCAAGCGGCTGGTTGGGGACAAGAATTACCTGGAGGCATTTTTCGACATGGTCAGAACCAAGCTGAGCACGACTGTCCCCGCGCCGACGACGTACAGCCAATTTCTCAACTCCCTGGTCGGACGGCCTCTGGCCCTTGCCAACATGGGGTGGTCGTTGGAGCTCGGCACCAAGCCCAAGGGCAACGAGTCGACGCTTTACGAGCAGCAACAGGCCGAGAAGGAGAGGGAGTGGGGTTTACTCCCCAGCGAGGGGCAGAAGCAGTACACGTTTCAGCTTAAACTTGGTGACCAGGCTCACAACTACGACGGCCTGGTGTGTTATTTTGACACGGCGAGCGACGGCACCGACAAGGACGCGCCAGCCTCACCGGATCCGGAGCCCGGCAACGACCTCAACCTCAGCACCATTTACACGTATTTCTATTCCTCCAAGAACTCCCAGGGTCCCCTCGTGCCCATCGACACAACCACGTACCCCCGCCTCCCCGCCTTCTGGCTCGACCCCAAGAAATACATCCCCGACGAGGACACCAAGCCCGCCGACCTCCCCGAGCAGCTCGCCGCGGAGTCGCGCCGGCACGAGCGCGAGCGCAATGCCAACCTCCGCGTCTTCGGCGTGCTCTTTGACCCCTTCGCCCCCGTCGTCGGCTTCAGCGGCAGCGTGCTCCCGCCGCGCAGCCTGACCCTCCCCTCCTGGACGTGGGAGAAATCGCTCAAGGCCATGACGACCTTCTTCCACGCCGGCCCGCTGGTCCTGACAAACAACGTCCCCGACTTTCGCGCCGATTGCCGGCTCGACGATCCCGCGAAGGGGGGGGACGCCGGGCCGGTCCCGGCGGGGGCTACGGTGCCCGGGTCCGCGGTGGCCTTGCCGGCGCTGCGCGCCGCCGATTGGGCGTGGCTGCAGCCGTATGATCTTGGGCCGGGCGATGATCCGCAGGGGTACATGGCGCTGAACGTGGATGGGGCGGCGGTAGGGGAGCGCCCGGAGTGGAAGAGGGGGCCCCTGACTGCTGTTGAGGGGTTCATGCAGCTCAAGGAGGCTATTGAGCAGGGTAAGGAATAGCCGTGTGGGGGCAGGGGTTCACGATGCAGTGGAGCCCCCGAGGTGGTTAGTGTACTGCATACCCGTACATACGGCGCGAGGTGCCGCGTGTCCATTCAATAGTTCTGTTTGATAGTGCAGTTCACTGATGGCCTCGGACGTGACGAGGCGGTGCACGTGGGTGGGTACATGAGGAGGCTCCGAGGGTGCCGTAACCTCTTCGGGGAAGAGAACATGCTGCATCCGGAAAATTCCCGAGCGCCAGTGGGGTTTGTGAGGGGGGCTGTCAACGTCCTTTGCCTTTTCCGGGGCGGGCGGGCGGCTAACTGAACGTTAGCTGCATCCCGGCACCCGGGCCCGGCCCGCAGCTTTCAGCTCCCTTAGGCGCATGCAGGGCTCGGTCTAGCTCGGTCTTGGCTGGTGCCGTGGGGCAGGGGAGATGGGTTCGACGATGTACCGATACCTCGAGTGGCACTTTGGGATGTAGCATTTATCGTGGTTGGTCACTGCTCCTGGCCGGAGAGATTAGTTTTCCGCGTGGGCATTTGAACGCGAGCATGAGAGGGGGGAGGAGGAAAGGGAAGATCACGCATGGAGTATCGAACCCCCCCCACACCATACCACCCCCAGGATACTCAGTGATCCGAACTGCCAGTGATCCAGTCAAACCTAAGAATTGGCAACATGGCACCTCCAGGACGTCGCTTCACAAAACCGCTGACAAGTCGGCGGTATTTGGCTCTCCGTCATGGCCGAAACGGCGCCGTCGACAGTTTGGAGGACCCGGAAAAGGACTTGCCCATGGGGTACAAACAACTCTTCTCCTACTTTGTGCCGGGCCTCTTGGGAGGCACGCACAAGATTCATGTCAAGCAGGACATCTCAACCGAGGCGCGGGTCAAGGACGACCCGAGGCTGCCGGACCTGAGTCCAGAAACCGCGCAGGAGTTTGATGTCTTGGCCTCTCGATTCGACTTGCCCGCCGATGCCGTGTACTCGGTGTACCCGGAGCAGGGCCAGAGCGCCACCCACGACACGCTGCCCCATGTGGTCTTTAACGACCACATGCTGCCGTGGGAACGCATCGGGAGCTTCGACCTAGAGGAGCAACAGCCGCCGCCTGCAGATGCCAGCTACAACCGCGTGCCCTGGCTGGCATGCCTGGTCTTCACGCCCGAGGAGCTTCAGATCGGCAAGCCGGAGATGGATGGCATCTTTGGGCCGACGAGCATCAAGACAACGGCAAAGCAAAACGAGTCATTCGCCGTGTCGGTGCCGATTACCGACCTGCTCAGTCTCAAGAATGGCACCGCCAGGGTACCGTTCACGGACACGGATCAGGCGAACAAGCCCGACGTCAACATCATCTTCCCTACAGCAGCGCACTTCAACGCCCTGTTTTCCGCCTACGATGACAACAACAAGCCGCAGGCGTCGGCGAGGGGTGGACCAGACATCTCCAGGCACCGGTTCCTCGCCCATTTTATGCGTATGAACACGCTGGGCATGGCGAACGCGGACCGGGATGCGCAGACGACCAACCGAGAGTTCAGTGTTGTGATCGCCAACCGGGTCGGGCCGCTGGTCGGCGACAAGGTGACGCAAATGATTGTGCACGTGGTGTCGCTCGAGAACCTCGAGTCGTTGAAACCGTTCCCCCTGCCTGTCAGCACATCCGCATCTCCCCCCCAGCCGACTCGTGTCGGTCTCGTGTCGCTCTACAGCTGGTCGTACACCTGCTTGCCGCCCAACTCTCTCAACGTTGAAGATACTTTTAAGCAGCTCGGAAGCGGTGCAGGAATGCTGCGGCCCATCCTTCCTACGAATTCGAGTCCCGACCCTGTGGAAAGCCGTCTGCTCGACCGCCTCGGGGACGGATACACCGTCGTGCGGTACAGGACCCCTACGGGGGAGGAAACCGCGGCGTTGATGCGTGGCGCGCTCACGCCCAACATCATCCCCGCCAACATCAACATGGAGATGCAGTCCAATTCGGGCAGCAATCTCAAGATCCTGGACAGGGAGCTGGGGATGCTGGACCTCACGTACGCGGCGGCTTGGTCCCTGGGGCGAACGTTGGCGCTTGCTGACCGCGCCTATACCATCGCCCTGACCCGGGTGCGGCATCAGATTATGAAACCGGCCGTGGACCAGGTCAGGGAGCAGATGGTTTGCGCGACAGGCCGGATGCATTACACCAAGACGGCCCTCGCCCAGAGCATCCGAGGGCTTGTTGATGAGGCAGTGGCGGCATCGCGCACCACAGCCAGCGCGGGCCGTTGGACGCACGCAGCAACGGCTGGCCCGTTGGATCTTTCGTACAGGGCAGCCCATCAATTTCTCGAGTCGGCCATTGAAAGGTCCGCGTACGAGGTCTCAAGCAGCCTGGAGCCCAAGCCAAAAGACTGGACGCTAGAATACGCACCGCCGTACGATGAGTTCAACGAGCCTACCTCGCCGGACTGGATGGTCGTGTTTCGGTTTGTCATGGACCTGTACTACCTCATCAACGTCCCCTCGCATCACCTCTTGCCGGACCAGAGCATGTTGCCGCCCGAAAGCCTGCGTTTCTTCTTCATCGACCAGCACTGGATCGATGCGCTGGTAGACGGCGCTCTGAGTCTGGGTAACCACGGCGGCACGGATCCCGACGCTCCTCCGGGTGAGGAAGAGCCGAGTGCCGGTATGGCGGACGATCCGGTGCGACGCGCCATCAAGAGGTCCATCAACCGTTTCTTCCATGAGCCCCTCTGCGCCGGGCGCAAGCCGGCCATTCCGCGGTTTGGATTCTACATGCGCTCCGCCGTGGTCGCGCAGTTTCCCGACCTCAGGGTCTCCGTCGACCCCAAGACTAGGACCGTCGACGGGGCCCCGATGCTGCTGCGGCACGACATCATCGACAAGGACACCATGGTTGGTTTCTTTAGCGAGAAGCCGCTGACAGACGCCGGCTTGCAGGGTCTTCGCTTCGAAATCCCCGCCCACCAGCAGTACTTTTCGGCGGGCAACATCAAGGCGCTGGGGTTGGGTGTGACGTACCGACGACAGTACACGACCGCGGGTGTGGAGGATCCGGGGCGCAACCAGCCGGCCGCTGCGCTGCAATGGGAGCGTAACGGCAAGGGTACGCGCGTATACAAGAGTCCTGAAGATGATGGCAAGAAGAAGGACCTTCGAGAGCGGGTGCCGGTGTTTGTGTGGGGGTCGGCGCCGGATGCCAATGATGTGCGGTTGTTGTTGGTGGACAAGGTCGCGCAGGACGTGTGGATGACGGTCACCGAGGAGATGAAGGCTATCCAGCCGGGCTGGTTTTCCGAGGCCATGGCGACGTCGGCCATGACGGGGTTGCAGCTCAGTGCCTCGTCGTGGCAGCTCCAGATTGGAGAGATGCCCGCCGCGCTGGGTGTTGCTTTTGCCATCGCTCAGGCCCAGGCGGGTTCCATCTCTGGCGCTCTCACGTACCGTGCAGCCCCGACGGTTGGTACGACTGCTGTCGTGCAAACCGTGCCTGCAAAGACCAGGCATGCGCTTCCCATGCATCTGCTTTCTCTCCCGAACAAGGATGGATATCGGCGAAACACGCCAACTCCGCACATGGCTGCCCGGTATCGCATCCACGATACGGAGTACTTTGCTCCCGAGGGAACCCACAGTCCCTCCACTCGAGGGTCGGGCGCTACCAAGACGACGACGACGACGACGGGGCGGCCGCCAAAGGGGAAAATGACACATCGACGGACGGGAACTCTCGCCTCTTGGGATTTAGTGCCCGCCCCTTCGTCCCCATCCAGTACCGGAGCACGGGCAGGACGGAAGATGGGACATCGACGGACCGGAACCCTCGCGTCTTGGGATCTAGTGTCCTCCTCCTCTTCCTCGAGCTCCGACAACGACTCCTCCGACTTTGAAGACCTCGCTGTCGCCGGTGCGGGGGAGTTCGAGTACCTCGTGACCAGCACGTCAGACCCGTCCAAGGACATGATACCCTTGGTCCCGACTCGTCAGGACCTGGTGTTTTCCATCGTGTACGCCGGCAATGGCCGGACCTTTGCGCTCAAGGGCTTCGTCATTACCATCCCCGTGCAGGTGCCGAACAAGGACAACCTGATCGAGGGGGATACCTTTGGGAAGGGCGGGCTGGGCTTTGGAGTAGCCAAGATGGTGAGCAACTTGAGGTTCAACGTTCGGTCGAGCTACAGCGAGCAAGAAAAGTCGCTGTCGCTGTCGCTCGTGCCGCGGAGCCGGGCAGGCCGCCACGATGGTGTGCCCATGTTCGGGTGGACGGGCAAGTACCCGAGCGGGTTTGTCGACCCGGAAGGGGACGAAGAGGAGACGGACCGATTAAGTCGAACGGAGCTGAGCGTGGTTCTGTATGGGGTCAAGGTGGTGCAGTATCAGAATGGGGGTGGGAGCGGCAGTGGTGGCAAACCCAGGGAACCAGATGTCGAGGTTCGGTTTCAGCCGATTTTCAGTACATCTCCGAGTGAGCCTAAGGTGGTGTATGCAAAGCTGAGGAAGCCGGTTGCGCCGAGTATGCAGGGAAAGGGGGCATGAACGGTGAGAATGTAGAGAAGGGGAAAGTTGTGCGTCTCGGTTGATATCTCGAGGAGCGCCTTTCACCGGCCCCAAGGGGGGGTCAATGCTATCATGGAGCTATTCGATATTGGTCGCGCGCGAAGGGGTCTTGTTATCCCAGCGTGCCAATTCAGAAGAGACGCAAACGGAAGCGCAATCCCTCCTTCTCCTTCCGGCTTTCCCTTCCCTTGAGCACCTGGCCTGCTCCTTTTGAACCTTGACATAAACCTGACTTGAATCCCGATGTGGATCTTGAAACATCACAGCCTCGGCAGCGGCTTCCCCTTGAGATCCGCCAGCAGATACTCTGCCATCAACTGCATCTCCTCCGGCAGCTCTCGAATCTATTTCTTCACCTGCTCCCGCGAAACACCCGTGAAATCTACCATGCCCTGCGCCACCATAAACTGCAGCAACTCGAGGAAGCACTGCTCCTCCTCGGTCAAGTCATTATCACACACAGCCCCTGCTCCTACTTGGTCTCAAACTGACTTCAGGAATATACCCAACCAAGTTCCCCCCCTTTGGCGCTTCCCGTGAGGTGGACGATGTCCTTACATGTATGCAATGGGATGACTTCGACGGCAGGAAGAGCGGAGGGAAGTGATTAGAATATGGTAGAAAGGCCAGTGGCTCGAGTTAAAGGGATTCATTTTAACAACAGAGAAAGTGTCTTGAGAACGACAATGGTATAGCATGAACCTGCGCCTTTCTCGAAGGCTGCAGACAACAAACGGCACATCCCCACTCGCAGTCCACCCTCAGCCAACACTGATGGGCCAGGCCAAGAAAAATAGCAGAAAAAACAGTCCCGTCAACCTCCTCTACTTCCCACCCCACATCGCATCCCCCCCAATATGCCCAACCTTCGAATGAACAGAGTGCGGTATTAGCTGCATCCGCCCAACGTCCTGATGATGATGCCACGTCAGCCCCGGAATCTCCGCCTTACCACTCTGAATAGCCTTCAACTGCTGCGGCGTAAAGCGCGACCGCAGCGCAGGGTTCGCCTGCAGGACATCCCGGAGCTCTCGCGTCGCGGCCCGCATCTGGGCCTTATAGCTCAGCGAGCGCATCTGAGTGCCCGACATCCGGAGATCGGCTTTGGCCACGTCGTCGAAAATGGGGAATCCGCGCTGGTCGTAAACCGTTCCCTGCGAGTGCGCCCTGCCGGCTAGGCGGACATTCTTCGCGCCGGCGGGCGGCACAGTGGTGGACTCGACGTTGGTTGCGCCGTAGCGGTTTTCCATCGCCTCGCGCCACTCCCTGGCGCTGTAAGGGGCATCGCCGCCGAGCGGCGCGGGCGCCTCTGCTGCGGCGGGAGTAGGCGGCGCTGCGGAAGCCGGGGCGGGCGCCTCTGCGGGCTTCGGCACGGCGGGGATTTCGGTCACGACCGGAGGAGGACGGGCGCGAGAGCCTGCGGCCAACAGTTTATTCCCCGCGGACTCTCCCATGCCCCCGATCGCCTCCAACCCCCGGGCCGTTGCCGACGCCGCAGACCGAGCTCCCGAAATGGCCTGCCGTATCCCCGGCTGCTGCGCAACAGCCTTCCCCCCCGCGACCAGCGCGCGCGCAGCACCACTCTTCGCAGCCTGCCCTCCAATCCGGCCCACCGCCCCGACCACCGCTGTCCCGGCCGTCGTCCCAGCCGCCGCAGTCACACCCGCGGTAACCAACGGAACAGCAGCCCCAATAGCGCCCCCAACAAGAGCCCCCTTCCCCGCCTCACTCCCAATCTTCCCCATGTCCAAACTCTCCCCATTAACAGCCTGCCGCGTGCCCTCCCCAGCCGCGCCCGCCGCCGCGCCTCCCACAGCCCCAGCAACAGCCCCGACCGCCACGCCCGTCGCCAGCGTCGCAGCCCCGCCCGTCAACCCGATCGCCCCAACCGCCGCTCCCACAAGCGGCGCCGCGGCACCAGCGGTAGCTACCGTAACCACCGTCCCGACCACCACCACGGCAGCCACAACAGCAACCTCCCGCCACCCCCACAAACCGGTGGGATCGCTCATCGTCAGCGGGCTGTTCTGCACGTATGCATACAGATTCGCCCCATCGACAAGCCCTGCGGGGTCAGGACTTATCCACCGCCCCAGCCACGGCGCATAGTATCGTGCGCCGTGGTAGTAGAACCCTGTTTCCTTGTCTCGCTCTTTCCCAGTGTAGCGGTAGCGTTTCTTGGGGACTTCAGTCTGGCTTTGGACCATTTGATAAGACGTGCTGCCAAAGGGGGTGTATTCCTCATAGGAGAGGATCTGCGCGGTCTCGTCAAGCTCGAGGCTGCTTGAGCCGAGGTGGTTGCTGAGTTGGAAGCGGGTGCGTTGGGCGGGCTGGCCGGGCTCGTCGCCTTGGGTGCGGGTTTCGACGAGGGCGATGCGGCGTTTGTCGTCTGCTATGTGGAGGGTTGAGCGCGAGAGGGATATGGTTTCGCTGTTGTTGGGGCTGTATTTGCGGAAGAGCTCGAAGATGCCACCGGATAGGTAGATGCGCTCGGATTTGCGGGTTGGTGTTGGCGCTGGGTCGGCGGGTGTGGCTGTTGCTTGGCGCTCGATGACTTTGCGCACGCGTTGGCCGCCTGCGTCGTAGACGTACCAGGTTGTTTCGGGCACGTTGCCGTTGTTGGTGGTTTGTGTGGACGTGGCCTCGAGCTGGTCGTGGTGGTTCCATTGCATGAGGGTCAGGTGTGGCATGGCCGTCGTGTTGCCATGCACGTCGTAGCGGTAGTTCTCTGTGGTCGTGCCGGTAGTAGTGCTGGTAAGGCGGTTGCTTTTCCGGCTGGGCTCCAGCTGACTTGCCTCGCTGTAGGTGTAGCTCCGTGTCCAGCCCGCGACTGTCGCGTCGCTGCCGCGGTGGATGACCTTCTGAAAGTTCCCGACCATGTCGTACATGTAGCGCTCCAGATAGCGCGCCATGGCATTGCCGTCGCTGGCCGAAAACGGGACGCCTACACGTGGGCTGTCGTTGAAAGAGCTAGGGGTCGGTGCGCCCCCTGCCTGTCCGAGGTGCTCGCGGCCCGTGGCTTCGATCAGCCGGTAGGTCGCGTCGTAGGTGTAGTCGGCGCTGGGCTCGACACGCTTGTTGCGGAAGTAGAGGATCTGCTGGGCATCGTCGCGGATGTAGGTGACGTTGCCCACCGGGTCGTAGCTGTAGAACAGGCTCTGCACCTGGCATCCCGGCCAGTCAGCCAGTGGGGGCTTCGGGCAGTCGCTGGCAAACGCGTCGGCAGTGCGCCGACTCAGCAGATGGACCAGCCGGAAGGTCAGCGGGTCGTAGTCGTAGGTCGTCCTGACGCCGTTGGCATAGTCGATCAGCTGCCGCTGGCCTTTGGCGTCGTATTCGATATTGGCTACGAATGGTGTCCAAAAAGGCTGACCGTCTGGTTGCTGTGTTGCCTGGAGGTTGACATTGAGCTGGTTCAAAAGCGCCGCTTCGTTGAAGCCGGAGCGGATGATGGTGTTGTCCGGCAAGCTCACTGTCACCGGCCGGTTAAGCGCATCAAAGGTGCGGCGGCTGGTATGCTTGTCCGCCTCCAGCAGCGGCACAATGGTGGCTTCCAGAAGGGAGCCGTCAATTCTTGCCGTGCTGTCCGTGGGCAGAATACCATCCACCACGCTCCAGCTGACAAGTCCCTTGTACTGCTTTGCGAGGCGGCGCGAACTCCCCAGCTCGTTCCCCCTGAAGTCGTAGGCTTCGTGAGTCACAACACCCGCCTGATCAAATTGCAGAAAGATCTTGCCACGCATGTTGAGCAGGGGATTGGCATCCGGGTTCTGCTCCCCATACACGAGACGTTCAGTCAGTACCTCGCGTGTTGGGTCGGTATCATCGGCGCCCATAACGAAGGACCGAATCGGGCGCCGCAGCACGTCGTACTCTGCCCGGAACATGTGGCCGCGGCTGTCCCATGTACGGATAGGGTTGTTGGCCGCGTCGCGGAGAATCCAGCGGTCGCCAGCCTCCATGCCGGCTTGATGGAGGCGGTTGCCCAGCATGTCGTAGTCGTATTGTATGACCGTCCTGCCGTTCGCGTCGACAGCCTTGCGGTGGTTGCCTTCGATGTCAAGCACTGTCTGCTCGTTGTAGAACTCTTCGGTGGGCGAATCGGATGCAGACGCATCGGCGTACTTGAACTTGTTGTGGGCGACCGTGAGAAAGGTGCGCCCGAGCGAGTCGGCGTGGACAATCGTTGGCGTGTTTGCGTGGATGGCTACTTTGCGAGCCGCATCTTGTTCTTGCGACCCGAGCGCTCCAGACTGACGCTGGGCGGTCCATGTGGGCAGGTACTCGGTATCGTGCAGCCGACGGAAGAAGTCGCCAACATCCGGATCATCCTTCGGGTCAGCCACCAGCACGGTATCGTTCACGTCCCAGACGGCATGTTGCCAGGGGTCAAAGACGACCTTCTCCCACGTGTGATTGGGGTGAAGGATGCCGACCACACGGTCCAATGGATCATAAAACAGCACCGAGCTGACGCCGTTGTCGGTCATCTCGGCTTCGTCCTCGTAGAGGTGGGTGGAGCTGAAGAACGGCTCGTACTGGCGGACGGGCTTGCCTTTGTTGTTGTAGACTGTGCGACCGTCGCCCACCCAGCGCGAAGTCGTGGACACTTGTACAGGGTGACCGGTGGCATCGAGTGTGAGCGAGCCGGGACCGATATCGCCGCTCGGTAGCACCACGGGCGGTTGGCGCTGTGGTGCCATACCCTGCTCTCCCAGCTTCTTCGTCTGTATCGTGCGTCCGAAGCCATCAGAGTAGGTGAAGTTGATCTGGATCTTGGTAGCTTGCCCGGGTTGCAGCACGCCGACATATGTTTCACGGGCCAACGCAACAGCAAACACAGGCTGCCCGGCACGCCGAAAGCGGTCGAGATTATAGACGATCCGAGTTGTCGCGTTGCCGAGGAGTGACGCCGCCTGCCCGCGAGGATCCAGAATAAAAGACCGCAGTGAGGCCAGCGGGGGATCAACATCGATTTCATCCAGCACGTCGCCCGATGCCTGCGCGGCTGAACCCATGAGTGCGGTTGCGGTAACCATGCCAAGCGCATCAAAGTCAACGGCTGTGCGATTCCCGTTCGCGTCAGTGACCAAAGACGGCTGGATCACTCGATAGTCGTACACAGCCGAGGTGGTGTTTCCAACCGCGTCCTGCATTTGTGCGACCACCATATCATAGGTGTACGAGACGGCCGAGATCTGTCCAAACGTGTCGCTGTGCTTGCGCAGCAGGAAGAAGTGCGCCCGTGCCTCGGCCAGTTCTGCTGCAGAAGTGGCGGCGGGATTGGCAAAGTTGGCGGTTGGAGAGTAGGCGAGTCTGCCGGACGGGAGCCACCATCCGTCGCCGTCCAGTGTCACGTAGCCTCCTTGGTCGCCTCCCTTGCCTGTAAGCACAGCCGCTGGGTTTGGCAGCAGCGCCTCGGGTGGTTGGCCATCCTTCGAGCGCTGCAGCACGCCCGCTAGAAGCCCTTGGGTGAATGCTAGCTTGTAGGTCTCGTACGGGAGTGCCATGGATTCAACCTGCCCGAGAGGCACTGGACCACTCAGGTCGTCACGACGGTAGAGCACACGCCCATGCTCGGTCAGCCGTAAGCGGGAGTCTGGGGGCGCATGTGCAGAGTTGGTGCGCCAATCCCAGTTCTCATACGGCCACGTCTTTGCTGGAGCCGGCTCGTCCTGGTCAAGCGGGAAGAGACCTTCAACAAGTGCCGCCAACTCGCCGTAACGAAATGGAACAATGGCCTGCGAACTGGTCACGAGGGGGGCAGCTGGCTTGACCAACTCGTAGCTCCGTGTCTCCACTGGCAGGCTCACACGGTACCAGTCCAGCTGGTCGGACTGATTAGCAAAGCGGTTTGCTGTTAGGGTGATGTGAGTCGCCGTCTGCTCCGCAGGTAAACCCGGAACAAGGCCACGCCGCGGGTAACTGATCGCAAGACTGCGCAGGGCATTTCCAAAGGCATCGACCTGCAGAGTGACCGAGTGGCTCATACGCGGATCAGCGCGCTGCTGGCCCGCTGCATTCACCACCACTGTCCGTTCGTAATGAAAATCGAGTGATTCACGAGGATGCACAAGGAACACGGCGTGTCTGTTTCCTTCTGCTTGTGCTTGAAGCAGCTCGACCGTGTGATTCTGCTCGGAGACCGCGTACGGCCTACCAGCGGACTCAGTGCGATCTAGGGCGTATGTTTCCTGTCGAAGCATCGAACCTTTGAGCGCACGGCAAGCTTCTTGCAGCTCGGCGGCCACCAAGCTGTAAGGACTTCGTGTCCCATCCGTGTGAAGGAGGTCGGTTGGCAGCACCGTGTCCTCGAGTGACTCGGCTGCGAAATTCGCGTCCGTCAGGCCATCTTCGCGGTAATACTCGTGCGCAAACTGGCGCGAAATCTCCTGCCCCTTCAGAAATGCCCCGGTATGGAACCAACTGCGAGTCAGGACAGGCGGGACGTGGGAGGCTACGTCCAGGTTGGTTGCATCCGAGAACGAGGCGCTGGTTCCCAGCTCGTCAATCTGTTCGGTATCCCACTGTTCCACCATGCCAAAACCTCGAAACTCGCGCTCCACTCCGTCGAAATAGCCATGGTGATAGGCGTAGCGCGTCACGAAGTGGGTGTGGCTGATGTGGTCGTAGGTCTCAACGCGTTCCACCACATGGACAGGAAAGGGAAGCTTCGTGACCCAAGGCTTACCGATGAGCTTGTCGGCGAGATAGAACTTGGTCGAGGGGGCGTACTGGATGCGCGTTTCCGCTCCCAGGTTGTTGCGAGAGCTAACCAGCAGGTGAGGCTTTTGGCCGCCCATCAAGTCGAGGTAGCGTATCGGCCGGAGCGCTTCGCCGGCCAGCGGCGAAGACCAGACGATACAGGATGTGCCATTCCCCAGCAAATCGACCACCTGCACCCCGGTCACGTTGTCTGGCACCGGGCACATGTCGAGGATCGTGGGCGCGCTCCAGCTGTTGCCCGACTGGTTGAAGTACGCATGCACTCCCTCCGCATGCAGGTACAGGATATCGGTCGTGCCGGAGCCATCGATGTCGCCAAGGCGAACGCGCTGCTGGTTGAACTGGTCGGTGTTGTCAAACCAGGGGGCGTTGTCCATGGCCACCTTGGCGCCAAAGGATCCATAGCCAATGTTGGGCCAGTAGCACACATCGCCGTTGCGTATGCGTACCAAGTCGCTCAGCCCATCTCCGCTCATGTCGGCGAGATAGACAGATTGCTCGCCGTCAGCAAACAGAACTACTGGACCCCGCTCCTCGTCCCACGGTTGGCCAACCCGTTGGGATGGGCCAAATCCATCACGTCCAAGCGACGGATACCACGTCAGTGCCTCACCCTCCGTGATCAGCACATCTGCAAGACCATCGCCGTTGAGGTCCACAAACTTGAGGTTCGGATCGCCAAAGTTGACATTGGGCAAAGACTGGAAAGGGGCAAACTCCTCCCACTGGCCTTCATCCGTCCGCGTAAAGAACCCCGGGGTGGCGCCTTCAAGTTGCACCGCATCCGGACTACCGTCGCCTCCCAGGTCCATAAACGAAACAGGGCTGCTGAACGCGAGCCCGGGTATCTGAGGCACTATCTCCACGGGGCCAAAGTTTGCCTCGGTTTGCACGGTGCCATCCTGGACGTCAACAACCGTCTTCAACGGGCTCTGGTTGCGTTTGTAGAACCAGGCACCAGCCTGCTCTGCCAGGATGCCAGACAGCCCTTCGCCGTCTAGATCTGTCCACTGATAGCGCGTACCGTCGACCCCCTCGGGGAGATTCGCAAGGCTGCCAGCGTCAAAGTCACGCACTTGGGTCTGGATGTGCGCCTCGCTGTAGCCGAATTCCACTGGCGGCGTGGACGAAGAGAGATAGCCCTGCGTCCCGTTCTGTCGGTAGCCGGTGTGGGCGACGGAGAGAATGATGGAGAAGTTGGGATTGCGCGCGTCTGTCGGGTTCTCCTCGTACGAGTAGGTCAGGTCGGTGGAGTGCACCAGGCAGTTG
>OUNM010016699.1_pt1 | contig 27430 bp, 27 predicted proteins | sample 1769961 | NCBI WGS metagenome assembly OUNM01 (sample SAMEA3914820, study PRJEB12502) | metagenome | biome: forest; material: soil | place: USA | collected 2012-03-12 | depth 0.3 m | reverse complement strand
ATGCTGGACGCCGCGGCGTTCAACGGCACCGCCATCGACGGCCCGACGGCGAGCTCGCTGATCTCGCAGGCCAACGCGCTGATCGACGCCAACCTGCTGGCCGAGGTCTACATCCGCCTCACGCGCGGCCAGGATTCCCTGGTCATGGACATGGCCGAAGACGCCCGCGGCGCGGCCGGCGACGTCGGCGGCGCCATCGACCTCAGCGCCTTCGTGCTGCCGGTGCTCGCCGCGACCGATGCCGAGCTCGCCGACCACGAGCGCGTGTTGGGCGAGATCGACAAGGCGAGCAACGGAAAAACGATCTGGCGTGCACAAGCCGAAAAAGCTGTGGCATAATCCAAGGCTGCCCTGATGAGAGGGCAAACCGGTTTACCGGGTGGTTAGCTCAGCGGTAGAGCACTGCCTTCACACGGCAGGGGTCACAGGTTCAATCCCTGTACCACCCACCAAATGCAAGGCCCCATAAGTCATCGATTTATGGGGCCTTTTGCTTGTCGGCTCTTTCCCGAACCCGCGGCACTGGCCACGGCTCTGGCCAGACGCGCGAGCGACCGCACACGGGCGGACGCTCGCGCGATCTCGACCAGCCAGTGCGCCGGCGATTCGTCAGTTGCAGGTCGCCGACGCGATCAGCGCGTTGGCCTGCGAGATCAGCGAGCTCGCCGTCGGGCCGTCGATGGCGGTGCCGTTGAACGCCGCGGCGTCCAGCATGCCCTTCATCTGGCCGGCGAGCGCGTCGCGCGTCTGCGTCCACTGGTTGATCTTGGCGGTGCAGGCGAGGTAGGTCGCGTCGCCGGCGTCGTTGCCCGCGAGCGCGAGCGTCGACGCCTTCAGCGTGGCGATGCCCAGTTGGCCCAGTTGCGCGTTGATCTGCTTGTAGGCCTGCGCCAGCGAGACGAACGTCGCGCGGTTGTCGCCGGTCAGCGTGGCGGGCAGCGCGCTGTCGCTGAGCGCCTCCACGATCACGCGGCCGTCGTGCACGTAGGTGTCGGTGACGCCGGTCAGGCTGAGGATCGTCGGACGGACGTCGGTCTCGTCCGTCCACGTCGTCGAGTCCGTGCCGTTGGCGTTCACGCCCGGCCCGACCATCCCGAGCCACAGCGTGGTGATCTCGGGCTGGTAGCCGCCGTGGTTGTACGCGAACCCGGGCTGGATGTTGACGCAGTCGGTGTAGTTGGCCGCCGTGCACAGGCTCGTGCCCGAGGCCGTGCTGTAGTAGTCGCCCTTCTGGAACGCCACGAAGTTCGGCGTGCGGGTGGCATCCGACGTGATCATGTGCAGCATCTTCATGCCGGCCCGATCGACGAGGTAGTCGTTCAGCGGCTCCGTCGTGCTCGTGTACGGATTGAAGACGGTCAGGCTCGCGATGTCGCGCTCGAGCTGGCGCGTGACCGCGGCCGTCGGCGCCGGGTTGCCGTTGATGTAGTACGTCGGCGCGAGGTCGCTGTGGACGGAGAACGGCGTGGTGTTGCCCCGTTCCGTATTGAGCAGGCGGCTCAGGTTGACGTTGACCTCGCCCACCGTGGCGCTGTTGACCGGCGACGTCGTGTGCGAATAGGTGCAGGGCACGTTCACGCCGTCGCAGCCGGCGGGCGTCGGCGCGCGCGTGCCGGCGTAGTGGTCCTGCTCCTCGGTCATGATCATGAACAGCGTGTTCGTCTCGTCGATGCCGTCGCTCTTCAGGCGCGTGAAGAAGGTGTTGAACGCGGCGTCGTAGAGCTTCAGGTTCGCCTCGTAGCCGGATTCGCCCGGGCCGAAGGCGCCGGTGCCTCCCGCGTTGTCGTCGTGCACGTCGGAGATGTACGAGAAGACGACCGGCACGTTGTGCTCGAGCATCGTGGCGACGTAGCCGAGCGTGACCGGCGCCGAGGTGCCGTTGAAGCCCGGGAAGCCCACGTGGCCGCCGCTGGCCTGGATGACGCCGCCGTTGATGTCGAGCAGCGGGCCGCTCGGCGACAGCGTCGCGGCGACGTACTTGTGGCCGAACAGCGCCTTGTAGCCGACATAGCCGCCGGCCTCGTTGCGCAGCTTGTCGCTGCGCGCGTTGGCGTTGTTGCAGGTCGCGCTGTTGAAGCCGCAGTGGATCGCGATGCCTTCGAAGTCGGCCGCGGCCTGTGCCTTGGTCGTCGAGGTGGTCGATTCGACGTACTCGGGCGAACCGGTGCCGAAGACGGTCGTGATGTCGGAGGTGATGTTCTCGAGCACCGTGTTGGCGACGCCGACCTGGCCGACGTCGCAGCCCTTGCGCGCGAACGCGACCCACGGCGCCGGGGCGACGAGGCCGGTCGGGCCGACCATGATGGGCACGGACGTCGAGCCCGTCGGGTCGGTCCAGTACGCGAACGTGCTGGAGAAGCTGACCGACCCGTTCGGGTTGAAGTAGCCGAACGCGTTGGCCACGGGCTGGCCGTGGCGGTCGCCGTAGATGCCGGTCAGGCTGGTGAGGATGTCGTCGCCGGTGTGCGAGATCAGCGGCGTGTGATGGTTCGTGAGGAACGTGCCCTTGCCTTGCAGGAAGCTCAGCAGGTGGGGCATCTGCTCGAGGTCGGACGGCACGTTCGGGTTGTCGCGCTCGATGTGCACGTTGTCGAACTGGATGTAGACCACGTGCTGGATGCCGTTGCCCAGCTGGCAGGTGCCGGCCGCGGCGGCGGCGGCGGGCGTCAGCGCGAAGGCGGACGCGGCGAGCGCCGCGAGGCCGGAGAAGAGTCGCTTGTTCATGATGTTCCTTTTGGGGATGGCGGAGCGGATCAGGCGCGGTTCGACGCGGCGCGGCGGCGCAGCGCGAGCGCCACCAGCGGCAGGCCGGCGAGCGCCATCGGCAGGCCGGCCGGTTCGGGCACGGCCGCCACGGTCAGCGCCACGTTCGTCGGATCCAGCACGATCTGCTGGCCGTTGCCCTCCTGCTGCACGGCGCTGAGCACCAGACTGCCGCTGCCGATCGCGCCCAGCTGCGTGGACGAGAACGTGAACGACCACGCCTGGTCGTTGCTCTGCGTGGCGGTCTCGCAGGCCGCGTCGCAGCTGGCCACCTCGACGTTGCCCACGTACAGGTCGACCTGGCCGGTGCCGCTGCCCAGCGCATTGCTGCCAAAGTCGCCGCTGAGGGTCGCGCCGGTGACGGCGTTGCCGCTCGGCAGCACGAAGTCGAACTCGCCGACGACGACCGGCGCCGCGGGGACGGGGCCGGTGTACGGCGCGTTGTAGTAGGTGGTGCCGTCGGACGACTGGTTGGTCGGGCTGAAGGTCGACGCCGTGCTCAGCGTCCCACCGACCGTGCTCGCGGACGCGGCGCCGGCGAGCAGCGCGCCGGAGGCGGCGAGGAGTATCGCGCGGGCGATGCGGGCGCGGCCGAGCCGTGCGGCGAGGCGGTCAATCTGGCTTCTCATGCTGGGTCTCTCCTAGTGCTTGTTGAACCGGCCTGGCGCCGGCCTTGGTGGGACTGCCGCCTGTCAGGGCCGCAGCCTTGTTCCCGGGGACGCCGTAGCCGTCCGTCAGCGTCCTGAGGTACGCGATGAGGTCATCGATCTCGCGCGCGTCCAGGCGCGGACGGTGCTTGTCGGTCGGCTTGAACGGCACCTCCGAATTGACGTTGTCGCGGTAGGCCGGCGGCAGGTCGTCGTACTTGCGCACGCTGCCGTCGGCGTTGCGCGGATACCAGCGCCCCGGATTCGTGTCGCGCTGCACGTACCAGGCCATCACGTCGCGCAGCGAATGGAACGCGCCGTTGTGGAAGAAGCTCCGGCGCGTGGCCACGTTGCGCAGCGTGGGCGTGACGAAGGCGCCGCAGAAGTCGGTGTGGCGGGACAGGTCGGTGCGATCGGGGCCGCACAGGCCGAGGTCGAAGTGCGCGGGGTCGCGGTTGCTCGCGAGCCGGCGATTGCGCGGCACGCCGATCGCCACGTAGCCGAAGTCGGTGAACGACGGCATGGCGCCGCGCGGCGAGACCGTGTTCGGATGGCAATTGGCGCAGTTGCCCTTCTCGGGGTCGTCGAACAGCGCGAGCCCGCGCCGCTCCTGCGTGCTGAGCTGCACCTCGCCGCGCAGGAACGCGTCGTACTTGCTGGTGAAGGGCTGGAACTCGGGCGACTCGTGCTGGTAGGCCTCGAGCGCGAGCGTCAGGTCGCGCACGACGTCGTCGGGATGCCCGAACATGTCCTCGCCGGGCGCGCTGAAGGCGGCGCGGAACGCGTCCGCGTACGGCGCCGCGGCGACCTTGCGGCTCAGCGCGGCCGGGTCGGCGTTGGCCATCTCGTTGGCGTTGAACAGCGGGATCAGCGCCTGCTCGTGCAAGGTGTCGACGCGGCCGTCCCAGGTCAGGCCGCCGGCGGGCGTCGCGTCGTCGGTGTCGCCGCCGTCGTCGTCCCCGAAGCGGCGTTCGACGAACGGGATCGTGGCCTGCAAGTAGCGCAGCGACGGCGTCGCGCGCGTGCCCTGCAGGCGCGCCTGCGCGCCGCCGAGCTGCACGGGCAACGCGTTGGCCGGCGCGAAGGCATGCTTCGGATCGTGGCACGTGGCGCAGGCGAGTTGCCCCGACGCCGACAGGCTCTTGTCGAAGAACGCGAGACGTCCGAGCTCGGCCAGTCGACGGGCGCCGGCGGCCGCATCGTCCGCCGCCAGCGCCGGCCTGCACGTCGCCATCGACAGGATGAGCATGCCAGCGATCGCTCGCGGAAACGAAGGACGACGAGCCCGCATGACCCACCCGGCAAGAGTTCGCAAGCCGTGCAGGCTAGGCGCCGTGTATGGCGATGCGGTGACGGCCGGATAGCCCGTTCGCGCCGGCTGGCGGTGACCTGAAGACGCCATGACGGGGCCGCGCCAGCGACGCATGATCCGGCTCACGCGATTACCCTTGGCCGTTCCCGAAACGAGCGCAAGAAGCTGCCGATTCCGACGCCGTACCGGCCCGGCGTGCGCCGAACGGACTGGGGTTGCATGCGCCGGTTGCCCTACGGCGCGCCTGTCGCGTGCCCGGAGACCTAGAACAGGGGGTGACGATGAAAAGCGGCAGTCGGGCAGCCCGGGGCTCGCCGTGCTTGCTGTCGTTGTGCGGTCCGGCCTGCCTTCGGTCGGTGCCCGGTGTCGCGTTCGTGCCGACGATCACGCTGCCCGACGGCCCGTTGCCGCTGTCGCGTCCACGATCACTCGCGCGCCAGCGCCTCCACGGGATCCAGCCGCGCCGCGTTGCGGGCCGGCACGAAGCCGAAGACCACGCCGATCGTCGACGAGACGAGGAAGGCGCCCACGATGGATGCGCTCGAGAAGATCATGCGGATGCCCACGTCCAGGCTGTTGAACAAGGCGCCGGCCGCCAGGGCGAGGGCCACGCCCAGGCCACCGCCGGCCAGGCACACGACGATGGCCTCGACCAGGAACTGCCGGAGGATGTCCGACTGGCGCGCGCCCACGGCCATGCGCACGCCGATCTCGCGGGTACGCTCGGTGACGGACACCAGCATGATGTTCATCACCCCGATGCCGCCCACCACCAGCGCGATGAGCGCGATGGACGAGATGAGCAGGGTGATGGTGGACGTGGTGGTGTCGAGCTGCTTGCGGATCGCGTCGGAGCGCAGCGCGAAGAAGTCCTTGCCGCCGTGGCGCTGCGTCACCAGCTGCACGATGCCGGCCTCGGCGGCCTCCATGGACGCCGCGTCCTGGATGCGCACGTTGATCTCGCGCAGCGGCTGCTGGCCGATCAGCCGCGTGGTGGCGGACGTGTAGGGCATCCACACCTGCAGCCCGTGGGCCTCCTGGAACAGGCCGCGTTCCCTGGCGGTGGCACCCACCACGCGCACCGGCACGTTGCCGAGGAGGATCACCTGGCCGATCGGGTCGGCGTCGTCCTTGAACAAGGCCTTGCGCACGTTGTTGTCGATGACGGCCACCGGCGCCTGGTCGTCGACGGCATCGCCGCCGAACGGTGCGCCGGCAGCCAGGTGCGTGCCGTGCACGCGGAAGTAGGCGTCGCCCACGCCGTTGACGGTGGCGCCGACCGCCACGTTGCCGCGCCGCAGGGTCGCGTCGGCGGCGTAGCCGGGCGTGACCGCGTCGACATAGGGCAGCCGCTCCAGCGCCTGCGCGTCGCCGAGGGTCATGCTGAGCACCTTGGCGGACTGTGGGTCGCCCAAGCCGTCGCCCGGATAGAGCGCGATCGTGTTGGTGCCCAACGCGCTGAGCTCGTCCTGCAGGCGCGCCTGCGAGCCGGCGCCGAGCGCGACGATGATCACCACCGACGAGATGCCGATGATGATCCCGAGCATGGTCAGCAGCGTGCGCAGCCGATGCGCCGCCATCGCCCGTGCGGCCATGTGCGCGGCCTCGACGAGGCGGCCGGCGAGGTCGGCCAGCGGGTGGGCGCTGCGCCAGGCGCAAACGCGCGGCACGGCGGCCGGTGGCGGCGGGCCCGTGTGCTCGTCGCGCACGACACGGCCGTCGGACAGCTCGATCACGCGGTCGGCGTTGGCGGCCACCCGGGGATCGTGCGTGACCAGGATGACGGTGTGGCCCTGCGCGTGCAGCGCCTTCAGGATGGCCATCACCTCCTGGCCGCTGCGGCGGTCGAGCGCGCCGGTGGGCTCGTCGGCGAGCAGGACGTCGCCGCCGTTCATCAGCGCGCGCGCGATGCTGACGCGCTGCTGCTGGCCGCCGGACAGTTGCGCGGGCGTGTGGCCGGAACGCGCGGCCAGGCCGAGGCGATCGAGCAGCTCGCGCGCGCGAGCGTGACGCGCGGACGCGGGGACGCCCGCGTAGATGGCCGGGATCTCGACGTTGTCGAGCGCGGAGAGTCCGGCCAGCAGCTGGTAGCGCTGGAACACGAATCCGAAGTGCTCGCGCCGGAGCCGCGCCAGGTCGTCGGGCGCCATCCGGCCGACGTCCGCGCCGCCCATCGCGTGGCGGCCCTGCGTCGGGCGATCCAGGCAGCCGAGGATGTTCATCAGCGTCGACTTGCCCGAGCCCGACGGGCCCATGATCGCCACCATCTCGCCGGCGGCGATGTCGAGGTGGATGTCACGCAGCGCGGCGATGCGGCCGTCGCCGGACGGGTAGTCGCGGCCGACGCCGCGCAGTTCGATCAAGGCGGTCATGGCGGCGGCGTCCCGTCGGGGCCGGCCGCCGTGCCGGCCTGGGGCGACGCGGGCGCGGCCACGCTCGTGACGACGCGCTCGCCCAGGCGCAGCCCGTCCAGCACCTGTGCCTGCGTGCGGTTGTCCATCCCGATGCGCACCAGCCGCTCCTGCGGGGACGCGCCGGGGGCCGCGGCCACCACGCGCACGGCGTAGCGCCCGTCCCGGCCGCGGCGGCCGAGCGCCGCGCTCGGGATCAGCAGGGCGTCGTCCACGCGGCGCGTGAGGATGGTGGCCTGCGCCGTCATCGCGATGCGCAGGTCGCCCTTCGGATTGGGCACGTCGAACAGGCCGTTGTAGTAGACCGGACTCGCGCCCCCGGCACCCAGCGCGGCGTTGGCCGACGCATCGCCCGCGATCGTGGTGGGGCCGGGCTCGATGGCGCGCAACGTGGTCTCGTAGCGGGTGTCGGGATCGCCCAGCAGGGTGAAACGCACGGGCATGCCGACCTTGACCTTGGGCACGTCGGCTTCGGAGATCTGCGCCTTGACGGTCATCGCGTCGAGCCGGGCCAGCTTGATGATGGTGGGCGACATCTGCACTGAGTTCACCGTCTGCCCCTGTTCGGTGACGATGGCGACGACAGTGCCGTCCATGGGCGCCACCACGCGCGCGTAGCCCACGTCGAGGCGCGCCGTGTCCTGGGCCAGGGTGGCCTGGGCGATGGCCGCCTCGGCGACGCCCACGTTGGCCCGCGCGCCCGCCGCGTTCGCCTCGGCTGCCTCCAGGTCGGCGCGCGAGGCGGCGTCGATGGCGGCCAGGCCGCGCACCCGTCGCAGCGCGAGATCGGCCTGCGTCGCTGTCGCCCGTCGCGCGGCCAGGTCGGCGCGCGCGCTGCGCAGCGCCGCGTTGGCGCGCAGCAGCTCGTTTTCCTGCTGCTTGGCGTCGATCTCGGCGATCAGGTCGCCTTTGTGGAGGGTGTCGCCCAGCGCCACGTAAAGGCGCTTGACCTCGCCGGTGGCCTGCGTGCCCACGCTCACGAGCCGGGCTGCCTCGATGGTGCCGGTGGCGAGCACGCCCACCTCCAGCGGCCCGCGCGTGACCGGGCTGGACGTGAACTCGGCCGCCGCGCGCGGCGCGACGCAGCGGCGTACCCCGATCGCGAGCAACGCCAGCAACGCGAGCGCGGCGACCATGCGGCCGCGCGTGAGTCGGGCGGCCGCGTTCAATTCGACGCCTTCCAACCGCCGCCGAGCGCCTGGTACAGCGCGACGCGGTTCTGCTGTTCCGCGAGACGCAGGGCGACATCCGCCTGGCGTGCGGCCTGCAGCGACCGGCGGGCGTCGAGCACCGCCAGGACGCTGCTGGCGCCCGCGTGAAACAGCGCCTCCGCATCGCGCAGGGCCGCCTCGCCTGCCTGGCGCTGGGCCGCCTGGGCCTGCAGGCGTTCGACCAGGGTCTCGCGCACCGCGAGGACGTCGGCCACCTCGGCGAAAGCGGCCTGCAGCGTCTTCTCGTACGCGGCGAGCGCGATGGCGCGCTCCACCTTGGCCGCGTCCAGCCCGGCGTCGAGCGCGCCGCCATCGAACAAGGGCAGCGAGATCGACGGCCCCACGTTCCACGCGCCGGCGCCGCCCTTGAACAGACCCGCGAGTCGCGAGCTCGCGCGGCCCACATCGGCGGTGAGCGCGATGGTGGGAAAGTACGCGGCGCGCGCGACGCCGATCTCGAGCTGCGCGGCCTGCAGCTCGTGTTCGGCGGCGAGCACGTCGGGCCGTTGCTGGAGCACGCGGGCGGGCAGGCCGGACGGCACGTCCACCAGCGTGGCCGCGTCGCCCGGCGGCGCGGCCGGCGGCAGCCACGCCTCGGGAACCTCGGCGCCCGCGAGCAGGGCCAGCGCATCGCGATCCTGCTGGAGGGTGGCGCGCCCCGCGGCCACCGCGCCGCGCGCCGACGCCCGATCGGCCTGCGCCTGCGCGACGGGCAAGGCCGGGACGGCGCCGAGCGCGTGCATCTGCTGGTGGAGCGCCAGGCTGCGGTCGGCCAGCGCCAGCGTCTCCTCGTTCAGGCGCTGGCCCTGGCCATCGGCTTGCAGCGTCAGCCAAGTGGAGGCGACGGCGGCGACGAGGGCGATGCGCGCGGCGCGCGCGCCTTCGGACGTGGCCAGATAGCGTTGCAGCGCGGCCTCGCTGGCGTTCTTCACGCGGCCGAACAGGTCGATCTCGTAGGCCGCGAGGCCGAGTCCAACCGTGGCGGTGTCCTGCGTCACGCCGGCGCTCGACGCGCGCGCGAGGCTCCCGTTTGCGGCCACCGACGGCAGGCGCGCGGCATCCTGGAGGCGGGCCTGGGCGCGGGCGTCCTGCACGCGCAGCAGGGCGACTCGCAGGTCGCGGTTGTTGGCCAGCGCCAGGCCGACCACGCGACGCAGGCGATCGTCGCGGATGAAGTTGCTCCAGCCGACGTCCGACGGCTCGGGCCCGCCGGGTGCGTGCGACGCGAACGACGCGGACGACGCGGGCCACGCCGCCGGCACGGGTGCCGGTGGACGCTGGTAGGGCGGTGCGAAATCGACGCACGCGCCGAGGCTGGCCGTGACCAGCAACGAGGCGAATGCGAGGGGCAGCCGGCGCAAGGGAGTCATGGGGCGATGGGCGAGGAACGACGGCGCGTCCGCGGGACCGCGTCATCGGTGGAAAGCGGAGCGACGTGGCGACGTCGCGAAGGCGCGGATCGGCGAGCCCGGCGGGCATCGATCCGGGCGGCGACAGCGGGTGCGGCGGAGGTGATGCCGCACCCGGGGCGCGCTACTCGGTGTCCTGGCAGCTCGCGCAGAAGCAGACCTTGCCGCCGGCCCAGTTGATGCAGTAGCACTTCGCGCAGGTCTCGGCGTAGGCGGCGCCGGCCACGGCCAGCAGGACGGCCATCACGGCCGTCTTCTTCGTCAGGAATCGATGCATGGGGATCTCCTCGTGCCCGGCGACCGGGCGTGATGGGGTGATGACGGCGAGCCAGGCCCGTCACATGTGGCTCAGGACGGCCAGCACGATGTCGCTGACCGTCTGCACGGCCGCTTTCACCATGGCGCCGGGGCTGCGCGAAATCTCGATGCACGCGGCCGGGTCGACGGTCACTTCCAGGTCTTCGATGTCAAGTTCTTGCTGCACGGTCGGTTTCCTCCGTTGGATGAAGTCCCTTGGCGGGACGGATGCTTCCCACGCCGTGCCGGCACGGGCGTGGAACCGCCGATCTCCGCGGCGAACCGAGGGATCCGGTGGTGGATGCGCTGCCATCGGCGGGCGAGCGCGTGAAAGGGGTGGTCAGTGCTGGGCCAGCAACCCCAGCCGGCGCGCGCGCCGGATGGCTCTCAGGAACAGCGCGAACCCGGCGCCGAACCACGCAGCGCCGTTCAGGGCCAGCAGCACGCAGCGCGCGGCGTCCACGGGCGTGCCGGCCAGCATCAGGCTGCGCAGCGTCTCGACGGCGGGCACGAGCGGCAGCAACGCGAGCCAGGGTCGAAAGCCGGGCAGGTCGATGTTCGTGACCATGACGAGGGCGACCAGCAGTTGCGCGGCGATCACCGCGAGCCGTACCCGCTTGACGAGGATGGCCAGCGCGCCGAGCGCGAAGCCGATGCCCGAGGCGGCGAGGTCGAGGGCGAGCACGGGCACCAGCGCCGCGGGCGAGAGGTGGAAGGCGCTGTGCGTGGCGACAGCGAGCCCGGCGGCCACGAGCAGCAGCATGGGCACGCCCGAGACGAGCGCGGCGAGGTTGCGCGCCACGAAGATCGCGCCGGGCCCGGGGTGGCCCAGGAACAGCGGCTCGAGCGTGCCGGTCTTGGCTTCCTCCTCGATGTCGTGGGCCACGTGCGAGACGCCGCTGGTGCCCAGGATCCAGCAGACGAATCCGAGCAGCAGTCCCTCGGTGCCGTGGCCGATCGAGAACGGCTTCAGGGCCGTGGACTGGGTGCCGAACAACAGTCCGTAGAACAAGGCCACGAGGAACGCGATCGACAGCGCGGCTTCGGCGCGGTATCGCAGCGTCAGCGTCCACGAACGCCGGAGCTCGAGCCGGACCAGGCGCAGGAGGTTCCTTGCGAGATCAAGCATGCTGGACTCCGCATTCCGCGCGCGGCGATTGGCCGAAGACCGCGTGCCGGAACACGTCCTCGAGCGTGGACGATCCGCGCGTGACGGACACCAGCGTGCCGGCGCGCAGCCGGTCGAGCACGCGGGTGAGCACGTGGCCGCGGTCGTCCACGGTGATGCGCGTGCCGGCGATCCGCAGCATGGGGAATTCGGCGAGCAGGTCGGCGCGCTGGCACGCGTCGAGCGACGCGGCCAGGTGCACGTCGAAGAACGACTGCCGGTCGGTGAGCAGCGACGCCACCGGCGCGGCGACCACGACCCGGCCGCGATGGAGGATCGCCACGTCGGAGGCTACCTGCTGCATCAGGTCGATCTGGTGGCTGGTGATGACGACGGCGACGCCTTCGGACGCGACTTCGCGGATGACCTGCAGGATGCCCATGGACGACTCGTGGTCCAGCCCCAGCGTGGGCTCGTCCAGGAGCAGCACCGCCGGTTCGTGGATCAGGCTGCAGAGCACCGACAGGCGCTGCTGCATCCCGCGCGACAGCGTCTGCACCGGCTCATGGCGCTTGTCGAACAAGCCGAAGCGCGCGAGCAGTGCGAGCGCGCGATCCTGCGCGTGCGGCGCCGACAGGCCCTTCAAGCCGCCGAAGTAGGCGAGGTTCTCCATCGGCGTGAGCCGCCAGTAGAGGTTGCGGCTGCCTTCCAGCAGGCACCCGGTGGAGCGTTGCCAGGGCGCGCGCGCGTCGGCGGCGAACCGGATCTCGCCGGCGTCCGGCAGCAGCAACCCGGCGCACAGCCGCATCAGCGTGCTCTTGCCGGCGCCGTTCTCGCCCAGGAGCGCGAGCACCGCGCCTTCCTCGACGGCCACCGACACGCCCCGCAGCGCCTCCACCGACGCGGTGCGCGTCTGGAAGCGCTTGCGGACGTCGTCCACGCGCAGCGCCGTCATGCCGAGGCCTCCGGTCGCGCGTCGGCGCGTCGACGACAGGCGCGCTGAACGAGCTCGCTCGTGTCGGCCGCGCCGAAGCGCCAGGCCGCGTCGGCCTCGCCCGGCTTCAGCGCGACCAGCGTCTCGAGCGCGGCCAGGCGCGTGCGCGGGCACGGGTGGCGCTGGGCGAGCGACCACAGGATGTCGACGGAGTTGTCGTCGCCGATGAAACGCATCATCTCGACCTGCGAGATGCGCTTGGACGAGTTGGACTCCACATAGGACGCGATGCAGCCGCGCTCGATGTCGAAGTAGTACTGGTCGCGCAGCGATTCGCGGTGCGCGTCCACCACCATCAGGTTGAGCGACATGCTGAACTCGCTCGGCGGCAGCTGCGTGTGGATGTCGCGGCCCGGCCGATAGAGCATGACCTTGCCGACGGGCAGGGTGGTTTCCTCCAGGAAGCGGATGTCCACCTTCTCGCCGGGATAGCCGATCACCTGCGACGCGTCGTACTCGTAGAGCCGCGTGCCGTAGCCCGCGCCGAAGTAGCCGACGGTCATGAAGGTGAAGTTGTGGTCGTGCGTGTCGTAGTAGGAGTAGACGTTGGACTGGATCTTGCGGCGCCGCTCGTCGGCGTCGATCGTCGGCCAGATGTTCATGCGCACCGACACCGGGCCGTCGTTGCCCAGGATGCTCGATTGCACCGAGTAGAAGGGCAGCGCGTTGGCCGGCCAGAACTTGAGCTGTTCGTTGAGATGCTCGACGACGAAGGTGCGGTTGTTGCCGAGGCGCTTGAGCAGCGGCGCGCTCGCGGCCACGCTGTCGATGTCCTGGGCGCTCACGGTGCCCTTGACGGCGTCGAGGTACTCGTCGAGCGTCATCGTCTCGACGTCGGGCGGGTAGAAGCTGAGGGCCATGGTTCAGCCCGCCTCGATCGTGGACAGCGTGCGCTGCGCCGACGCGCGCACGTGCGGGTGCGCGTCGGATCGCGCTTCGCGCAGGCGCTCGATGGCCATCGCCGCATCGAGCACGCCCAGCGTCTTGATGGCTTCCCAGCGGATGTCGTGGTGCGGGTGGGCGCACAGGCGGTCGACCGTGGGCGCCGCGGCCTTCAGTTTGAAGCGCCGCAGGATGCCCAGGGTCTCCTTGATCTGCGTGGACTCCTGCGACGACGCGGACACCGCCCACGATTGCCGCGAGGCCCGGTCGAACGACCACACCTGGCTGCCGATGGGCGCCGACGTGAAGGCGACGAGGCAGTTGCCGGCGCTGGAGCGCGCGTCGGCCACCCAGTGCTGGCCGTCGAGCTCCAGCGTCTGGTGCGGCGCGAGCACGACCTGGTGCGAGTACTCGAGTGCGGCGCCGGTCTCGAAGACCTCGAGGTCGACCGCCGGCAGCCGGTACATGTCGATGACCACCGGCTCGGCGCCGATCGAATGGATCATGCCGTGCGACGCGTGGCTGGCGATGGTGGGCTCGAACGGGCTGTCGACGAGGCTCCACGTGACGCGCAGCGAATAGGCGGGCTGCTGGATCAGCACCGCGTGGTGCACCTGCCACTGGCCGGTGGCGTGCGTGGGCGTGGCCAGCATGGTCTGCATGAAGCCGTGTCCGATCTCCTTGAGGAAGCCGCTCGCCACGAGCGCCTCGAAGGCGTCGCCGCACCTCCAGAACGCCGTGCGAAGATCGGCGCCCGCCAGCGTGCGAGCGACGTCGTGCGCGAACGTGTCGAGCGCGGACGACCCCTCGGTCATGATGTCGATGAATGGCATGGTTTCCAGCCGCGAGTGGGGGTGAGTTGATGTGAAAATGGGCCGATCTGCAGCTCGGCCCGAAAGCGTGTCGTCAGCGGCTGGTGACCGAGACGATGACGTCGGAGGCCGCCTTGATGATGGCCTTCGCCAGCGAGACGCTGATCCGCGACACTTCGAGCGTGCCGGCGGGATCGACCTTGGTATCCAGGTCGTCGATCGTGAGTTCTTGTTGCATGAGATCCTCCTTCAGTACAAGTTGATGGACCGCCGTGGCGGCATGGAACTGGGCGTGGTGTCCGCCCAGGCTTCCGCGCTCGCACGCGCGCTTCGTCGGGAAGGCGGCGGCGAGTTCGGAATGCGGGGCCCGGTGCACACTGACCGGATTCGGGCACGCAGGCGCCAGGCGCCGGTGCGTTGCGCATGGGCTGGCGCGAGTGGCCAGATGCGCGAAGTCTTCTCTCGAAGACGAGATTCCTTGATGGGGCTCGCTTCGATGTTCTCCTTGAGGCAATTTGATTGATTGCCGTGTTCTTTTATAGAAATTTAACAGCTTGGCGTGGTCTGCGCAAGACTTTCATGCCCCCCAAGTTTGTCAATCTTTGCAAGCCAGATGCCTTCGAAGCTTCCCATCGACAACACGAGCGAGCCAGATGATCGCGAGACGGAAACCGGCCGGGCTGGCGCGGGCACGACGCCGCCCCTGAGCGGCGGCGCCTTCTACGCGCAGACGGTGTTCGACCGCCACGGGGTGGCGCACACCGAGCGCTCGCGCCTGGTCGAACGCATCCTGCAGCTCGCCTACAGCGCGGCGCACCGGCGCGTACGCGGCAAGGCGTCCTGGACGATCGAGGAGCTCGAGGCCGTGGCGTCGCACTTCGGCGAGACGCTGGACGAGGTCTTCATCGCGGCCGCCAAGATGCGGGCCGACTCCGCCACGCTGGTGGCGGGCGAGCTGCGGCTGAAGTGCCAGTTGTGGGTGGGCGCCGAGACCAAGCAGCCCGTGCAGGGCGGCCTGGTCGCCACGCGCGACGGCCCGCGCTGGACCGTCGTGGCCGCGAGCGAGGACGTGCCCGGGCCGATGTACGAGATCCGCCAGTTGCTGATGGAGCCCAACGCGGCGTACGGCTCGCGGATCGCCGTGCTCGACGACGAACCGGCCGTCACCGAGTCGCTGTGCGGCTACCTGCGGCAGGCGGGCTTCCGGGCCGACGCGTTCCACGCCATCGACGCGTTGCGGGCGGCGCTGGCCACGCAGCCCTACGACGGCTACGTGCTCGACTGGCTCGTCGGCGACCAGACCGTGGGCGACGTGGTGGAACAGGTGCGCCGGACGGACGCGCACTGCCCCATCGCGATCTTCTCGGGCAAGAACCAGCGCGGCGACGTCGTGGCCGACATCGCCGACATGATGGCCCGCCACGACGTGCGCTACTTCAGCAAGCCGCTCGATCCGCACATGATCGCGGCGGTGCTGCGGCGGCTGGTCGGCGCGCCCGCGCGGCCCTGATCGGGGATCAGGCGGCGACGGCGTCGGCCGGTGCCGGAGCGTCCGGCGTGGCGGCGTCGCTGTCGGCGCTGCTGGCGCCGTCGTCGCTCGCGAGCGCCTCGCTGGCCTGGGCCAGCGACTTGGGCCCGTTCGCGCCGAGGTCGTCCAGCGACGGGCCGCCCGGCAGCCGGCCGGTGGCGTCGTAGGTCGCCGCCGCGGGCTTGGCGCCGCTCAAGGTCACGACGACGTCCGGGCCGGCGTCGGGAGACGGGCTCGCGTCGTCGGACGACGGGGTGGTGTCGGCGGCGTCCGCACGCGAGGCAGGATCGAGCGCCGCGGCGGCCGTGTACGAGGCGCCCGCGGTGGGCGATGCAATCATCATGGTGGCTCCTTTGAAGGGATCCACCGTGATCGGACGCCGGGGCCGCCACCTTGATGGCGCCGCCCCCGCCGAAGCTGAAGCGTCCTTGAATCCTGCAAGCCATCGCACAGGGACTGTGCAGATGTCACGATCGAGTCAGCATCTGGTTACAGCTCGGCCGGGGCGCCGACGATAACGGCTCATCGACGGTTCGCCGCCTCACTCGTCCCCCCGCCATCATGAACACGCACCTCGCTTCCGCCCCCGCCGCCCGCGTCGAATGGGAACTGCTGCCGTCGCTGCTGAACATGCTGGGCAAGCGCCGCCCGCGCTCGCAGCCGGCGTGGATGGAGACGGTGGCGTCCGAGATGGACCTGGCCGAGCCCTCCGAGCCATTCCAGGAACTGCTGCCGGGCCTGTCGGTGCGCGAGGTGCGCGAGCCGGACATCTTCGACATCTTCTTCGGCTGACGGCCCCGGACGCCGCGCGCAAGGCGCCCGCGCACGCGCGGCCCCGCGAGGCTCCACAATCGAAGCCCCGCAACCCTCGGGGCCGCGCCGTGCAGGCGGCCCCCGACGTCCATGTCGCCAGCCACGCACCACCACTTCGTCGAGGCCGAACTCCTCGCGCTGCGTCCCACGCAGATGACCGCCGGCTTTGCCGAGGTCGCGCTCAAGCGGCGCGAATGGGCGGCCTTGTCCAAGAAGGATCGCAAGCAGCTGCTGCAGTCGCACTGGTTCCCCGCCGTGCTCGGGCCGCGCGGGCGCAGCTACATCGTCGACCACCACCACCTGGGCCTGGCGCTGCACGAAGAAGGCGTCGGCAGCGTCAAGCTGATGGTGCTGGACGACCTGAGCTACCTCGCGCCGACGATCTTCTGGCGCGTGATGGAGCAGCGCAACTGGGTGCATCCATTCGACGACAAGGGCGATCGCCGTCCGTACACCGACATCCCCACCTGCCTGACCGACCTGCGCGACGACCCGTACCGCAGCCTGGCCGGCATGCTGCGCTCGGCCGGCGGCTATGCGAAGGACTCGTCGCCGTTCGCCGAATTCCTGTGGGCCGACTACCTGCGGCCGCACGTCACGCGCGCGCAGATCCGCAAGGACATCGCGCTGGCGCTGCGCGAGGCGCAGGGCCTGGCCAAGAGCCCGCTGGCGCGCTACCTGCCCGGCTGGTCGGGCGTGACGGTGCCGCTGGCCGACCTGCGGCGATGAGCGCGCCCGCGGCCCCGTCGCGGGCGACGCTGGTCGCCGACCTCGTGGCCGGCGTGTCGATGGCCGGCCTGCTGCTGCCGGAGGCCGTCGCGTATTCCGGCATCGCGGGCATGCCGCCGCAGGCGGGCATGCTGGCGCTGCTTGCCGGGCTGCTGGTGTACGGGCTCGTGGGGCGCTCGCGGTTCGCGATCGTGTCGGCCACCTCGTCCTCGGCGGCGGTGCTGGGCGCCGCCACGCTGGCGATGGCGGGACACGACGCCGCCTTGCGCGCCGCGCTCGCCGCAGGCCTCGTGCTGGCCACCGGCCTCGCGTTCCTGGCTGCGGGCGTGATGCGCCTGGGCGGCATCTGCAGCTTCATCTCCAAGCCGGTGCTGCGCGGGTTTTCGTTCGGGCTCGCGCTGGTGATCATCCTCAAGCAGCTGCCCAAGCTGGCCGGCGTGCACGTCACGGCCGACGCCGCGCCCGAGGTGGCGTGGCAGCTGCTCGCGCAAGCGCCCCAGTGGAACTGGAGCGCGGTCGCCCTCGGCCTGGTCGCCCTGGCGGCGCTCGCGCTGTCCCGGCGGATGCCGCGCCTGCCGGGCGCGCTGCTGGTGATCGCGGCCGGCATCGTGGCGGCGCAGGGGCTGCACCTGGGCGCGCGCGGCGTCGCCGTGGTTGGGCGCATCGACCTCGCGCTCGCCATGCCGTCGCTGCCGCGCCTCACGCAAGGCCAGTGGACGAGCCTGGCCGAGCTTTCGCTGGCGCTGGTGCTGCTGGTGTTCGCCGAGAGCTACGGCGCGATCCGCACGATGGCGATGAAGCATGGCGACGCGGTCGACGCCAACCGCGACCTGCTCGCGCTGGGCGCGTCCAACCTCGCGTCGGGCCTGATCAACGGCATGCCGGTGGGTGCGGGCTTCTCGGCCACCGCGGCCAACGAGGCCGCCGGCGCGGCCAGCGGCAAGTCGGCCTGGATCGCCGGCGCAGTGGTGCTCGCGCTGGTGGCGCTGTGCCTGCCGTGGATCGAGCTCACGCCCGAGCCGGTGCTCGCCGCGGTGGTCATCCACGCGGTGTCGCACACGCTGACGCTGGACGCCTTCCGGCCGTACTTCGCGTGGCGGCGCGACCGCCTCTCGGTGGTGGCCGCGGCCGCGGCGGTGGTGGCGTTCGGCGTGCTCAATGGCCTGCTCCTGGGCATCGCGATCAGCCTGGCGATGACGCTGCGCGGGCTGTCGGAGCCGCGCATGAGCGAGCTGGGCCGGCGCCGCGACACCCACGACTACCTGCCGATGCAGCACGACGGCGTGGCCAAGGTGCCGGGCGTGCTGATCCTGCGGCCCGAGGCGCCGCTGTTCTTCGCCAACGTGGAGCGCATGCTCGGCGAAGTGCGCAGGCGATTGGCCGACAACGCGCCGCGCGCCTTCGTGCTCAGCCTGGAGGAGACGCCCGACCTGGACGGCACCACCGTGGAGGCGCTCGCCGCGTTCGGCGCGGAGCAGGGCGCCGCGGGGCGCACCACGGTGCTCGCGCGGCTCAAGGATCCCGTGCTCGCCTTGCTGCAGTCGGCGATGGCCGGACAGCCCGCCACGCGGCTCGAGGCAGGCAGCGTGGACGACGCGGTGGCCTCGCTGGCGGCTTGAGCGCGGGGGCGTTTCGAGATGTGACGCGATGCTTCGGGCGGGCCCCGCGGGTCCCTCGATTGCCTGATCGGCGTGTCGTTTTACTGATTTGGAGAAGACACAATGAACAAGTCCCTCACCACGCTCCTCGTCACCGCCGCCGCCGCCGGTTTCAGCCTGGGCGCCCACGCCCAGGCCACCGACACGCAGCCGGTGCCGGGCACGCCGGGCACCACCACCACCACCACGACGGTCACCACCGACACCGTGGAAACCAAGATGGTGCCGGCCCCAACGGTCTCCAAGCACGAGGCCAAGGACCTCAAGACCGAGTCGAAGTACGACTACAAGGCGCGCAAGAACATCGCCGAGGCCAACCACGACCTGGCCAAGGGCGACTGCAAGGTGAACTCGGACGGCGCGGTGGAACGTGCCTGCAAGGCCGACGCCCGCGCCGCCGAGAAGAAGGAAAAGGCCGACGCCAAGCTGATCCACAAGCAGGAAGTCCAGGACATCAACGCGCAGACGCGCTGAGTCTCCCGGTGACGGCTGCGTGCCGTCCGACGGAACGAGGCCCCGCTGGCTGGAAAGCCGGCGGGGCCTTTGTTCCGATTGCAGCGAACAAGCCGCCCGCCCTCGTGCATGGAAAAAGGGCCCCGCAGGGCCCTCTCGCCAGCGTGGCGGCGCGGCTTTTACTTGTCGAGCCAGTCGCTCAGTTCTTCCGCGTGTTCCTGCTCCTGCGACAGGATGTGCTCCACGATGCGGCGCGTCGTGGAATCCTTGTCGCCGATCAGGCGCACCATCTGCGTGTACGCCTCGATGGCCACGCGCTCGGCCACCAGGTTGGCGCGGATCATCGACTTGAGGTCGCGTGATTCATCGTAGTCGGCGTGGCTGCGGGCCAGCAGCGAGGCGGGGTTGAAGTCGGGCTCGCCGCCCAGTTGCACGATGCGCTCGGCGATCATGTCGGCGTGCTCGGTCTCCTCGTTGGCGTGCACGAGGAACTCGTCGGCGATGGCCGGCGAGGCCAGGCCCTTGGCCGTGAAGTGGTGGCGCTTGTAGCGCATGATGCACACGAGCTCGGTGGCCAGCGAGTCGTTGAGCAGCTTGACGATGTCGTCGCGCCACGGGCCGTAGGCCGGCGTGATCGCGCCTTCCTCGAGGTTGTTCTTCGCGGCATCAAGGGCGCCCTGGTCGAGCTGGAGGGGAACGCGCGGCGCGCTGGCTTTGTCGGGCATGGCTGGCCTTCTTCGGTGGTGGGTTGAATTGATCCGCCACGGCAAACGGCATGCCGGGGCCGCAAGACCGTGGCGCTGCGCGACCGCGGTCTTGCGACTACAGTGGGCCGCACCACGCAGGCAGGAGAGACTCCCATGGCTTCGAACAAGACCATCCACGTCGCGGTGCTCGACGACTACCAGAACGCCGCGCTGCGCCTGGCCGACTGGTCGGTGCTCGACGGCCGCGCGGCCGTCACCGTGTTCAACGACCACCTGGCCGACCCCGACGCCGTCGTCGAACGCCTGAAGGGCTTCGAGGTGCTGTGCGTGATGCGCGAGCGCACGCCGCTGCCGCGTGCGACGCTGGAGCGCCTGCCCCGGCTCAAGCTGATCGTGTCCACCGGCGCGCGCAACGCCGCCATCGACACGGCGGCCGCCGCCGAACGCGGCGTCGCCGTGGCGTTCACCGGCTACCACTCGGCGCCCACCATCGAGATGACCTGGGCGCTGATCCTCGCCGCGAGCCGTCACCTGGTCGCCGAGAACCTCGCGTTTCGGCGCGGCGCCTGGCAGCAGGGCGTGGGCATCGGGCTGGCCGGCAAGACGCTGGGCGTGCTGGGCCTGGGCCGCGTCGGCGGTCCGGTGGCCAGGATCGGCGCGCAGTTCGGCATGAAGGTGATCACGTGGAGCCCGAACATGACGCCCGAACGCGCGGCCGAGGGCGGGGCGACGGCGGTGGGCAAGGAGGACCTGCTGCGCCAGTCCGACGTGCTCACCATCCACATGGTGCTCAGTCCGAAGACGCGCGGCCTGCTCGGCGCCGACGACCTCGCGCTGATGAAGACCAGCAGCCTGCTGGTGAACACCTCGCGCGGCCCGCTGGTGGACGAGACCGCGCTCGTCAACGCGCTCACCTCGCGCAAGATTGGCCTGGCCGCGCTCGACGTGTTCGACGTCGAGCCGCTGCCCGCCGACCATCCGCTGCGCTCGCTGGAGAACGTGCTGGGCACGCCGCACGTCGGCTACGTGGCCGACGACTTGTACCGCGTGTTCTACGGCGACACGGTCAAGGCGGTGGACGCCTGGCTCGCCGAGCGCGCGAAGGCGGCCTGATCAGGCCGCCAGCTCGCGGTAGAAGTAGGTCGTGGCGCACTCGCCGCCGGCGGGCAGCAGCGCGTAGCGCGGGATCACGCCGGCCTCGCGCCAGCCCAGGCGCGCGTACAGGCGCGCCGCGGTGTCGTCGGCGGTGTCGAGCACGAGCAGCGTCTTGCCCTCGCGCGCGGCCTCGCGCTCGGCCGCGCTCATGAGCGCCGCGCCCAGGCCCTGGCGGCGCGCGCGCCGGTGCACCAGCATCTTGGCCACGTCGGCGCGATGCGGCTGGTTCTCGGGCTGGTCGAGGATCACCTGCACCGTGCCGACGATGCCCTGCGCGTCCTCGGCCACCAGCAGCACGCGCTCGCCGCGCGCGGCGCCGTCGGCCACCTTGCGCCAGAACGCGAGCGCCTTCTCGCGCGTGATCGGCAGCATGAAGCTCACCGACGCGCCGCCTTCCACGCAGTCCACGAGGATGTCGGCCAGCGCCTCGAGCTGGGCCGGCGTGGCCGCGTCGAGGCGGCGGATGTCAGGGGTAGAGGCTGGGGCGCTGGTCGCCATGGGATCTCCGGAAGGGAAGGGGGTAGGGCATCGAGGCCAGCACCACGGCGTAGCGCGCGGCGGCCTTGTGGGGGTTGTGGAACATGATGGGCTTGTCCAGCACCATCGCCAGGCAGTCGCCGGCCGCGAGCTGGTGCCGCTCGTCGCCGACGGTGATGTCGATGGCGCCCTCGATCACCCACACCTGCTGGTGCATCACCGGCTCGCGCGGGCCCGTCTCGTACGACACGCGCGCCTTGGCGGGGAACATCACCTCCACGATCTGGATCTGCGAGCCCACGCCGGCCGGCGACACGTTGCGCCGCACGTAGCCGGAGTGCGGGTCGCGCCACGACGGCTGGTCGGCGGCGCGCGCCACCGGGCTGGCCGACGGCTGCGGCGGATCGAACAACGCGGCCAGCGGCACGCCCAGCCCGCTCGCCAGCTTCTCGAGCAGCACCGCGGTGGGACTGCTCTCGCCGCGCTCGATCAGCGAGATCATCGAACGGCTGATGCCGCAGTGCGTGGCCAGCGCCTCCAGCGACAGGCCCGCGGACGCGCGCAGGTCGCGCACGCGCTGGGCGATGCGGTCGTTGAGCGTGTTGTCGGCAGAGTCCTTCATGGTGGATGGAGTGTCCAATATGTTGGACGAGGCGTCAAGCGCCACTGGACGATTGCGATCCGGCAGCGCCAATGCTACGATGAACTAATTAGCTAATGAGCTAAATACGAAAGCGCGACGCCCCATGAACGAAGACAACGTCTTCGCGGCCCTGGCCTCCACGCCGCGGCGCAAGATCCTCGCCTACCTGTCCGAGACCTCGCTGACCGCCGGCGAGATCGCGCAGCGCTTCGACATGACCAAGCCGTCGCTGTCCAAGCACCTGCGCATCCTCGAGGGCGCGGGCCTCGTCGCGAGCGACAAGCGCGGGCAGTTCGTGCACTACCGCCTGGCCGACACCAACCTGCTGGGCCGGTTGCACGACATGCTCGCCACGTTCTGCCCCGTCGGCGGTCCGTTGAAGAAGGAAAGCGCCGCGCTGGCGCGCAAGCGCGTCAAGCGCTGAACGAAGGAGTGGCGATGACACTGGCGATCACGCAGTCCGCGGCGCCGCGACGCGCGGTCCGCCGCACCGTGTCGTTCCCGTTCGTGAGCCTGCCCGCGGGCCCGGGCTGCGTGCCGGTGGAGGTGACGCTGGTGGCACGCCTGGGTCGTGGCGACGGCGACAAGCTGTTCTTCGAATCGCTGGCGCGCCAGCGCCGCCACGGCCGTTTCGTCGATGCGCTGGACGAGCCGTCGGCCAAGCTCGGTGCCACAGACCTTGCCGCCGGCGACGCGACCGCGCTGTATTCGTTCGGCGTCGGCTCGCAGGGCCACCCGTTCCATCGCCATGCGGGCCATCGCGTGTTCACGGCGGTCTCGGGCAGCGGCGGCACGCGGCTGTGCTTCTCGCATGCCACGTCCGAGGCTCTCGAGCGCGATCCCGCCAACTTCGTGCAGGCGCTGCACCATGTGGACGTGCCGCCCGACAGCCTGTTCACCGTTCGTTTTTCCGGCCAGACATGGCACCGCTTCGTGCCGCTGCGGCCGCGCTCGGGACATCCGGCGCTGTTCGCGCTATCCACGCACACCAACGAGCTGGGCGGCGCGCTCGCCGACGGCGTGCGCGAGCGCGTGCTGCGCGACGAAGCCGACATCCCGTCGCTGACCGAGTTGCTGCCCGAGCCTGTCGCGCGCTGGCTCGCGGCCACGCCGCTGGCGTCGGGCGTGCCGACCACCGCGCTGTCCCTGCATGATCGCCCGGGCAGCCTGCTCGAGGCAGCGTGCGCGCGCTATCGTTCGCTGGCCGGACATGTGCAGCGCTGGCGCCTGGGCTTGGGCTTTCGCGCCGGCTTCGTGAGCGTCGCGGCGTTGCCGCGTGTCCAGATGCAGCCGGCGCTCGCCGACGACAGCCTGCTGCGCGAGCAGCTGCGCGACCGCGCGATCCATCACGAGGACGTTTTCGCGCTCACGCTGCGTCCCGCCGCGGCTGACCGCCGAGATGCCGCGCAATGGCTCGCCGCACTGCTGGCGGGCTTCGTCGCGAACCCGCCGAGCGGCGTTTCCCGGATGATGGTCGTGCGCAACGCGCTGGTGCGCCCGTTGGGGCTGCGCACCTCGCTGCTGGGCTGTCCGGTGTCGTCGCTGCTGTCGCCGTCGGCGCCCGCGCTGTTCGACGGACGCTTTCCCGTGCTGGCTCAACGGGTGTCGGCGGACGGGCGCTCGGCGCAGGTGATCCTGGGCGCCGACGACAAGCACCTGTGCTTTCGCACCGGCGTGGCGGTCCGCGTGCTCGACGACGGCGCCATCGAGTTCTCGCTGGCCGATCGGGTCGCCTGCCTCAACGCGTTCGGCCGCTTCTACATGGCCGTCATCGCGGGCGCGCATCGCCGCGTCATCGCGCCGGCGATGCTGGCGCATGCGGTGGAGGCGGCGTCGGGCTGGTGATCGGGGTCAGGCGTCCAGTAGCCGCACCAGCAACCACGCCGGCAACCCGAGGTACAGCACCGCACGCCCCAGGCGCTCCAGCGCCAGGCGCGCGTCGAGCGCGCGGGCCGGGGCGACGACGATACCCGCCAGGGTACCTGCCTCGACCGTGGCGCGCAGCGCGGCCGCGCACAGCACGACGCCGATGATCCACGCGGCCCACCACAGCGCGAAGGTCGTCAGGTAGGCGCGCAGGCCGAAGGTGTAGTACTCGCCGAACGCGCCGCCGTAGGCGATGTGCTGGTGCAGGCGGAACGCGGGGATCGCCAGCAGCAGCGGGAACAGCACGAACTTGACCAGTGGACGATCGAGGCGGGTGCGGTGCCACGCCGCGCTGGCCTGCGCCCACGCGCCTGCACGCGAGGGCGCGTGCGCAGGCGCCTGGGCGGGCGTCCCGCGCGCCGACGCGAGCGCGCGCGCGAACGCGAGCGGCTGCGTGCAGGCGAGGCCGTGGCGCCAGCGCTCGCCGTTGGCCAGCCACAGCGTGACGCCCGGGCCGGGAATGGGCACGCGCCACGGCGCGACCGACGCGACCAGCGCCAGCGGCAGCGTCAGGGCGCGCGTGCCGCTCGAGAGCACGAGCAGGCCATCCGCGATGGACGCCTGCGCCGCGAACGCGCGCAGCACGCACCAGGCCGCCGCCTCGGGCGCGAGGAACAGCGTGGCGAACACGCGGATCTGCGCGAGCGTGTTCGTCTGCAGCGCGGCGTCGCCCAGCGCCACGGCCGCGATCATGCCCAGCAGGCTCGCGCGCGCGAACGACCGCAGCGCGCCCGCGGCCACGCGCGCCGGCCGCGGCAGCGCGGCAACGACGACGACCGCGCGCGCGAGGTCGAGCACCGGTTCGGGCGCGGCGCCAGGCGACGGCGCCCAGCGGCGCAGCGCCTCGAACGCGGCCAGCAGCGCGAGCAGGACCGCCGCGGCGCGGCCCACCCAGTCGCCCCAGGTCCGCATCAGCGTGCGCGGCGGCGGGCGCGCCACGACGTCGCCGAGCACGAGCGTGCGCTGGCCCATCCGCGAGCCGGCGACGATCGCGCCCGTCGGATCGATCACCGCGCTGAAACCGTTGGTGGTGACGCGAAACTGCGGCAGCCGCGTCTCGATGCTGCGGAACGCGGCCACGGCCTGGTGCAGCGCGGCGCCCTGCGGATGCGCGGTGAACCACGCGTCGTTGGACATCGTCAGCAGCGCCTGCGCGCCCAGCCGCGCGCCGTCGATCGCGAGTTGCGGGTCGACGTCGTCGCGGCAGATCAGCGCCAGCACGGGGATCTCGCGGCCGGCCGCCAGGCGCAGCGGGAACACGCGCGCGCCGCTGCCGGGCTGCCAGGTGCCGGCCCACGGGAACCAGCGGCGGAACGCGGCGCCGTCGAGCCATCCGGGCACGTGCTCGGTGAGCGGGAACAGCCGCGTCTTGCGATAGAAGCCGAGCAAGCCGCGGTCCGGCTCCACGAACGCGGCGGCGTTGTACTCGCCCGCGGCATCGATGTCGTAGGTGCCGAACACGAAGGGCACGCCCGCGGCGTTGACGATGGACTGGATCTCGCGGTCCAGCGCCGCGCCGGCGTCGCTCTTGGCGTGGCCGAAGGTGGTCGGGTACACCGTCTCCGACCACAGCACCGCGTCGGCATGCTGGTGCACGACGGCGTCGTACGACATCGCGAAGTGGGTGTCCAGCACCTCGCGCACCACGGCCGCGGCGCCGCGCTCGGCGCGCAGGCGATCGTAGTCGACGATGTCGGACTGCACGAGGCCCACGCGCAGCGGCGTGCCGCCGGCCGCCGGCGGCGCGGCCAGCGCGGCCAGGCCGTAGGCGGCCAGCGACAGCGGGACGATCGCGGCGAACGCGAGCGGCGCGGCCAGCGCGCGCCAGCCCTGAGCGCGCCTTGCGAGCGCGGCCGCGACGGCCTCGTTGGTGAGCAGCAGGGCGAGCGTGAGGCCGGCGGCGCCGCCGAGGTCCGCGGCCTGGCGCAGCACGCGCGACGGCTGCAGGCCGTGGCCCAGCGTGTCGCCGAGCATCTTGGGACAGGCCCATTCCGCCGCGACCCACGCGCACGCAGCCGCGGCCGCGCGCAGGGCCGCGCCGTGGCGCCGCCCCGCGAGGTGGCGCACGAGCGCGAACGCGAGGAACTGCGGCTGGAACAGCGGCGCGGCCGCCAGCAGCACTGCCAGCGCGACGGGCGTGCCCCACTGCGTGTACTCGCCGATGGCCGACGCGAACCAGGCGAACACGGCCCCCGTGAACGCGACGGACATGGCCCAGGCCCGCAGCAACACCGAGCGCCACGAGCGCGCGCCGTCCAGCGTCCGCAGCCACGGCACCAGCGCGACCAGCCCGAGCGGCCACGCGACGCCGCCCTGGCCATACGCCCAGGCGAGCAGCGCGCTCGCAGCGATGGCGGCCATCGCGCGCGCTCGTGCGCTCGTCGGCAGGACGTCGGTGGGCCGCATGGTGTCAGGGCGGGCTGGCCGCCGCCGGCACGCTGATGCGGCGGATCGGCAGCCCCGGCGGCGCGAGCTCGGGCGGCACGACGCGGTTGGCGGGGATCGGCACCGGCTGGCCATCGGCGGTGCGCGGCTGGAAGTCGGGCGCGAACATCAGGATGGGCTCCACGCGCTGGCCGTCGTCGGTCGCCTGGTAGTGGCGCACGTAGCCGGGCGGCAGCGCGAAGTCCTCGGGCACGGCCAGGCCCACGAGCAGCGGCTTCGTGCCGGGCGGGTTGAACGCGCCCAGGCCGGTGCGGACGCCGGCGGCGTGCAGGCGGTCGATCACCTCGTTCATCGTGGGCTTCTCGCCGTCGTTGATGTAGTCGGCGATGTCGGGCGTCTGGTCGCCGTTGGGATCGCGCACGCGGGGGATGCGCGGTGGCGCGGAGGCCGCGGCCACGACGACGGGCGCAGACGCGATCGCGGCGGGCGGTGGGGCGGCGCTCGCGACGGCCGCCGCCACGCGCGGCTCGGGCGGCGGGGATGCCTGCGCGACCGGCGCAGGCGTGGCGTCGGGCGACGGCCACCACGCCGCGATCGCGCCGGCCACCAGGGCCAGCGCGAGCGCGAGGAAGCCGATCGCCGGGCCCCAGGCGCGGCGATCGGGTCGGTGGCTCGGAGGCGTGCCCATGGGCCGGCCCGCGGCCGATCAGCCGATCAGGGCGCCGACGGGTTGGACGTCGACACCGTCCAGCCCATGCGCTCGTGGCCGTACTGGTTCCAGATCGGGCTCTTGCCGCTGGTGAACGACGTGTAGCGCGGCGCGCCCGAGCCGGTGGTGCCGCCGAACAGGCCGGCGGTGACGGTGCCGCCCGTATACGTGGGGTGGGTATCGTCGGACTGGATGTAGTCGTAGCTCGAGCTGGCCGAGACGAAGTGCGTGTTGGCGTCGCGGATGGTCGAGCGCAGCGTGGTCGTGGTGCGCGTGACGTAGCTCGTCTCGCTCTCGCCCGGCACCCACTGCAGGCCCACGGAGTCGACGATGCCGTCGCCGTTGCTGTCGTAGTCGGCGCCCATGAACTGCGCGAAGTTGTCGGCGCACTGGAAGCCCTT
>OUNM010480825.1_pt1 | contig 27447 bp, 29 predicted proteins | sample 1769961 | NCBI WGS metagenome assembly OUNM01 (sample SAMEA3914820, study PRJEB12502) | metagenome | biome: forest; material: soil | place: USA | collected 2012-03-12 | depth 0.3 m | reverse complement strand
GTCGTTCTCGGCCACCAGCACGGTGCCGTGGCTCGTGAAGCCGCAGTCGTCGCCGACCAGCTCCTGGACATGCTCCCAGAGATCCATCGACGAGATCGACAGCGGGATCTCCGCGAGATCACGAGCGAGCTGGCGCACGCCGCCGGCATTCACGCCCGAGGCATGGCGGCCGGCATAGTCCTTCTCCACGAGGATCGGCTTCAGACCGCGTAGCGCCAAATGCAGCGCCGTCGAGCAGCCGTGGATGCCGCCGCCGATCACCACGACGTCGGCGGTGCGTGCCACCTCAGCGCTCCACGGCCTTGCGTTCGGCCTCGCTGATCGGCAGCGAGGCAAGTTCGGCGAGCGTGATCGGCTTCACCGGCGGGCGCAGGCGGTAATAGCCCACCTCGTCCGGCGTCGTGCCGCGCTCCTCGGCGATCAGCTCCGTCACCGTGAGGCCGCAGAGCCTGCCCTGGCACGGGCCCATGCCGCAGCGCAGGAAGGCCTTCATCTGGTTCGGGCCCTCGCAGCCCATCGCGGCCGTCTCACGGATCTGCTGCGCCGTCACTTCCTCGCAGCGGCAGGCGATCGTGTCGCCTTCCGGCCGGCGCAGCTCGTCCACCGGACGATAGAGTTCGTCGAGGAAGGCGCGTCCCATCTCCTCGCGCTGCAGCCGTTGCCGCACGTTCTGCGGATCGGGCACCTTCGCGTCGGGCCTGAGCGCGCGCACCGCCGCAATCGCCGCGATCCGGCCGCGCTCGGCCGCCGCCGTGCCGCCCGCGATGCCCGCGCCATCGCCCGCGACGGCGATGCCCGACACCGAACTCTGGAAATCCGCGTCGAGCACCGGCACGAAGCAGAGCTGCCGCTTGTTCCAGCGATGCGCCACGCCCGCGGCAATGGCCAGATTGACGTTCGGCACGACGCCCTGATGCAGCAGCAACAGATCGGCCGGGATGCGGCGGCCGTCGACCACGACCTCCTTGAGCTTGTCGGTGCCGGCGGCGGCGATCTCGTTGGCGCCGTGGACCGGCACCTTGGCTTTCACCTCGCGCACCAGCGCCAGGCCCTTCTTGAAGTAAGGCGACAGCAGGAAGTCCGGCAGATACATCGCCGCACGCAGCCAGTTGAGCGCCGTTGTCGTGTCGAAGATCGCCTCGATCTTTCCGCCCGCGCGCAGGATCTGCGCCGCCAGCAGCCAGAGCAGCGGCCCGTTGCCCGCCATCACGGTCCGGCCGTTGGGGACCAATCCCTGCGCCTTCAAAAGCGTCTGTGCGCCGCCCGCCGTCATGACACCCGGCAAGGTCCAGCCCGGAATCGGAAACGGCCGCTCGAGCGAGCCGGTGGCGATGATCACACGTTTGGCCTGCAGCATGCGCGCCTGGCCGCCCATCGACACGCCCACCGTCAGGGTGCGATCGAGACTCCATACCGTGGCGCCGTTGACGATCAGCGCGCCGCTGCCTCTGGCCTCGGTCGCCAGCGTCGTGCCCGCCCAATAATCGTTGCCGAGGATGGCGCGGTTCTTCACCGGGTTGGTGGTGATGCCGCGATAGATCTGGCCGCCGACGCCGGAGTTCTCGTCGAACAGCACCGTCGACAGGCCCGCGCGCGCCGCGGTCGACGCCGCGGCAAGGCCTGCCGGACCGCCGCCGATCACGACGAGATCGTAACTTGCCGAAAGCTCCGACGCGTTCATCGGCCGGCCTCGCGCTTGCCGAGCTGCGTCTCGACCATCATGCCCTCGCGCACCGGCACCAGGCAGCCCTGCCGGCTGCCGACGCCGTCTACGGTCACCAGGCACTCGAAGCAGACGCCCATCAGGCAGTAAGGCGCGCGCGGCGCGCCCGTAACAGGGGTGGTGCGGCAATGATCGATGCCGGCGGCCAGCATCGCGGACGCCACCGTGTCGCCGATCCGCGCGCGGATCGCCTTGCCGTCGACCTTGAGCGTCAGGGTCGAGCCGGTGTCACCCAGCCTCTTGAACATGGAACCTCCGCGCGCTGAAGGGAGCGACCAGCGACTTGTCGAGCGAGCCGCGCGCGATCATCGGCGCGACGGTGAGAGCGTGATTGGCGGCGAGCGTGACGCCGGAGTGGCAGCAGACGGTGAACGCGCCGGGATGCGTTTGCGATTCGTCGTAGATCGGGAAGCCGTCCTGGGTCATCACGCGGATCGCGCTCCAGGTGCGCACGACGTTGGCGCCGGCCAGCAACGGGAACATGCGCACGGCACGCGACGCCTCGGTGGCGCTGACACCCAATGTGAGTCCCGTCGGATCGACGCTGTCTTCCTTGGAATCGCCGATCATGACGGTGCCCTCGTCGGTCTGGCGCAGGGTGACCACCGGATGGTTGAGGAACGGCCGCAGCCGCTCGGTGACGACGATCTGGCCGCGCTCGGGCCGCATCGGACACTCCAGTCCCACCATCGGCGCCAGCCGCATGTTGGCGTTGCCAGCCGCCAGCGCCACCTTGCCGGCCGTGATCGTGCCGTGCGGCGTGACGAGTTGGAACGCGCCGCCGTCTCGCGTGATGTTCTCGACCTTGTGACTCGGCAGGTAGGTGACGCCGCGCTCGTTGATCGCCTTGTGCAGCGTGCGGAACAGGCGCAGCGAATTCACGTGGCCGTCGAGCGCGCAATAGCTCCCGCCCACGACTTCCGGTCCGATATCCGGCAGCATCCGCTTGACCTGGTCGTGGTCGAGGATCTCGATCTTGTAGTCGACCATGCCCGGCTGCTCGCGCAGGCGCTTCAGCGTGGCCGCGCGCGCCTCCAGCTCCTTGTCCGAGAGCGCCAGCGTGAACCCGCCCGGCCGCTGGAAGCAGACATCGAGGCCGGTCTCCTGCTTCAGCAGATCGGAGAAGCCGGCCCAGGCGTTGGATGAGCGGATCGTCCAGCCGGCGTACGGCGCCAGGCCGAGCCCCTTGCTTTGCACCCACACGAGCGCGAAGTTGCCGCGGCTCGCGCGCACGGCGCGGTCGCCCTCGTCGAGCACGACGACGCGCAGGCCTTCTCGCGAAAGGCCCCAAGCGGTGGCGACGCCGACCAGCCCGCCACCGACGACGGCGACGTCGTAGGAGTTAGCGGCCATCGTGGCCTCTTCCAACGAGCAATCGCTCAAGCCCATAGGCGCGATCGAGCGCCACCATGCCGGCCACAGTGATGGCGATGACGCAGGCCGAGACCGAGGTCACCAGCGGATCGATATTGTCCTGGATATAAAGAAACATGCGCACCGGCAGAGTAGCCGTTCCGGGCCCGGCGATGAACACCGTCATCGTCACTTCATCGAACGAATTGATGAAGGCCAGCGCCCAGCCGCTGGCGAGGCCGGGCACGACCAGCGGAAGAGTTATCCTTTTCAGCACGGTCCATTCCGACGCGCCGAGCGAAACGGCGGCATGCTCGATGGCGCGGTCGAGGCCGACAGCCGAGGCCAAGGTCAGCCGCAAGGCGAACGGCATCACCACGACGATGTGCGCCAGCACGAGACCGGTGAAGGTGCCGCCGAGGCCGATCTGCGTGAAGAAGCGCAGGAAAGCGATGCCCAGCACGATGTAGGGGATCATCAGCGGCGACATGAAGAGCGCCGCGAACGCCTCGCGGCCCTTGAAGCGATAGCGGGCGATCGCCAGCGCCGCGGGCACCGAGATGGCGACGGCGATCGCCGAGGAGATCGTGCCCAGGATCAGGCTCTGCCAGAAGGCCGAGACGAACTCGGGATAGCGCGCGATGGCGTAAAACCAGCGCAGCGACCAGCGGTCGGTCGGGAACGAGAGATAGCCTTCCGGCGTGAAGGCAACCCAGACGACGACCAGGATCGGCGCCACCATGAAGATCACGAACAGCGTATGGAAGACGAGCGCGATCGGACCGTTGCGGCTCATCCGAACACCTGCGCGTAGCGGCGTTCGACCCACCTGTTGGCCAGGATCACCACCGTCGCCAGCACGGCCAGCAGGATGATCGCGATCGTGGCGCCGAGCGGCCAGTTGAGCGTGTTCAGGAACTCGTCGTAGGCCAGGGTCGACGCGACCTTGAGCCGCCGGCCGCCGATGATCGCGGGCGTGGCGAAAGCCGAGGCCGCGAGCGAGAACACGATCACCGCACCGGAGAGGATGCCGGGCATCGCCTGTGGCAGCACGATCCGACGCAGGACGGTGAACGGTCCCGCGCCCAACGCGACGGCTGCGTTCTCGATCTGCGGGTCGAGCCGCTGAAGGGCTGCCCACACCGCCAGCACCATGTAGGGCATCAGCACGTGCGCCAGCGCCACGACCATGCCGGTCTCGGTGAACATGAAGGGGATCGGCGCGGAGATGAGCCCGGTCGACATCAGTGCCTTGTTGACGAGGCCGGAGTTGCCGCCGAACAGCAGCGCCCAGCCCAGCGTGCGCGCGACGACGGAGATCAGCAGCGGTCCCAGGATCACCAGCAGGAAGAAGCCGCGCCACGGGCTCTTCATGCGGTTCAGGATATAGGCCTCCGGTGCACCGAACACGGCGGTCAGGACCGTGACGCAGGCGGCGATCTTGAAGGTCCGGCCGAAGACTTCCCAGTAATAGGAGTCCTCCAGCACTTCGCGCCAGTTCTTCAGGATGAAGACAGGATCGATGCCCTTGTACTGGCCCCAGTCGTGGAACGTGAGCGCGACCGTCATGCCGAGCGGCACGATCACGACCAGGCCGAACAAAAGCAGCGCCGGCAGGCTGAGCAGGTACGGTGCCACCTTCACGACGCGGCCCATGCGAGATGCACGGCGGCGCCCTCTTCCGGCATGGCAGCGCCGGTGTTCTGGCGGATCACCGTCACCAGTCCGTTCGCCGTCTCAACCTGATAGAGCCAGTGATTGCCCTGAAAGATGCGCGTGCGCACGGTGCCGGCAAGACCCGTCGAAGAAAACGCGATGCGTTCCGGCCGCACGGCCCTGCCGTCGACGAGGTTGGTCTTGCCCAGGAAGTTGGCAACGAAAGGCGTCGCCGGCCGCTCGTAGGCCTCGTGCGGCGGCGCGATCTGCTCGGCGCGGCCCTTGTTCATCACCACGATGCGGTCCGACAAAGCCATCGCCTCGGCCTGGTCGTGGGTGACGAGGATCGTCGTCGTGCCGACGGTGCGCTGGATCTGGCGCAGCTCGATCTGCATCTCCTCGCGCAGCTTGGCGTCGAGATTGGACAGCGGCTCGTCGAGCAGCAGGATCTGCGGCCGGATGACCAGCGCACGCGCCAGCGCCACCCGTTGCTGCTGGCCGCCCGAGAGCTGGCGCGGAAAGCGCGCGGCGAAGGTGCCGAGTCCCACCAGCTCCAGCGTCTCCGCGACGCGCTTGGTGCGCTCCGCCACTGCCACGCCCTGCATCTCCAGCCCGAACGAGACGTTTTCCGCGACGCTCATGTGCGGGAACAGCGCGTAGCTCTGGAACACGATGCCGAGGCCGCGCTTGGCGGGCTTCATGGCAAGCAGATCGCGGCCCTCGAGCCGGATCGCACCGCCGCTCGGCTCGACGAAGCCCGCGATCATCTGGAGAGTCGTCGTCTTGCCGCAACCCGAGGGGCCGAGCAGCGAGACGAACTCGCCCTTCTCGACCTCGAGCGACAGGCCGTCGACGGCGGCATGGCTGCCGAAGCGCTTGGTCAATTTGTCTAGGGTGAGGAACGCCATGCGTCAGCCGGCGATGCGGTCGACGGCGCCGCGATGCAGGCGAAAGAAGGCGTCCTGCGGCTGGTCCATCGCCAGGATGTCGGCTTGCGGCGCGCGCAGGAACAGGCCGCGCATCACCCGGCCGATCGCGCCATGGGCGAACACCGCGACTGGCTTGCTCGCGGCCAACGCGACGATGTCGTCGAGGGCGGCCTGCGCACGCTCCGCCGCCATGACGTAGTTCTCGCCGTTGGGCGGCGCGTAGTGCCAATGATTCTGCCGACGCAGCGCCAGTTCGCCGGGCCACCCCGCCTCGATCTGCGCGCCATTCAGCCCGTCCCAATCGCCCCAGCTCATCTCGCGCAGGCGATGGTCGTGGCAGGCGTCGTCATGGACGAGACCGGCGGCCTCGGCGGCGATGGCCAGCGTCTCGCGCACGCGGCCAAGCGGGCTCGCGCGAACGATGACGGTCGGCGGCTCATAGCCGGCGCGCGTGAGCTCCCGGCCGAGCTCGACGCCCATCGCGCGCGCCTGGGCGCGGCCGGCTTCGGTCAGTGGCGAGTCGAGATGGCCCTGTGCACGCTTTTCGGCATTCCAGACGGTCTCGCCATGTCGGAACAGATAGATCGGATGACTCACTGTCCCTAGCGCTCCACCTCGCGGTTCCAGCGCTTGGTCCAGTCGTCGCGCGCCGCATTGATCGCGTCCCAATCCGGCGAGATGATCAGCTTGGCGCGCTCGCCGACCGGCGCCATCTTGAGCTCCGGCATGTTGACGTCGACCTTGGTGTTGACCGGGCCGTTGCCCATTTCCTTGGCCATGCCGGTCTGCACCGACGCCGACAGCAGTGTCTTGATCATCTCGTGCGCCAGCGGATTGACCGAGGCCTTGGCGACCGGACAGGCCGAGGCGAGCAGGATCGGCGCGCCTTCCTTGGGATAGATGAAGTCGACCGGAAAGCCCGTGTTGGCGAAGGCCTGCACGCGGCCGGTGCCCCACACGGCGATGGTGGCCTGGCCCGACTGGAACAGCTCCGTCATCTTGCCCGGCGACGGCTCATAGACCAGCACGTTGGGATTGATGTCGTTCTTCATCACCTTGAAGCCCGGATCGATGCTCTTCTCGCCGCCGCCGTTCATGCGCGCGTACATCATCAGCGCGTAGAGGCCGTAGGTGTTGTTGATTGGCGGGATCACGAGCTGCTTCTTGAACTTGGGATCCTTGAGGTCGTTCCACGAGGTCGGGATCGCCCAGCCCTTGTCCTTGAACACCTTGGTGTTGATCATGAAACCGGTGCCGGTCTGGCCGACGGCGACCGCCTTGTCGTCCTTGAACAGCGCGGCCGGATAGAGCTCGCTTTTGTCCATGCCCTCGATCTTGGCGCAGAAGCCCAGCTGGATCGCCTGGTACATAACGCCGTCGTCCATGATGGCGACGTCGATCACCTGGTTCCCTTTCTGGGCCTGCAGCTTGGCCAGCGTGTCCGTCGAGTTGCCGGCGACGTAGTCGATCTTGACGTTGTGCTTCTTCTCAAATTCCGGGAAGACCTTTTCGCGCAAATGCGAGTCCCATACCCCGCCGTAGGCCGCGACGGTGAGCTTCGATTGCGCGAACACAGGGCTGGCCAGCAGCGCCAGAACGGCGGCAAGGCGAAGCGGTTTCAGCATTTTGGTCTCCCTTTAGGTCCCCGTGCCGGACGTTAGCATGAAAGTCAGCTCATGCTTGTTGTGATGTAGATGCAGGACCTGCGCTCCCGGCAGGGCCGCAAAGGCTGCCGCGGAGTCATGGTCGGTCTCGCCCTGGAACTTGAGCGTGCAGACGAAATTCCGGACCAGTCCCGAACCCCGCCAGCGCTCGACCAGCCGCAGGAGCCGCGACGGATAGCAGATGATGTCGGAAAACAGCCAGTCGACCGGCCCGATGCTCTCCGGTTCGATCGCGAACGCGCTCTCGCCGCGCCATTCGACGCCCGGCATGGCCGCCACCTTGGGATCGAGCGGCGCCTTGTCGACGGCAATGACGGCCGCGCCCAGCTTGGCCAGCACGTAGGTCCAGCCGCCCGGGCAGGCACCCAGATCGACGCAGCGCTCGCCGGGTTGCGGCCAGCGGCGCAGCCGGACCAGCGCTTCCCAGAGTTTTAGATAGGCGCGGCTGGGTGGCCCGGCCTTGTCTTCGACGAACACGACTTCGCCGTTCGGATAGGGCGCGCTGCTGCGTGCGGCGGCCAGCATCTTGTCCGGCGCGAGCAAGGTCCAGGATCCGAGCGGCGCGGTCGGCGCCGCGGCCGGAAAGACGACGGGCTTGGCCGAGACATGCGGCAGCCGGTCCTGGATCAGCGCCGCGCGGCGGTGATGGAGCGGCGCGTACATCGCCCAGTTGCGCTGGATGTCGCGCAGCGCCTGCGCCGCCGAGCCGATAGAGGTGACCGGCAGCTCGACGCAGTCGTGCCAGACGTTGGCGGCCCATGCCGAGGCAACCGCGGGCCCTTCGGCGACCAGCAGCCGGTCGTGCGCCGCCGACACCGGCACGCCGGCACGCGCCAGCTCCTCTCGGAGCTGCGCATCGAAGCCATCGGCTGCGAGATAGGCAGTGGTCATGCCTGCAGGAAGCTGTCGAGCGCGGTCAGATGGCGTTGCCGGGTCGTGTCGTCGCAGAAGGCGGCGCGAAAGCCGTTGCGCGCCAGGGTCACGATCTCTTCGCGGCCGAGATCGAGCGCCTGCTGCACCGCCATGAAGTTCTCGTTCATGTAGCCGCCGAAATACGCCGGGTCGTCGGAATTGAGCGTGGCCATCAGCCCGGCCTGCAGCATGCGCCTCAGCGGATGGGCCTTCATGTCGGACACGACGCACAGGCGCAGGTTCGACAGAGGACAGAGCGTGAGCGGGATCTGCTCGTGCGCCAGGCGGGCCGTCAGCGCCCCATCCTCCAACGCCCGGTTGCCGTGGTCGATGCGCGCGACCTTCAGAAGATCGAGCGCCTCGCGCACATATTCGGGCGGTCCCTCCTCGCCGGCATGAGCGACCGCCTGCAGGCCGAGCCCGCGGCTCCGGGCGAAGACGCGCTCGAACTTCGACGGCGGATGACCTTTCTCGGAGGAATCGAGTCCCACGCCCACCAGGCGATCGCGCCACGGCAGCGCCTCGTCGAGTGTGTGCTGGGCGCTGGCCTCGTCGAGATGGCGCAGGAAGCAGAGGATCAGCGCGGTGGTCATGCCGAACTGCCGCTCGGCGTCTTTCAAGGCGCGCCACAGCCCGTCGATCACCGTCCGGAAGGCAACACCGCGACCGGTATGGCCCTGCGGATCGAAGAAGATCTCGGCATGGCGCACGTTCTGCGCCGCAGCCCGCCGGAGATACGCCATGGCGAGGTCGTAGAAATCCTGCTCGTGCAGCAGGACCCGCATGCCTTCGTAATAAAGGTCGAGGAAGTCCTGCAGGTTGGCGAAGCGATAGGCGGCCTTCAGCGCCGCGATGCTGTCGTAGCGCAGGGCAACGCCGTTGCGTCGCGCGAGCTCGAGCATCAGCTCCGGCTCGAGGCTACCCTCGATGTGGATATGCAGTTCAGCCTTGGGGATGGCGGCGATGAAGGGGGCCAGGTCCATGGGGCAACCTAACCTGCCGGAGCGCGTTCGCAAAAAGAGGAGTTTTTGACAGGAGGAATCGATGCCCAGGGAATCGATGGCCCAACGCAAGACCACCGGCCGCGTGATGCACGAATTCGCCCATGGCGAGCTGAAGAGCGGGCGCGGCGGCAAGGGTGGCAAGGTGAAGAGCCGCAGGCAGGCGATCGCCATTGCGCTGCACGAGGCGGGCGCCTCGAAGTACGACAGCAAGAGCCGCAACCGGCGCAATCTGGCAAGGACCAAGCGCAAGGAAGCGACGGGCCGCACCGCGCAGCAGGAGGCCGAAGGCAAGCGCCGGGTCGGCGCCCGCGGCAAACGCGAATCGAGCCGTGCCATGGGTGGCAAGAATGCCAAGACGACGACACGCCGCCGCCGGCGGACCGCGCGATGACCCGACGCATCGTCAACATCGCCGACGTCCCCATGATGGACAACGGCAACGGCAAGAGCTTCCAGGCGAAAGTCGGCCGGGCCGCGCCGATCCTGGGGCTGACGGCCATCGGCTGCACCGTGACAGTGCTGCCTCCCGGAAAGCGCGCCTATCCTTTCCATCGGCACCACGTCGGTAGCGAGTTGTTCTACGTCCTTTCAGGCAGTGGCGAGGTGCGGCTCGACGACGAAACGAAGCCGATCCGCGCCGGCGACCTGATCGGCAATCCGCCCGGCGCCGAAGCCCATCAGATCGTCAACACCGGCACCGAGGAACTGCGCTATCTCGCCTTCTCCGACGTGGGCTCGGTCGACGTGATCGAATATCCCGACAGCGGCAAGGTCGCGGCCGCCGCCGGCATCAAGAACGCCGACTTCCGCACGGCCACCTTCAAGACCCTGGGCCACATGAAGCCCGCCGACTATTTTGAGGACGAGGAGCCGTAGCGTCGCGCGTTATGCGCGTTTCGCACAACGCAGGCTTGGCTTTCCTGCCGCGGCGCGTCTAACCTCCCTCCAACACGGAGGAAATCATGGCCAAGTTCGGTATCGGCGATTCAGTTCGCAGGATCGAGGATCCGCGCCTTCTGACGGGTGGCGGACGCTACACGGACGACACCAAGCTTTCGACGCCGGCCGCGCGGCTCTATGTGCTGCGCAGCCCGCACGCCCATGCCGACATCAAGAGCATCGACACGAGAGCCGCCAAAAAGGCGCCTGGCGTGCTGCTGGTCTTCACCGGCGAGGATGTAAAGAAGGCGGACTTCGGCGACGTGCCCTGCCTGGTGCCGCTGGCCAACCGCGACGGCAGCCCGCGCGGCGAGACCCCGCGGCCGATGCTGGCGCTCGACCGGGTGCGCCATGTCGGCGACGCGGTGGCGCTGGTGGTGGCCGAGACGCTCGAGCAGGCCAAGGACGCCGCCGAGATGATCGAGGTCGACTACGCCGCCCGCCCCCACGTCGTCGGCACCTTCGAGGCCGCCCAGCCCGGCGCGCCGCTGGTGCATGACGGCATCAAGGACAACATCGTCTTCGATTGGGAGATGGGCGACCGCGCCGCCACGGAGGCAGCCTTCGCCAAGGCGCACAAGGTGGTGACCTTGAAGCTGGTCAACCAGCGCCTGATCGTGAACTCGATGGAGCCGCGCGGCGCGATCTGCGAATACGATGCGAAGGACGACCGCTCGACCCTGTGGCTCTCCTCCCAGGGCGTGCACATGATCCGGCCCGTGGTGGCCGACATGATCCTGAAGATCGGTTCGCCCAAGCTGCGCGTGCGCACCGGCGACGTGGGCGGCGGTTTCGGCATGAAGATCTTCGTGCATCCGGAGTATCCCATGGTCGTGTGGGCAAGCCGCACGCTCAAGAAGACGGTGAAGTGGATTCCCGACCGCCAGGAGGCGTTCCAGTCCGACGTGCAGGGCCGCGACCATGTCTCGATCGCGGAGATGGCGCTCGACAAGGACTGCCGCTTCATCGGCGAGCGCATCACGACCTATGCAGCGCTCGGCGCCTATCTCAGCCACTTCAGCGCCTTCATCCCGACCTTGGCCGGCAGCTCGATGCTGAACGGCCTCTACACGACCCCGGCGATCTACGTGAACGTCAAGGGCGTGATGACCAACACCGTGCCGACCGACGCCTATCGCGGTGCCGGCCGCCCCGAGGCGTCGTACCTGATGGAGCGCTTCGTCGACCACATCGCGCGCGAGACCGGCCTCACCCCCGACGAGATCCGCGCGCGCAACTTCATCAAGCCCTCCCAGCTCCCGTACAAGACCGCGCTCGGCGACAGCTACGACTCGGGCGACTTCGAGACGGTGATGCGCAAGGGCATGGAGAAGGCTGACTGGAAGGGCTTCGCCGCCCGGCGCGCGCAATCGGCCGCCAAGGGCAAGTGGCGCGGCATCGGCATGGCGACCTATGTCGAGAAGTGCTCGGGCGGCAATCCCGAGACGGTCAAGGCGCAATTCAACGACGACGCCACGATCACGCTCTACACCGGCAACCAGACCAACGGTCAGGGCCACGAGACGGCGCTCAGCCAGATTGCCTCGGCGAAGCTCGGCGTCGACATCGAGCGCATCCGCATCGTGCAGGGCGACAGCGACGTCGTGCCTGAGGGTTTCACCGGCGGCAGCCGCACCGTCGCGATCAACGGCGCGGCCACGGTGGGCGTCGCCGACAAGATCATAGCCAAAGGCAAGCTGGTGGCGGCGAGCGTGATGGAGGCGAGCGCCGCCGACATCGACTATGCCGACGGCACCTTCAAGATCGTCGGCACCGACCGGCAGATGAGCTTGTTCGACGTGGCCAAGGCCGCGAAGGACCCAAAGCATGTCCCCGCGGGCGGGCAGCCCGGCCTCGACGATGATTTCACGCGCACGCCGGAGGCCGACACCTTCCCCAACGGCTGTCACATCTGCGAGCTCGAGATCGATCCCGACACCGGCACGCTCGAGATCCTGAACTACAACGTGATGGACGACTTCGGCCGGGCGCTGAACCCGCTCCTGCTGCAGGGCCAGATCCACGGCGGCGTCGGCCAGGGCGTGGGACAGGCGCTCACGGAGAAGACGATCTACGACAAGGAGTCGGGACAGCTCATGAGCGGCAGCTTCATGGACTATGCCTTCCCCCGGGCCGACATCGTGCCGAGCGTGAAGTTCGACATGCACAACAGCCTGTGCAAGACCAATCCGCTGGGCGTGAAGGGCGCTGGCGAGGCCGGCGCTATCGGCGCACCGCCGTCGGTGGTCAATGCGATCGTGGACGCGATCCACGAGCACACCGGCGTGAAGCATGTCGACATGCCGGTGACGGCGGCGTCGCTTTGGGCCGTGATCGAGGCGAATCGCAAGAAGAAAGCGGCCTGAGCGTGACCCACGATCTCGCGGCCCTCTGGGAGGCGCATTGCCGTTACGAGTTCGAAACCCGTGACGTCGATGCGACCATGGCGACGATGGTCGCGAGCCCTTACGTGAACCACGTGCCGACGATGACCGGCGGCGTCGGACACGACGCGCTGAAACGCTTCTACAAGTATCACTTCATCGGCGGCAATCCGGCCGACACGGCGCTCGTGCCGATCAGCCGCACGATCGGCGCCGACCAGATCGTCGACGAGATGTTGTTCTCGTTCACCCACACCAGCGAGGTCGACTGGATGCTGCCGGGCGTCGCTCCCACGGGGCGCAAGGTCGAGGTCCCGCTGGTGGCCATCGTGAAGTTCGTGGGCGGCAAGGTCGCGCACGAGCACATCTACTGGGACCAGGCCTCGGTGCTAGTGCAGGTCGGGCTGCTCGATCCCAAGGGCCTGCCCGTGGCCGGCGCAGAGACGGCCCGCAAGGTCGCCGACAAGTCCCAGCCCAGCAACGCCCTCATGACCCGCTGGGCGACGAGCGCCGGCAAGCCGATCTGAGTTCGGATCCGGCCAGACTCAGACGCGAATATTATTGCTCGGAGGGGTGTGGCGGAATCCGAGACAAATCGCCTAAAAGCCTTATGCCATCGGCGTTCGAGGTGTCTCAGGATTTGGAGACACACACCCGTCAATTTTTCGGGAAGCCCCTAGGCTGCGGCCGCCTGCTCTCCGTGTCCCCAAACCGCGAGACGGCTCTGGCGGACCAGATCGGCCAGGATGGCGTTCACGGCGTCGCTGGGGGAGCGGATCGGCCCGATGTCGAGCGCGGTGTAGACCGAACCTGACGACCAGGCATAGGCGCGATTGGTCTTCTCGCAGCCGTCGAGGTCGAAGACGTGGACGACGACATCCCAGAAGTCGTCAATACCGAGAGGCACGCTGACCGGCACGGTCTGCACGAAGCGAGCCGCACTAGCGCAGCGCCGCTCGATCGCGGACTGCAGCTCCGGCGCTACCATTTGCCACCGTTCTGCATCGGTTGCGCGCTGAGCAGCGGGTTGCCCTGCATCGGGCCGAAGCCCTGCTGCAGCGAGCCTGCACGCTGCGGGGACGTTTCCGGCGACATCGACAATGGGGTCGGCGCACTGATCTGCTGCGGGGCTCCCGCCGTCGGAGCCGACGCGGGGCCGGTCGTGGGCTGGTCGGGCCGCCCCTGTGCAATCGCAGGCCCCGACATCGATGCGATCGCGAGTGCGATGGCGGAGGCCAGTGACAATGTCCGGAAGCAAACCTTCGTCATGACGACCTCCTTCAGTGGAGCACGGTCGATTCGGTGAGGCCCTGTCGGGCATCGGCCAGTTGCAGCCCTTCGACGGCGCGCAGGATCGCTTCGAAGTTGTAGGCGGTGGCGGGCGGATAGGTGCGCATCAGGCGGATGCGCTTGTCGGGATCGATGACGTGGACGCGCCGCACGATCGCGGTCGCGTCGGCGCCGGTCGGCACCATGTCGTAGAGCATCGAAACGGTGCGGTCGGTGTCGGCGATGACCGGAAAGTTGAGCGTGAGGCCTTCGGTCTCCGCGATCGCCTTTTCCCAGCGCGCATGGCCGTCCGGCGAATCGACCGACAACGCCACCACCTTGACGCCGCGCTTGGTCCATTCGGGACGCAGCCGCGCCGCGGCGGTCAATTCCATCGTCGAGGCCGAGGTGAAGTCCTTCGGCTGGCTGAACAGGATGCACCACGAGCGATTCATCCATTCGTGGAAACGGATGCTGCCGTTGGTCGTGTCCTGCTCGAAGTCGGGGGCGATCTGCCCAATCCGGACCGTCACGGCGTCCATCTCCATTCGTCAGGCTCTCCCGCCTGTTGGTGGGAGAAACCTGCCCGGATCGGCCGCAAACCGCGACGAAAGCGATGCTAATTGTTGCTAATCGCCGCCCGGGCTCGTTCGGCCGCCGTCGCGAGCGGCCAGCGGCCGCCTTCGGCCAGGGCCAACCCCAGCATCTCCGGCGAGAGGCCCTCTTCGAGCCGCTTGTTGAGCTTTTCGACCACGGCCTTGCGGGATCCCGCGCGCGTCGCGATCGACGGATGGACGGCGCGGGCATAGCCGGCCAGCCGGGCGGCAGCGCCGAGGTCCCCTTCCATGGCGGCCAGCAAGGCCACCGTCTCGACCGCCCAGGCCACCGCCGCCGTCAGGCCGATTGCAGCTCCCTGGACGATGGCTTCGTTCGCCGTCCGACGCATCTCCACCATCTGTCCCGCCAGCAGCAGGTGAGCCGCCAAGGTGGCCATCAGCGGCGTGCGACGGTTGGGGGGCAGTTCGTCGCGAAGCCCCTCGAGCTGGCGCCGCGCCCGCTCGGCCTCGCCGGTGCTGAACATCAGCTCGGCCATGTTCGAGCCGCCGTTCACCAGGCCGATCCAGAAGTCGGTCGAACGGCTGAGCGAAAAGCCTTCCTGGTAGCTCGCGAGCGCGGGCGCGGCGCGCTCCTGCCGGAACCTGAGATCGCCCAACCGGATCAGGGTGAGCGCCAGCCACTTGCCGGGGACGATGCCGCGCAACACCTGCTCGCCCTCGACGAGGAACGTCTCGGCCTGGCCCGCGGTCTCCTGCGTGAGCGAAGCACTGCCGGCGCGCCACAGCGAGGCGCCCAGCCCCGCCGCGTCGCCTGCCGCGCGGAACAACGCCGCGGAGTCGAGCGCGGCCTGCACGTTTTCGCGGTCGCCGAAGCGGAAGTCGCGCCAGCTCTGGCCGAAGCGCAGCCAGCCGCGCACCGCAGCCGGCGTGTTGGCGACCAGGTGCGTCGCCGCCTGCTCGAGCCAGCGCTGGCCCTCGGCAACCGGCGTCTCCGGCAGCTCCCACCACAGCGGTATGGTGCTCGCAACCAGGCGCATGCCGACGTCGGCGTCGCCGCCGGGGCCGAATGCCCATGCGAGCGCGCTGCGCAGGTTCTCGACATCGGGCGCGTAGGTCGCGAGCCAATCGCGACCGCGCGTGGTCGGCCAGCTGCGCGCGGCCTCGGCGAAGCGCTCGGCGAAGTGCGCGGCATGCCGCGCCGGCAAGGAAGTCTCGCCCGCCTCGACCGCCTTGCGCACCGCGTACTGGCGCACCGTCTCCAGCAAGCGAAAGCGGGGCGTCGTGCCGGCATCGACCGTGGCATCGACCGTCACCATCGACTTGTCGGCAAGCGCGGTCAGCCGGTCGAGCAGGTCGACGTCGTCGGCCCCGCTCTCGCCCGCCACGGCTTGGATCGCCGCCAGGCTCGCGCCGCCGGAGAAAGCCGACAGGCAGCGCAGCAGCGCCCGCTCCTCGGGCGGCAGGAAATCGTAACTCCAGTCTATCATCGCCTGCAGCGTGCGATGGCGCGGCGTGGTCCCGCGTCCGGCGGCGCCCAGCAGCCGGAACCGCTCAACCAGTCGTCCGGCCAGTTGCGTGGGCGACAGCACCTTGAGCCGCGACGCCGCCATTTCGATCGCGAGCGGGATGCCGTCGAGCCGCGCGCAGATCGCCGCCACGACGGGCGCGTTGGCGTCGTCGATCGCGAAGCCGCCCACCGCCTCGGCGCGTTCGACGAACAGGCCGACCGCGCCGTATCGCAGCGCCGTCCGGGCAGTGACGGTGTTCGGGTCGTCGGGAAAGGGCAGCGGCTGCAGGCGAAAGATCTGCTCGCCCTGCACGAACAGGCCCTCGCGGCTGGTCACCAGCATAACGACGCCGGGGCACGCCGCCGAGATCGCGTTCACGAGCTGCGCCACGGGTTCGACTACATGTTCGCAATTGTCGAGCACGAGCAGCGACTTCTGATCGCGCAGCAACGTCGTCAGCCGGTCGGTCGCCGTGTTGCTGCCGGCACCGCCGCCGGCCAGGACGGCAGCCACGGCCTCCGACACGCGCGCGGGATCGCCGACGGTCGACAGATCGACGAAGCCCACGCCGTTGGGGAAATCCGCCGCCAGCGAATCGGCAAGATGGAGCGCGAGCGCCGTCTTGCCGACACCTCCCGGACCGACGACGGTGACGACACGGCGGGCGCGCAGCAGGCGCTTCAGTTCCTCGAGTGCCGCCTCACGGCCGATCAGCCGCGAGGTGAGCTGCGGGATCGCCGGAAGCGCCGACGCTGCCGGCAGCGACGTCGGAGCGGGCGCATCGGCCCGGATCGTGCCGACAAAGACATAGCCCCGGCCCGTCACGGTCTGGATCATCGGCTGGCCGTCGGCCGAATCGCCCAACGCGCGGCGGAGCGCGGTCATGTTCACGGTGAGGTTGTTTTCCTCCACGATGCGGTTGGGCCATACGGCCTTCATCAAGGCCTGCTTCGTGACCACGACACCCGCATGCGCCGTGAGATGCAGCAACAGATCGAGCGCGCGTGCGCCCAGCTGAACCGGCGTGCCGTCGCGCATGAGTTGGCGTTGCGTCGGCAGCAGGCGAAAAGCCCCAAACCGGATCACCGGACTATCGATTGGCACCTTGGACCCGCACTACGCCCCCGAGGGATCAAAGGTGACCGGAACGTCGTGGAAAATCAACTTGGCGGCATGACCATCGGTCTAGTTTCCGGTCCGCCAAAGGCGCGAAAGCGGCCCCTCCCGGCCGAACAGCGGATCCTCTGCCGGAACCGGCGTGCGCGCGACGGCAGCGACCGCGGCGGCGTGGCGCGCGGGGTCCGGCCGCTGGTGATCGGACGGGCTGCCTTCGGGATAGGCGCCGACGACAAGGAGGTCCGCGCTGCCCTCGATGCGGCGATGGCCGCATCCGGCGGGCAACACGACGACGTCGCCTGCAGCCACGTCGAAGACCTTGCCGTTGGCGCCGCCGAACTCGACCTTCGCCCGGCCGCGCGCGATGCCGAGCGCCTCGTGCGTGCCGGTATGGAAATGCAGGAAGCCGAAGATGCCGTTGCGCCAGCCGTCGCCCCAGCCATGGCGCGCGAAGGCCTGCTCGAACGGCACGGCGGGATCGGCCGCATGCTTCACATCGACTGCCGCGCGATAGACCAGCAGCGGCAGGCGCGGATTGTTCGGCGTCTCGCCGTCGTCGGTGAACAGGAAGGTCTCGGGATCAACTGGCATGGCTCCCTCCGTTGATGTTTTATGCCGGCAATGAAGGCTCCTTATCAATCGGTCTCCGACGATTACTTCGCGCGCCGCGGCCTGCGCCGCTACGCCAGCGTCGCCTCGCTGTGGGCGCTGGGCGTCGGCGCGGTGATCTCCGGCCATTATTCCGGCTGGAACCTCGGCCTGCTCGCTGGCGGGTGGGGCGGCTTTGCCCTAGCCGCCGCCCTGATCGCCACGATGTATCTCGGCCTGGTGTTCTGCATCGCCGAGATGGGCGCGGCGCTGCCGCACACCGGCGGCGCCTACTCCTTCGCACGCGCCTCGATGGGACCGTGGGGCGGCTTCGTCACCGGCCTTTGCGAGAACGTCGAGTATGTGCTGACGCCCGCCGTCGTCGTTTCCTTCCTCGCGACCTATCTCGGCGCGGTCTTTGAGACGCCGGCCTCGTGGCTGCCGCTGTACTGGATCGGCGGCTACGTCGTGTTCGTGGCGCTGAACGTCTACGGCGTCGAACTCTCGTTCCGCGTCACCGTCATCGTCACCCTGGCGGCACTCGCCTGCCTGGCGGTGTTCTGGATCTCCGCATTGCCCGTCTCCGAGTTCGGCCGCTACGCGCTGAACATCGCCGCCGGCCCCGACGGCAAGCCGGTCGAGCTGGAGGACGGCCACGGATCGCTGTTGCCGTTCGGCTGGGGCGGCGTGCTGTCGGCGATGCCGTTCGCCGTCTGGCTCTTCCTCGCCATCGAGCAGCTGCCGCTCGCGGCCGAGGAGTCGATCGATCCCCAGCGCGACATGCCGAGGGGAATCATCGCAGGCCTGCTCACCCTCTTCGTCTCCGCATCGCTCGTGCTGTGGCTCAATCCCTCGGTCGCGCCCGGCGCCTTCGCGCTCGGCTCCTCGGGCGAGCCGTTGCTCGACGGCTTTCGCGCGACCTTCGGCACGGGCCTCGCCAAGCTGCTCGCGCTGGTCGCCTGCATCGGCCTGATCGCGTCGTTCCACACGATCCTGTTCGCCAAGGGCCGGCAGATCTATTCGCTGTCGCGCGCCGGCTACTTCCCGCGCTTCCTGTCGATCACCCATCCCGTGCACAAGACGCCGCACGTCGCGCTGATCGCGGGCTCGGCCGTGGCGCTCGCCCTGATGCTCGCCCTCTGGTTCGCGATGGGCGCGGAGAAGGGCGCCGCCATCATCCAGGGCATGCTGCTCAACATGGCCGTCGCCGGCGCCATGCTGTCCTATTTCCTGCAGGCGGTGAGCTACATCGTGCTCAGCCGTCGGCTGCCGGAACTGCCGCGGCCCTATCGCTCGCCGCTCGGCATCGCCGGTGCCCTGATCACGCTGCTGATCGCGGGCGTGACCCTTGCCTGCCAGCTGCTCGATCCGGTCTTCGTGTCGGGCGTGATCGGCGTCGGCGTCTGGTTCGCCGCGGGCATCGCCTGGTTCGCGATGGCCGGACGGCGCCGGCTGGTCATGGCGCCGGAAGAAGCCTTCGCGCTCGCGGCCTCAAAAGCCGGCTGACGCGAGCTTCGCCTCGCGGTCGCGGTCGGCCGTGTTGCGCGCCACCAATTTGCGGAAACGATCGAGGTCGGCGCCGCGCAGCTGCGCGCGCTTCAGCGCGGAGTAGATCATCGGATTGACCGGCCGGTCCTTGAAGCGGACCTCGAAATGCACGTGCGGTCCCGTGGTGCGGCCGGTGAGTCCGATATAGCCGATGATCTCGCCTTGCGAGACCCTGCTGCCGGGCTCGATACCCGGCGCGAAGGACGAGAGATGGCCATAGACCGTCGAGAGCTCGCCCTCGTGATCGATCTGGATCCAGTTGCCGTAACGGCCCTTGGGCTCGGCACCCTTCACGACGCCGTCACCGGCGGACAGGATCGGCGTGCCGTAGGCCGCCACGAGATCGACGCCCTCGTGCAGCGCCATCGTGCCGTGAAAGCCGCCGAGGCCCTGCGTTGCCGCCATGAGCCGCGTCGTGGACGATGTCGGAGCAAGCCCCATCGCCAGTCCCAGCGACGTCGGCTCATTCGTCCGGGCGCCGGTCGTTCCCAGCGCCGGCGGCAGCTGGCCTGCGGTCGGCCCCTTGCTGCCCATCATGGCCTTGCCGATCGCCTCGCCCACGACCGGTCCACGGCCCAGCAGCATCATCGGCGGTTGATCGAGCGGATCGACGCGCAGGCCGAAGCCCGACGAGACGACGTAGTTGGACACCGGAAGACGAAGCTCCGGCACCGCAGCACTCTGACCGCTGGCGAGCCAGAAGGAGTCGCTCGAAGCGCCGAGCGGCCGGAAGCGGTAGATCGCCACCGTGGTCTTCTTGGCGGCAAACTGCAGCTCGGCCCACAGCGCGGTCCCGCCGTCGATCGGCGTGCCATCGAGCGAGAAGGTCCGCTGGAAACGCACGTAGAAGTGGTCGCCATCGTGGATGTCGTGGTCGATGTCGATGTTCGCAGCCAGCGCGTGCAGCACCTCGAACATCGCACCCGCCGGCACGCCGGCGGCCAGTCCCGACTCGCCAAGCGAGCCCGAGACCGTGCCGGCGATGCCGGTCGTGCGCTTGAACGGCAGGTCGCCCTCGTTCTGCGCGGCCGCACCGCCGCAAACGAGAGCGGCCAGAAGCGCCGCGAGGGAGACGAGCCTGATCATGCGATGAGCGTCATTCTGCCGGGAACATGGCCCGATGGTTGTGTCAAATGCATGGCCGGGGCCTGTGTCTAATTAGGGCCTGGGTTTCCAGGCCTTGATCGCGGCCTCCGCCTCGGCCAGCTGGGCAGGACTCATCCGCGCCTTCAGGGTCGCGCGATCCTTGATCGCCTGATCGCGCCGCTCCTGGTTCTTCACGGTGTAACGCTCGATGGCAAGGCTGATCCATTTATAGGCCTGGACATCGTCACGCGGCGGAATGCCCTCGCCGAAGCCATACATGAAGCCGATGTCGTTCTGGGCCCGCGCGTAACCCTGCTCGGCCGCCGCCAGATACAAACGTGACGCTTCGGCATGGTTGCGCGGCACGCCTTCGCCCTGCCAATACATCGCGCCCAGCAAGGTCTCCGCCTCGGCATTGCCTTCCGCCGCCAGTGGCTTCCAAATCGAGAGGGCAAGTGCAAAATCTTTGCGCTCATAGGCGCCGGCTGCCGTACGCATGCGTTCTTCCAACGATTGTGCCCACGCCGGCATGCCGCCTATTGCGGCAACGAGCAGCAAGGATGAAAATGATTTCCAGAATTCCTTCGTCATTCGGCCATCGTATTGTGTGGCGCCGTCCGAGTCACCGGACGGTCTGGAGCGGGATAGTGGAGCACTAAGGCGGCATGGGCAGACTTTCCCTCTCGCGGCGAACCTTCCTCACATCCAGCGTTGCCGTCCCGGCGCTCGCGCCCACGCTCGGCCGCAGCCAGTCCCTCGAGCATGTCGACCTGCTGCTCGACTGGCGCGCCGCGCCGACCTACGCGGGCTTCTACATCGCCCGAGACATGGGCGCGTTCAGGAAGCGCGGCATCGATGTCCGGCTGGTCGAAGGGCATGGCGCGGCGGCAGCCGCAGAGCTGGTCGGCAAGGGCAATGACTATTGGATCGGCTCCTCGAGCGGCACCGCCACCGCGATCGGCCGCGCGAAGGACCAGGCGGTGCGCAGCCTCGCCGTCTACTACCGCCGCACGCCGACCGTGATCTATGCCCGCACCGAGGATCACATCGACGCGCCGCGCGATCTCTACGGCAAGAGAATCGGCCTCGTGCCGGGCAGCGGCACGATCGACGAGTACCGCGCGCTGCTGATCGCCAACCGCCTCGACCGCAAGCGCATCACCGAGGTCGACGTCGATTGGAATGCCAAGGCCCTGCTCGACCACAAGGTCGATGCCCTGATCGACTACGAGGAGATCATGCCGGCCGAACTGATCGCCGACGGCCGCAAGATCTCGACCATGCGGCTGGCCGATTTCGGCGTCCGTCTCTACAGCCTCAACCTGATCGTGAACGATGCCTCGTGGGCCGCGCCCGGCCGCAAGGCCACCGCGCGCCGGATCGCCGAGGCCCTGGCCGACGGCTATGGAGTCGTGCGCGACCGCCCGCGCGAGGCCGCGGCCATCTTCAAGCGTCTCTTCCCCGAGAGTACGCCACGCTATGTCGACCAAAGCATGATCACGGTGGGCCGCCAGCTCGGCACCCTGCAGATCGGCCTGCAGAGCCGGGTCGGCTGGGAAGACACACTTAAGATCCTGACGGCCCTCGGCCTTCTCGCGCGCCCTGTCGGCCCCGAGGAAGTGGCCATTCTCGATTAGGCACCTGAAATAGCGGTTACCGCCGGGTAACGCTTTTAAATACGGAGGAAAAAGGGAAACCGTCGGCAAAGGGATCGATCCTTTCGCCTCGGATTATTGCGTATTTCGCATAACATGTCAATTAAATAAAGCGTAAGCCGCAATCTCCACTACTAGGCGTGTCCCGGCACCAGCCGCTCGCCATAGCCCGCCGCCACAAGACGTGAGAGCGCATCGGTCACCGCGGCGGGCACCTCCTGCTCGACCTGAAAGCCAAGGCGCGGATAGACGATGATGCGGTGCAGGTCGCCGACGAGCGCCAGCAGCGTCCGTTCCGGATCGGGCTCGCGGGCAAAATAGGAGACGACGTCGATTTCCTCGCTCTGCATCAGCAGCTCGATCTCAGGTCGAAGCTTGCGTCCCGTCGCGAAGCCGCGCCGTGTCATGTAGGGCTTGGCCACGACGATCAGCTTTGCCGGCTTGATGCCCGCCTGTTCCAGGAGAGGCACTCCGAAGCGGAAGTTGTCGCCCGTGTTCTGCGCCTGCTCCTCCAGCAGGATCGCCTGCGCCGGCACGCCCTCGCCGATCGCGGCGTCGGCGAAGACGCGAGCTTCGGTCCGGTCCCAGCCCGTGTCGAGCAGGCCGCCGCGATGGGCAATCCCGCCCGACATGACGACGACCGGCGCGAGGTCCGCTTTCCACAGCGCAGCGGCGTGGACCGCCGCCATCGGATCGAAGCTGCCCAGCACGAGGATCGCGTCCGCGCGCTCCGGCCGATGCGTGAGGCGCATGTAATCCCAGGCGACGCGCAACGACGGCAGCACGCCTGCGTCGTTCCAAGACATCGTCAGGTAGCGGCCCGGGCCTGCAGCCGCATCGTCTCGCGGCCGCCCCGCAGGCGGTTGGCGAGGGCCAGCACGACCGTGGTGATCAGCACAATCGCCAGGCTCAGCACGGCGATGGCGCCGACGTCGCCGCTTTCCTTCAGGTCGAAGATCAGCACAGCGACCACTTTGGTCTCCGACGTGAACAGGATCACCGCTGCCGAAAGCTCGCGGATCACGGCGACGAAGATGAAACACCAGGTGGCGACGGCGGACGCACGCAGCAGCGGTCCGGTGATGTCCCACAGGGTGCGCAGTCGCGTGGCGCCCAGCATGCGTCCGGCTTCCTCGAGTTCGGGATGGACGGCGTGAAAGGCCGAGCGGAACTGCTGGTAGGCTGCCGGCAACTCAATGGTGACGAAGGCGATCAGCAGGATCCAGATCGTGCCATAGAGCGTGAGCGGCGGGCGCGTGTAGGCCAGGAACAATCCGACGCCGAGAACGATACCGGGAATGGCAAGCGGGGCCGTCGCCAGGAAGTCCAGCACGCGCCAGCCGCGCACGGCCTGGCGCGCCACGATATAGGAGATCAGGAGCGACAGGATTCCGCCCACGGTCGCGGTCAGGGTCGCCAGCTCGAAGGTGTTGATCAGCGCCGGCATCGTCGAGGAAAGCCCGCCGAAGGTGAAGAAGACGTTCTTGAGAGTGAATGTCGACGGCGTCACGAACTGCGACGCGACCGGCGAGAAGGCGGTGTTGAACAGCGCCGCATAGGGCAGGAACAGCGGCAGCGACAATATCAGCATCGCCAGAACGGCGAACGGAATACGCAGCCCGCCGAGACGAATGACTCGAGGCGAACCGTACTTGCCGCCTAGCACCGCATAGCCACGTCGGCCCAGCACCAGCGACTGGGCGCGCAACAGGGCCACCGTGAGCACGAGCAGCGGCAGCGCCGACGCGGCGGCGAGCTCGGGCTTTGGCGGAAATTCGAACAGGCTCCAGATCTTGGTGGTGAGCGTGTGGAAGCCTGCCGGAATCGCCAGGATGGCAGGCGATCCGAACAGGTTCAGCGCCTGCAGGAAGGCGATCAGCGCGCCGGCCAGCAGGGTCGGCAGCGCGAGCGGCACCGTGATGCGGCGCGCGGTCTGCCAGGTGCTGGCGCCCAGCATCGAGGAGGCATCCTCGAGCTCGCCCGGCATGCGGTCGAGTGCATTGGCGACCAGGATGAAGACATAAGGAAAGGTGTAGCAAACGATTGTGAAGATCAGGCCCGTCAACGTGTAGATGTCGAACAGCGCCTCGTCGGGTCCGGCGCCGGTCACCAGGCGCCAGATCTGGTTGAGCAGGCCGGAGTTGGGCGCCGCCAGCATCTCCCAGGCGATCGCGCCGACGAACGGCGGCGTCACCAGAGAGGCCATCACTAGCACGCGGAAGGTCCGCGCGAGCGGCATGTCGGTGCGGGCCACCAGCCAGCCGAGCGGTGCGGCGACCACGCAACAGATGGCGCTGGTTGAAAAGGCGATGATCAAGGTCGTGATCAACGGATCCTCGAAGCTCGGATCCGTGAGCAGGGTGACGAAGTTGCCGAGCGTCGGGTTGCCCGCCTTGTCGGAGAAGGCATAAACGACCAGCCAGCCCATCGGCAGCACGATCATCACCGCCAGCAGCGCCACGACCGCCACCATCAGCGGCCGCGAGAGATCGAAACGGCCCAGAGTCATATCTTGAAGAATTTGGTGTTAGCTTTTTTTTCAATCACTTAGCGGTGTCCCACGCGCCAACAAGTGTCCCACGGGCGCCCTTGCGTTCTAGGTGTGCGCACTAGATCACAGCGGGCACGCTGTCTGCAATCTGATTGAGCGACGGGTCAGAACGCTGGACTTTGCGCACTCTCTGGAATTGCCGCCGGCTGGTCGACGCTACTCGCAATAGCGCGCGACAGCCGCAACCAGCAGCCAGGTCATCGCCATGTCGAATGCGGAAATCCGGCACGGATCCCGTATGGCGCTTATTGCATCACGAGCCTCGGAGATGCCGGCGCGCAGCAGGCCGCGCAGAATCGCCAGCCAGATGTAGTGCACAGACGCGAGCATGACGGCGGACATCGCCGCCAGCGTGCGCACACCGGCGGCGGGCGCCGTCAAGTCCTGGGCCCCGACCGCCATGAGAGCAGCGAGAACGGTGCACAGAGCCAACGCGCGCGCGTTGGTGGCGCTGATCGGCCGCTGCGACCAGCGTTTCAGCTCGCCGCCGATCCGCTGGGCTTCGTCCTGGGAGAAGGTACGCATCGCGCGATGATGCAAAGCCTCCACATAGGAATTCCAGACGGGAAACCGTCTCAGCGCATAGGAGCGCGATCAATATGGAATTCCTACAGAGCGCATCGATATACACTGCGGATGCCGCTTTGGCGTCCACACCGCATCGTCCCCGCGCATACGACTTTCGATTTCATGGGCAAGCGCCGGCTTGCCCTGGGCCTGTCGACCGCGATCAACATCCTCGCCTTGCTGGCGGTGGCCGTGGTGGGCCTCCACTTCGGCATCGATTTCAAGGGCGGGATCGCGATGCAGGTCCGCGCCAAGCAGGGAGCCGCCCGGCTCGACGCGCTGCGCAGCACGCTGGGCGGCCTTGGCGTGGGCGAAGTCGCGTTGCAGGAATTCGGAGATTCGAGCACGGCGTTGATCCGGATCCAGCGTCAGGAAGGCGGCCCGCATTGCGTTGCAAACGCGGATAAGGTGATGCAGAGACGCGCGGGGCCAAACTGGCAAGTAAAGCCCGGCAAGCCAGGAACGGGCGATCTCGGTTTCACCTCGCCCTCGGTGCTCGATATTTCCGGATGGCGCCAGGCGCTGGGGCTCATCGGCCTCACCGTCCAGGAACGTCAGCTCGCGCGCAGCACGGCGATGGCGGTGACCATCGACATGTCGCCCGAACAGCAAGCCGAATGGTGCCAGCAGGTGGCGATCCGGCTCGTCGAGGATGCAATCGGTGAGCACTACGACGTGCGCGGCACCGAATCGGTCGGCCCCAAGATCGGAGGGGAGATGATGCATGACGGCATCGTGGCCGCGCTGGCCACCCTGGCGGCGATCGGTGCCTATGTCTGGTTCCGCTACGAATGGCAGTTCGCCGTCGGCGCGCTGATCGCCATGCTACACGATCTGATCTCGACGCTCGGGATCTTCGTGATCTTCCAGCTCGACTTCAATCTGACGGCGCTCGCCGCGGTGCTCACGATCGCCGGCTACTCGATCAACGACAAGGTCGTAATTTTCGACCGCGTCCGCGAGAACATGCGGCGCTACAGGAAGATCGGGCTGGTCGAGCTGCTGAACCTCAGCATAAACGAGGCGCTGGCGCGGACACTGATGACGGCGGGCACGGTGTTCGTCGCCGTGCTGGCGCTGGTGCTGTTCGCCGGGCCGGTGCTGTACAGCTTCTCGGTTGCCATGCTGTGGGGCGTGTTCGTCGGCACCTACTCCTCGATCTGGATCGCCTGCGCGGGGCTGGTGTACCTGAAGCTTCGTCCGGCCGCGCCCAGCGCCGAAGACCTTGCGGCCGAAACTCAGCCGCCAGCGTCCACAAGGATCGTCAAATAGGGTCGGACGCCACCAGCAGCTGCGTCGATATCCCGGCTGCCGATACTATGCCGGCTTAACGAACCGGCTCGCCGCCGCACATGGATTTCCTAAGCGTCTTGCGCCAGATTCGGCGCATGAGCGACTTTGTCGACATTATCATTCCGGTCGCGGCGCAACACGCCGCCGAGGCGTTGGGCCTGAAGGTGTCCCGCAGCGTGACTACGGGCGTTCGCATCCGCCACATCCCGCGGGACGAGGCAGAGATCGCCGTTGAATACCTGCGCGACTGGGGGTTCTCCGCGCGCATTGTCGAACCCGCCCCGCCCGGCGACTTCAAGCAGGCGGCCTAGTGGCGAGAACTGACGAGCTCCAACTCAAAGTGGCACTGGGGATGCGATACCAGTGGCTGTCGCCGCTGGCCATTGGCTCGTAGTTCCAGGCCCCGCGCGCCCCCCAAGCAACGCGGGTTCGTTTCCGGCGTTATACGTGCAGGAGGTGGCCGATGCCCCAGATCCAATCGAGCGATCAGCCGGTAACCCAGATCACCATCGTCGAGGCCGACCCCGGCAAGCAGGACGAAGCCTTGTCGCTAATGACCGAACGTGCTCGGTTCATGTCGCGCCAGCCCGGCTTCGTCTCCATCAGCCTGCACCGCAGCCTCGATGGCCGGCGCATCGTCAATTATATCCAGTGGCAGAGCCGCGAGCAGCTCCAGTCGGCGCACAAGTCGCCCGACTTCCGCAAGGAGTGGGATCGCTTCGATCGGCTAGCCGGCGACATCGATCCGCATCTTTACGAGGTGGTCCAGGTCCTGGACGGTGGTGCTCCGCGCCGATAAGGCTCGCTGAAGTTGATCTTGATCGCGACCGGCCCATCAAGCGTCAAGCGCGGTGTACCCAAGGTCGAGCCCCGATAATCACGAATCGTCGAAGGGATGGGAGCCCGCCAACAGAGTGGGGAAAGTGGGCGGGCTCCCCGACGAGCGGCCCGGGACTTGCCCGGGTCGTCGCAACAAAATTTGCCAGAGGCTCGCAGGGGATGACCGATACAGCGCAAGAAGACAGGCCTTCGCCATTGCAACCCGCCCTACGCGCTGCCGATCAGGATTCCGGTACCGAATACCAACAGCCCTCCGAGCACGACCTGGAAGGCTGCCGATAACAGGGGCGTGTTTATATAGCGGT
>OUNM010762059.1_pt1 | contig 27534 bp, 31 predicted proteins | sample 1769961 | NCBI WGS metagenome assembly OUNM01 (sample SAMEA3914820, study PRJEB12502) | metagenome | biome: forest; material: soil | place: USA | collected 2012-03-12 | depth 0.3 m | reverse complement strand
GTGGCTGCTGCTGCTGCTGCTGGCACTGCGATACTGCCGGAGAGGCCGGCCCATCGGGCGCGGCAGAGGGACGGTGCACACAGCGTTTGCCCGGGCACAACGCTGGCACTGGGGCTCCTTGGGATCCCAGATGCATCGGAGCTTCTGGCCGCGGCAGCGGTCGCACGCGGCCTTCGGCGAATTGCCCTTGCTCATGCTACCGTTTGTGTCGCGCGCGTTCGAGGCAACCATGTCGGGTCGGGCCGGTCAAAGCAAAGTCGGTCGACGTCGCGGTTGGAATGAAATGGGATGTTGTGCAAGGTGTGGCGAATGGGATGCAAGGGGACGAGTCTTAAAAGACCCGTGGACGTTCACTGTTTGCCGCTTGCGAGCACAGCTGCCACAGGCCTGCGGCTTGTGTTTCTGGCGCCTTTGACCATCCCCCACCTCCCGCCGCCAATTGGGGTGGCCAGTGCGTAAGCCCGCTGCGGGTTGCCCCTCCAAGCAGGCCACAGCAGGCCACAGCAGCCCGGCCACAGCAGGCCGTTGAGAAAGCCCGGGCGGCCTTCCTGATGCCTTCGACGCAACATCCCCAAATCCGCCCAAACACAACGCTCTCCCGCACCACCGAAACGACGCCCGCCAATTGGAGTTCATCGCCGTGCTATCGCGTCGAGATCCCTGCCACTGACGCCTTGCCGTGCATCAAAATAAGCTTACAACTCACGATTCGGCCATGCGAGGACAACGAGGCGCTGCATCGCTATCTTCCAGGTCACGATTTCACGATGCGTGCAGTGAGGTTCCACCGGAAGTAACCTTGAAGCGAGCTCTGAACCGAAGGAGGAGAGAGTCCGGCATCTGGCAACAGCGTACCCCTCTGCCGTGACACGCTGTGCGGCCTTTCGCCATCCCTCTTACAGCATCGTGTTGGCTCGAACTGTTCGCTATGGAATTACAACAAGCTAGGTAGGTACGCACCAGACTATACTTTGGTGCTAGGTAGTCCTGATCCTTAGCGTAGCCTCCTTTTACAAGAGATGCTGTGTCGTTGTCTCGGAGAAAGCTTGGCTCGGCTTGGTGAGTCTTTGTCCTTCCCGTCCCAATCGCCCTACCTGGTTCTGGCTTAGTGCAGGCCAAGTTGCACAGAAGGATCGGGTTCCTTGGAAGAGATGCAGTCAACGCCCCCGCCAGTCGACGATCTGGATTCCCAGGCCGAGAATGGGGTCAACATGTGAGACCACGGTTGGCCGAGGAAATGGAGTTCATGGGACACGCGGGCCATGCCGCCATGGCGGAACCAAAAAACGAGCATCCATTGCTCCACGAAATATGACGCAAATCCAACCGTTCGCCGCTATTCGTTGTATCAGCCGAGTTTCTCTGCAGCTTGGGACCGCAGGGCTAGATCCTGCCTCCTGCCTGCGTAGTACTGCATTTCACCATCGTGGGGGCGGCCCGGCCCCTGTTCGCCATCGGAAGCCTGCCGGTGCTCACAGACGACCTGGCCGCCCTCTTTACCCTATCCGGGCCGTTTTGGAGACGAGGTCGCGGAGATCACGAGCTGTCCGGGAATATAAAACAGGACCTCCATCATGTACCTCACCCTCCGCAGTCGGCGGCTCGGTGGGTGGATAGAACGAGCGAGCTATCCCGGTACCAGGCCTTTCACTTCTCCGTGTTCGCATTGTACGTACCAGCTCCGACTCTGAGAGTTTGGTACCGGCCATACCGCGTTCCTTGAGATGGGTAGTGTTGGACGCGAACCAAAGGAAAATGCAACTGTGCTCATCAGCATCTCTCGAACTGCTTAGGGTGCTGTAAGGGTGCTGTACCGGTATGGCGGCTATCCTCTCCACATAAAGTTACTGAGTGAGCTAGAGGGCAAGGGGGGCGAGCCGTTCGTTGAAAGTCATGGCCTGCCTCGGGATCGGCGGTCCTCTCTGGGAGTCAATGTTCTGGGTGAAGGCGTGCGAGCCGCTAGTGAGCACGACGCGCGCAAGTCCGACAGGGCGCTTCGTCAGGGTTCGCACCACGTTGTCACCTTGCCAGTCTCGGGCAGCCTACCCCGCCCGGTAAGCTTTTGGGCGGGCGCAGCTTGTGCGGCCGGCTCGCGCCATCCCTGCAACTCGTCGGAGAAGGGCGTTGCCCCGCTCTTCCGCCCGTTGCCGGGGCGCCGGCTCCGGCATCGCGACCTCTTGGCTGATCCGTGGATTTTGCCGAACTCGAGGGTGTAACGTATTCCGCATGCAGACGCACGTCGTATTCTGGAATGCCATATGGAGAAAGACGGGCGGAACTCCGCGTCTACCGACGGAAACCGAGAAGTCCCTATTCTTTTTCTCTCACTTGGTCTTCATTCTTTTCGTCTTTTCTGTCCAACCCCCTTTCTTTGGTCCTGCTGACGCACAGTTGCTGATGTCCCACAAACAACTGTGTCTTGCAGTTACTCAAAACAGTAGGTACTCTCGTCTGCTGAGAGCGAGGGATCGCCCCAGTGGCGGCCGAGTTTGCATGTCTCGACGCCCAAGTCTGGCCAAGTCGTTGCGCTGCTGTGATCTTGGTTGAAATCTTCAACCGCCTAATTCGAGTTTGAGGTAGCACTCACGCCGTCACATCAAAAGGTATCAAGATGACTTCCTCACTGACTCTCGAATGATATGGGCAAGAAAGCTTGCTTGCCGAACAGCTCTTGCGGTTAATCGGTGCCTAGAGCCGCCTCCTGAGGTGCTTTTTGAGCAGTCGTCTCTGCCGCCAGAGACTCTAGAGTTAATATCGCCTCCCCGGAGAGCGACTCGGCCTCATGCTCAGTGCACGATGCACAAATCACTTCATATGTAGGTAGCTACGGCAGTCATGGAGATATCGAAAGCACCGTAAATAATAAGGAACTCTGATTTCATGGCCCTTGTTTGTCATATTTATGGCATCAGAAACGGCTGCGATATCCGATGCAGGTGCCAATCTTCGATAGTCCAAGTCCACTCTCCAATTTGCATACGCGCACGACCAGCTTGAAGATTAATTCTTCTCCTTCTCTGATTTGATGTCCAACGCTTCGTCGGACTTGTCCAGGGACGCAGGCAGGATGGTATCTTCTGCTGCTGCCTGGGCTTTGGCCTTCTTGCTGTCCCGCCAAAGAAGATACTGGACGAGGGCGATTGAGGGAACTAGAGTTGGGGAAAGAAACAAAAAGGGTCAATTTCTACAGTAGTTTAAGACGGGACGCGGGAATGAAAACTCACACATAAGGCATTCCAGAGTAATGGACCATGTGTAGCCCGTTTTCGCGGCCGGAAAGTCGGTGGTCTTCCAAACAAAGTTGGGGGCCTACAGCATGCAATTGTTGGTCCTACACTTCCAGGTTGTGTGACGAGGGTTTGGAGCATGACTTACGATCGCCTCGACGATGTAGGCAAAATCATTGGCGGCAGCAAGGATGATGGCCCGCTTCTCGGTATCGTCGGAGCAGATTTCGTTGATCCAACTCAAGATCAGGGGACCCCCGCCAGCCTAGGTAGACATGATTCCCAGCGTCAGTGCGTTTTTCGTAACAGACAAAGTAATGAGCAGCAAGGGGAGGAGGAAGAAGTACGTACGCCGATGTAACTAAACCAATAGAATATCATGCGGCCAGTAACATTTTCATAGAGCGGCATCTGCCTCAGGGTTATGGCGGAGCTCAGCTGCGCCTGTGTCAGCTGAAAATTTAACACTCACATGAGACTGCAGCACATACCATGAAGAGAGCACCCAGGTAGAGGAATGGCCACCGGGCGCCGCGGAAGACTCCGTCCGAGAGCCAAGCCCATGAGAGAGCCATTATAAGGAAGATACCATACACCGGCAAGGGCACTATAGCATCACGCTTCTGGTCAGTGCCCATCACTCAACCAGCATTGCTGATCAGATTTCAAGGTTTTTCTCTTACATTGGTTGATTTCTGTAACAGTGAACGTTCTGCCTGGCACGGGGGCAGGGGTGGCGTTGAAACTCTTCAACCAGTAGCCGATGGCGTTCTGGATGTTTCCGTTGTTCCAGAGAATGTAGATCCAAGCTGATGACTGTTAGCTCGCCCTTCTTCAAAAATCAACGTCAAAGGGAGAATAAAGACTCACGGAGCAAGTACGTGTGCCAGCTCAGGAGAATTTTGCGGGCCTTCGCCTTGGTCCACTCCTGCTTCCCTGCACGGCCAACGGACGCCATTCTCTTGATAGAGAGCTCATGCTCCCTCTCGGTAATCCACCATGTCTTCTCTCCACTCTGAGGCAGGTTGGGGAGGAAAATAAAGGCGAGAAGCGCGAGGGGGATGGTGATAATCCCATCGATGATGAACAACCATTGCCCTGGGTGAACAAAGTCAGTTTTTTCATCCAGCAACATACATCCAATCCATGGAAGAAGAGCACTCACAGCCCTTATAGCCGTTAACCCCGTTCAGGTTCGTGTATGCAGCCGCCTGCAGAAAGCCACTGAACATCTGTCCGACAGTGCCCGCAGTCCAGAAGATCATGGCACGTTTCCCCAATTCGCGAGGAGTGTACCATGATCCGAGAAGGTAGTGAATTCCAGGGTAGAAGCCAGCTCTGCCGCAGCCGCAGGTTAGTTTGAGGGCGAGTGCAGGGGTGCAGGGGAAGCGTACTCCAAGAAACCGATGAAGAATCGCAGAGCGTAGAGAGCATGGTAATCTTTCAGAGACGCAGCAGCGATGGTGCCAATGCCCCACAGCAACTCAAGGGCGGGAATGGCCCATCGCGGCGAGACACGGGTCAGGAGAAGGTTGAACGGGATCTGACCGATCACGTAGCCCGCGGTCCAGATGGATTGGCCTAGGCGCACGGTTAATCAGAGCCGATTCACACAGATTGAGCAGGAAATCGTACTTGTAACCAGTTCATTGCCATACATATCCAGATCCTCCTTCATCCCGCTGAGGAAGGCATTGTTGACATTGGTCTGGTCGAGGTTCTTGAGAAAGTAACCGATGGAGGCGAAGGTGAGGACAAAGGCGTCAACCTTGAAGAGAAGCCGGCGCTGGTCCTGTGGGAGCTCCCACGTGTCCCAGATGTAACCTTTCCATGTCTTGATGGGCTGGGCCGCTCGTGCGTCCGGCGAGTCGTCAGCACCGCGTCCGGACTCGGAGTCGACGATGCTGATCTCCGGGTGTTGGCCCATATTGGCGGCTCGGCTCGGCTCTCACGGAAAGACAAGGGCGGGGTTCCGGTTCCAAATTGCGCAGGTCGTATATTTGGTGTGTCGGTCCCTTGAAACCTACTGGTGGAACATGAGACATTCACAGGGACGTCGGCAGTGCTTATGTGCCCGACGTGCCATCGAGGCCAGCCACGTGGTGATCATCACCATGCATGTTGCCATGGCACCCCTCAATCGCGCCAACTGCTCTCATAGGCACATTCAGGGTCTTATCACCTATCCTAGTGATCACGTCAAGCAATAAAACGCAGTTGGTTGTGGTTCCATGCTGGTGTTTTCGGCGGAAGTGCCCGAAGAAGTGGCCGAACTGACTCAAAAGTGGCCGAATCTCCCAACCCCCGGCGGAGTTGATTTGCTCAAACTCTCGACATGGATTTCGCAAGACCCAACCGCCGCGGTCATCGTTAGCCGTCAATAATGACAAGAGTGTCGCTCCCCTGGCCCCTCACTCCGGTGCCTTCGAGGATATCCTTCTCGCGGGTGGCCGAGCAGTCGACAGGGTCAGTCAGTGTGAAATGTCCAAGTGTGCATCTTTCCAACCTTCAGAGTTACATAAGCGTGCATTCGGCCACAAACCCAAACTCAGCCGTTCCCAAATAAGGCGACCAATACCATGTGGTTGGTTGGCTCTCGTCACATGTTCGGCTCGTCTGAGCGCCCCCAACCCCGCGCTCTGCCGTTCACACCCTCAGACCTGATGCGGGGGCTCAAGCACAAGACACCGAAAGTGGCTGTCAAGCGAGTTCAGCTATCGGGTGATACCAAACCGTCGGTAATTGTGATCCAGGCCTCGCTGCAGGTCGGTCGTCACAGCTGGGACCAATGGTGTCGTCTGGCTTGACGATGGAGGGAATGATGCATCTGAGCACTCAACTAACGTCAACAGTACCCTGTCACTGCAGTGAGCGGCCCCAAAGCGAAATAGGCAAACTCCGCTTGGCGTCTCGCGCGTCAACCTTCTTTTGACGTCCACCAAATCCAGGTGCTTAGGTAAGGTGAGAAAGCGAAACATCTGATGGGGTTGGTGGCAAGATCCACCGCTGGGAAGTTAGCATCGAGACTGGGGAGCAGATCCATGAGTCGCCCGACCGGCGACCAGGAGTCTGACCCTAGATGATTGCAGATCTTGTAGAGAGACTTCTTGTTTTGATCTCTTGGTGAATTTTCTTACCTGACTTCAAGTATTCTCCACAGCCTCCTGAACTTGGTAGCACGGCTACTTGGGGGTGGATATATATCCTGGACGAGGGGATCGGTATCCGATATCACGGCAAGGTTGAGGCTGGGCAGAGGGTGTAGACTAAAAGGATACACCAACACTCCAGATTCGAGAATTAGTGGCTAGGCACCTCATGCGGATGGGGGTCACAAGAGTTCCAGACCAAGGAGTACCAAGATAGTTACCTTACTGTCGCGTCTATATGCGACAACCACAAATGTAGTAGCAGACTATAGCTAATGAACATGCCCTTGAGAGGTGGTTGAAGATTTGTTGATGGAGTTGAATAGACCTGACATTTTGGTGCGTTCTGGTCGATAGGCTCTTGTCAATTGGGTAGATCATCGCTTACTAGAAACATGATGTGAGAGTCTCCCCCTGGCTGAAGGGCGACTAACTCCTCCCCTTGAGTTTTCTACCCAAGAGACAGACACTACACGGATATCTTCACAACAAGCTTCTGCGCACTGATGTTCCCATCTTTCAGATCCCCCAGCCCGCGTATCACCGCCTCCGGCCATCCACCCCGGGCTTCAGGAGCTACAACCTTTACGGGATGACTCTTAAGCTTTCCCAGGCCGATGAGCTCCTCCGCCAGAGGATACCAAGTACGAGCAAACGCACGAGCCGATGGGTCGGCAGGCTGGCTGTAACCCTCACCTAACTGGAGCGGGCGCCCGAACATGATGGGACCCATGACCCAACTCGGCTTGACGACCTTCCGTGACGCCGCGATGCTGTCCGGGTACTTCTCCAGGGCCACGTACCGGCCGCCGGCACGCCCAATTGCAGCGTAGCACAGTGCCGCCGATTGTGCGGTCCCGATACAGTCAAGTGCAAAGGACAGCGCGGAACCGGTGTACCGTTTGATCTCGTCGGCACACGTCTCGCGGTGGTAGTCGAACGCTGCCGCCGCCCCGTACGACGTCACCAGCTCCACGTTGCGTGGAGAACAGGTTGTGATTGGAATGTATCCAGCCCTGTCGGTAATGGTAAGTGGTTTGTTTCAGCAGTAAATGATCGTCCCCTAATCATTGTCACAAGAAAAGGGGCAAGGAGCAGAAGCGGAAAAGGGCCCTACAGTCGGAGAGTTTGCAGCGCCATGGTGCCACAGGCAGTGCTTCCTCCGTACACGAGTACCACCTTCTTTAGATCTTCTTTGCTGAGCTTGCCGGCTTTGCTCCACTCGTTATGACCATTGGCAGTCGCCGCAGGGGCGGTATCGTTGCTATTCTTGCTGATGAGCTTGATTGCGCCTGCGTCGAGGGCCAACCTCCCGTCGCCAAAGAGACAGAGCGCAACTGAGCCGTGCACGCTGCCGCCAACCGAGGCGGCTGTCTCCCAGTCCCAGTCGTCAGGAATATGGCACAGCATAACCGGATCGGCCTCGACAAACTCGGCAAAGGCGCCCCAGTCGGGGGCGCCTGGGTTACTGCCGTACACGACGCCAAAAACGCGATCACCGGGTGCCCAGCGGCGGGGAAGTTCGCAGTTTCCGGGCTCTTCGTTGGCCTTCTCACCGACTTGCACCACCTCCCCCGCGAAGTCACACCCGGAGGTTAGCCCTGCTATCTTGACGCGGGCTGGAGTCTTGTGGTCCGTCGGGTTGAGAGCCACAGCCCGTACGCGCACCAACACTGAAGTCGGGCCGCATTTTGGCACTGCACGGTCGTGTGATACAGCATGCTTCCCTTCGGCCGTGGTGATGACGGCCGACTGCGTCGACGGGGGCTGTTGCTGGGTTCGACCCATGTTCGTGGTGATGCTGAATGTTCAATGTGACGCTATGGGAGTTCACTCGTGGCTAATAGAGAAGACCACTGAGCTCTGATTGTCGCGGCGTGGCCAAAACTAGATTGTGTGTATCTTTGGTGGCGGTCTCGGGCATGGTGAGGGCAGGCAAGAAACCAACACTTGAGCGATGCCGACTTGAAGATAAAAAATCGAGCTTCACATGGATAAGGCTACAAACGTAAGTCGCATCTCTCGGAGCCCCTGCCAGCTTACTGATTGGCAGTAAGCCGATCACGGCCGTGGGGCGGACAGGTTCCGAAGGTCACTCACGTAGGCCCGATGGAGCTTCGGTCACTTTTCACCCCGTTCCGCTTCTGCCGAGAAAAGCCAGCCGGAGCCCTCCGAGCCTCCGGTTGCGCGAAGGTGGGTCAAATGCAGTAGTGAAACCCCCGGGCTTCGGTCGGACATGACGGAGACCCCACACAATAAGCGTCACACGTCACCTTCGTCCTTCAGCTAGCGAGGCTGGTCGTATCAGCGAGTATTACCTGAGCATCTGAGTCTGATAATAGCCACTACAGTAGATGGCACGGCGCCCAGCCTGTATTGGTTCGTCACAGCACCAGTCCCAGATGTGAAGGACGTCACGGTTTTGCTGTTTGTGCTCTGTGCCTGTCCGTCTTCATGACCTCGAGTCCGGGTCCCGGACGGGGCGTGAACACCGATAGCAACCAACCATTTATCATTCCATGTGGTTTAAGGTCGCTCTATGGCTGGAAATCTGTGTCTGAGCGTTTTTCTCTATTATGTAAACCGATCCGATGTGTGCCAACTGGAATGTCTGAAGATGTCATGATACAACCGCTGCTCTCGTGTATTGCTGCGGTGGCCCTTCCTTGTCCAGAGGAAAAGCATGACCGAGCAAGAGAAGCCAAAAGAAAAACATTGAAAGACCAGGTTGCCTAAGACTACCCAGCCTATGCACCGCACCCCTTTGCGCTCTACGCATGCACCTTCTCTTGTGTCTCGTTCCCATTTTGGTTCTCGCCCTCGATCTTGTTCTCCTCCGTGTCGTCCTTGCTTTTCTTCTCTTCGAGTCCGAATTTGGTGTTCAATCTTGACCGCAAGGTCACCTCCTTCTCGAACCAGACCAAAAGCCAGCCCAGCCCGGCGAAGCCGATGCCCACGTACCAAACTACGCGAATCGACTACTTGTCAGTCAGTAGGAGCTCTCAAGTGTGGACATCAAAGATGAACGGCCAACGTACCGAGCTGAAGATGTCAATAACCGCCGCGCGAGAGGCTGGGTCCTGAATGCTGTCGAGGAAAGTCTGCGTAGCATACTGGTATGCTCTACCGCCGGTTAGGAATGGGGTCAAAGTCTCGTCGCCCAAACTGGCGGCCCTCGAGCTGACTTCGTTGTCGAAGATGGCGGCAGGAATGGTCACACCCCATACGGTAGCAAAGGCTCGGACAAAGGTCCAAACACCGGTCGAGAGAGCGACAAGGCTTTCGTCTAACGGTGCCTGCATGGCCGGCAGCAGAATGGCAATCATCAAGCCGGAGCCAATGGCGCAGAGCAACTGGAAGCAAGCCCAGGCAGCCGTGCTCGAGTTTTGGTCGAGGAGGCTGAAAAGACCAAACGAGAGGGTGACGATGGCCATGCCGATGAGATGCAACGGCTTGTAGCGGCCCGTCTTGGAGAGAAGTGTGCCACCGATGATGGCGAACGGAAACAGCCCGGCAAAGAGGGGGAGGGCATCAACGCCTGACCAAAAGGCCGATTTGCCCAGAACACCCTGCAAATAGATCGGGATAAAATAAAAAGCCCAGTATGTGCAGAGGGTTGTCAGAAAGGTGACGGCGAGAACAGTGGCAGCCGTCCGCTCGACGATGGCGCCCTGTGGGAGGGAGGGATTCTTTGCGATCGTCCACTCGTAGGCCAGGAATAGGCCATAACCGGCAAAACCAAGAATGAGCGGGACGAGAACGTTGGCGGATCTCCACGGATACTCGGTGCCTCCCCAGGTGACACCAATGAGAACGGCAACGGTGGAAGCGATGAAGATGGCATTGCCAGCAAAGTCGATGCGTGCGATCTTCTCGGTCCAGCTTCCCGGCGGCGGCGAGGCCACACGCAGGAAGAAGAAGAGGGCAACAAGCGATGCTGTGGTGTCGGTGTTAGTCAACCATTCTTCTGTATGTGACTTCCACCAATGCCAGGGATGGACTCGAGGGTGAGTGTTGGTTTTAGTGGACTTACTTCCTCCAATAGGGAGGTTGATGTAAAAGACCCAACGCCAAGTGCTGCGCTCGGTCAAAAGGCCGCCCAGGAAGGGTCCCAACGCGGCGCCGACGGCAGAAACCATCTGAACAATGGCCATGTACTTGCCGCGCTCGCGGAGAGGCACTAGATCGGTCAAAATAATGTTGATCATCAAAGCAATTCCACCGCCGCCGAGACCTTGGCTACATGGTGTGCCCACCAATAAGTGTCAGTGGTCGACGAATAGTATGCTCGCAAGGGGTAATGGAACGAATGGGAGCACTTACACAACACGGCCGCCAATCAGCATGGCCGGGGAGTTAGCACCACCGCAGATGCCGCTGCCCAGCGTGAACAAGGCAACCGAGATCAGGGTCAACCAGCGGCGACCGAAAACGTTGGCGGCCTGAGCCATGAGCGGCAGCATCACCATCGTAGCGAGAAAGTAGCCATTGGGAACCCAAATGAAGCTGCTGCCGCCGCCGAGCTCAGCCGTGATGGTGGGCAGAGCACTGGTGATGATGGTGCCCTCGATGGAGGAACATAGCGCGGTGAAGGCCAAAGAAGCCACAATGCTCCAGAATCGAAGCGAATGGCCAGTGCTGGGCGCAGGCTCATCTTGCTGCTTTGCAGAGGCAACGTTGTTGTCCTCTGACTGCGTCTCGTCTGGTGTGGTGGGCGTGTCCGCCGGGGGCGGATTTGCGGCAGGCATTCTTCTTGGCTGGCCAGGCGATAAGACGGGCGTGCACACGGCTGACTGGACTGAGAAGATACGTCAAACCTGCATGTGTTGTGTGAAAAGCGGAAAAAGCAGCCAGAGGAAGCCTGGGCAGCAAGAATTTACACGGCATTCTCGATAACACACGGCCTGGTCTCCACCACTTTCGGCCAACCGCTCAGCCACTTTCGGTCACTTTCGGCCACTTTCGGCCACATTTATGGGGGGCTTCGGCGGACCAAGCCTCCCTTGTTTGCCCCCCGCGTGCCGTCTTTGCCTTCTTGCATGCCCGTCAATGCACGTGGGAAGAGTTGCTCAATTTGGCATTGTGTCACTCACCGGTTTGCTTACCAAGTATTTCATTTCAGGGCTCTTTCGGGCACTCTCCACTGTGAGCTCCCGAGGCGAAGGCCGGGCCGAAACGCTAGCCGAGCCGGGCATCCTTCCAGTTGTCCGGCGACCCGGTCTCTTTGCGCTCGTTCATGATCTCGGCCGATAATGTCCCTGCGGCGGACTCGGGAGCGTCGCATAGCCGGACGAACACTGAGAACATCATAATGTTTCGCCAGTGATAGGTAGTGTAGTGCGTCCAACCAAGCTGGAAGAGAGTTGTAACTTGCACCTCCCTCAGATTGTCTCCCGTCGTACTCTTGTTGTTTCCGTCGATCAGCAAAGTACTCAAGCCAGACCAGTAATACCATCATAACGACCGTGCTTTGTCATGTATCCCTTTTTCACATACTCGCCCAACCGTCACTATTTCGAGTACAAATGGTACAACCTTGAGCTGCTGCGGCTGCTGGGCGCCGCGCCATACGGGGGATGTGATGCCGCCGAGTTCCTCGAGCTCGTCGCCTCGCTCAAACCCAATGACGCCGACGACTGGAATCGCAAGTTCTTGGCTTTGGCCGAGCGGACACAGAGTTGGGGCGAGGAAATGCAGAAGAACGGCCACCGGGCGGCCGCAAAGGGCGCCTTTCTGCGCGCCACCAACTACTTCCGCTGCGCGCAGTACCTGTTCCCGATCATGCCCGAAAAGGACCAGCAGCATTTCCTCGCTCTCTACCACCGCAGCGTCTCAAGCTTCGAGCAGGCGACAAAGCTGATGGACCACGAGGTGCGCCGAGTCCGCATCCCCTTCCAGCCGCCCGAGTATCGCGCAGCGCCCCTGAAGCTGCCGGGCTGGCTGCATCTGCCCTCCGACTCCCAGCGGCTTCGCGGACGCGCCACGCCTATTCTCATCTGCATCGGCGGCGCAGACTCGACGCAGGAGGAGCTTTACTTCCTGTCGGTCGCCGATGGGCCGCCTCTGGGCTACGCGGTGCTCACTTTTGACGGCCCGGGTCAGGGTCTTGTCTTGCGCGAGGACAGCGTGCCCCTACGGCCAGATGGCGAGGTTGTCGTGGAAGCCGTCTTGGACTTTCTGAGGTCGTATGCGGACGAGCACCCCGAAGCAAACCTGGATCTGAATGCCATCGCTATTACAGGCCAGTCCCTGGGTGGTTACCTCGCCCTGCGCGGCGCCGCGGACCGCCGTATCAAGGCGTGCGTCGCCGTCGACCCCATCTACGACTTCTACGACCTTGCCATGTCGCGCATGCCAAAGTGGTTCATGTGGCCGTGGGAGCGCAACTACATGGGAGACGGATTTGTCGACTTCGCCGTCGTGGAGCACTCGAAACTCGACGTGGCTACCAAGTACACCTTCGCGCAGGGCGGCCAGATGTTTGGGAGCTCCAACCCAGCGCAGATGATCCGCGACATGAAGCAGTACACATTCCGTCTGGACAAGACTATCACGGCCAACAACAACACCAACAACAAAGCTCGCGGCAATCGGGACTATCTGGAATGGGTCCGGTGTCCTGTCCTGGTGACGGGTGCGGCGGGTGACCCGAAACTATTCCTGCCGGAGATGAGCACGTCGGCAATCATGCGAAACCTCCTCAGCGTCCCCGAAGGAGACAAGGAGCTCTGGATTCCGAGTGCGTGGTCCGAGGGCGGCGCCCAGGCCAAGTCTGGAGCATGGCCTCTGCTGCAGTACCGGACGTTCAAGTTCTTGGATAAGAAACTGGGCATCGAGAGAAAAGCGGGACAGAATGGGTTTCATGAGAACGGGTTTGTCATCAACGGATATCATTGATTGTCGGTCATGAAGGTAAGATACCGTGCAAGGAAGCAGCAGGAGTTAGGGTTCTTAACATGTCACACTTATGATATCGCATTTCCTATGCTCAAACTATTGATTTCATGAGAACCCTCGAGGAAGTGAAAGGTGGCATGACTTATGATGCCATAAATCACAGAGGTATGTTTTGGCCGTAGCAATTGTGTTCTGAAACTGCTCCAACTTTCAGTGACCTAGGTCTAGGGCCTTTGGCAGGCACTGGGTAGGTGCCGAATTACCTTGTACGAACTCAGACCATGCCAGCCAGAGTACTTGGGATTGATCGGGTTGTCATAGCTAATCTGATCACATGGTAGAAACGACGAACGAAATTCTCACCTGTGATCAAAAGTTGTTTATTCCGGACGACAAAGCAAATTGCAATACAGGAGTCTAAAGTTTCCCCCAGAAGTATCTCCGAGTACTCACTTGAATACAAGATTTATTGTGAGAAACAGGGGGTGTTGCTCTTGAATTCTGACAGTCTGACCCGACTAGATACGCAGATACCTACGATAAGTAGGTAAGCAGCTACTGCTTGGTCTAGCCCCTTGTCTTCTCTTGCATGCCCCAAGCGAGAGTCGCGAGTCGGGGAATCACGCGGCTCTCCTAGCCGTTGACCCGTGCCAACCACCAGATGAGAAGTCCTCCGCCTGCTCATAAACCAGACTCCCTTCATCACACCACCGAAAATGTCCCATAGCACCTCTCAGCAGAAGAACTTTCGACGACTCTTAGGCGCATGCCAGGGTCTTCACAGCACCTCTAAGCCTGAAGACTCCCGACGACGTTCACACGGACGCCGGGATTCTCGGGCAAGACACCGACGAACAACTCCTGTACCAGGGTGACGTCGTGCTCCGTGGTTCCTGGGGCGATCTTCATGTCAACCGTGCCAACCAGCGCGGCTATGGTGAGGTAGAGCTCCGCAAAGGCAAGGTTGATGCCCGCGCACATCCGGGTGCCCTTCCCAAACGCCACCAGGTACCTCTGGGCATCAGTGGGCTTGCCGTCCTCGCTCCAGTACCGCTCCGGAATGAACTCAGCAGCATTCGGGTAGATGGATTCGTCTGTGTGCACCAGGTACGAAGACTGGCCAAAGGTGGTGCCGCGGGGGATGGTGTACCGGCGTCCGTTAGGGCTCTGGTATTCCAGGTCTTCATCCGGGGCGATGCGCACGAGGCGACCGGCGACACCATGTGCCAGGCGTGTACCCTCGTGAATAACGCAGGTCACGTACCGGAGCTGCTCCAGTTGCGCGACAGTGGGCAACGGGGAGTCTGGCGTAGGCATCAGGGTGCGGATCTCCTCGAGCACGCGGGCCCGAATATGTTCCTTGGTCAGGAGATGGTAGAAGATGACAGTCAATGTGCGGCTCGTGGTGTCGAATCCAGCTGCAATCAGCGTCATGCCATCGGCCTGGAGCCTCTTCTCCGTCTTCTCATGTGCCGGTAGGACGTCGCTCCGCATCATCGAGTGAAGCACGGTTCTCGAGTCGGCATCATCCGTCTGCGAGTACTTGCCGCTTGCCAGATCGCGAATCGCTTCGTTTCGGGCCTCGGACGACAACTTGTCGGCGAGGTCAAGAAATGCCCCCGTAGTCGATACCAAGCCGCTCCAGCCGAGAACCCACCTCGGCAGCGAGATCGCGGTGCGCGCAAGAGTGGGGAATGTGCGGCCCAGAGGGTTGATCTTCACGCCGACCCCCATCAGCTGGTTCAATTCGCGGCCCAGGTCTTGGCGGTCAAGCGCTCCGAAACAGCGATTGAAGCAATACTGCGTGATAATGTCTGTCAAGGGGGGAGTGTGTTAGCTTGGGCAGAATTCGTAGCCAAGTCAATTCTGAACTGGCTGGGGCTCTTTCAGGAGGTCGTTACTCACCCAACGCCATGCCACCGAAAGCATCTTTGAGATTCACGGTGACTCCGCCAGCGCGTTCGAGCAGCCTCTGGCGTAGCAAGAGGACCTTCTCCCTCACTCTCGGCTCAAGCTCTTGGACTTTGCGTTTGCTGAAGTAGGTGCCGAGACCGGCTTTTCGGAGGCGGTGATGGTCATGGTCGAGCGTGATGAACATGCTCTGGTCGCCCACAGCTCCAAGACCGTTCATCCAGTACCAGATCGGGGACTTGTCCCGCCGATGCGTCGAGGAGCCGTACATCTCCTTGTAGAACCGGGCATCGTTGACATGGATCTCATCGGGTCCGATGCGCACGATCGGGCCATACTTGGCGTGCAACTGTTCAAGTTTGAAGATGAACTGGCCTTGATGCGGGAAGAAATCGTAGTACGATTGGTAGTAGTATGTCAGAGCCGCGAGTTTCGGCCCAGGAATATGAGCGCTGCGGTGGAAGAAAAGCCGGTGGATTGAAAGCGCCACCAAGTACAAGGCTGAGGTAGCAGCAAGTCCAACGGCAAGCGCCAACACGGCGGGCGTTTGCAGTCCTAAGATGCTCGGGGATGCCATCTCGGTCGTATCTCAGAGCGTGTGCTGGCTGAGGAAAGGGGCGATCGTGGTATGCCGTCCATAAGTGTTCTGCGCCCTGGAATGGCACAGGTAGGTATATTCTGTATCGATTTCGAGGACTCTGTGTTGGAGGACCCGGACAACAATTGTGCCGCTCTCGGCGTCGGTCACAGCAGCAGTGCCGGCCCTGGGACTCCGGCATCAGCCGCACGGAGTCGGCCGGGACTGGTCGCCGGATCATCCAGCCGAACCCGCTTGCCGAACCTTAGCCAATCACAAAATGTGGCCGAAAAGTCCGGAACACCGCCTGATGCCCGTTACGTTCCATTCATTCCTTTCTCACATTATCAAAGTTGACCGGTGTAATCGGAATGTCAACGAAGTGCAGAGAGCCGACAGCTCCACCGTCTTCATGGAGCATATCCCAGCCCCCGGGGTTTCTAGAATGAGCTGAGGTCATTTGGGAAACCGAGCCATCAGACGCAATTTACACAGGAGAAGATGACCAAGATCTTTGCGACCGGCGTCACCGGGTACATCGGTGGCGATGCCGTTTACGCCATTCTGGCTGCGCATCCAGAGTATGAGGTGACATCCCTTGTGCGAGACAAGACGAAGGGGGCTCAGGTGGCCGAAGCCCATCCCAGCATCAGAATCATCTACGGAGACCTGGACGACAGCACGCTTCTCGAAGAAGAAGCCGCCGATACCGACATAGTGTGCAGTACGTTTTATGGCGGTATCTCCTCACTCTTGAAAGGGTTCGAATGGCGAGTGCTGATGCCGATGGGCGTTACAGATTTTGCCCATGCAACCCATGAGCCATCGGTTCAGGCCCTGGCAAAGGGGCTGGCGCGCCGCTCCCGCCCTGGACCAGGGTTTCTCATTCACACAATGGGTTCCGGAACCGTGATCTACGATGACGTTATCCAAGGCCGGTACGGTCAAGGCACGGACAAGATTTTCAACGACCTGGAAGGCCTGGCTGAGGTCCTCTCTGTGCCTGACTTTGCCCGCGCCCGCGGCGCTGAGAATGCGGCGCGAACTGTCGGCACGTGGTTTCCCAAGCGCGTGAAAACGGCCGTCGTCTCCACCGGATCAGCCTATGGCCTCGGAAGAGGCATCCTGAAGTACCGCCCAACTGCAATCCACGAGCTGGCGCGGTCTACCCTCCAGCGGGGCCGCAGCGTCGTGGTGGGTGAGGGCAAGGCTGCTTGGCGGCACGTTCATATCCATGACCTCTCGGACTTATACCTCAAATTGGTCGAGCATGCCGCCGCCGGAGGAGAAGAAACTGGAGCTGGCCCGGCGGTCTGGGGGGGGACGGGAGGGTACTACTTCGCCGAGAATGGAGAGCACGCCTGGGGTGAGCTGGCACGGCTAATCTCTGAAGAGGCAGCCGCTCAAGGATTCTCGACTGTGCAAGATCCCGAGGTTATTAGTCCAAAAGAGGCAACTGAGCTTACGGCGCTGGGCCAGTTCTTTTGGGGATGCAACGCCCGAGTGGAGGGGAGGCGGGCGAGGCAGGCACTTGGTTGGAAGCCCTATCGCCCCCCTCTCCGAGATGAGATCAAGTCCATCGTTGCAACTGAGGCGGAAAAGCTTGGATTGAATGTGTAATTAACGGTAGTGAGGTACTGGCGTGAAGAAACGCTTTCTATTATCTACTCATTCTGGGGACAGAAATGTGCGTCATGTACTTGAGGGACCCAAGCGAAGGCATCATGAACCCCTTATCTGAGTAACAAATAAGCCTTACATTCAAGCATTCGATGATAGCGTCACCTAGTCTCAAGTCTGTTCCATGTAGTGCTGGAAATTCACGGATATTGCGAAACGAGGTGAGCGAGTTCACAAACAAGCGGACGCCCGGGATACTGAATCGATGAAGAGATGACTTGCCACATGACAGCTACTATGACTGGTCAAGCTTCTATCGACCTCAAATTCTATGGTAACACCATGACAACACAACGGTTGTATAGATGCCCGTCTGATGCCGTTTGCGAGGGCCATCAAGGCTTGAAAATTACCTTTTGGGCCCGCATCTCGCTGAAGAGCGCATACCCTTCCACTGCGTCTGGCAGGCTCATGATCTTATCGAACATAAACCTGGTTATTATTATTAGCGTAAGCAAGCTCGAAAAAAGAAAGGTTATAAGTTGTTAGCCTACCCGAAAAGATGCTGCGTCTTAGCCAACACCGCGAGAGCGTCAGGGAAAATCGACCGGACTGGGCACCTGCCCATCTGGACGTGCACATTTTTGCTACAGTCCAGGTCAGTGTGCGGCTCGCGTCATATTCTTCGTTTTTTTGTACTTACTCATATCCTTCCGAAGCGGTGAACGGCATCTAGCCCCGGTCAGTCACACTCCACCACAGTTGCATCTTCGGGGGCGGGGGTTGCCCACCGGTGAATTATGGACCCCGATACTGCTGATGGTGCCGAAGGGCCGGACAATATCGTATGCCGTTCTCAATGCAGGGCTAAGGCCGACCACTTCAATGACAACATCGGCTCCTCTTCCCTCCGTTACCTCCTTGATCCGTTTCTGGATGTTTTCATGGCCGTCTGCAACGTTGAGTGGCTCGGCTCCCAGACTTTTCGCGGCTCGGAGACGACTCTCCACGGCGTCAATGGCAAAGAGGTGCTTGGGCTTGTATTGGAGTGCCGAAACGATGGCGCTGAGCCCGACTGGGCCGCAGCCGATGACCACGGCCGTGGCTTCGGTGGGATCTTGTGTTCCCAGCCCGGCGAACCCGCTCTGAGTGCCAAAGAACCCAGTGGGAAACACGTCGGCCATGAGCACAAGGGCGTCGTCGCTTATCTCTGGGGGCGCCTTCAACACTGTGCTGTCGGCCAGCGGCACTCGCACATACTCTGCTTGACCACCTGGAAGGCCTTCGGTACCAAACACCAAGCAGTGGAGACACCGCGACGAGAACCCGTTCTTGCAGTAAAAACACTCTCCGCTACCAAAGCCTTGGGTTAGGGAGACGTACAATTGCAATTCGCCAGACGCACTCACCAGGAGACGGTAAACGGTGCAACGATCTTGTCGCCGACTTGCACTGTCTTGACATCCTCGCCTGCCGCCACTATGATGCCTGTAAACTCGTGCCCCATGACGAAACCCGTTGTTTTCGTCAGTTCGTTGCCACGAAAGAGGTGAAGATCTCTATGCGCTGATTAGCATTCGAGCATCTCCTGTGAATGCCATCGCATTTGGGATGAGAGTGGATGGCACGTACGAGCCGCAAAGACCAGCAGCCTGCACTTTGACGATGATGTCCCCTCCGTGTTGGACTAGATGGTGTCAGTCATGCAATCCTTTCGCAAGAAATGTTTCCAAGAGGGCGGGCGGGTGGTATTCACTCTTCGGTGTTGGCCGTTTTTGTATGGAAACGTTGTGCGGCCCGTCAAAAACGACAGCAGTCATGGTGTCCGGGATCTGCGTCATCTTGGCTGAGTTGACCAGTGCGACCGTGTCTGTTGGGTTAAGGCTGGGGTACTTCTCGGAGGGATACTCCTCATACATCATAAAGATCCCGCACAGTTAACAATGGAGAAGAAAGCACCAACTGTGACTGCTTCTAGGTACGGAAGGGGGCGACGGTGGAAGCCTATGGATGTTGAAAAAGAAGTGATGGCTAGAGGGGGGATGCATTCGCCGGGGTGGAACCTCGGTGCCCGGTCTTTAGGAGTTTTCGGTTTATGCAAGCTTCTTTCGGCGATTTAGAACACGCCCCATTCGGCGCCTTCGCCCGGAATAAGCGAACGTTGTTCCGGAGGAGCGTTGCCGCTATGGTGGACTTACGTATCAAAAAAAAAAAAAAAATAAGAACCGAATGAGCGGGATTTGCCCCTGGTTTTGCTGACGGAAAGGAGTCTTCGGACTATGTGGGTAAAAGGGGTGGTGGGAATAGGCCCGGGCATACAACAGGCAAGAGGGTATTCTCAGTTCTCAGTTCTCAGTGGAATTGTACAGTTCAGAACACCACTGGAATTGATTGGGAAAATCATTTCATTGTTATCAACATACGAGCTCCCTCTTCAGGTTCCGGATTGAAAACCTGTCTCCCCAGGCGTACATTTCTTGCCCACGTTCCGGATTGTGCTCAACTAAGGACCTAGGTAGCTACCTGGTAGTTTGCCTAATAAATAGGTACCTAGGATTTCTTCAAGTGTTGGTCTCCAGCAAGTTGATACGACCCAAGGTGAGGACAGCGATCAGCATGCAGATGAAGAAATACACCTTCGTGAAGCCCTCTGTGATATTCCTGTGAGTCGAGGATCAAGACCAAACAGGAGGGAGATCACTTACGCGGCAGCACGCAGACATCGGAGAATTGTACCCCCCGATAGACATCCTCCCCCACTTTCCCCCCCTTTATCTCGCCCAAAAAGGCGGTTAGGCCGGTATCACTGCTTCCGAACAGATACTCAAAAGCCTTGCGCCTGTGGGTGAGCTCGAAACGATATTCCTCGCCGGTTTCACTAGTGGTGAAGTGCAGGATGGCGCCGGTGCTGGTGTCGTCGAACCGGCCGGCGAAGCCTGTGTTGTATGTTGGAGTCCAGCGCACCGTCTGCTTCGGCTTCTTGTCGTCCTCGTGGATGTAGCGCAACGCACGCTGCAGTGTCGAGGCCGACCGGGGAGTGGCGTAGAGTTCCTTGCCCCCGAAGAGCTTCTTCCCGTCCTTGGCGACAAAACCACTCGAGTGCACGGCGCCGTCCATGTCGGTGTACTCCATGAGCGTGACGCTGAAGGGGCCCGCCACGCCACGCGCCACGCGCCAGCCGAGAGTAGTGTCAAACCAGGAGCCGGCCGCCCAAGCGTGCATGTGCCCACCAATGCCTCGGAAACGCACAATGCGGCCCTTGACCATCAGGTCGCCCTCGAAAGTTCCAGCGGGGATGACCTGGACCAGGTGGATCTTGGGCAGCAACTCCGTCGACGCCGTCTTGCCCGATCCTCGGAGCTCCTCCTGAGTCTCGCCGTTGGGGTACACGGGCGGCGAGAGGGCCGCCAGGGTGAAGTGGCCCTGCACGTCGCGTGTGTCGATCTCCACTTTCGCGGCGCTGCCGTCCGCAGCGATTTGGTACCAGTAGGACTTGCCAGGGGCAATCCACGAGCCATCAACAGTGCCGGTTCCCTTTGCCCCGCCCCGGTCTTCCACGACGGCCTCGCTCATCCAGTCGACGTTGTTGTAGCGCGAGCCGTCGCTGAAGGTTACGTCGAGCTCGATACGCAGCGTCCCGCGACCTAGCACCGCATAGCTCGCATCCCGCGCCACCGTGAGCACGATGCCCGATTTCCCGTCGTCCGCGACGCTGTCAAAGTACCATTGCTCCCAGACAGCGCCCTTGATGCCCGAGATCCGCCATGCCGCCAGCGGGTCTGCGGAGGAGGTGGAGAAGTCGATCTCAGTGGCCCTTTCGTAGGCTGTTTGACGGTTTATCCGAGCCATTTCGATCGGTGGTAGATGCTCGTGCCTCTTCTCTCTTTTCTCCAAATCAGGGCCTTGGAGACAACTGAGGTTGTATTGCTGTCGTGTGTCGAACGAACTCAGCAGAGACACAACTTGAACGCTATGTACCTAAGGTAGTTGATGCTTGGGGATCGAATGATTGGCCGGGTACGGCCAATGCATTCGGCTAGAGACTAGGTCCTACAACATTTTATTCATGGTCATGATCATCCCCATACAGAGGTGGGATGGTGAAGGAGCAACAAGATTTGGAGGCATTCGCACCCGAAACCCTCCCCCCCCTTTCTCCCCGCCGACTTGGTGGAAGGAAGCGAACCGAAAATCCGCGACGACGCGAAAATCAGCTGCCATGTCGTTTTCTCCACTTTCTTGATTCGGCAGCAAGTCGGTCACTTTTCTGCGCCACGCGACCCGGGGTCTTGCACAACGGATGGGCGCCCACTTTTGACCCTTTTCCGAATTCGGCCGAGATGATCCTCGTCCCCATCCGGTTCCTCCTTAAATTATTGCCGCTTTTGGGATTGAACATCGTCATCGCGGGAGAGCCCCGAACACTCGCTGTTTGCAATTTCCAAGCAGTATCGCGATTGCATGATGGCGGTCGCCGACCCCTTACCGCTGCCCGGCTTCACCTTGGCCATCATCGGATGTGGTGAGTGAGTTTCATTAGAGTTTTATGGCCTGCATGTAATGGCGTTCCACCCAATTCACGGCCTAACCGCGATTCACAGGCAAACTCGGGAGCGCCGTGCTGCAGGGGCTGGTTGCGCCACTCCCGACGGCACAGAACGGTCGATGGACGCTCCAGCGCATCATTGTCTCCGTACGCGCCCGGGAGAAGGCTCAAGGCGTCTTGACAATGCTTTTTGGCGACCCCCACGGCCGCGACGATGCCCCCCCTGTCGAGCTCGTGGTCGGAGACAACGTCAAGGCTGCACATCGAGCAGATGTGGTGATCCTTACATGCCATCCGCACCAAGGACGCGAGGTCCTTAGTGTCCCGGGCATGGAGGAAGCGCTGGCTGGGAAGCTGCTAGTGAGCATGCTCGGTGGCGTGTCCGTTGCGGCCTTGGAGGACGGCTTGTATGCGAAATCTGCGTCGGAAACCCCCAGTCTGGGTCGTTGCCACATACTCCAGGCAATCCCGAACGTAGCAGCTGCCAGGGGGAAGTCTACCACCGTCGTCGGAGAAAGATCTGCTTCCATACCAGATGACATTCTCGAGCGAGGTCAGGAGGCTCTGCGGCGCATTGGGCACCCCGTTTCTGTGCCTAAAGACCAAGTTCCGGCTGCCACCGCTCTTTGCGCATCAGGTACGGCGTTTTTTGCCTGGTTCCTGGAGGCGATGGTGGAAGCTGCCGTAGCCGAGGGGATCGAGGAGGCTGAGGCAACACGGATGGCTGCTCTGACTATGGCGGGGGCAGCAGAATTGGTTGCATCCGGCGAAGCTCCCTCGGCAGTTACAGCAAGGGTTACCACTCCTGGCGGCGCGACTGCTAGAGGACTGGCGGTCTTGAATCAGAGCGAAGCCAAAGAGACGGTGGTGAAAGCTCTTCGGGCAACGGCGTCGAAAATTCGGTCATGAACAACTGACGGCAAGATAGAAGACATCCTTTACATTTGCGAAAAACTGTGAAATCTACCTAACAAAAACATGAAAGCATCGATCCCCACCCCAACCTGTTCCTCTTTTGACTGGAGATTCAGAGGAGCCCCTTTCTCCGGCGGCTAAGCCTCTAGTAGGCCTGAAGAAGCCGCGAACGGTGGTACTCGGCCGCCGTCACACTCTGGTAGCGAGGCTTCTCCCCAGCCTGGAAGGTTGAGATGGTGCCCACGTCAACCTGCCGGTCGGCCTTGGCCAGATAGGCAATGCTGTAGCGGCGAGGGATCTCGGCGTTTGTGTCGGTCTGGATCTTCTCCTCCAGCGATTTCGGGATGGACACACGGTGCAGGCCGGCCAGGAGCTTGTCATCAGTCCAGCGCTGAAGCGTTTCGCTGATGTTGACGATGAGCTCGGCCCCTGTCTCGGGCTCGACAGGAATGAAGGTCTGTGGTCCGGCGGCCTTTCTGTCCTCGACCTCCAAACCACCGACACCGGAGGTGAATAGGAGGGTGATGACGCCCAAATCGAAGTGGGGCCAGATGCGGGAGACCTGGCCGCCGCGGAGCAGCGAAGCCGGGACGGCGGGGTAGTGATTCAGGCGAAGCTCACTGGCGTTTTTCTCGTGCGTGATCAGGTTGTTAAAGGTACCCGGCGGGGCGTCCAGGCCTTCCTCCAGCCATCCCAGAAGCTCGGCGGTAGCCCGTTCCATCTCAAAGTAGAACGCTTCCATCTCGGTTTGGAATCCACCGAGAGCGTCCGGCTTGGGCCATTGGTTCTTGAACTCATCATTAAGCGGGGAGCCGCAGTCAAAATGCTCCTGTTACACCACATGTTAGCGAATAGGGACCGAATATTTTGGACTATTTTCCTAAAGGGGAACGTGCTCTCGCGTCCGTCAACTTCTCGTCCACGTTACGTCCAACCAGCTTTCCATGCAGAGAGGCTGTCTTCTCCACACCAATAGCACTATAGCCGCGCTGGGGACTGCCATCCGCCACGTTGGCAAAGCCGAGCTTGGTCTCAGCGTCGAGACTAAACACATCGCCAGCCTGTTCAAGATAGTGGTTCGCGTGGTTAATAAACGATGGGTCTTCCGCCACCTCGGATCATCATTTGGCGACGTACCAAGTCAAACATCTGCTTCACTCTCGTTGCCGGAACGCTGTGGTTCGTGAGCCGGACAAATCCATAGTCCTGGAAGCTCTGGACCAGGTCCCGAAGGAAGCTCTTGCGAGCCTCGGGGCCGGCATGCGTCTGAGACACGTCTAGCAGTGGGACACCCATTGTAAGGTTTCGTTTGGAAGTTTCGGCTGCGTATACCGGACAGTGTTGGTTACTCTCCGACTGAGTTGCCGAATGGTTTAATTACAGGTGCTTTAAATCTCCCAGACTCCCCCCACGTGGCAGAGCAACCATGATCCTTTTCGTTTACGTCTCCGTGGATGGACGGGTCAGCCGCATGAACAACATCGGAAAAAGGCACCGAATGTGATGGCTAGCTGAGCTAGGTGAGACTCGGTGCTGATGAGGGGTGTGCGCCAGGATGTAAGGCAGCGCAAGCCACAGAGGGGCCGAATTCCGGTCCCAGTTTCGGTGCGTAAGACGGCATCAATCCTGCAAAGAAAGTGCCTCACCAAGCTCCTCGTCGTTCCCACTTGGGCTAAGTATGATGACGCGATGGGATACCAGGTATGTTGAGATCTCCCCAAAATGGAATCGTCAACAACAAATGATGACAATTCACGCGGCCGGCAAGTAAGATGGGATACCGGAAACAGAACCCCCCTATTTACAACCTGTTGCCACGAGTACCACGCCGTTCAACGCGCCCGGCTCACTCGGACAATAGACCTTCATTTCCTCAATCAGGAGCTTCCGCAGCGTAGCTTTTTGCTGCTCCGAGAAGTCTCGCAGTAACGCCGTCATGCGTGGCTGGTATGTCAGCAGCGTGTCGACAAATAAGTCGTGTGTCTGGAAAGGGACTTGAACAGGAACAGCTTGGACAACGACGTCGCGAAAACCCGCCTGTTCCAGATCTGTCTTCACGTCCAATCCGGTGGTCCACTTTGCCTGCACGGCGCTTTTGAGCTCTGGCTTGATGATTGGGAGGACCTTCATCATCTCCAGCCAGTCGTTTCCCTCCCATGCTGACGCGGCCAAGACCCCACCGGCCCGCAGCACGCGCCGGCACTCTGCCAGGCACCGCTGGGGGTCCGTGGTCAAATTGTAAAGCTAGTGAACCCGTGGGGGCGCCGTGTCAACAGTGTGGTGCCGAGAACTGCCGTTTCTAGACAGTACGAGAGCGTGTGTTCACTTACCAATCCAGCGGCAACGTGGCTATGCGAATTATCCGTGATGCTGTTGAGATCCAGTGCGTCGAGCACCCTGGCATCCACCCTGGCCCATATGGACCCCGGGTCTTGTTCGACCGCGGCCTTCGCAGTCTTGGCGACCTGGTTGACCATGGCGGGCGCGTAATCAGCGCAAATCAAAGAGCACGCCGGCGGCAGACTGGCCCCGTACTCGTCTATCAGCCGGGACATGACAGTGCCTGGGCCGCAGCCGTTGTCCAAGACCCCGTCCGCACCCCTGAACGGCCGGAGAGCATCGAGACGCTCAAGGATGGCACGGACAGGCCCCAAATTTGTGCTCTCGGTGATTCGCTTGTATGTCGCTGCGAATGTATCCCAGTCGCCTGCTTTGGCTGTGCAAGCACATGGTTAGCCAGGTACGGAGGACTCCAGGAGTCACTGATCACGCCATCATAGGCAGCAGGCAACGGAAAAGGGCACCTTGGATCACCATTATCGGCGTAATCTGTATTCCGTGGAGTATTTCGTTTCAATGAGGAAAATCGCAAGCTTTCAAGGTTGCACAGCTGCAACTTCAAACGTTGAAGATTCCACCAGACTTTAGACTTTGGTTGGCAATCCAAGTTGACTTAGTACCCCCCGTAAGACGGAGCATCTTTCGACGCCCACGTCGATTCCATCGGCCTTCGATAGCGAAGGCAAAAAGGGAGAAAAGGGACAGAAAAGAAAGAAAAAAGATCATTGGCTGCGATATGCGGCCAGCCTGCGAAGTTTCGACGTGGGTCCAGTGTTGGCGGCATGGATGCAGGCTGCTTGGCTCGGTCACTTTCGGTCAACCCAGGGGCTGAGTTGGGAGAGCCAAGCGAGCCGCAACCTCAACCCCTTCGCACGCAATAGGGTTGCATCGACCATGCGACCGTGCGTCCGGATTTCCGCTTTCGGTTCCGTTTCCATACCAAGCATTCGGGACTGCCCTCCCGTCTGCCGAACCCCTCTCTGCCGAGACCCCTTGCCGAGACCCCTCTGCCGGCCGGGAGATTGCCATCAACCGACTCCGATCGAAAGCTCGCTCATAGAATTTCTGCGTTGATGAGTCTTCGGCCCCGTTGCTTCTCCAGTTGGCGAACGGGGCCGACATAGGACGGACGTGTGCGATCACGCTCGCCAGCGAGGATACCGAGCAAGAAAACACCTTTGGGTGTGAATGTGAGATGATCGAGAAGGTGATCTATAGGCCGGTTGGACAAAGAGGTATCAGACGTATCTATGTTTAAGTATAGTGTTCAAAGTCAACTCGTAACTTATGTGATTGGCACGACGTGAAGCTGCCTCTCCTCCAAGTTTTCAGCATTCGTTCTCTCAATCCCCTTTGCACTTCACAGAACAAACAGTGTTTGCCCATACAGCAAAGATGTCGCCTGCTCGGGAAACAACTGGAAACGAACCGATCGCCATTGTTGGGTCGGGATGCCGGTTTCCAGGCAGCGCAGTGCGAAGCCCCCTTTTGTTGTCGTCTACCCCTGACCCCTGATGCTGTTGACTACCCCTGAGGGGTTGCCTAGCGGCCGTCATCCGCCAGATGAGAGACTGTGTACTAACTCATACGGACAAAGTCATCCGCATCCAAACTCTGGGACCTCTTATCGCAGCCTCGGGACGTTCTGTCTGAGATCCCTCGCTCGCGGTTTGACCCCCATGGATTCTTCAACGTGGTGGGCGACACCAGTGGCCACAGTAACGTCCTGCACTCGTACGTGCTTGACGAGGACGTCCGCGCATGGGATGCAGACTTCTTCAACACCTCGGCCAATGAAGCCGCCGCCATTGACCCTCAGCAGAGGCTGCTGCTGGAAACCGTCTACGAGGCCCTTGAAGACGGCGGTCAGCGAGTTGGCGACCTGAGAGGCAGCGACACGGCTGTCTACGTGGGGTTGATGGGAGAGGAATACAGCAGCATCCAAGGGAGAGAGCTGGATATGATGCCAACAGTACGTTCTTGAACATGTCTCTGCTTCCTCGATGCCCTTGTCATAGTAAAGATTGCTAACTTGTGGCGCATTGCTCAGTACCACGCGACTGGAACAGCACGTTCGATTGTGTCAAACCGGATCTCCTATTTCTTTGACTGGCACGGAAGCAGCATGACCATTGACACGGCGTGCTCATCGTCTCTTGTCGCTGTTCACCAGTGCGTTCAACAACTTCGATCTGGCTATTCCCGAGTGGCTGTTGCGGCTGGCACAAATCTCCTCCTGGGCCCGGAGCCATACATTTCCGAGAGCACGTTCCACATGCTCTCGCCCCGTGGCCGCTCACACATGTGGGACGCCGGGGCAGACGGATACGGACGTGGCGATGGTGTTGCCGC
>OUNM010644586.1_pt1 | contig 27587 bp, 23 predicted proteins | sample 1769961 | NCBI WGS metagenome assembly OUNM01 (sample SAMEA3914820, study PRJEB12502) | metagenome | biome: forest; material: soil | place: USA | collected 2012-03-12 | depth 0.3 m | reverse complement strand
CCCTCGCCATTTCCGGGCTATGGCGGAAAGATACTGCCGGAAACCGCCACGATCGCGCAGGTCCTGCGGCTGAACGGCTACAGCACCGCCATGTTTGGTAAGCACCACAACTTGCCCTCCAACGAACGGAGCGAATCCGGGCCGTTCGACGGCTGGCCGACCGGCCTTGGCTTCGATTACTTCTTCGGGTTCGTCAGCGGCGACAGCGACCAGTATTCGCCGGTGCTCTATCGCGGCACCCAGCGCATCGAGCGGGATGATGGCGAAGGCCGGCTGCTCGATAGCCGGCTGGCGGACGATGCGATCCGCTGGGTCCACAACCAGAAGGCGGCCGCACCGGACAAGCCCTTCCTCGTCTACATGGCGCCCGGATCCACCCATGCGCCGCATCAGGCTCCGCCGGAATACATCGCGCGCTTCAAGGGCAAGTTCGATGCTGGCTGGGATGTCCAGCGCGAACAGACCTGGCGCCGGCAATTGGCGATGGGGATCATCCCCAAGGGCACGCAGTTGACCCCGCGCCCCGCCGAAATTCCGGCTTGGGATAGCCTTACGTCCGGCCAGAAAGCGTTCGCCGCGCGCACCATGGAAGTCGCCGCAGCGCAGCTTGCCTATCAGGATGAGCAGATCGGCCGCGTGATCGATGAATTGCAGCGGATGGGCGAACTCGATCGCACTCTCGTCGCCGTGGTGATCGGCGACAATGGCGCCAGTGCGGAGGCGGGGCCGAAAGGCACGATCAATGAACTGCGGTCGATGGGCACGCATGATGAGAGCGAGGCGTGGATGCAGGCCAACATCGACAAGCTGGGCAGCGCATCCACCTATGAGAGCTATCCGGCCGGCTGGGCCTGGGCGATGAACACGCCGCTGCGCTGGACCAAGCAATATGCCTCGTTCCCGGGTGGCATTCGCAACGGCATGATCCTTTCCTGGAAGGGGCACGTCGCTCATCCCGGTGCGGTCTGCGGCCAGTTCTCGCACCTTGTCGACATCGCGCCGACTGTGCTGGACGCCGCACATTTGCCCGCGCCGGATAGCGTCTATGGGGTAAGGCAGAAACCGATGGACGGGGAGAGTCTGCTGACCAGCCTTTCCGCCTGCGATGCGGCAAAGCCGCGCACCCAATACTTCGAGATCGGCGGGAAGGTGGGCCTCTATCATGATGGCTGGTTCCTGTCCGGCGACGATGGCCGCTTGGCGTGGCAGAATCTGCCGCCTGCCGGTACGCGGCCGCCGATGCAGTGGTCGCTCTACAATCTCGACAAGGATTTTTCCCAGTCGACCGACCTTGCCGCCAAGGAACCGGCCCGGCTTCAGGCGATGCTCGATCTGTGGAAGCAGGAGGCGGCACGCAACAACGTCTTCCCGCTGGACCACCGCTTCGGCATGGCGCGCGGCGCTGCGATGATGCGCGGCAGCGGCCGCAAGCATTTCGACTTCTGGGGCAAGGACGTGAGCCTGCCCGCCAATACGGAGCCGGTGCCGATCGCACGCAGCTTTACGCTGAATGCCGATCTGCGGCTGGACAGCGCTTCCGCTTCGGGCGCAGTCATGGCGTTCGGAAGCCGGTTCGGCGGTTGGAGCCTCTATCTTGACAAGGGCCGGCCGGCCTTCGTTGCCGCGCGTTCCACCGATCCGGACGAGATCACCCGCGTCGTTGCGGATAAGGCGCTGCCTCAGGGGCCGGTCAAGCTGACCATGCGGTTCGCCGTGGCAATGCCGGGCAGCCCGGCCACCGTCACTCTCAGCGCCAACGGCGCGCAACTGGCGAGCGGCCGCTTGCCCACCTCCATGCTGATGGCGGCGGGTAATGGAGAGACGCTGGATGTCGGCCGCGATCTGGGCGTGACGGTGACGGACTACGCAACGCCTCACGGCAGGATCGAGGGTGATGTTCCGCACCTGACCATCGACTTCGACTGACCCTGCGCGGGAAATTCCGTTGCGACAATCGCTTCGGCGATCGTTTTTCTGGCCTGATCGTGCCGCCCGTGCCATCAGGGCTGCGATGCCCGGCGCAGGAGTGCTCAGCTCAATGTCTCCGGGCCGGGATCGAAACGAAGCGAAGATGGCAGGAATGGACAGCAACAAGACGGCAGGCGTGGCGCCAGTCGCGGAACTCACCGTGCGCGGTATAATTCTGGGGGGCGTCATCACGCTCTTCTTCACGGCGGCGAACGTCTACCTTGGCCTGAAGGTCGGCCTCACGTTCGCCACGTCCATTCCGGCGGCGGTCATTTCCATGGCGATCCTGCGGGCGCTGGGCAATTCGACGATCCTGGAAAACAATATCGTCCAGACCGTGGCGAGCGCCGCCGGCACATTGGCGGCGATCATCTTCGTGCTGCCGGGCCTGATCATGATCGGCTGGTGGCAGGGCTTCCCCTACTGGACGACGGCGGCGATCACGGGGACTGGCGGCATTCTGGGCGTACTGTTCTCGGTGCCGCTGCGGCGCGCGCTGGTGGTCGATACGCCGCTTCCTTACCCCGAAGGCCATGCCGCCGCCGAAGTGCTGCGCGTGGGCTTTGCCAGCGATCAAGGCGCCGAAGAGAGCGCGAAGGGCCTTTCGGTTCTGCTCTGGAACGCAATCGCCTCGGCCGGTTTCGCGGTGCTGACGCAGACGCGGTTGATGGTGGCTGAGGCTTCAGTGTGGTTCCGCGCCGGTTCAGGCGCGACCGGCATTTCGGGCGGCCTTTCGTTCGCGCTGCTGGGCGTCGGCCACCTTGTCGGCCTGTCGGTCGGTCTGGCCATGCTCCTCGGCCTCGTCATCGGATGGTGGGTGCTGCTGCCGATGTTGACCGCGAACAACCCGATGCCAGGCGGCAGCGTTGAAACCTGGGCGACCAGCGTTTTCAGCGCGGACGTACGCTTTTTCGGCGCGGGCGTGATCGCCGTGGCCGCGATCTGGACCCTGCTGCGCATTGCCGGACCCGTGCTGGGCGGCATCCGCTCCGCTCTTGCCGCCAGCCGCGCGCGTGGAGCGGGCCAGACGCTGGCGCTGGAAGAGCGCGATCTGCCGATCGGCATCGTGTTCATCGGCACTCTGGCCATGCTTGTTCCGATCGGCATCCTTCTCTCCAGCGTGTTGTCGCAGGGCGTTCTGGCCGGATCGCAAGTGCTGCTAGTTTCGGGCGCGCTGCTTTTCGTGCTTGTCATGGGCCTGCTGATCGCGGCGGTCTGCGGATACATGGCCGGCCTGATCGGCGCATCCAACTCGCCGGTTTCGGGTATCGGCATCCTGTCGGTGGTGGCGGCTTCGGTCTTGCTGGTGGGCTTGTTCGGGCGCGACCAGTCCGCCGACACCACGGCCGCGCTTGTCGCTTATGCGTTGATCGTGACGGGCGTGGTCTTCGGCGTCGCGACGATTTCTAACGACAATCTTCAGGATCTGAAGACCGGTCAGCTGGTCGGCGCGACGCCGTGGAAGCAGCAGGTGGCGCTGGTGATCGGCGTCATCTTCGGATCGCTGGTCATCCCGCCGGTGCTGGACTTGCTGAACACCGCGTTCGGTTTCGCCGGCGCGCCGGGCGCGGGCCCGGAAGCGCTGCCCGCTCCGCAGGCCGCGCTGATCTCGGCACTCGCCAAGGGCGTGCTGGGCGGTGACCTCAACTGGACGATGATCGCCTGGGGCGCGGTTGCCGGCGTCGTCTTCGTGGTGCTGGACGAAGTGCTGGGCCTGATGGGCCGCCTGCGCCTGCCGCCGCTTGCGGTCGGTATCGGCATCTATCTGCCGATGAGCGTGATCCTGCCCACCGTGACCGGCGCCGTAATCGGCTGGTTCTACGATCGTTGGGCGGACCGGCAAGGCGATCCGGAATTCACCAAGCGCATGGGCGTGCTGACGGCCACTGGCCTGATCGTGGGTGAGAGCTTGTGGGGCGTGGCCTTCGCCGGCATCGTTGCCGCATCGGGCAGCGACAGCCCGCTCGCGCTGGTGGGCGACCTTGGCAATGTGTCGCTGGTTCTGGGAACGGCAGTATTCGTGCTTCTGGTCGCGGTGCTCTATCGCCGGACCTGCAAGCTGGCGGTGAAGTCCTGAGCCTGTCGGGCCCGGCGATCACCGCCGGGCCTGGTCAGGGCAGCAGGACCGGGCTCTCAGGCGCGTCCCGCAAGCGCAAGCGCAGTTTTCCGTCGACAGGCTGAGGCGTGCGTAGCGTGGAGCCGGTAAAGCCGGGCGGAACCGTAACGGCCTGCGCGAAGCCGGCATCGGCCGCCACGGCATCGATCAGGAAGAGATCGCGGCCGGTGAGCGTGCAAGGCGTCGCTTCATCCTTGCTCTTGCCCTTGGTCTCGCAGGTCAGGCTCTCGATCCGGGGCAATCGCGCAAGCGTTGCCAATGGCTTCCAATCGCCGGCCTCGCGGTCTGCTACAAGCCGGTAGCGCAGCGGGCCGAATGTTCCGGCCGGCAAGTCGGCGGCCTTGAACCGGGCGACGAGCACTTGTTGGCTTTCCAGCGTTAATCCCTTGCTGGACGTTAGCCGGATTGCGGCCGAACCATTGGAAGGACCATTGCCCGAAGCGATCTCAATCGCATCGTCCGTGCCAAAACGGCTGCCGGGGGGCGCCTTCACTGAGAATACCAGTTCGCCATTGTCGGGCAGCAAGTCGTCCGCGCCCAGTTCCAGTGCCCGTGTACCTTGCGCCACGGGGCCGGGATAGACGGTGCGGTTTAGCAATTCGGCTTGCGGACGGGGCGCGGCGACGCGGACGGGCAGGGTGAGCGTACGGCCTTCAGCAAGGCGGATGCTTGCCTTGTCTGAAGCTCCCTGTTCGGGCGCCTTTGCGGTGCCTTGGGCCGTCACCCGCAGCCGATCCACCGCGCCATCGCGGGTCAGGCCGTCCGGGCGGAATTCGATATCGCCCAGTGTGACGGTCTGCACCTGATCCAGCCGTTGGCCGGTCAATTCGCCTTGTGTGTCTCCGGCGTGGATCTCGAACCCGTCGATCCGGCTGGCTTCCGCGCGGGCGTTGAGGGTGACCGTTTCCGGGCTCTTGGCGCCCTGATACCGCAATTCCACGCGGATTTCGCCGGGACTGGCCGAGGCCAGCGGGACGGTGAAGGCAAGGCGGTTGCCGTCGCGGACCTTCCATTCAAGCGGGCGCGGCGCGCCATTGCCTTGCCGTACGGACACTTCCTCCACGCAGGACGGGGCCGCGCCTTCAAGGACCACCTCGTTGTCACGCCCCACCACTAGGCCGTCGGCGTCGCCAGTGACCTTCCAGGCATTGCCATCCGGTCTCTGGACCATGAATTCTGGCCCCTCGAACGTGGAAAAGCCCCAGTTGCCATGTAATTGCGCGCGCATCGATCCGGAAAAGGCGCTGGGCAGGGCGTCCGCAGCCAGCGCATATCCGCCCTTGTCGGCGCGGGGCACCACGGGCACGTCCACCGTCTGGCCGGAGCCGTTGGTGAGCTTTGCCTTCATTTCATGCGCGAACGTGGTCGAATAGATCAGCGGCGCGCCTTCCACGGCCAGTATCGCGCCCGGTCGCGCAACGCAGACGGGCCCCTTGGCCGTGCTGCGCAACTGGGGTGTGATATCGGCTTCCACGGCGGGCAGGGCCACGACCATGACCGACTTGGGCTTCTGGAACGACGGTGCGGTATTGAGCAGCAAGGACAGGGTCTCGCCCTTCCTCACCGTCAGTGTCGGCAGATAGCCGAATTGCGGATTGTTGAAGGCGCCGAAGATGCGCGCGATGTCGCGGGCGACGCCAATATAAGCGCTGTAATAGCCCGCGCCTGCCTGCGGCGTGGCGCTCAGTTGCAGGGCAAGGTCGGTGGGTGCCCCGGTCAAGGTGTCCGCAATCGAACTGGAATGGACATCGTTGAGAACCAGTTGCTCCCGGTTTTCCAGCAGGCATGAGGCCTGCATCTCGATCACCTTGGAAAGGCAATCCTCGTTGAGCTTGATCGAAAGGCTGCGCGCCAGCACGGGGGCGACTGTGCGCAAGTACTCAGGCGCGTTGTTGTCCTGCGCCTGGATCGCATCCATGAAGGCAGAAAGGCGCGAATGGTCGAGCGAGGCCTGGTTGAGGTCCTGACTGGCGCGAACGAACTCACCGGGCTTACCGCGCACCGCATCCACCAGCGCACCTTCCGCGCCGCCTGTGTCCGGCACCATCAGCAGCACGACCTGGCGCGCGCCCTTGGGCACGGTGAGCGAAAGCGACTTGTCCTTTTCCTTGCTCTTCCAGGTGCTGGCCGTGGCGATCCAGTCCTTCGGCGGCGGGTTGGTCGCCCCGCGCAGGAATGCGGAGACGAGCAGGAATTTCAGCCCCTGATCGTCTGGCAATGCGGCGTGGATCGACAGCTTGTCTCCTTCCGCCAGGCTGGGCACTTGCGCGATGGGAAGCGTTTGCTGCCCGCGCTTCACTTCGATCCGAAGGTCAGGCCCCGTCAGCTCAAACGGAGCGGGATCGGCGCTGGCGGAAGTGGCCGCGGCGGCACCGGCCAGCACGACCGGAAACAGCAGGGAGAAGCGAAGGCGTGGCGAATCGTCGTCGTTCATGCAGCTTGGCAAAGCCGTTGTTTGCTGTCGGTTGCCTGACTGAACGCCTTTCGGCCAACATTTTTGTTCATTCTGGCCTTGTAGGAGACCCGAATGAAGGGTGCAAACGAAGCCGTCCGGCGGCTTTGTGGAGCGCCGGACGGCGGCGTGGTTACTTCGCGGCGGGGATGCGTGCCAGATCGGCGTCGATCTTGGCGAGCACTTCGTCCGTCAGCGTATCAGCGGCATAGGACTGAACCTGCTTGAGCGTCATCCCGCGTGCCATGTCGATCTGCGGGTTGGATACCAGTGCCGGCACATCCTTTACCAGAACCGCCTTGGTGGCCGGATTGTCCAGCAGGTCGCCGATCGAGGTGGTCGAAGTCGAATAGGCAGGCGCTGCGGCCTGCGCGGCGGGGGCAGGCGCAGCCGCTTCAGCCGGAAGAGCAGCGGAGAGTCCGGTCAGGCACGCACCGGCGAGCAGGAATTGGCGCAAGTTGGATTTCATTTGCCTTACATCCCTCAGATCAGTGAACCGTTTGCATCAATTCCAGTATTTGGATCGAGCGACCGTTTTATATTGATCGACTTGGTAGCGCGCAAGTTGAGGTGTGAATTGTAACAATCAGCGCAAAGGCGATAGCCAGGTTAAATAGGCTTAATTTCAAGCGGCGGCAGGCAAGGTCAGCACGACCAGTAGGCCTGGGCCGTCCTGCCGGTCTTCCAGCCTGATAGAGCCGCGCGCCAGCGTCATGGCCTTGACGGCGATGGACAGGCCAAGCCCGCTTCCCGGAGAGGTGGAGGCGCCGCGTTCGAAGCGCCGTAGCAAACGCTCACGGTCTTCCATGGCCACACCGTTGCCGCGATCGCCGATCGTGATGACTAGGTGGTCGAAAGTCCGCACGATGGCGATATCGATGCGTCCACCCGCTCGTGCGTGGCGGATTGCATTGTCGATCACCGCAGACAGCGCGATCTGGAGTGAGGAAGGATCGCACTGCCACCGCACGACGTGGTCGGGCAGGACGGTGAACTCGATCTCGTCCCCGGGTAGATTGACGACCGCGTTGGCAACCACATCGGCCACCAGTTCGTGCACGTCGATCGAGCGTGCGGAGACGGCGGTGGCATTCAGCCGCGCGAGCGTCAGCATACCGCCGACCAGGTCGTTGGCGCGCTTTACCGTCGCCAGCAGGCGGTTGGCTTCGTCGGACAATGACGCCGGCGCGGTTCTGATCAGCAATTGCGCTTGGGCCCGGATCGCTGCCAGCGGCGTTCGCAGTTCGTGCGCAACATCGTCGGTAAAGCCCTGTTCCAGCTCGTAAGCCTGTTCCAGTCGCGCGAACAGTTTGTTCAGCGCGGCGATCAGCGGGCCCAGATCGCGGGACCACTCGCCGGGGATGAGCGGGGTGAGATCGGCCAGTGACCGCGCGCTGAGCGACGATGCCAGCCGCTCGACTTCGGACAGGCTCTTGCGCAGCGTCAGCCAGAGCACGGCCATGGCGGCAGCGATCAGCAGCAGCAGCGGCACGGCAAGCTTGCGGAGGATCGGTCCGATCGAGAATTCGCGCATCGCGTCGCGTTCGGCCACGACCACCAGCAGGCGTGGATCGCGACCCGGCAAGCCATAACTACGCCAGCGTTCGCCAACTGCCGTGAAGTCATGCAGGCCGGGTTGGCGCGGGATCAGGTCTAGTGGTGCCCCCCAACCCGATTGGGCAACTGGCTGCCCCTCCCAGAACACGGCGAACATGCACCAGTCGTAGGAGGCGTGGAATGCGCGTTTCTCCTCTGGGGAGAGTAGTGGATCTGCGGGCTTGGTCAGCTCTTTTCCACGCACCGCGAGTACGCCTGCGGTGAGATCGTCCTGCATCATGATGTAGAGCAGGCGCGAAGCGTTCACGAGCTGGGCATCCGACGCGCGCCCGATTTCCTTGCTTGCCACGGAATAGAGCACACTGCCCATGGCCAGGCCGGTCAGGGCCAGAAGCACGAGCACGCGGCGATAGAGCCGTGTAGAGAGGGAGGAGCGCCTCACGCGTCGATGCCGCCAACCATATAGCCAAGACCGCGCGCGGTGCGGATGAAATCACGCCCGAACTTGCGGCGCAGCGCGGAAATGGCGACCTCGATCGTGTTCGATTCCACCCACTGGTCCTGATCGTACAATTCGCCTTCCAGATCGGCCTTGGACACGAACCGGCGGGCGCGGCGCATCAGCAGGGCGAGGATGCGGAATTCCTTGGCGGTGAGCGGCACATCCTCCCCATCCAGACTGGCGATATGGCCGGCGAAGTCCAACGTCACCCGGCCGACGCTGACGCTGTCGTCATGGCGGCGATCGCGCCGGCGAAGCTGCGATCGGATGCGCGCGGCCAGTTCCTCAAGGTCTACGGGCTTCACCACGTAATCGTCGGCCCCGGCATCCAGGCCGGCCACGCGATGGGACGTGCGATCCAGCGCGGTGATGACGATGACCGGGGTTTCGTTTCGCAGCGAGCGCAGCGCGCGAAGGGCATCAAGGCCCGACATATGCGGCAGGCCGACATCCAGCAGGATGACATCGTAGCTGCCGATGTCCACCGCCGCCAGCACCTCGTCTCCGCGCGCGACGAGATCGACGACATAACCGTCGAGTTCCAGGGCCCGCTTCATGGCCGGGCCGAGATCGGCATCGTCTTCCGCGACCAGCAGACGGGGCAAGGTTTAGCTCTCCGGTGAAGGGTTGGGCCCTTTGGGGGGTGGTCCTCTAATGAAGGCCGCTGGAACCGGGATTACGCCAGCCATGGGCGCAGCGTCAAACCGCTGAAAAACTTTTCTCGGCCATCAGCTTCGCATCAGCTTCGGGGTTTAGGGGCGCCATTCGACCTGAACGTAAGAGCCTGTGCCGTGGCGGCGATCGCCCCGGAAGGCGACAGGAACGGCTAACGAAATCATGACCCTTCACAAGTCTCCGCGCGAGATCGCTTCTTATGCTTCGCTTGATTCCCCCCTCGCGCAGATTTCGTCTTCGACCCGCACTGGGCTGGCGCCTTGCGTCGCATTGATCGGTTGCGACGGCTCCGGAAAATCCACGCTGACGCGTGACTTGGTGATGCTGCTAGGCCGCCGGGCGCCGACTCGTTCGATGTACCTTGGGCTTGGGACTGGGGATCTTGGCCGCAGGATTGGTGAGATTCCGGTTATCGGCCGGGTTTTCGAACGCTTTCTGACCGGAAAGGCGAAGAAGGCCCATGACGGCAAAGGCGATGGCCGAGCGGAAAAACGCCTGCCGGGGCTTGCTACCGCGCTGGCCATGTATGGTTTTTCGCTGTCTCGGCACCGTCGGTTCCGCCAGGTTCTGGGGTTCCGGCGCGATGGGGTTCAGGTGATTACAGATCGCTATCCGCAGGCCGAAGTGCCGGGCAGTTTCGACGGTCCCGGCCTGTCCTGGAAGCGTAAGGGTTCGGCGCTGGTGGAGCGACTGGCCCTGCGCGAGCGCGCGCTTTATGAGGACATGGCCGCTTATCGCCCCACTGTGGTGATCCGGCTAAATGTCGACATCGATACCGCGCTTGGCCGCAAATCCGATCACCAGCGGGATATGCTGGAGAAGAAGCTGGCAGTCGTGCCGACGCTGCGCTTCGCTGGTGCGCACATCGTCGATGTGGATGCCACACGCCCTTATCATGAAGTGCTGGAAACCGTGCTTGCCGTGTTGCGGCGCCACGGTTTGCATGCTTGACGCCCCCTAAATGCCTATTTTTCAGGTCCGATAATGCAGTACGATACTTCTCTTCCTCCTCTGATTGCCGTCGTCGGGTGTGACGGTTCGGGTAAGTCCACCGTTACCGAGGCGCTGCGCGCCTGGATGAACGAAAGCAGGCCGACGCAGATCTGCCACCTGGGCAAGCAGTCCGGCAATATCGGCCGCCGCATTGCGCGCTTGCCGTTGTTCGGGGGCAAGCTGGACAAGTCGATCCATGCCAAGGCGCGCAAGGCGCAGACCGAAAAGGGGCCGGGTTTGCTGGCGGCCTTGGTCATCTACTTGTTTTCGATGCGGCGCGTGCGGCGCTTCCGCCGCATGATGAACCTGCGGCGCCAAGGCTATACGATCATTGCGGACCGGTTTCCGCAAGTAGGCGTTCCGGGCCCGATGGATGGGCTTGGGCTGGCTAACGCAGGTTCTTCCGGCCTAGTGGGCTGGCTGGCGCACTCCGAATTGCGGCAATACTGCGCGATGGTGACGAAGCGCCCCGATCTTGTCCTGCGCCTCAATGTGCCGCTGGAAGTGGCAATTGCGCGCAAGCCGGACCATCGGGAATCCTCTCTCGCACGCAAAGTTGCCGATGTACCGCGCCTGACCTTCGAAGGTGCGCCTATCGTTGAGATCGACGCAGAGCAGCCGCTGGATCAGGTTCTGGCGCAAGCGCGCGAGGCGATCACCGCGCGTCTGGGCGATGCACCAGCACGAAAGGCCGCTTGATGAAGGCTCTCACCGCGAAATCCTTCACCGTGAAGCACTGGTTTTCTGACGGCGTGTTCCGCACGATTGTGCGGAACGCTTCCTATCTGGGTTCCGGCAAGTTGGTAGCGGCGCTACTCGGCCTTGTCGCGTTGGCTTGCGCCGGGCGAGGAATGACCCCGGCGTTGTTCGGCACGCTGGTCATCATCCATTCCTACGCTAATGGCGTGGGTGCGCTGGTCAAATTCCAGACCTGGCAGTTCATTGTCCGCTACGGCACCCCGGCGATGGGGCGCGGCGATATCGACGAACTGCGTGACGTTACCGGCTTCGCCTTTGGGCTTGACCTTGCGAGCGGGTTGGTCGGCCTGGCGGGGGGCCTGATCCTGCTGCCGTTCCTGGCCAGTTGGTTCGACATCCCGGCCGAAGATGTACATCTGGCCATGATCTATTGCGCCCTGATCCCCACGATGACGGCGGCGACGCCCACCGGCATCCTGCGCGTACTGGATCGTTTCGACCAACTTGCGATCCAGCAGCTGGTCACGCCGGCGCTGCGCGCGCTGGGCGGGGCGATTTCCTATTTCGGAAACTTCGGCTTCGTCGGCTTTATGATCACCTGGTTCGTGGCTGATCTGGCCGGCGACCTTTGTCTGTGGGTCATGTCGGTGATCGAACTGCGCAGCCGCGGCATTCGCGGTGCGCTACGTCCCGGTCTTATTGGGCCAGGACGGCGACTGCCGGCAGCGTGGGACTTCGTGTGGACCACCAATGTCGCCCATTCCGTCTGGGCCGCGTGGGGGCCAGTGAGCAACCTGATCGTCGGTGCCATGTTGGGCCCGACGAGCGCCGGCCTGTTCAAGATCGCCGCGACATTCTTCGATTCCGCCAGCAAGCCGGCGGATCTGATGTCTCGCAGCTTTTATCCGGAGATTATGCGCCTTGACCCGTCCAGCCGCCATCCGTGGCAACTGGCGATCCGCAGCGCGCTGATGTCGGGCGGGATCGGTCTGCTGATCCTGTTGGTGGTGATCGCCGGCGGGGAGCCCCTGATCGGGCTTGTCTTTGGCAAGCGCTATGTTGAGGCTTACGATCTGCTCCAGTTGATGACGGCATCGCTGATCGTCACGATGGCCAGCTTCCCCCTGGAATCGCTGCTTTACATGGCCGGGCGCCAGCGTTCCGCGCTGGTGGCGGAAGGCACAGCAGCGGCGGGCTATGCTTTGCTGCTCTTCGCGCTGATCCATTTCTTCGGGATTACCGGCGCGGGCCTTGCCTATGTAGCCGGCGTATCGCTGAAGGCGCTGTTCATGCTGCTGCCCACGGTATGGGCCTATCGGGATCGCAAGAGCCTTGTCTCTGTCATGACGCAGGGAGCGAAGGCATGACTGCCCGGCAGACTTTCCCGCAAGAGACGCTGGATGCGCTGTTTCAGGCAGTGGAGATGGACGACGTCGTCGATCCGGTGGTCAGCCTGCCCGATCCGATCCCGGCCACTTGCACGGAAGAGGTGATGAGGCGCTGCTTCGACTTGTGCGTGCAGTTCTGGCTGGAGGGCGCAGATCGCAATCAAATGCGCGATCTGGTCAATACGCTGCTGTTTACCGGCGATCTGCCGCAGGACGCGCGGGCACGCTACAAGCACATTCGCGCAGCCTACAAGCAGATGCGTTTCGCCGTCGTGCTTTACGACAAGCGACACAAGGCGCCGCTGCTGTTTCGCCTGACGGTTGCCATGATGGGGCACTTGCAGGATGCCTTCCGCAACCGGCGGCGCGGGGCGGTGATGGGCCATGCGCTGATGCTTCGGTTCATGCTTTCGCTGCCGGTATGGATGCTGGTGCGGCGTGAGATCGAAAGCGTGCAGATTGACGATGCTGCGGGCTTCCGCGCCTTTAACAAGGCTGAATTTCGGCGCCTGAAGGGTTGGTTGGAAAGCGGATCGCTGAACGGCCACCGTTTTCACATGATGCGCAAGGTGGTGAGTCGGCAGGTCTCATTCTACGACGTTCGGCGCACATTGCAGCCGGACGATCAGGTCTACCGCATGTCCCGCTTCCTCAGTGCCATCAATGGCTTGATGGGCAGCATGCATGACGATCTGGTCGAACAGGCCGGGGCTGGTCAGCGCGACTATAATCGGGACGATTTCCCCATGCCGCGCGATATCGGTGATCGGCTGAAGGCGCTGGTCGCGCGCGATCCGTTTCCGACTGCGTGAGGGACGGTTCGCGTGGGCGTGGGGGCGGGCGTGGGCGCTCTAGTCGTTAGTGACCGCGCCCGCCTGCGCGGCTGCGCGTATCGGCGCCGGGGTATGCCAGTTGCGGCTCATAGAGCGCCATTTCGCGCGCCATAACCGCAGCTTGGGTCCGGTTCCGCGCGCCCAGCTTGGTCAGGATCGACTTGACCGTTGCCTTGATCGCCGCTTCGCTGAGGTTGAGCGCATAAGCGATGGTCTTGTTCTGGTGCCCGTTGCGCAGGCTTTCCAGAACTTCCCGTTCCCGCTCGTTGAAATTGTACGCGGTCAGGCTGGCATTGCGCGGCGCCGCTCGATTGGTGACGATCATCATGTGTTCGACCAGATCGATGATTTCCGGAGGCGCGACTTTCTGACCGATAGCCACCATCTGCATCATCGCGACCAGCGACTGGCATGGTGAGTTGATAAGGTAATAGGCATGCACGCCGGCCATGTAGAGGGCGACCATTTCCGAAAATTCGAACCGCTCCACCAGCACGACCACTCGTAATTGAGGACAGCGCTTCAGCAGAGCAGCCAGGGTACCGGTTTGATCCGCATCCGCCAGAGACTGATCGACGATGAGAATGGAATTCTCGTATCGGTTGGTGATTGCGGGGGAAAGGCTGGCCGGGTTCTTCACGGCTTCGATCACGGGAAAGCCGGAATCGGCAAGAATGCGGCAGAGCCCTTCGTGGGCCAGTGAATTTTTCACGGAAATGAATATCGCAGTAGACATGGTGGCATGGCCCCCTTGCTTGCGGCGCGTGATAGAGGGAACGGAATGATAGGAGGTTATCTCTTGCGCAACGCGCGCAAGCCGCCCTGTTATTATTGCCCGTGGACCAGATGAAGAGACGTCTTGCCCGGTCGGAGTGAAGATCCGTCCGGATATTCGATCTTCCCATCCGGCCTTAGAATGAAGAATTCCGTCGTGTCGATCGAGCCGTTGATAGTAATGGGCCAGACGGTCGACATAGGAACGTCGTCGCCGGCGATGCGGAAAGTATCGATGCGCCAGGCGATGACCTGATCCATGCCGCTGGAAGTCGCTACGTCCGTCGTGCCGCTTTGCATCGTTGGCGAGACATAAAACCCGTCGCCTGCAGCTACGCACGTCGTCGAAATCAGCTCGTGGGTCATGCCGTCCCCAGCCATTGGCGCGATGCGCCCTGATGTCCGCTTGGCACGTCCGGCTGGATACCGGCACCGCGCCTTGCCTTTTCACACTAACGTGCGAAGGCTTACGGCGACCTTACAAGCATTTCCCGTTCGATTGCGGAGAGTGGTTCAAACCGTTGTTAAACGCTGCGGCTGGCCCGATCAGGCCGGCGCCTGCGGCCGAGGAAGCGCGATCCCACAAGTGTTGCGGCCATCGCGATGAACGCCACCCCGAAACCGAACAGCACCAGCTGCCCTTCGTTGATGGAGAACATTTCGCCCAGCGGCCCAGCGGCAAGGTAGCCAGGCGCGAACATCATCGGCACCCAGAGCACGGCGGATGCAACATTGGCGATCTGAAACGGGCGCTTCGGCATCGTCAAGACGCCGGCGACCAGTGGAACCGTTGCCCTGATGGGCCCCAGGAACCGGCCCATGAAGATGGCCGCGAAACCGTACTTGCGGAAAAACAACCGCGTTCGCGCGACTGCCGCGCGGTGCCGGTTGAGCGGCCAGCGGCGATAGACCTTGGGGCCGATACGGTTTCCAAAGGCGTAGGAAATCCAATCGCCGATTACCGATCCGAGTACTGCCCACAGGAAAATCGGCCAGGCATCCAACGCATCCGCGCCGATCAGCCCGCCGATCGCCAGCATGACGGCCGTGGCTGGAACGAACAGCCCGACGATGGCCAGTGACTCGCCCAAACAAAGCAGCCCCACAACGGGCCCGGCCCAAATTCCGTGGGTCGAAACAAAGTGACCAGCTTGGGCGATCAGGTCTTCCATACAGGTATCAGGCAGCCTCGGCGATTGTGGCAGAATCAGGCAGCGCCGGGGGTTCGGCACCGTGACCTAGCACGTCCATATAGCATTCCAGCACCTGGTGCGATGCACTGTCCCAATCATAAGCGGCGCTGGCGTCCCGCGCATGGGCGGCCATTGTGCGGCGCAGTTCGCGATTGTTCACCAGCAGGCGCAGGGCACGCAGTGCCAGTTCGGTCCCGCCCGATGGGAACAGTATCCCGGAGCCGCCGGCCAGCAAGTTGCGCCCGCTGGGCACGTCGACACAGACCGTTGGCAGACCGGAAGCCATCGCCTCCAACGTTACGTTCCCGAACGCTTCGGTAATGCTGGGGTTGAGGAACAGGTCCGCGCTGGCCACCGCTCTGCCAAGCTCCGCGCCCATAAGGTGCCCGGCGAAACGCGCCTGAGGCAATTGGCGCGCCAGCCATGCCCGCTCCGGACCGTCTCCCACTACCAAGGGGCGAACGGCCAAGCCTTCTTTGAGCAATTGGCGGCATAGGGTGGCATATTCGGCCAGCCCTTTCTCGCGCACGAGACGTCCGAAATGGAGCACCGCCACTTCGCCATCCTCGATGCCGATCGTGCGGCGCCATGCAAGATCGCGCCGTTGCGGACTGAATTGCACGCGATCGACACCGCGCCCCCAAATCCGCGTGCGTGAGCCAAGACCGGCATCCTCGAATTCTTTGGCGATTCCCGGGGTTGGCACCAGAATACGGTCGCTGCGCTGGTAGAAACGGCTGAGGTGGCGTTCCATGGCGGGTCGCAGAAGTCGGGCGCCATAGAAGGCGGCATATTTCTCGAACCGGGTGTGCAGACTGGCTACAACCGGAATTCCAGCCGCGCGTGCATGCCGCTGGACGGCAGTGCCGGTCCAATCCGGTGCCGAGACATGGAGGACATCGGGCGCAAACTCGATCAGATCGGCGCGGATGGCGCGTGGAAGGCCCAGACCAAGCCGATATTCGCCCCTGCCGGGAATGGAAATCGACGGGACGGAGACCAGCGTGCCTTCGGGCGTAAAGGCGGGCGTTGAAGAGGTGGGAGAGTAAACCCGGACCGTGCAGCCCCGCCGCTCAAGATAGTTCACCAGTCGATTCAACGCCTGGTTCGCGCCATCGCGTATGTAATTGTAGTTTCCCGAAAATAGCGCAACACGGGGACGGAGGAAATTATCGATCTTGGGTATCATTTTTCTGCGTATTCAATCATTCGGGCGCCGTTGCGGCTGCATCTGATCCGGGTAGTCGGAATCGGCTTACCGCAACCTTACAATTCTGACGTTGGCACCGGCGTGCAAATCGCGGAACTTCGAATGAAATCGGCACAAGTCGGGACGCATGGCGACACGGCTGTTGCGCGTCGAACGTATCCCCGCGATAGAAATGGGATGATGGCAACTGAAGGCATCGACCAAGGCTTGCCGACGCCGGCCGTACCCTTGCGCCCCAGGCGCAAGTCTGGTGAGGACGCGGCATGAGGCTGCTAATTGTCGAGGATAATCCGGAACTTGCAGAACTGATCGGCCAGCATTTGGCCGAGGCGGGCTTTGCCAACGACATGGTCGCGACCGCCGAAGATGCGCGCGCTTACGTGGCGGCGGGTGATCATGCCGCGATGCTGCTGGATCTGGGCCTTCCTGACGAAGACGGCATCGTGCTGTTGCGCGAACTGCGCGGGGCCGGGCACTTTCTTCCGGTTCTGGTGCTGACCGCGCGATCGGCGATTGCCGACCGTGTGGCCGGGCTGAATGCCGGTGCCGACGACTATCTTTCGAAGCCTTTCGCGGCCGAGGAACTGATCGCCCGGGTTGCCGCACTTTTGCGCCGATCGATGGGCGAGCAGGGGGGAGAGATCGCTTGCGGTCGTCTGCGCTACCATGTCGCTTCGCAAACGCTGCGCGTTGACGATGTGACAATCGTGCTGGCCCCGCGAGAGGTGCAGTTGCTCGATCTTCTGATGCGTCATCGAGACAAGGTGGTGCGCAAGACCCAGATTGAATCGCTGTTTTTTGGGCTTGGCGATGAATTCTCGTCCAATGCCGCCGAAGTGACGGTGCATCGTCTGCGCAAACGGCTGACGGCGGTGGACGGCGGGGCGGAGATCGTGACGGTGCGCGGGCTGGGGTATTTGCTGCGCGCAGAGCAGGCGAAGTGATGCGCACGCCATCGGTCTTGCGCCGAATTTTGGTGCTTCATGCCTCTGCAACGTTGATTACCGCAATCGTCGTGGCGGTTGGCGCCTGGCTGCTGATCGATAGCACGGGGGACCGGCTTCAGCGCCAGATCCTGGACGAATATGTCGAGAAAATGCAGGCCGGTTTGCAACGCCGCACAAAGGGCTGGATGATTTCAGAAGAAGCCGCAGCCGGCTTGCGCGGTGGGGGCGGCAGCTTCAGCTTCTGGGTAGAGGATGACGGGCATCGCATTGCGATAGACAACCTGAAATCCGATCCGACCCTGTCCGTGCCGACACGCAGGAGCACGACCTATTTCCGGCGCGTTCGCGGTTCCAAGATCTATTCCGGGGTGAGCGTACCGATGGTGCGCGAACCCGGAAGCTGGATCGTGATCGTCCAGAACCTAGATCATCCCGATGTGATCTTCGACGATTTGCGTGCGCAGATCATCATGGTCGGCGGTGGGTTGCTGGCGATCTTCCTGATCGGTCTGCTTACGGTGGATACCTATATCATCCGGCAGTCGTTAGCGCCCGTGAAGCGCGCGTCACGCGAGGTGGAGCAGGTTTCGCCCAACCAGTTGCAGCAGCGCGTCGATACCGAAGGCATGCCGGAAGAAGTCCTGCCTCTGCTGCGGGCATTCAATGCCGCGCTTGACCGGGTGGAGGATGCCTACCGCATCGAACGTGAGTTCGCGGCTGATGCCGCGCATGAATTGCGCACGCCGCTTTCCATATTGCGGCTGCTGGTGGCGCAGGCGGAATCGTCGGACGCGCAATCGCGCATGATGCGACAGATCGACGTGGTGGAAGCGATTGTCGAGCGCCTTCTCCTTGTCGCCGAAGTAGATGCGATGGACTGCGACCCCGACGAGGTGGTTGAGTTGCGCGGTGTGGTTGAGGATCGCGTGGCCGCTATCGTGCCCTTGCTGATCGCGAACGGGCAGACGGTGGAGATCATTGGCGCTTCCAGGATTGAAGTGCTGGGTTCGGAGCATCTGGTGGGCCGCGTGCTGGATTCCCTGCTTGAAAACGCGGCCAGACATACGCCAGTGGGAACTAGCGTTACCGTCACCGTTGGTCCCGGAAGCGAAGTGCAAATCGCGGATACAGGCCCTGGCCTGAATACGGCCGATCCGCAGATATTCGGGCGTTTCGAAGGCGTTAGGCGCGATCTTTCGCGCAGTTCAGGCTTGGGTCTGGCTATTGCCAGCGAACTTATGAGCAAAGTGGGCGGGCACTTGCAGGCCCGGCCCAATCATCCCCACGGGTCCGTCTTCACGTTGCGCTTTCGTGAGGTTTGAAGGCTGAAGCCAGCCCTTTAGTGCTGCTGCTCCAGCTGCCGGTTGGGTGGGACGCGTACCACGGGATGTCCGCTGATCTCGGCGCCGGCATGGGGGGCGAACCGCAGGTTCCAGAACGTGGCAGAGAGCGAGATCGCGGTCACCACCCAGAACGCCGTTGAAAAGTCGCCCAATTCCGGCGTCTCATGCCCGTGCACCAACATGGCGAGGTGCAGCGCCAACGCGGCCACGCAGATGCCCAGCGAAAGCATCAGTTGTTGGAAGGTGGAATAGAACGCGGTCGCACTGCTCATGTGGCGCTTGTCGATCCCGTCGTAGGCGATCGTGTTGTAGGCAGTGAACTGGAACGACATAAAGAAGCCGGCCAGCGCAAGCACGCTGAACATGGCCCATGTCGGCCAGCTAGGGCCGAACAGACCGCAGACCGCGTAACCGGCGGTGGCGATGAACCCGTTCACGATCAGCGCCTGGCGAAAGCCGAAACGGCGCAGGATGCGCGGCGCGAAGCTTTTCATCGCCAGTGAGCCCATGGCGGTGGCGACGGTGATAGTGCCGCTCCGCGCCGCCGAAAAGCCGAAACCCACCTGCATCATCAGCGGTAGCAGGAACGGCTGCGCGCCTTGCGTGATGCGCGTTACCGAACCGGCAATCACCGAGAGGCGGAACGTATCGTCCTTGAGCAGATCGAGGTCCAGAATGGCGCCTTCGCGGCCCTTGGCGTGGAAAACGTACCCGACCCCGCCGATGAGGCCGATGGCGATCAGCGCACCGGCAAAAGCGCCTTGACCGGGGCGGCTGACCATTTCGAACCCGAACAGCAGGCAGCCCAGTGCCGTGCCGCTGAGCAGGAAGCCACGCACGTCGAAGGGCGTGGGGTGATCTTCGCGGATGTTGGCGATGAAGCGCCCTGTCAGCCAAAGCCCCAGCATGCCCATCGGCAGGTTGATGTAGAAGATCCAGCGCCAGTCGAGGTACGTCACGATAAGGCCGCCCAGCGGCGGGCCGACGATCGGACCGATCAACGCCGGCACCAGCAGCCAGGACATTGCGTTCACCATGTCCTGCTTGGCGACCGAGCGCAGCAAGACAAGCCGGCCCACCGGGATCATCATGGCCCCGCCAATCCCCTGCACGAAGCGAGAGAGGACCATGAGTTCAAGCGATCCGGATTGTCCGCAGGCAAGGCTGCCCAGCATGAACAGCCCGATCGCCGTGCGGAACACCGTGCGCGATCCGAAACGGTCGGCCAGCGTGCCGGAGGCGGGAATGAAGATCGCCAGCGCCAGCAGGTAGGAAGTGAGCGCCACGCTCATGTCCTGGGGGCGAACGCCGAAATCGCGGGCCATGGTGGGCAGCGCGGTTGCCAGCACCGTCGCGTCCACGAATTCCATGAACAGGGCAGAGGCGATGATCAGGGCGATCAGCCGATAGTTCGATCCCGCCGCATTGGCGCCCATCTCGGGCGTCATGGCAATGGAGCCCGCCGCCGGGACGATACCGTCACGGACTTCGGCGTTGACCGAGGCGATGCCGCGTCGGCGCGGCCTCAGCATTGGATGGGGACTCGGCGAATCGGTTCGAAAATTTGCATGGCTCAACGGGCCATAGACCTTTCCGGTGCCGCTGAATCGATCGAACTGTGCATCTGGTGTTTCATTTAGGCGAACGATCGCAGCAATGATCCGCGTTCGGGCACGCTGCGATCTGGGGCAATCCTACTCGATTTTTAACAGCGAATAGCTGGGATCGTGCGGATGTCGTCGGCCGAAATCGACCCGCTGGCCTAGCAATCCTGCATCCCAATCGGCCGAGTCCGGATACTCGCGAAACCAATCGGTTATCACCAGCCGCTTGATGATCCGCCATTCGTCCTCGCGCTTTTCGAAACGGTCCAGATAGCGTCCGGCGCCGATCACATCGCGTTTGCAGCCCTCGATCGTTACGCGGTGATAGCCGTAGAAATAGGCTTCCACATCCGCATGCTCGCCATGCAGCGCGATCAGGACGTTGCCGATCATGTGCATGGTCTGGTCCATCGTGCCCATGATGGGGAAGGCCCAGGCTATGAACGCCTCGGCGTCGCCGTGGAAATCGAGATGGGTGTCCTGAACGTCGGGCCAGTACGCGCTGCGGATCATGTCTGCATCCAACCGATCGACCCCGCGCGCATAGCGGTAGAGGCATTCGCGGATGGCCTCTCGGTCTGCCAGTTCGGAGAGAATACGGGTGGTTGTGGTCGTCATCGTGTGGTTGATCCGCTCAGCCCGGGTCTAGCCTGTGGAGCATCGCGGCAAACCGAAAAGGTGGCAACGCGCACCGAGGATGAAGCCTTGTCCTCTGCGGCAAGCGGGAAGGCCCGTCAGGGTAGTGATGATGCCCTGCATCAGAGAAACCCCGGCGCTGCTTCAGGGACAACCCCGATTGAGCATGCTTTCCCCGCCAGCCAGATTTCCCCCCGCATATTCCTGCGTCTTGGGGAGTGGATCATGGCCGGCGACAAGCCCAATATCCTGTTCATCATGGCCGACGACATCGGTTGGTTCAATGCAAGCTGCTATCATGGCGGCGTGATGGGATACTGGACGCCCAACATCGATCGCATTGCCAAGGAAGGCGCGCGGTTCACGGATTTCTACGGCCAGCAGAGCTGCACGGCCGGCCGCGCGGCCTTCGTCACGGGACAATCGCCGATCCGGACGGGCCTCACCAAAGTCGGCATGCCCGGCGCCAAGCTTGGCCTGTCCGAAGAGGATCCCTCGGTCGGGGAGTTCATGAAGCACTTCGGCTATGCAACCGGCCAATTCGGCAAGAATCATCTGGGCGATCGCAACGAGCATTTGCCCACCGTCCACGGCTTCGACGAGTTCTTCGGCAACTTGTACCACCTGAACGCCGAGGAAGAGCCCTATTACGACAATTATCCCAAGGATCCGGCCTTCCGGAAGAAATATGGCCCGCGCGGCGTGTTGAAGTGCAAGGCGACCGATACCGATGACACGACCGTCGACGAGCAGTTCGGCAAGGTTGGCAAGCAGACGATCGAGAACACCGGCCCACTTCCCAAGGAGCGGATGGAAACGGTGGACGAGGAATTCCTGGAAGCCGCGCTGGATTTCATCGATCGCAAGCATGCCGAGGGTACGCCGTGGTTCTGCTATTTCAATCCCACGCGCATGCATGTCTTCACGCACCTGAAGCCGGAATCGAAAGGCAAGACAGGCCTTGGCATCTATCCCGACGGCATGGTGGAACTGGACGGCTATGTCGGGCAATTGCTCGACAAGCTCGACCAGCTAGGCGTGGCGGACAATACGATCGTCGTTTTCACCACCGACAACGGGGCGGAGGTGATGACCTGGCCGGACGGCGGCACCACGCCGTTCCGGGGCGAGAAGGACACGAACTGGGAAGGCGGCTGGCGGATCCCTTGCGTGATGCGCTGGCCCGGCGTGATCGAGGCGGGGCGCGTCATCAACGATATCGGATCCTTGCAAGACTTCATCCCTACATTCGCCGCCGCCAACGATGAGCCGGACCTTGTCGACAAGGTGAAGAAGGGCTTCGAGATGGATGGAAAGATCTACAAGGTCCACCTCGACGGGTTCAATCTGCTGCCATTCCTCTCCGGCAAGGAGGACAAATCGCCGCGCGATGGCTTCATCTACTGGAGCGATGATGGCGAATGCATGGCCGCCCGCGTCGGCCGCTACAAGATCGTCTTCGCGGAACAACGCAGCGAGGGGATCGCAGTGTGGCGCGAGCCGCTGTCCCCCATGCGGGTGCCCAAGTATTTCGATCTGCGGACCGATCCGTTCGAACGAGGGGAAACCAGCATCAAGTACAACGACTGGTTCCTGGAGCAGAACTATCTGCTCTATGCCGCCCCGCCGATGCTGGCGCAGTGGTTGCAGAGCTTCAAGGAATTTCCCCCACGCGCCAAATCGGCCAGCTTCAGCATCGATCAGATCGTGGAAAGCCTGATGCCGAAGAGTTGACGGCGGGGAGGGTTGGGCCCGGGTAATTCGGCTGAGGCAGTTAAGGGCGGTGTGGGCCGGGGCAGACCGGGGCGGTGCGGGCCCCGGTCGTCCGCTGGGTGCGTCAGAGCATCGCGGGACGTGTCAAAACATTGCCAGCGGGGCCTGATCGATTGACGCACGCCTCCTGCAATGAGAGGGCCTTACAGAAGGCGCCGCAGCCGTGAGATGCGCGAGAAACGCGCAAGAAACGTGGCGCCCGTCGAGAGAGGTGCCCTTGTCCCGTTTCCGCTCCTCGCGCCTTCCGGTGCAGGCCGCGATCCTGCTGCTGCTGATCGGCCTTGTACAACTGGGCGGCAGTCTGCTGTTCTATCAGGCCGTCGATCGCCAGACCTTGCGTGAGGATCATGCGCGGCGGATCGCCGAATTGCTGGTGGTGAGCGAACGCATCCATGCCATCGATCCGCGCCGGGTGGTGGAGGTCATGTCCACGCGGCATCTGGACGCCCAGGTCGCCGCGCAACCGCAAGTCGTCGGCATGGCGAAGTCCGATCCCTTGAGCCTGATCGCCCAGCAGGTGGTTCGCTGGGAACCTTCTCTGTCGGGTCGCGATCTGCATTTGGCCTATTCCCGCGGTATTTCCGGGCGGCGCGATCTTGTCGGCTCCATGCAGCTTGCCGACGGATCGTGGCTCAATTTCCGATCGAGCGACATCGGATCGATGTGGCCGGTCGCCACCCGTGCGATGGTGCTGACGTTGCTGACGGGCCTGGCCTGTCTGGCGATTGGATTGCTGGTGCTCGGTTTCCTGACCCGCCCTTTGCGGCGCCTCGCCCGCGCTGCGGACGCCATCGGCCACGGTCAGCGGGTGGATATCGATGAACAAGGATCGGCGGATTTGCGCGACCTTGCCCATGCCATGAACGTGATGCAGGAACGCATCGCGCGTCTGGTGGAGGATCAGGCCCGCTCGTTCGAGGCGATCAGCCACGACTTGCGCACGCCGCTGTCGCGCCAACGCGTCGTCGTGGACCTGATCGATGATCGCGAACTGGCGGAGATCATGGGGGCGAGCATCGATGAGATGGAAGGGCTCATCAGCTCTTTGCAAGGCTATCTTCGCGCTCAGCGCATCACCGCCGAGCCTGCCGAGCTGGACCTTCGCGCGCTGATCGATGCGGTGGCGGCGCAGCATGGCGATCAAGTTCGCGTCTCTGGCCCGGCGCATGCCGAAACCGTCACCTATCCCGAACCGGTGCGGCTGGCGCTTGACGCGCTGGTGGAGAATGCGGTGCGGTTCGGCGGTTCGGCCGAGGTCAGCCTGAGCCATGAGCCGCCGGGCTGGGTGATCGCGGTCGAGGATCCCGGCAGCGGCATTCCGCCCCGCCACTTTGCCGATGTGCTGACACCGTTCTTCCGCGTGGACGAGGCGCGCAGCCGCGATGTGCCGGGCTTTGGGTTGGGCATCCCAACCGCGCACCGGCTGATGATGCGCTTCGGGGGGACCCTTTCGTTCGAGGCACGACCGCAGGGCGGCTTCGTCGCGCGGATCGGCGTGCCGGAGGCGGCTCGGGGCTAGAGCCGAGCCGCTCGGCCATTACCGTCTGGGATCGACAACCGTGCGTACGGGGGCCAAAGGCCCGGACATCGCGGCTATCGCATCGGCCACGCCGTCCACGCCGATCCGATCGCCCAGCCATAGCGAAACGTCGATCCTGCCATCGGCAATGGCGCGCATGGCAAGGTCCATGTCCTGCGGCTCTTCTCCGCCGGCGAACTGAACGTTCAACCGCTTGTTCTGCGCGGCGAAGACGAACAGCGCCTCTTCCTCCATGCAGTAGCCGCCCATGACGATGCGTCCGTCGAACGGCGCTTCGGCGATGATGCGCGCCAGCATGCCTTTCTGGCCGACATTCTCGTAGACGAGATTGACGCGGCGCCCGCCAAGGCCGGGAAGCGGGCCATAGGGGCTGGTCTCGCGGGGATCGACGGCGATATCCGCTCCCATGGCCAGCGCGATCTCGCGCCGTCCAGCATGGAAATCGGCAGCGACTATCGGTCCGATCCCCGCCAGCTTCAGTCCGGCGATCACGCCAAGTCCGATCGCACCGCAGCCCAATACCAGCGGCACATCGCCTTTCTCTGGCCGGCCCCTGCGCGCGTGCTCCAGGCCCACGGCCAGCGGCTCGATCATGGCGGCGCGATCGTCGTCCAGGCCGTCGCTGACTTCCAGTAGCATGGTTTCGTCCAGCAGCATCAGTTCCCCGAAGCCGCCGGGGCATTCGTGGCTGAAGCCGATCACCGAATGGCTACCGCCCGTCCGCATGACTGGCACCGAAGTAACGCGCCGGCCGGTCTTGATACGCCGATCGCTGCCGGGGCCGTAATCGAGCACTTCGCCGACATATTCATGGCCCGGCACGAAAGGCCGCGCGAAGTCCAGACCGGCATAAGGCCCGCCGAACCGGCGCGAAAGGTCGATCACGTTCTGCCCGGCATGCAGGAAATGTGCTTCGGACGCGCACATGCCGCAGCTATGCGTGCGTATAAGCGCCTGCCCTTTGGCTGGAACCGGCTCCGCCACGTCACCGACGCGGACATGACCGTTTTCGATATAGGCCGCCCTCATCGTCCTGCCTCCAGATCGAGCGCGGCGTAGGACGGGTCCGATCGGTCGCGCATGCCCCTGCTGCTGTGTTCCATCGGCGTGACGACCCGCATTTCCTCGTGATCGAAAACGACGGTGCGATGGATCAGGCCCCAGCGCGCCTTGCGCCGCTCCCACCGGTCGCAATAGCGGCCCCAGACGCCGATATGCAGCACCTCGTCGCCCCTTTGCGCGCGCATCGTCCCGCTGACATAGGCTTCGCTTCCGGCCCGATCTCCATCCACCGTGATCAGCACATTGGCGACCTGATGCGAATGGCTGAGCATGCGGGTGTGGTCGGCACAGATCTTGTCGATCACGCCTTTGCCAGTCCCCTGATAATAGTCCGCGCCGTAATCGGCATGGCCATCGTCGTGCCAGATGGAATGGCCCAGCGGCACATCCAGCCTGTCCACCGCGCGGCAATAGCGGTGGATGAGATCGCGGATGGCGTCCTTGTCCGCCAGTTCGCGCAGGAGTGCCTCGCTGTCCATCCTCACGCCTCCTGCCCGGCCATGGCGGCGGCGATTTGCACGATGCGGGCGCGCCGCATGGCCGCCGAAGTGCCAGCGTAGCCAACGTCTTCGTCGGCCAATCCCCAGTTGCAGACCGGGCCTTGCGCCATGCGGGCGAGCCCCATTGCGGCGACATCTTCCGGCGCAGCGCAGTCGGTGGGGAAGGGGCGGCCCATGCGCTCCATCAGTTCGCGGTGCGCGGGCGTATCGGTGCGGCCCAAGATGAGGTTTAGCACATCCACTCCGTGCGGCTTCAATTCGGCCCAGAGCGCCTCGCCGAACACAAGGTCGAACGCCTTGCTGCCGGAATAGGCGGCGATGCCCGGTAGCCCGCCATAGCATGCACCCGAACCCACCAGCATGATCCCACCGCGCCCGCGCTCGCGCATCGGCGGGGCAAAACGATGGCAGGCCCGCATTACCGTCATGACATTGCGCGTGACCAGCGCTTCCCAGTTCTCCAGCCCGCCGTCGAGGAACCGAGCGCCGACGCTGTCTGCCCCGGCATTGAGGATCAGCAGCCCCACTTCGCGCCCGCCGGCCAGTTCGGCCATGCGATCGGCGGCATCGGGAAGGGCAAGGTCGATCGATCCTGTGACGCAGGCCACGCCATGATCGTGCGTCAGTTCCCCGGCCAGTTCTTCCAACGGCCCTTCACGGCGTGCGATCAGGATCAGATCGAAGCCTTCGGCGGCCAACTGGCGTGCAAAGGCTGCGCCGGTCCCTTCCGAAGCACCGGCGACAAGGGCCCAGGGGCCGTAGCGTTCCCGCATTTCCAATTCCTCTTCCCGTTCACCCGGCCTTCGGGGGCCGGCGCGTTTCCATTCGCTGTGAGGATATCGATGCAGAGCCATGCCGCCATTTCAAAATACGGCAGACTGATATCTCGGATTGAGATACCCAGAGTGCATGGAAATAAGACGCCTGCGCTACTTCCTGCGGATCGCGGAGGATGGGTCGCTCACCCGATCCTCAAGCATGTTGCGGATCGCCCAGTCGGCGCTCACGCGGCAAATGCGACTGCTGGAGGAGGATCTGGGCGTAAAGCTGTTCGTCCGTTCCGCGCGCGGGATGGTGCTGACGGAGGACGGGGAGCAGTTGCGCGCCTCCGTCGCGGCGCCGCTGCGCGAGTTGGAACTGGCGCTCGACGCGATCCGCAGGCCGGGAGAGGGCGCGCGTTCGACTGTGGTGATCGGATTGCCGCCGGGTCTGGCGGATGTGCTGGCCCTGCCGCTGGCGCTCGATCTGGAGCGGCGCGTGCCCGATATTGCCGTGCGGATGGTGGAGGGGCCGACCGGAAGTCTGGTCGATTGGCTGAACCGCGGCGTGATCGATCTTGCCCTGCTGGAAGATGCCGCGCGCGATGGCCGGATAGAGGAACGACTGCTGCATGAGGACCCGCTCTGGCTGATCGGCCCGCGCGATGCCGGCTTAAATGGCCCCCTCCTGTTCGAGGATGCGGCGCGCCTGCCGTTGATCGTACCCTCCCATCACCTCGGCATTGGCGGCGCCATCGACGATGCGGCGCGCGCGCATGGACTGACGCTCAATGTGCGCATGCATGTGGATGCGGCTCGACTGGCCCGCGATCTGGTTGCGAAAGGCGCCGGATATGCGATCTTGCCGCGCAGTTATTGTGCCGAGGGGATCGGGGAGGGGCGCTTTGCCGGATGGGAACTGGCGGAGCCGGCGATGACGGTGGGGCTCTACCTCGCTTTCCGGAGGCATCGGAGGGCCCGGAAAGGCGATTTCGATCGGTTGCAGGAAGCCGTGATTGCAATCGCGCAGGCGCAGTTTTCACGGGCATGCCCATCGTGATCTT
>OUNM010080110.1_pt1 | contig 27607 bp, 40 predicted proteins | sample 1769961 | NCBI WGS metagenome assembly OUNM01 (sample SAMEA3914820, study PRJEB12502) | metagenome | biome: forest; material: soil | place: USA | collected 2012-03-12 | depth 0.3 m | reverse complement strand
GTGAGGTGGCGCAGGTTCTTGACCGTCAGCTGCTCGTAGGGCGACGACTCGCCCCAGTAGCGGTGCTCGAGGATGACGACGGCGCCGCCCGTCCTGTTGGCGAAGAGGCCGGACAGGCGGGCGTTGGTCAGCCAGGTGCGGTTGAAGCCCGTGGCGCTCTGCTCGCCGGGGGTGACCAGGTAGATGGGCGAGCCCGGGCCGGCCCAGTACTCGGTGCCGTACCAGTAGCGCTGCTTGAAGGTGCCGAGCGAGGGATTGGCGTGGTCGATCAGCTGGTCGAAGGTGCCCCAGCCGTTGACCGTCTCGGCGCGCTTGTGGAGGGCCGCGGCGGTGATGGTGTCGTCGTCGGGGCCTATGTCCATGACGTTGCTGCGGAGGAAGGCGGCAGCATGCTGGCCGAGGAAGAGGCCCGCCGCGAAGGCGGTGAAGGGAAGCCTCATCGTGGGAGTCAAGAGGTTGGCCGGCGTCCCTCGAGTAGCAGAGAGGGGTGGGGGACAGGAGTGCGCCGCTTCAAGTGCAAGCGGCAATGCTGTGTTTATCAAGACGGGCGCAACTTTCCGGTCCCCAGCCGCGATGATCGGCGGGCCTCGGGCTGTTCCTGCCGAACGTTGTGAGCGCCAATCGCAAAAGGCAGCTGGCTCAGTGACACAGCCACGGCAGGCGCGGGCAGGGTGCCAGGCACTGTATCACTGAGCACGAATTCTCGCGTGGGCATGAACCCGCGCAACGGGTGCAGGCCGATCCCCGTCACCTTCCCGTTGCAGGCCATGGAGCCCGGCCGGGCGGGGAGCTCCTCAGGCCACCAGTCCGCACTCCGCGGCACATGCGCGCTTCACCGGCCGCCAAGGGCTATCCGGCTTCTGGCAGGTGTTTGTGTGTCCCGGTTTTCTTTTCTCTGGAGGTGCATGTCTTTTCGGACCTGGTCCGGTGCGGGTGTGCCGGGAGCTTCATGGTCTCCGCTGTTCTCTCTCGCCGGTCTTTCCCACGCTTTCAGACGGCGTTATTAACGGGGATTGATTGATCTGCCGGAGCCCGCAGTCGCAGGTGTCCTGTGGTATGGGCGAGATACAGATTGCATTGCGACCAATTATTGCGAGCAACGGCTCGCAGATGGCCAGTTGGTGCTGCTCGGCAATCAATCCGAAAAATCATGCAGCCGCCTGATGGGGGACTGCTGCGGCATGGGGTGCGGTGGCTGTCCCTGCGAGACCCCTGCCTGAGCGCTGAGCGCAGGGAGTTCATCCGATGCCTGCCAGCCGCCGACGGCCGCCGTGAGAACAGGCGCCTTCCCGGTTCGGCCTAGGCTGACCACAGGCAGGATGCGGGAATCGGAAATCGGGAAGGAGGCAGGCTGGGCAGGCCAAACGAAAGCTTGTTTCCTTCCCCCAACGGCATTCCAGTTTTGCATCTCCAACAGATTGGGCGAGTCAGCCACAAGCTTCGAGGTCCCCAGCCAATGGGTGGCCAATGGCCCCAGCTGGTCGGTCGGATCTTCATGGACGGATTCACGGAACCCCATCCCCATTTCGCCGATCCCGCTGGCCCCGCACGTCTCGGACGCGCCCGCACTCGCTGCGGTCTCTCGGACCGTGAATTCGGGTCCACACAACAACTCCATCGGATAAATCCCCTTGTGGTGTAGTTGGCTATCACGTTCGGCTGTAAAGGCATTTATTGATACCGAAAGGTCACCGGCTCGATTCCGGTCGAGGGGACATCTTTTTGCACGATGCTGCCATCCGTTGCTTCGATTGAGTGAGTCACTTCATCTCGTTCAGGTTTGCAACCAACCACAGACTCACCGACTGGCTTGCTGGCGCGCTTCTGTGATTGCGGGGCTTGGGCAACTCACCAATCGGTGGACAAGCTTGACCGCGCTGTGTTGGTTTCTGGGCGTGTTTTTTCTTTTGGCCAAACATTCTTCCTGTCTTCCCCAAACACATCCGGGGCCTCCTCCATTCATCGTCGGTCAACTCCCAGCCAGTAAGTCCAAGACAGGCCCCAATCTCCACAACGCAAGTCGCTGACCCCGGCCAGTTCAGGCGTCCCCACCTCAACCTCGCTGTTTCGCCGTCTCACCCGCTGCCAACGATGTGCACCCAAACCCACAACCACTACTTGTGCGGATGCAAGCAGAAAGGCGAGTTTGAGCAGTGCGACCGCCTCTACGACCTCGGCATGAACCTGCAGTGCGCTGTCACCACCTCCAACCCCAAAGTTATGCGGAGCTATTGTGCCACCCATCTTCTGAAAGAGGGTAAGGCGACAGTTGTGTATCCTATCAAAAAGAGACCCCACGAGGGTGTACAGGGTCAAGCAGGCGTCGTACCCGATGAGGGTGCCAGCAAAGAGGGGACGGAGGCGTAGGGCGCCCTGTCATCCTTCATATCCATTCTGGCCACTCTGGTTGACGACCAAATTTCCGAACACGCTGTTTCAGGCCTTCTTCCCATTTCGTGTGGGCGTTTATTTTCCTGTCCCTGGTGGTTTCTGATGGGAAGCGGTTCGCCTGGCCCCGTGCGTGCGAACACGCCTGAACATGCTCCATGAACAGCGCCTTGGGCCTCGCCGGCCACGTGCTCGCGAACAGCCTGCAGGCGCTGCACCAAAACCCTTCCTCGACGGCCCCATCCTTGGACACCGAGGGGAGCTCGATGGAGGCCATCTCGTAAAAGTCGTTGGCTGGCGTCACGACATCGCTGGGATGCACCTGGTGCGGCGGTGGTCCCTCGCTCTCCCTCCAGGCCCGCGGCCACAGCGTGAGGGCGAGCTCCCTGGCGGCTTGCTTGCGGACGATCCTGAGCTTTCCCCGGTTTGCTTTGCGCTGCACCCAGAATGTTCGCGGCGGCACGTGGAGAATGGCCAGCTGTTTCAACTGCGAATTCGAGAGCAGAAATCCCCGCCGGGCGTCCTCTATGTCTATCATCTCGCAGTACGGGGAGGAGCGGAGACATTCATCGCAACACCGCTCGCCGGTGGGGAGGAAGAGGAAAAAGCCGAATCCGGGACACAAGACGCAGCGCTCGGATCGTAACGCCATGTGTAGCCACCGGACTGAGTGAAGGTTGGCCGTCTCGGTCATGGCCAGCGCCGCCAGCGCCTGCGGAGCGTAGTGCCGCAGGTTCTGATATTCTGGGTGCGAGCGGACGAGCATGGCGCCTTTGAAGGAAGCGCAGGCAACATGCGGTACCGACTGGGTGTCGAGCATGCCCAACACCAGGAACAGGATCTCTGTTGGGAGGCGGTCGAGCAAGCCGAGCGAAGACGGGCGGCTGGCAAGGGGCGCCACGGCGGGGCCCGGCCGGGGGTGGCCCGTCCTGTCAATGACCACCATCGCGGTGATCAGCGCGGGACAGCGACAGGCGAACCATTTGAAGAAGGTGTCCGCGTCTATGGGCGCGGTTGTCATTTTCGGCGGCGTCGAGAGTTCGGCCATGGTTGGTTTGATGGGAGGAGGCGGGGTGTGGGATGGAAAGAGGCCGAGCTGACGAGACTGAGGGACGGACGACTTAAGAGGCGCCCCGCAAATAGGAATTCACAACTGGGCCAACTGCATGAGTAAGTATCCCTGTCCACAACCACCCGGGTAAGCGGGACGTGGTCTCGGTGCATTCAATCATGTGTCCGGAGGAGCGAGAATTTGGTCAGATACCTATTCTCCAGCTGCCCTGTGTATGACGGTCATGAGCACATCCGGGCAGCATACGCTTCAAGGGTATCCAATTCCGGTAACAAACTCAACGCCTATCCCTGAGGTATCAATGACCCAGCCCGAAACCACAATCACGAACATGTGTGGTTCATCTGAGCGATGTTCTCATCCGTCTTTCCGCACCAGATCGAAAGCCGCCGAAAAGGCGCTGAAGCGGCGGTCCTGTACCACTCCGTGCAACGCCAATTACTCGAATCCTGTTTGCCCTGGCAGAACGTGACGCAGCACTCCGAGCTGAGCGGCTTCCACACGTAGCTCGTGATGTTGAATGCGAAGTCGAAGAAGCCTTCTGTTGTGTAGATTGACGTCGCCTTTCCCGTGTAGTTGTGGTTCTCAAATCCCTGGAACGCGAACTTCTGGGAGGAGTCGGTCTGGTTGTTGAGAAACGAGATGGTCGGACTGGGGGCGCTCGAGGTTGAGGAGGTGCTTGATGTCATTGTCGGGGACGGGGTGGTGGTTGTGCTGCTTGGAGTGTTTCCGCGTTACTCAGGGGTCCTAATAAAAAGTGTGTGCGTTTGCAACCTCGAGCTGGGTGGCTCCAAACTCACCTGCTGCTGCTGGATGCTGATGATGATGACGCCTCCGATCCAGAACTTTGCTTCGCCGCCATCGACCCACCTACACCGCCGCCAACGGCTGATCCCACCACAATAACAGCAACCACGGCTATTGTGATCCAAATTCGTTTGCGAAGACCGCAAATGCGCGTCTCTGGTTCTGGCTCGCTGCCGACATATGTCTCGTCATCGCCGCCGCCACTTCCCGGGCTGAATGATTGCCATGGCACGGATTCACCTGGACTTAGAGCGCTAACCGCAGCTAGGTTCTCGGCTCCGGTCCATGGCCGGTAGTATTGCTGCCCGGGGAGATGTGTTGGCGGTGGCGGCTCTTCGTAGAACTGCTTCGGTGCATCATCATAGTAGACGGGGTACTTGTATTTGTCGGACTCGATGTAGAATCGCTGCTGCAAGGCGCCAGGTGATAAGTCGGGCACCACTTCGGGATATGATGTTGGAATCTGCGGAACGACCTCCGGGAGGTGCTCATCAGGCGGCAAACCCATGGTCAAAATGTAACACGTTCGAATGCTGTTTGGAAATCTCTGGATTCTCTGCTTGCGTCTAACCAAGGGCACTGAACGCACGAATACGAAGCGAATGCTAGCGACTCAAGCCTAGTGATCGTCGTGGACAAGGGGTACGATGCCTTATTTAGACGGCACGGCACCTGGCATGGGACCAGTAACGGAGTTTGCCCACAGCTGAACTTAGCTGAGTTGCTGGGCCGCGGGTGTGCACGGCAGCACCACGCTCGAGGTCCTCTCGTTAGAACTGAGCCCCATTTCGCCTTGGCATCAGACGGTGCAAATGTCCGGCTCAGCTTGCAACCACTGGCACGGTTGCCGCACCTGACTTTGCCGTGTTCATGCAGGCTGGTGGAATCTGCCGACTGCGCCCCGTCAGAGCCCTCGCTGATTCGTTCATTCCCAGAATAGGAGACCGACGGCCATATTAAGTACCACCCACTATCGAGGCCCCGTCACTTCTGCATTGCAGACCTGGTACAGCACCAAGCCTTCGGTGTGCTCAGTTCGTTTGAACCACACCCGCCAAGGAGCTCATGGAAAGCGCTCGCCATCCTCTAAAAATAACTGCCAAAACGGCTTAAACGGTTTTAGTCGAGCAGGCTGGGAACGTGTTGCAAGTTGTGGTAATACCGGAATGTTGTGTATTTTCCTGGTTTTTTTCATCCCATTGCGCACTTGCGTACAAAGTGCGCTCCGTTGGGGATGGGTGAGCGCAGTTCATAGCCGGCAAGAACAGAGCTGGGATGGGAACCCTGGACCGTCCGTGTGATTTAGCACAATCGACACAACACTATGCCAATGCCTATAAGCCTTGTTGAAGTCTGAGGCCCTGAGGAAACCTGAGAGGTATGGAGCAGACATGTGATGGGACATAGACGGGCAGGAGATGAAACGTCCCAGAGCGTTGTCGTTTGGTAATCCCTAGAGGTCCTTACCTCTCTCGCCATCTTTCTTCAGCGGCCAGCAAATAGCATCATTGGGTGATTTTGACTAACGGGTATCACACCCTCCGGAACTGACCATCCTGAGAATGCCGAAAAAAGTCCACCATTCCCCGACCAAATGCAACCGCTCAGCTTTTAACTTCGAACGGGGCACAACTTTACCTAGGTAGATAGATAGGTAGGTGATTGAAACTTGTGTGTTGCAGACAAACGGGGTGCAAACTTGTCGGTCTCTTCTGACGCGTGTTTAAGAGCTTAGTCCGAGGCCCGTCGGGCCGGGATGAGGTCTTACAAGTGTGGATTTTGAAGCACGAGGTGGTGGCCGGTCAGCACTACCCCGTCAGATCCCTTGTGTCCGGATTGGGCGGCCCTGCTCCCTGGCACCATCACCAGGACCATGACGCTTATGGTGAGGCCGACGAAGTGGCCCAATACAAAACAATTGGTGGCCACAATTCTGGATTGCTAACTGCAGGAATTGTGCAGCAATTGGTTCAGTCAGTCCGAGCCTGGCCAGGCCCGTCGCGATGAGAAGCCCTGATGAGGGCCACGGCCTCGTTGGGTTTGGTTGTTTCGACCAGCTGATGGGCAAGAGGGGCCTTCGAAATCGAAACTAGGATTCATGAGAAATCGTATAAATGACTAGCGTTTCTCTCCTCAAAAGCGAAAGTCAAGATAGCAGAGCATCACCAACAACAACAGCAACAAGCAACAACAAGATTACCAAACCTACCTACCTAACTACCTAGCCGCTCTTACCAGCCAACCTTCCAATATTCAAAATGCGTGCCACTATCAGCCTTCTCTTCGTCGCCGGCCTCGCCGGCACCGCCCTTGGCGCCGCCACCAAGATGTTTTCTGACGAGAACTGGTACGTATCATTGCATCAGCGACATTCCACGACATGCAGTCTCTCTAACCATGAATCGCCATTTAGCGGCACCGAGGTCGACAAGAAGGTGTTCAACGGCTTCGCCAGCGGTGACGCCCCCATCACAGACAACATCAAGTCCATCAAGACTGATTCCATCACCGACGTCTGGTTCGCCTACCAGGACAACGACGGCAGCAAGTGCAAGGGCGATCTCATCAAGAAGGTCGACAACGGCCAGTGCATCAAGATTGCCGACCTCGGCATTGGCTGCACGAGGCTGTGCAGTGGTGGCCTGGGAGGTGGCAGCTGTGCCTCGACCACGGCCTAGGTGTACTTTACGTTGCGTGCTGAGCGAGCAACGGCATGAGTGATCTCGTCACATCGATGGCGGGCGGATGCATGTTAGATTAGAGCTTCGTGTTCATCGCAATATGAGAGTCGTACGAGAAACTAAGTGAGCTCACGTTCGGATCGTTCGAGGTGGAAGAGTTCAAGCTGGGAACCCCAGCCAACCATGAGCCCATCAACCAAACACGGGATGGCATGAATCGCATGCAACGAAGCACGATGCATGGTGAGAATGGGAACTTTTGGGTCTCATCCGATGTCGGCATCATTGCTCAACCGCACCTCGATTGGTCGACCAAGATTAATAATACTGCCCCCGTATAAGCCCACCGGTTCAATGTGGTGCCCAGATCTTGTGAGACCAGATCCATGACGGAAGATCCCTTTTCCACTCAGGAACTCTACACAGCTGACAAACGAACACGATTTCAAATTTCGTGATCTTGTCAAACCCCAGTACAGCGACACCGAGCCGCGCCCGACATCGACACTGACATGTACATGCCGTCTGCGATGGCTCCAGGGGCCTAGACTACGGCATGAGTAATCCCTCAATGACGGAATTGCATCGTTGGTTTGGTAGGTGTGCTGTGTAAGAATCGCGAGGTGTATAAAATGATTGAGGGTCGTCTTCGTGTTGATGTCTTCGACTCTTCAGCTAGCACATCATCACACATAGTTGACTGTACACCTGCAAGCATCAAAAGCAACCTAAACCTCGCCATCGTCACCTCCTCGCAATGGCCAAAATCATTACCGTTGTCGGTGCTACCGGCGCCCAAGGCAAAGGCGTAGTCAACGCCTTTCTCAACGACCCGGCCTACCACGTCCGCGCCATCACGCGTAACACTTCGAGTGAAGCGGCGCAATCTCTCGCCGCCCGCGGGGCGGAAGTCGTTGCGGCCGATCTCAACGACCGGTCCACCCTAGATCGTGCCTTTGCCGGCTCCCACATCATCTACGCCGTCACCAACTTCTTTGAGCCCTTCATTGCCCATCAGTCCGCAACCAAAGCCATGGAAGTCGAACGGCAGCAAGGTATTAACCTCGCCACCGCGGCCGCCGCAATCCCCACCCTCGAGCACTACATCTGGAGCACCCTGCCCAACGGCCGCGCCATCTCGAACGACAAATACCTAGTCCCGCACTTCGAAGGCAAGAACCGCATCGACGCCTACATCCGCACCCAGCTGCCCGCCCTGCTCGCCAAGACAACCTTCCTCTGGGTCACCTGGTACCACGCCAACTTTCAATTCGCACCGTTCACGCCCTACTGGATCCCCACGACGGGCAAGCACCTACAGCTGGGCAACTACGCGCCCGACACGCCGATCCTGACCATCGGCGACGTGTCGGTCAACATTGGGCCGTTTGTCCGGGCCGCGGTGGAGCAGCGGGGGAAGACGGCCGGTGGGAAGATTGTGCTGGCGTCTATCGGGGAGGAGCACACCGCCGGGGAGATGCTGCAGTTGTGGGCCAAGGAGAAGGGAACGAAGGCACAGTTTGTGCGGATCAGTGGTGAGGACTTTAGGGAGGCGTGGCCGCTGCAGGGGGAGGAGTTGGGGGGGATGATGGAGTTTTGGGATGAGGCGAGGGAGAGGGCCTGGACGGATCCTGAGGGGGCGACGGTGCTGACGAGGGAGGATTTGGGGGTTACAGGGCTGCAGGGGTTGGCGGAGGCGTATAGGGGGCTAGAGCTGTGAGACGGGAACAGGCTAGGGGTACGGGCGCTGTCCCTGTGGAGGAACTTGGTTTTAGGCGCGGCGGATAGATTGATGGTGGGATGGTGTGGTTGATAGCATAACCCTATTCTGGTATCGGAATGGTTATCGAGGATCTACAATTCCCATGATGAACTCTGTCGAGAAATGTTGAGCAATGACTCAGTGACAAGGTGAGGCCGCCCACGAGAACGCAGCACAAAACAGGCACCCGGCAGGAGAGACTAGAAGAAGTCTGCCAGAGCCATTGTAACCTTTTGCCTGGGACGGCAAATAATGAGCATCGCCAGCAATGCCATTATTCACCGCTAGTTACGATTCGGACGGCCACCACCGTCCCTACTCGCACTCGAACTGCGCCTCTCGATCCACAGCGGCGGCTACAGGCTCGCAGTGTGGCGGACCCGAATATCACCCCGTCGGCCGCGCTGGCTGGAATCACGCGCCGGGAACCCGGCGTACGCGTGATGACGGTTCCAGATAGACGATCAAGAATGCGAGGACCGTGAGCTCCTAGGAGGGCCGGTTACCCGGAGTTTGGTTGAGGTGGATTTCTGTTTTTAACATCGCCCCCGCTTCTCCAGGTTCAAGCCGTCGGGGGAGAGGATGAAGGGACGGGGCGAAGAGAGATTTCTCCACGTTTCGAAGCTTAACGACTGACGCGACAGGAAATTCCCCGCGCCCAACGTCGTAGTATCCGGCACGCGGCACACCCACACACGCGCGTCAGCCACCGGGCGCATGACCTGGTTGGCGGTTTCGCCGAACCCGGATTCTGTGACGTCGTATAGATCATACGCTTCCAGTGAGGAATTTAGCAAAATATTATAGCACAGCACCACGAAGGTGCCCCACGGCGGCTGGATCTCAGGCTAAATCGGAATCCCTTCATGCGGAACTGCGCGATGCACCCCAGACTTGGCAATCTACGTTCCGTAACTCGATGTAGCTTAGCTTGGCCCCCAGTTAATGCCCAGAACGGCTGTCGGGTCACGCCTCGGAGAGATTCCCCATGCAGGGAAGCCGGGGAAGACGACCGTTTCTTCGCGGAGCCGCAACTTGGCCGCTCCGAAGCCTCTAGCACCGAAGTTCCGGGTGGCCGGACTGCGCGCCAGGGGCGACAGAGACCCTAGGGCCACGACCTTGACCCGTCAAGGCCAAGGTTGCGGTGGTCCACTCGAATGCGGTGAATACTACTTCCAAGACGTATAAAGAGCGGGGGCTTGGCCTCAACTTCTCAACCAGAGACCAGCTCTCCAGCCAAGCATCCATCCTCAGCTTCCAAGCCTCAGACATTCGCCTGTTACCAACATGGTTGCCATTTCCACCCTTGCCCTTGGCCTCTCGGCGGTGGCTGGCGTTCTCGCCGCCCCCACCGTCGAGCAGCGCGGCATCGAAGAGCGCGGCCCTCACGACTTCGTCCTGCACCCCGACCACCCCCTGTCCCGTCGCATTGGCAACATCACGGCCCGCTCCAACCCGTCCTACACTCAGAAGTACACCACGGGCGGCACCGTTAACTTCCAGACCACGGGCACTGGCTTCACGCTCAACTACAATGTCCAGCAGGACTTTGTCGTCGGTGTTGGCTGGAGCACGGGCAGCACCCAGTAAGCCGCACGCTTCCCCTTCTATCCTCACAATTGCATGTTGCTAACTTCCCAATCTAATTCAGGCCCATCACCCACACGGGCACCTACAGCGTGAGCAGCGGCCTCGGCAGTCTCGGCGTTTACGGCTGGACCACCAACCCGCTGGTCGAGTACTACGTCATGGAGCAGAACGTCGGCATCACCGTCGGCGGCACCAACATGGGCACCGTGACGACCGATGATGGCACCTACACCATCTGGAAGCACCAGCAGGTCAACCAACCCGCCATTGCTGGCTCCGGGCTGTACACCTTCTGGCAGTACATCTCGATCCGTAACTCGCCCCGCGTGAGCGGCACCATCACGGTGGCCAATCACTTCAACGCCTGGGCCGCTAAGGGCATGACTCTCGGCACCCACAACATCCAGGTCGTCGCCGTCGAGAGCTGGAGCGGCAGCGGTTCCGCCTCGCAGACCGTGTCCAACGGCGGCACTGGCTCGACTGGCGGCTCGACCGGCGGCTCGACCGGCGGTTCCACTGGTGGCTCGACTGGTGGTTCTTCCAGCGTAAGCCTCCCATCCGATTTGTCCATCTCCTGATGTAACGTTCCTCGGTCTGACGTGGTCTTCTAGTGCTCGGCTCTGTACGGCCAGTGCGGTGGCACCGGCTACACCGGCGCGACCTGCTGCGCGTCCGGCACTTGCAAGTACTCTAACGCATGGTACTCGCAGTGCCTGAACTAAGGAGCGAAATGGTTCGCTCATTGGGGGCGTCGGGTGCCAGGGATAGCCTCATAGCCGGATGGCTACGTGGTGTTGCGGAGTGGGAGGTTGATTGAGCAGCGTGGCGGTTCGATTCAGTACATATTTTGAAGTGGCCCGTCGTCTTCTCGCATCCCAGAAGGACCGTCTAGTTTGAGGGTTAGGGCGACGGGAGGGTGGTACATCTGTACATACATATTTCAACGCTCTTCCTTCATTGCTTTCTGAGCCATGGCCCCTGTGATTTGCGAGTCAGTTGTTGAAGATCCTCTACCGTGTGCATCGCCCAAGTTGGACCACGATTGAAACTCCAGCTACACCGTTAGTTATGTACCTCAATTTCCCACAGCAACAAGAAATCCGCCAGTGTTTGGAGTGACTCAGGGGGTCGTTGACTTGAAGCGCTCCATCAACTTCTTTGAGCTCGAGCCGATGCTGAGCGGCCTTGGGTCGCTCAGAAGTGACAGGACGGTCGCTACACGGTAAGGGAGGAGATCCGATTATAAATAAACTTTCTGGGCTCCTCGTTTTGATCATCCGATGACGAGGTCACAACACCAACCAGGGGTGCAACCCCTTTTGTACCTTATGCCATGAGCGCCAACCGTCCCGAATTTTCGATCTTGGTGAACGTTTAAACCCCTTGAAATTTTTACTTTGCAATGATTTTCCACCAACAGTCCGCCGAGAATGGGACGATCTTGTTCCGCCAGCAGAGCAAGGGGAAGGGGAAAGGGGTGTTCGACACGTGTGTGAAACAAGCCCCACCACTTTCATAACCCCTTCGCTTGCCAACACCAAACCGCTTTCGGCGCAAATTTCACGGGCTAGGCCGTTTATGGATGTTTTGAGCGCTGCATGTTGCTGTTTTCAACCAAGAATTCCGGCAGCATCATGCGAAGGATGAGACGAAAGTTAAGCGCTCGCCGCCAAAGTCTCAGGACCTGGCGGGCAGCTTCTGAGCTCCCAAGAGGAGTTCCAAGTGATATTAATAGTGGTTGCGGTCCCCACGTACCAGGAAATCCCATCTGATCTCCAGTGTTGCCGGCTGTGATGTTGTTTTCCCGTGTTTCCTTCTTCTGGCGCGTGCGTCTTCCTTTTCTGTCACTCTTTCAACAGCTGGACTTCTGTGTTTTCTCTCTACACCACTCATCGGACTTTTCGTAATACGACATTTATTCTTAAGATGAGGTTCTTGACAGTTCTGGCTCTCGGCACCGCCATCGCCACGGCGGGTAAGTATTTCTCCCCCTCTCTCTCCGTGTCCCACTCGCATCTGACACCCATCCCTACAGCGCCCCTCATATCGGAGCGTCAAACAGCAGCCTGCTTCGTCATTGGGAAGCAAGTCCTCCCTCAAGAGGTGGTCGACAGCGTCACCTCGATCCAATCCCGCATCACCTGTAACACCGCGAAGACCACCATCTCGGGCGTCCCGGACGTCTCCTCAGGGGGCGTCTCCTTTTCCTCGGTCAACTTCGCTACATCCTCCCAGACGCCGCTCGCTTTTGCTCTCAGCAAGTTTGCGACGCCGAGCCCGCTCAAGAACGCGGACCTTGCGACCTTCCAGAAACAACTTGATGTGTACCTCGCGACCGAGGCCGGCATCAGGTCGGTGGGCGGCAGTCTAGCGATCAAGGTGCCCAAGTTCTTTTTGGAGTTCCAGGTGTCGAGGATCCAAACTGCGCAGGGAAATGCCCCCAAGGCTGCGGGGCTGCAGGTTGACCATTTGCTGCAGAAGGTGTTGAAGAATGCACCGAAAGAGGCACAGGCGTTAAAGGATCAGGTGACGGCTTTGGCGAAGGTGTTGGCTTAGGGGAGAGGGAGCGCTAGTCTCGGTGAACGAGAGAAGCCACAATGCAAGACATGGCTCATAGATAGGTAGTTAGTAGCTTACCAGACACCCTACTACTGCCTCTTCTCATGCTCGAGACGAAAAAGGGCCGATCATGGTTTGAGCGTTGGGTGCAAGATTCAACATTCCAGATCAGTTAGTCTTCTCTGAGTAGACGAACCATGACATTGCCAGGATTGAGGTAAACGAGGAAGAGAAAACAAAATTCTTTCCGTGCACAAAGCCTTGCGGCCCCTGTCCAGCCCCGACGAGAGGGGAATGGCGGATGGACGGGCAAAACCAAGCTTATCGGCCGGGCCAATGACACATGCAGGACTCAGCCTTCGTCCGTCAAAATCAGGGGTTGTTAATCTCGCAAGGCAGCCCAATCTTGTCGCTTGCTGACCCTCCTTGGATGAGGCTCAAGCCTTGTGCAATCCGGGCGAGGGGTCGGGGATCAATCCCAACTCTTGTTTTGACATCAAGCTTCCTCCGGGTCACACATCTATCACGATGGCCATTCACTAGAGTGCGGTATTTGCTCTCCTCATATGTCTCATTTTCTGTTTCGCCGTCCACGCGCGCAATGGCGACTCGGCGCAGAGCTTAAATGCCATGACGGAGTTTACCAAGCAGGCACCGTGTGCAACAGCCTGCTTCTACCAGTGGGAGGGGGCATGCTCAAACGATTTGGTGGGCGCAAATATCGGTTGCCAGGCCGGGTGCATAGCGTGGGCGACAAACGACTGTTACTGCCGGACTGACTACCAGTCGTACGCCACCTCCTACCTCTACACGTGCGTCTCAAAGGGTTGCACCCATGGGGACCCAGCCCTCGACATCTCCAGCGCTACCAGTATCTATAACGCCCACTGTCTGAAACAGGGCTACACGCCCGCTACCACGACAGCGGATAGTCTCCCAGGAGCAACTACAGCCACCGTGTATGTCACCGTAACCGTTACAAAGTCTGCCGGAGCAAGAGAACTGGCCAGAGGCGCCCTGCTTGGAGCAAGAGTGACAATCGTGGTTAGCTCTCCAGCTCGAAACTTGCAGGCTTGGCGAGGGGCGAGGCTAACCTGTGTTTTGAAGACCTTCATCCTCCTCTACTTCGGCGACTTCAACGGCTAGGTCAACATCCGGGTCGTCGACCACAACTCCTCAAGCAGACTCCACGACAAGCGCTACAGTTGTAAAAACAACAAGCTCGCCGGAACCGTCATCCAATAGCGGCCTGACAAACGATGGGATTGCCGGTGTCGTGGTCGGGACCGTTTTTGGTGTCTTGACCATTGCTAGTGGGATCTGGGGGAAGTTACGGAATACAAAAAAGCCAGCTCAGCCAGCCAGTGAGGAATTGAACCAGCTCCCAGAAGCAAGACAAAGAGGATCAACAGTGTCGATTGACTACGGAACCCGTGTGGAAGGGAGGGGGGGAGAGGCCTCCTAAAGTATCCAGAGGGCAGTCCTCCCCTGGCTGGCAGTCCTCCCAAGGCTTATTATGGTCTCTGAACTTCAACATGAGGCTGCCCTGTGAGATCAGGGTCCGAGAGCTCAACCTGAGTTGGCAAGCTTCGCGATTTGGATCATCAGCTTTCGGTGTCTATCAATTTCCAGACTCTTAGTGGTGGGTCACCCGTCCGTTCATGAAATTGATCATCATTGCCCCTGGTGCCCAACGTCGCCTATTCTGAACTGGACTTGAAGGAGATCTCCCTTCTGACACAATTCAACCAGGGAGCGCTGTTGGTAGGTGCCGGGCCCCTGAGATGTCAGCAAGTGGTCCTTGGGAGGGAATCAAGGAAAACAGGTCCCTGATATAGTTCCTTGTGTGACTGCCGATGGGACTGCCGCCGAGCCGGCTTCAGCTGTGACCAGCTTTAACCTGGCCATAGTGTCGCCTCTGCCCTGACGACGTCTTGGACCATCCATCCGGTAAAATGCGTGGGATTGACAAGCCATCAAACTTGGCACCTCTGATAGGCCGGGGTAATGTTGTCAATCTTGACCCCACCAACTGACTATCACCGCCCGGCATTTGGCTTCCCCAGGCTCCAAAACGGGCAAGTAAGTCTTTGGACGAACAGCGGTGGCCCTCATCGGGGGTTTTAAGGAACGGTTGCGGCCCGTTGGGATCCGCTCAACTGCGTCTCCTCCCTTCCCTGTCAGCACCCCCGGTTTGTCTGCAGTTCTTCAACTCTTGGCAGCTTCACTTCCACAACAGCCAAAGGTTGAACAAGCGGTGATACACGATGCGTTGGGTGGGCCTCCTTTCGCTGCCTGCTGCTGTCCAGGCGCAGTTCAGTACCACCATGCTGCGGTTTGGCTGCTCTCAGATCACGATCGACCGCATTGACCCGTAGGTTCCCACGGGCCAGGAAGAAAGCGGGTCAGGTGTCTAACAGTGTCTAGCCTCGTCGAGCCTGGTAGCATCCCGTCCGCGCACGTTCATCAAATCGTCGGAGGTGTACGTACCATACTGTCGTCACCTAGCCCGTCACCGTCGCTAACGACTTCAGAACGGCTTCAACGCTTCCATGGCTGTCACCGACGTGTCCAAGCTGGCCAGTTGCACTTCATGCACCTTCGACCAAGACCTGTCCAACTACTGGACCGCCAATGTGTACTTCCGAGCACGCAACGGCAGCTTCAAGCGCGTGCCGCAGATGGTCAACGATCAAATCGGGGCAGCTAATGCAGGACTGACGGTATACTATACCGCCCCGGGCCCGAAGACAGTGACTGCTTTCAAGCCGGTATGGCCTCACGCTGGAACACACAAACAAATTAATGCGAGTGCTGACAACCCAGGTTAGGGCTTCCGCATGTTCTCCGGGGACGTCAACCGGCGTAAGACCAGCGGATTTGGCAAGAACATTCAGAGTTGCTTCCGCTGCTACACTGGGGTTAACTTTGGCGGCAACACGAACTCGCCGTGCATGGACTCCCAGCGTGACACAGAGACGTTCCCGAAAACCCCGTGCCCCGGCGGTATTCGGTCGAGTGTCCTGTTTCCCATGTGCGTTGTTTCTTTTCCGTAGTGGACGGTGTAATCAGCAAAATCGAGAGATCAGTACTGACTTGATACCGTCTAGCTGCTGGGATGGCAAGAATTTGGACAGCCCCAACCACATGGACCACCTCGCTCACCCCACTGACCACCCGGCCTCGTTTGCCGTGGTAGGAGGCACTTGCCCGTCTACTCACCCAGTCAAGATTCCGCAGGTGCATTACGAGGTACGGAACATTGGCGCTGGATTGCTTTGGGATGCTAGGTACTGACTGTATCAGATTGTGTGGGACACCACCAAGTTCAACAACAAGGCCGACTGGCCTGAGGACGGGTCGCAGCCGTTTGTGCTGTCGACCGGCGATCCGTGAGACACCCTCCACTCGCTGTCTTTATCTCTGCAAATTCAACGCTAACACAATGCAGCACTGGATATGGCCAACACGGCGACTATGTCTTCGGCTGGAAGGACGACTTCCTCCAGCACGCGATGGACAACAAATGCTTCGGCCCTACCTGCACTGGTCTGACAACTCAGGGGTTCGACAAGGCCAATAAGTGCACTGTCCCGAGTCTTGTCAAGGAGGATAATGAAGGCTGTAAGTTTCTCCCCAGCGATTGTCTGTTTGTCAGTGGTTTTTGAGATCCAAGCCGTTGTTTGCTAATGCAAGTCATTAGGGTTGAGTGAGTTGCCCGGCGGTCACCATGTGATGTAAGCTGGACTATGGACGAGATTAAGAGGGTGTCACTGCGGGGAAGGCTCTGGATGTGTAATTGGGTAGGCTGTCTTGGTAGTGTACAGAACGGCAAAGTTTGCTCCAAAACCTGGCGGTCGTGCCGTTTGCTTGCTTGGTAAGACAACCTCATGCTGCATAACATACAACATAAAAACCAATTTGTCGCTCTTTACACCCTGTGAAATACGACTGGGCAAACATGAGGTTGTCACAGCAATTGGGACAGAACCAGCCGGGCCCGCCTCATTAGATGGAATATAAAACTGAAAGCTTTGGCGTTGAACGTCAGGGGAGACTTGTAGAGCCAGCACCCACGACACGAATCATACAACGTCATGGATTGCATCCCATGCAAGCGATGTGATGCTTCTCGCCTACTTTATGCCGTCCTCTCCCGGTACCCCATCGTGTCAACGTTGGCGAGCCATTTGACATCACGAGATTTCGTTCATCTGACACTCGCCAACCGTACAACCTTGGCCCTCCTCCGCCCCTCAAAGACATATTTTCAGACGCTGAACCAAGCCTGCATGTGCGATGGTCTAGGCGTCCTAACCTGGCGGGCGTGTGGCAATATCGACGATGAAAATAGAATGGTCAGGATGGTCAATCAAATTGCTGATTGTCAAGTGGTTGGCCGTCCATGCGATAAATGCGGCATCGTCATCTGTGAAGAGTGCTGCGCCTATCCTGCAAAAGGGGTAGACGAGTTAGAGACTCTGCAAGACCCGCCGTCTTCCCCACCTTTCCACCCGTCTATTCTTCATTCTGACTATCGCTCCGAAGTCATGGTGGCGATGTGCCAGGAGTGTGATGTAGCGGCAGAGAATTGGGTGCATTCAAATACCCGGAAGGACATCGAACCTGTAGCTGCGACTTATCGAACCGCTGGCTTTGCCACAGGTGCCGGGACAAGGAACGAAATCTGCGGAAGCCTCTAACAATGTTTGTGACCTGTGGTCTGCCACCTGACCAGAATCCTCCGCCAACCAAATCATTATACGCTTGGGCCGCATTTCCTGACTGGAGCCGGTACGAGGTATGCTGTACATCATGCTCAAGCCCCCCACCCCTTTCACCGTTGACAAAGTCCTACCTAGTTCTTTTGCTCTTGTTATTATTACAAGCCGGTACCTCAAGAGACGCAACTGAGGTGTGCCTGGTGCGATCGCCGTCAAGACCCCAGGGTGGTAGAGAAGTTAGCACAGGCATTACTCGAGCCTGACTGGGCATGATTGCTGTTTGGCCTCTGCATGGTTTTGTCTCCGCCAGTACAAATGTACGGGTGATGGTTGTGAACAAAGCTGGTGTCTTCCCTGGAAGTGTGTAATTATCGTACATACCAAGAACGTGTCTTTTGCATTCGATCACTCTCGGTCAAAACCACCGGCGCGAACCCACGCGAGATCCCCGCTGGCAGGCAACCTGGGACTCCAAGTAGGCTTGCCCAATACTGGCGAGTCACGTCAGGGCTGGGACCAGATATCTGGTACGAAGTCAGTGTCTAAACTATCTGCCGAGGTGGGTGCAGAGGGCGGCATCACGAAGTCCCTGCGTACACCTTCCCTTTTCAACAATGCCGGCAGTTCGGCTTCTCGAATATTCTAGAAGCTCACATACAGAGCTTGGAGATAGGGCGTAGCAGCCATCCTGCGGCGCGCCCAGTGTCGAGAAGCCACTCCCGCTGGTGCATGACGGGCAACCAAGATTCGCGCTCGACCACTGAGGCCCGGAACGGGCATGTGAGCATGTTGAATACCACTTCTGTATATAGCATCAACACCATCTCTAAAAAAGCCTCCGCAAACCAGCGGCGCTGCACGGAAGAAGCGGCAAAATGGCTTGCTGGCAAGCAGGGGCTTTGATACGTCACGAGAGGCGGCTGTAAGTGCGCTTATAGGCTGGAAACGGCCGAGCGATATTGAAAGCCATACCAAAATGTCAACTACCTTGTACTCAAGGTAAGATTCAATATTGCTCGGCGATTCTTCTATCGGCGAACACTTTCAAGACTGGGAACTCGCCGAAAGTGGTCGCTGGTCCCTTCTGTCCCATTCCGGCTCTTTAAAGGAGACCATGTGACCTCCTGGGCACCACTGGCACTGTTTTGCCAAGCTTGCTGTTCCTTTTACCAGCTTGTTGTGAGTGAAGAAACTTGAAGTTAGTGCGCCTGCAGCCAAGATGATTTGGTCTGCCCTCTTTCTCGCGGCGCTGGCCGATGGCGCGTCGACTATGCTTCGATTCGGCTGCTCCCAGCTCGTCATCGACCGCATCGACCCTCTCGTAAACCCTGGACAGGCCCCGTCGCCGCATCTCCACCAAGTCATCGGAGGCAACACTTTCAACGTCTCAATGCCGACGGGCGATGTTGGCGAGCTGGCTACTTGCACGACCTGCAGCTACGCAGAAGACTTGTCAAACTACTGGACCGCCAACCTGTACTTCAAGGCGCGGAACGGAAGTTACAAGCGGGTTCCTCAGATCCCGAACAGGTATCATTCCTTCTTGCAACTCATGTTATCCCTGAGCAGACACTAACAACAACAACCAGGTTGCTCTTTAGCGACCAGTTTACCACCAAGACAACGGGCGGCTTCGTCGTATACTACGTCTCGCCGGGCAAGGGGGGGGTGACAGCCTTTAAGCCAGCAAGTCATCCTTGAACCCGACACTCAAAACGCAGGGTATCGTCTAACCATGTGCAGGGGTTCCGCATGCTCGTAGGAGACGCCAACCAGCGTACAAAGATCGGGAGCGGCCGCAAGTCGCAGAGCTGCTTCCGCTGCTATAGCGGCCCCAACTTCAAGGGCGACGATGCCGCGCCGTGCGCCGACGCAAAGCTCGACACCGAGACCCTTCCCTCAGGCCCATGCTCGGGCATCCGGTCCAACATTCTGTATCCGACGTACGTCACTCGAAAGCCATCTTCGTGTCAGAACACAAGTACTTACAAGACGCCGCAGCTGCTGGGATGGCAAGAACCTTGACTCGCCCGACCACAAGTCCCACGTCGCCTACCCCGTCGCCGGTGCCCAGACCTTCACGGGCTCCAGCGTCGGCGGCGCATGCCCCTCGACCCACCCCGTCAAGATCCCCCAGATCATGCTTGAGGTCTGTCCCACCTTCCCAGCCCTTCCGCACGACCATCTAACCAACTAACCCCCTTACCCTCCACAGATAGTCTGGGACACCACAGGCTTCAACAACAAAGCCGACTGGCCGGCCGACGGCTCGCAGCCGTTTGTGCTCTCGACGGGCGACACGACCGGGTACGGCCAGCACGGCGACTACGTGTTTGGGTGGAAGGGCGACGCGCTGCAGCGCGGCATGGACGGCGGGTGCCTCGGCGCCAGCTGCACGGGCTTGAAGACGCAGACTAATGAGGAGGCGGCGCGGTGCAGCGTGCCCGGGCGGGTGAAGGAGGATTGGAATTCGTGTAAGTGCTTGTTTTGCTTTGCTGCTTTCCTGTCTTTTATTTCTCTCTTGCATTTGGTCGCTGGAGATGTGGATGTGGCTGACGGTATGATGCAGGGCTGCCATCCCTCCCGGGGATGCTGACGCCGATGGCCTAAGTGCTGTGGTTGTGCGAGAGGCAGTTGGGTGGAGTGGACATGGAGTTTCAGGGGGCGGGTGGTTCAGGTTCATGGCCGGGGGGTTCATGGGCAGTGGGGGACTTGGTTGTACGAGTTTAGGTACTCAGGGGACAGTTGACTCTTTGGGTTCATCTTGCAAGTGTTGTGTGATTGAAGGGAATCCCCCATTGAAACGCAGCGCAACAATCTTCCCTCCATCCCTCAATTCACCACCTCCCCTTCCCGTGTCTCTTCAGCATCAGGTAGCCCATCTCCCAAAGGCACCGTATGACTCCAACTCTCCCCCATCCCTCCCTCCACCGTCTCCTCCCACTGCCTCAACACAGCGCCCCCCTCCCCATCCTCCTTCTCCACAAAGTCAAAAATGCGATAGTCCGCATTCAAATAATAAAACCCCGTCACACCCACCCGCAGAAACCCGGAATGTGACACCACAATTACAGCCTTCTCCGGCCTTTGCCTCAACTCCTCCAGCACCGCCTTGCCGCGCGCGACAACGGCCTGGCGGGAGTGCGCGTAAAAAGCGCCTGCGAGCGAGGTCTTGTCGGGAAAGACCGGGTCGACGTGGGAGAAGTCGACGAGGGGGTAGAGGGCGGGGAGGGAGGAGAGGGGCGAGCCGGTGTCGCAGGGTTGGTCGGAGTTTTCTGCACGGCTTTAATCAGCAGTGCTACTGGGGTAAGGGAGGGGAGGGAGATATGGGCGTACCCTGCCAGCCGGCATGTGCCACGATGGGCACGCCCTGCTCGATGAGGTCGCCAAATGCGAGGAGGGCGGTCTCGATGGTCCGTTTCATGGGGCTGACGAGGATGAGGCCCACGTCGAGTTGCTTGGGAATCTTGGGGAGGAGGTTGGCTTTGAGATCGGCGCATTGCTGGCGGCCGAGTTCAGTGAGTTCCGGGTCGTGGAGGCTGTAGTCTTGTGGGACGTGTTAGTTAATGGAGTGTGAGAGTGAGAGAGCGGTGAGGCCGCCAAGGGGGACTTATTCTCGACGTTGTGGTATCCTTGCGCGTGGCGCACAAGGATGATCGTGGGCGCCATGGTGGGAGGTGTTTGGAATTTTCAGTGTGTTTGAAAGGGGTTGGACTTTTGAAGGGAGAATTAGTACTGAAAAAGCTTTGGAAGGGTTTGAGGTCGCTCAAGTTCTAATTTAGCTGCTTGACTCATTTGGGTTTCGAGTGAATACGGACCAAACAGAACCCTTTCACCGCCTTCTCGAAACTGCCAAGCAGAACGACCTGAGCAAAACCCACAATACCTCCAATTACACCATTCAACCATTCAACGAAGGGCGGTCAAACATCCCGGTTCCTCAACGCCTGTGGCAATGGTGTCTCATACACCACATCCTCTCAACACAACATGGGAATCCCGTACTCACTTCTTCGTTGCTTTCCAGTGTTCCGCGTCAGTGTAACTCTGAGTCGTGATATGGGTTACTCGTAGCACGGCCCGCTGGCCCCCTTGTCACCGGCGGTGTGATCCTGATGTGGGTGACAGCCCGGTCGATGTCGATGTCTTATGTGCCACCTATCAACACCACAATCAATCAACAGCTGACCTGGATGCATATCGCCTTGTCTTGTTGGGATTCGACTCACGCAAGCTGGTACACCACCAGGGACACAACCAGCAACCCAGCTGCCGCACAGCACCCAACCGCAGCCCAAGCAACTTCACCAACATAAGCAGCCATAGCAAGCGACAAGAACAAGAACGCGCCGATCAACAATGAATGCAACAACCCCGACACCAAAATCCCGCCCATCTTCCACTCCCAGTTCCACCCCCCGCCAACTCCAGTTAACTCTCCCTCCTGCCCCGTCACAGGATGGTAAACACACTCGACGCATATCCCGTCACAGCAAGCGACATAATAAAACACAGCCAAGCGCAGCCAATAAACGACCGGACGCGCTGCAGCGAGAAGGGCGGCGTGCCGTCGGCGGCAGAGCGGGGGTCTTGCGGGTCGGTCATCTGGCCGACGACCACGGCAAAGGCCGAGGCGCCGAAGATGGAGACGCTGAAGACGAAGGAGAGGAAGGTTTGGAATTCTTGGGCTGTTTGTTCGGTTTCGCGGGCTGGGGTTCGGGTTGGGGTCGGGGGTGCTCGGGTGGGGCGGTGTATTGAGGTGGTAGAGGGGAGGGGGGTTGTTCTGGGAGGGCCATGGTGGTGATGAGAAGCTTGAAGGCGTGTCTGGAATTTTGGTGTTCTCGGGGTTTGCTTAGATGAGAAACTGGAGAGACGACAAGAAAGAGGTGGGAGGTTGGTAAGTCACTGCGGAAGGTGGCGGTGTTGGACGTGGGCTCCGAGCCTCGACAACCTCTTCTTGGGCTTTCTTTCAGTCCCGACCTTGTCCAACTTGCTCCGGCACACAACCTCTGACGGGCCGGCCAGGGATGTCTGATGAGGATAAATGCACCACATATCAAGGTAACCTCCATCATTTGGTCTCTGATGTTCCCAGGTCGCCAAGGTCCATTGTCAGCTCCTTGGGGATGTAATGATCCAGTGGGCCACCGCGCTCTTCGTTCCCTGTGTGACCTTTGGGTCAGTGTGCTTCCGGCTCGTGAGATGGACTTTGACGTACACTGCCTGATCTTGGAGGTGAACAACGCTCTGGCAGGTGTCCAGGTCACCTTTATTGGTTTCCCCGGCTGAGGCTTTTTGAAATTCACCTCGACCACATTTAGCGGTGGCATCCCCTCCATGCCTGTCTTGCCTGCTGCTTTTTGCGTCTCCGCAGCAGCCTTCCACGTCGACGTCGTGTACGCAATAAACTCCCGTCTTCGTATGGCTACGAAGTTCAGCTCCTTCAACTCGACCTTATCGTCAAAGACGGCCTTGGCAGCCATCCTCCCGAGAAAATCCCAGAATGGGGAGGGAACGTTCCAGTCGTATTGGTAGCCGATAGATTTGAAGATCTGCGTCTGTCGGGTAATGGTGACTCTGCCGTGCCCCGTTAGCCCCAATTGGTCTCCGCCTTTGTCCGGTATTTCTCAAGGACCCGTCTGGTCGGGGCTGGGTGATGGCCTACTGGATCACGACATGAGTGACAGCGCTCTTATTGAAGTCGGCGAAGCGCCCTTCTGTAGTGGCGTAGACATCTGGGACTGGAGCATCAAAAGCGTCCCGGTAGGGCACACCTCGTGTGATAGTGCGGAGGGAGGGGTCGACCTCAACGTGGGGCGGGCGGATGGGTTCAATGGGTGCGTCGAACGGGTCAATCTTTGGAGTGGCCATACTTGTCCAGAAATACCCAAGATGGTGAGTGAAGTGGTCAAACGTGTTTTGCCTTCTGTCAGTCGGTGTGTCAGCTCGGAGACGTGACAGGGCGCCGTGTCACGTGAGGCTAACAGCCACCGCCTTTCTGTTTAACCAACTACCAACTTGAACCTTGGCGTTTGAGCCTTGACGACTGAGTGCCTACTTGAGTTCACCGCTCCTACGCGTTGAAAGCTGCACTGGTGCTTGCACCTCAACCCTTTCAGGCCCACATCGGGATGGAAACGTCTGGCGATGCAATGTTGCGTTGCAGTAGATGCGGTGAACCAAACCGGCTGTTGGCTCGACTCTAACATTCTGGACATTTTGCAGAGTTGAGCCGAAAGAGATAGCTCTGTACCTTAAGGTACCTACCTAGGTGGTCAAATCAGCTCGCGGCAGCGGCCAATACTATGTCATCGACTCGGCAAAAAGGGAATGAAAGAGGCTTGATTGTTCCTTAAGCCCTCAATGGAGCTCTAAACTATCCCGAGCGCCCTCATGGGCCACCGGAATAACTCAGCGTCATGAGGAGGATAAGACCCCTGCTCAGTTGCGTCCTCCGCTCCAGCAGTTGCAAAACCCAAGGCACGATTACCCCAGTCTTGTACCAAGCTGAGCCGGTATCTCAGCCGAACCCCTCCTCCGAAATCCTCGGTGCGACCTTGCAAGAAACCAGGACGCAGACCCTTCACCTGAAGCCTAACCACATCCGCACCACTCTCTCTGGACAATTCAGGACCTCTGCCCCCCTAGTGAGAGCGCACGAGACTATCCCACCATTCCAGGTCCTCGATACCCCAGTTGTGCATGGCGGGGATCAAAATCCGCGGCACTCCCCGCAGAGGACTCTGTACGAAAAAGGTTTTCCTCTCCGCCTGCATCCACTGGGGTCTGTCCTCAACACCGCACATGCTCCTATGGACGACCAAGATATGACAGTCGTTGAAGTCCGCGACGACGAAGTAACTCTGCTCTGGGATGGCCAGGAAGATACCAACGGTGGAGAGCGGGCCCTTGTCGATGATTGCCGAGTAGCGACGCAGACGACCCGGATACCGATTTTCGAGATCTGCATGGAGGGGATTGTTGTTGGGGTCAGCTCTCAGGATCCGGGTGACCTCATCAACCAGATTTCTGGTGGCAGTGTCGTTGAGTTCCTTGACACTGAAAAGCGAAGGCGGTCTGATGTTCCCGAAGCGTTCCGTGATGGTGTTTCCCAAACCGAGTATCGCGAAGTGAAAGAGCCGCCGCAGCGACACTGAGCTGAGCTCAAAATGGGCTAGGCGTGTGGCATCCATGATTGAGGGATATGCCAGAGCAACCCCCTTGAAATGTGAGTATGGGAGAATGCCCACGAGCTTCTCGATGATGCCCAAGGCGGGCAGAAGCTTGAACCCTCCAGCCCCGGAACCACTGATTAGGATGTACAGCCGGAGGGCATGCCCGCCAACGGTTGTCTCCGGATATCCCGGATCCTCATCTTCAGGAAGCCACGGCCGCCTGACTAACCAAGGCCGTTGGAGCACGACGCGTGCAGTGTGAGGCCTTCCCGTCATCAACATCCTCCTCATCAGTCCCGTGCAGCGCACTCGCAAACTCCCTGACGTGCCGGAGATCAAAGCTCGCACCTCCTTCTTCGCGTTGCCCCTCTCTGCGAACATTGCGACGATCTCATTGTTTGCTTTCAGCGTAATTTGCCTCGTTTGCGCAGGGCCGCCCTGCCCTACTACTAAGGCTAGGCGCTTGTTGGGGTCGAAGTCAGGCATCTGTGCCGGGCTCCTACCATCCTGGTCGGTGTTCTCCACAGACGACGTTGCGGATATAACCTGGCCAAGGCCGGGCTCCGTGTTTGCCGGTGACCCCCCCGAGAGAGGATTGCCTTGGGCTGGCTGGGTTGAGTTGGCTGCCTGATTGGAGGTCAAGATGGCAAGCTTCTCCTTTGCTTCCTGGTGCTCCATTTGTAGGGCAGCCTGGGCGGCGTCCTTGATCTTGAGTTGGTCCTGTACGAGAGCCAACTGTTTCTGCAGGTCGCGCACTATATCTACCCCCGAGACGTCGGCAATGGGGTTTTCGTCCATGCTGTTGAGACGGGTCGTAGATGGGAAGAGGACTTGAGCGAGGTCCTCGACACGAAAGGATGAGGTTGCACCATCGTCGACCAAGTTGGCGATTTCTTTGTAGTCGCTATCAATGCTGGCGAGCTTTTGAAAACCTTGATGGACAAGATTAAGAGCGGCATGGCGCTCCTCGATGATCTTGTTCATGCGGTTAACCTTGGCGTGAGCCTCGGTCGACTGCTTCCTCGAGGTGCCGATGGCGTCGGAGCAGGCTTGAAGCGCGTTGGTCATGTCGGCGGACATTCCCTCACTCTGCGATGGGGTGTTTGCCATTTCGGCGGTTGTGGTTGTAACGAGAATCGACTCGGCTGGGAGGCGGTCAGCAAACGCCCCCCAAACTTGGCTTTGGCCCACGATCGACCGTGGAGTGTGCAACAAAACGGGATCAAGCTGGAGACAGACCTGTCAGGCACAAGCCTGGGCGTAAAATGAGCTTTTGGGTTGCAGCTTGGAAACGCTGCCCGAAATCCAGGTGGTTGTGGTGGCGGGAGCCGACCTGGAGATATTTTGGTCGCCCTGTTGTTGGAGGAGGGAATGGAAGAGGGAGAATGGGAAGTGGTTGATTTGGAAGTCGCCCTGTTGTTGGAGGGAATGGAAGAGGAAAACAGGTGGGAAGTGGTTGATTTGAAGGTCGGTGCATGGAAGTTTTAAACCGGCGAGGCAATGGTGGAAGGCGCCGGAGCAGAAACAGACAGGCAGCCCGAGACCTACCTGAAGAATTCAAGTGTTGGCAGGGGCCTGGACACAATTTTCAGGGAACGACCCATCAACCGACCCATTGCATCCATCTCTACCTATTTTCGAAAATCCTCCAATCGCCTACTCAAGAATCCCGAAACCTGGATAACTTCCAGATCATTTAGGAAAGAAAGCTCCGAACAAATGGATACCATGCGCTCCTCTTTGACATCCATGGATCTCAATCAGCCACGCGGGGAAGTAATCGCATCTGCCTCTGGCCCGCGGCCTTCGCTCAAGGTATTACCCACAGTGCCGAGCCCGCAAACAACTTGAGACACCACTGGCACAAGTGTCGTGAGTTCACCCACCCTCAAGTTCCCTCAGATCAGCCCTCCTGACAGTATCCCGCCTTGCAGGCCTCACAAAGACTCGTCTCATGCGGCCCACGGCTCTGCCCTCCATACACCGGCCGCTCGGTGGGAATGCCGGCCCATTTTTTCAAGCGGTACACGATTCTCTCGACATACGAGTTCTCGTCAAGCCGCAGAACCCCCAGTTTGTTGCAGTCCTTGCAGCGCTGCTTGAACACGACGGCGTTGTAGCCGTTGTCGTGAAACCGCCGGATGACGATTCCGATTTTCTTGCTGTCCCAGCCGGGCTTGGAGCAGTTGCGGTTGCGGCACTCGAAGTGTCCCATGATGTGAGTCTCGTATTCTTCGACGAGGTTGTGGACGCCTTCGCCTTGGTCGTTGAACCACGGCTCCGGGGTGATGGAGCCGGTGGCAAGGACTCTCTGGATGTCTTCATGAAGTGACGGGAACATCATTGTCGCGTGCTGGGAGAAATGTGCCTTGGGCTTGAAGGGTCTCTTGGCGAACGGCATCTTGGGTTCTTGGTAGCCGTTGACCTGGTTGGGGTTGAGCTAGCGGCTGGGGTTTGAGTGTGAGTTTGGAGTGATGGAGCAGTTGCTTCGTTGTTCACACAACCGGGGAACAGTGAGACCTGATACTAATATGCATCTTCACAGACACAGGATCCGTTTGCCCTGGGAGCCTGAACCTATCATCTTGCATCTTGATCGCCCTCAGTTTCAAAACGCATCGAGGCCCACGGCATGGCTATCTTCGCCTTCTCATTGGGTGCTATCGGAGTGGTGCATGCCCACCGGCTGCGACACGCCGAGGTCACTCTTTACGCCAGTCATTATTGGCCCAGCTTGGAGGGGGTGCTCTTTTGCAGATGGGTTGAATGCCACAGTCTTCATCACTGCAGCACCATATCCATGGACTCCCGGCCGGCAGTCTGGTGAGAAGATCAACCACCCAGCCGGC
>OUNM010799408.1_pt1 | contig 27638 bp, 21 predicted proteins | sample 1769961 | NCBI WGS metagenome assembly OUNM01 (sample SAMEA3914820, study PRJEB12502) | metagenome | biome: forest; material: soil | place: USA | collected 2012-03-12 | depth 0.3 m | reverse complement strand
TTTCGGACTCTGGATCCCAGCTGATGAACCGGTGCTGGAACTTCGCCTTTGCCCACGCCACCAGACAAGTGGGGCTTCATGTGTGCACGCGCGGTCCTGATTACGAACAAACCCTCTTGACTCGAACCTCGCCTCTCCCATCATCGGTCATCATTCCCAACGGGGCAGCTCACCACACTCCACTCCTGTCCCTCCTCGCGCCAGGAGTCTGCTCCGGCTCCAGCCGTTGTTCCAAACCGCGTGTGCCGTTGCCCAAACAAAAAGAAGCAAAGGAGTTGCTTGTCACGGGGCCCTGTCCTCGCTTCGATTCGCCCGGGCATCGACCCACCACTCGGCTGTCTGCTTTATCTCTCGGGTCACCCCTCCTCATGAGACCGAAGAAAACTTGCGCACCCCTCCCTCCCGCGTTCTGGGGCGCTGCTTGGCCGGAAGGCCTCCATGGGATTGGCATGTGGGGCGAGGGGGGGGGGGATGTGTGTGTCTGATGAGCAATGGGGAGAGGCAGTGACACACAAAGCGATTCTGTGAGTGGGCGGGTGCGTGTCAGCCCAGTCCCCTTCTCGTAATCACACAGCTCTGGTGTGGGTTGTGCACTCACTAGCGCGGAGGCGTCGAGTTGGCACGCAAGGGCCAAGCCAGCAGGGCCTCCCACAACACCGGCCCACCCACACCATCCTTCTTCCGAGCTAGCGCCGCGCACCCAAGATTAAGAATAGGATGGCGCCTTGCAATTCCAAGGACAAGGATGTGTTGGCCTGTGCCAGTCAGGGCCGCCCAGTACGTACCCTACCCGACCCACACATTGCGGCACACCCCCCTGCTCGCTTTCTGGGCAACGAAAGAGGCGTCAAGACCTGGCATGGGGCTTCTGGGGCCAATCAAGCCTTGGCCGCCCGGCGAAACCACGCAATTCGAGGCGGGCAAGGGGGCAAGTTCTCTGGGCGAAACGGGGCGGCGGAGCGAGCCAGTCATGAAGACATATCAACGATCTTCCTGCCCGCATCACTGATGCCTCATTCCCACCGCCTACCGCCCTTCTCGACGCTCCTTTACAACTGTCCTTTTCCCTCCTCTTCGCTTCTTCGACATCTGGTCCTCTCTCCTCGAGCCAGTTGCCGTTGGGAAGCCATCCCGTCAAACTCGCCGCCTCCTTCCCGCCCTCGCACACCCGGCCATCTCCCGTTGGTACCCAACCACACCGCTCACACCTCCGCTTCATACCCGGCTTGACTCGTTGACTCGAGCTCATCTTTGTTTGCGGACCTCGGAGACTTCAAGACGCCCCATCTTGACTCGACAGGAACTCTTGCCGAAGCCAGCCCATAGGGACAAAGGAGCCTTCCTGATTTGTACCGTGGACAGAGGACATTTGCCATCCCGCCGGGTCTTTTGCCAAGGATCTGTTGCGCCTCTGCTTCACTGTCGTTTCCTTTCCTTTCCCTATCTCTCTCTGCGCCCTGGACTTTTGCCCGGAAGTTTTTCCATTCTTCAACCAAAAGCCCAAGAGGATCCCGCCCACAGGAGACAGTGCGTCAGGAGCGAAGCAGACCCAGATCATGCAGCATGTTCCAGTATTCGGATACCCCACACCGCCAGCGTCACCGGCTTTTGGCCTGCCGTGTGCCCCCCCGAACCAGCATATCGCCGTCCAGCAACCGTACCTGCCACGGTTCCCTCCGGTGGCCCCGGAGGACAGGTTAGGGAGATTCATCACCGGCTCGCTGCAGCTGACAGGCATCGTGGGCACCGGCGCGTACGGCGTTGTCTACGCGGCCGTCGACACGGCGACCCATATCCGGTATGCCGTCAAGTGCCTCAGCAAGTTCAACTCGGACGGGACGCCGCTGGACCGCCGTCAACTCGCCTTCCAGACCAGGGAAATCAAGCTTCACCATCTCGCCTCGACCCACCGGAACGTGGTCTCGATCTTGAAGATCATCGACTATCCGGACTGCATCTTTGTTGTTTTGGAATACTGCCCCGAAGGTGACTTGTTCTACAACATCACCGAGCGCGGCCAGTACGTGGGTAAGGATGACTTGGCCAAGAGGGTCTTCCTCCAGATCCTGGATGCCGTGGAGCACTGCCATAGCCTGGGGATCTACCACCGGGACTTGAAGCCGGAGAATGTTCTCGTCTCGGACCTGGGAGAGACTGTCAAGCTGGCAGACTTTGGCCTTGCTACTTCAACCGAACGATCCGAGGACTACGGCTGTGGTTCCACGTTCTATATGTCGCCAGGTAGGTTTCCAACATCCGAGAGCCCGCCCCGTCGTTTTCTTCTCTTTCTGTTTTCCTGTTTTATCCTGGCCCAAGGACTTGACCGCCTGTCGCCGCTTGTCTCACCCCATCCAACACCCAACTGACTTTCATATTTTTCTCCCATCTTAGAATGCTTGGACCCATCATCCAGGAGGCCCTTTTATTACTGCGCACCAAACGATGTTTGGTCCCTCGGGGTTATCCTGGTGAACCTCACCTGTGGACGCAATCCGTGGAAGCAGGCATCCTATGAGGACTCCACTTACCGGGCGTACACCAAAAGCCAGGACTTTCTGAAGACCATCCTCCCCGTCTCGGACGAGCTCAACGACGTGCTCGCCCGGATCTTTACCCGGAACCCTGACGAGAGGATCACGATTCCCGAGCTGCGCGCTCGGATCCTGGCCTGCTCCAGGTTTACCGAACAGCCGGCAGCCGCCCCGCTGTCGACGCCGCCTGCATCGCCAGGACACACCACTTACGTTTGCGAAGAGTCCATCATGGACGACGAGTACGAGTACGACCACGAGGCGCCGCTCTCGCCCGCCTCCTCGGACGGGGAGTCGTGCTCGTCAGACGAGGGTTCCCTCACTTCGACCTGCTCCAGCATCGAGGACCTGGAGGACGACGACGACATACTCGAGGACATGCCCGAGGCCAAGACCCCGCCGCCGCTGGTGCAAGCCGCGCCCCCGCTGCTCGGAGAGCCGGCCATCTACGAGGCGGAGGACCCGAGAATGGTGCCGTACCACCACCAGCCACAGGAGTACGCGGTCCACCCGTATCCCATGGCCGCGGTACCGGACCCGATGCACCATGCGATGCCCATTCCTGTCCAGCCGTGCGCGCCCAAGTTTCAGCTGCAATACGTCTGGGACCTGCTGCGCTACGGTCAGCCGACGCCGCCGGTGGCAGTGCACCACCCGATGCCGTTCCACCATCAGGTCCCGCTGTTTGCCCACATGCAGGGTTGCTACTAGCAGCAGCATTTCATTTTTTTCTTACACTCGGACCGTTGCGGCTTGCCTTGCCGGCGCTGCACGTGTTTGTTTTCTGAAATGTTTTGCCGCTACCAAGCCCAAGCCGGATGGACGGATGGACAGGAACTGTCCTTGCCCCGCCAGGATGGGGGACGTTTCTGCCGTCATGTGGTTCGCTGGACCGCACGGTCATTCCATTGCCGGGTCGATCGTGTTGACATGGCATCCTCAAGGGGACTCATCTCACACATCATCAACAACAACCAACTACGTTATTACAACTCACTCTTTCCAAGGAGGAAACGACCAATCAACGTCAGCCATGATGGATGGATATAATCCAACCATGGTTTTCTTTTTTCTTATCTCTCTCAACTCAGGACCACACTCCCGGAAGGAAGGAACCCTGATTTTTGATGAGATCTCTCTCTGTTCATATGTCAATTTTTTTCTCTTGTGTATCTTTTATTTGGTCACCATTCTTGTTTCTGCTACGGCGCTTTGGACTTGGGATTTTGACTACGGTCAGGCAGGAGCATATTCTGGCGCAAACAGGGGACGGCACGGGGGGGCCAGGCGATACAGGAGTTCCCAGATCCCTAAACCAGGGATGGTGGAGGGTTTTTGGTTGTGGTTGTCTTTTTTTCGCAGCTCAACATTGTTTAATACCCCGATTTTCGTCTTGTCTGGTATTGGTACGATTTTGGAGGGGAGGTGGAAAATGCGGGCAACGGGATATGAAACGAACACAACTTTAGACATTACCCTGGGTCGATAGCCCAACTGCGATGCTAGCGAGGCTCGCGAGAGATACTTACGTTTTGGGAAACGGGTGGAAAGCACCCATGCAGCCAGCGTCTGATAGACCTGCTTCAGCGTTCAAGAGACGGGTTCGACTAGCTACAACGATTTGGAAATGCAATCGAATGCTTGGAAGACATGACATGAGCTTTGGTCTGGATGATGCCTGCATGCTTCTGCGAACGGAGTCTATGATGGAGTCTCTAGATCGGCCCGAGTCTGGACCTGTGGGGTGCTGTGTCAAACAAGTTACAAAGGCACGAAAGGAAACCTGACTCCATGTGCCGGATAGGCAATCCTTGGCCAAGCCGCCGGTCATCCCGGATCCGTCCTGGATCTTCCTTGCTGGCGCAGCGCAGGATTGAGCTATTCACTCGTTTCATTGACGACCTCGACTTGCGACTTGTGAGTTGAGGGCTAAAGTGACAACTACCCGTACCCACCCCCCCAGGGTGACGAGTCCAGCCCCGGCTGTGCTGGCCCCTGGGCTTGTCTGTGCTTGACACGAGGTGCCTGCCTGCACTGCCAGTGGGCGGATGGGTCGGTAAGTTGTGGTCATGCTCATTTGCTCATCTGCTCATCTGGATGTATCGAAGGTGCACCCGCGATCCAGCGAGTGGTGATGGGCACTCTGGGTTCGCGATGCACGGCAGGATGCAAGGTGGTCGGGTAGGTACAGTGCAGCAGAGGCACAGTCCCTGATGCATACGGAGGGCGATGCACTGCAGCACATGCTGTCACCGCCCGTTGCCCCGTTGCCCCGTTGCCCCGTTGCCCGATGCCCGATGGATGGTCGCAGCGCCCATATGATCTGCCCCGCTGCCTGCCGTCGCCGCCCCGATGCGTTGCAAAACGCCCGATGGAGGAGGGCGTTCGGTTATTGGCTGCGGTGGAGGTTGATTGGGCGGGAGGGACGGGCGCCACGTCGCCTTACTTTTTTGCCCGTTGCCCTGGCTTTGCTGGCTGGCCTGTGTCTTGCATGGAACGCATGATGCAGATGCAGCCTTACTTTAGCGTTGCGACCAACCAGCCGAGTCGTCTCGGGTTGTTCTCTCAGTGCAGCCAGGGCTGTCCGAAGAGATTCGTGTTCCGGGAAGATACGTAGTGGTACCTCGATTGCCGGAGATGGCAGAGGCGCGAGTTCGTATCGGGTACGATCCCTTTTTCCTTTCTGGAGCGCCATCTCAGCCATCTCAGCCATCTCAGAGCGCCATCTCGGATCTCGGGTTTCGGGTTTCCATTCTGGCTTGCAGCATCCAGCATCCAGAATACCCTTGATCATGAATCATGGCGAGGCCGAATGTGTTGCATGCATTCGCAGCTCGACCCGGAACGGGCAGGTTGCAGCGGAGCGGACTGGCATCCGGCGGGTGTGATTGGCGGGAGCCAGGTCGGTGACGGCACGCCAGACTGGAAATGAGAAATGTGAGGCTTGCATGCATGCAGGCGCATTGATTGGCACACACTCCCACCGTCACACTGCCCCACCGGTGGGACGAAGTTGGGATCGGAGAGGGTGATAGGTCGATTGGCTGGGATGGGCATGCAGATGCAGGGCAGCCCGGGCTAGGATGGTGCCGTTGTGCACACCACTGCCACTGCGGGCGTGTCGCTCACGTTTCCAGCGGTGTTCTGTGTTTTTCCGGGGGCTTTCTGTCCTTGTTCTTCTGCGCTTCCATTTCCTATCCCGACCACCCTCCGCGACCCTGCTGTGCCTCCCTGCTGAGGGAGGATGTGGTTGCCTCATTGGCTCGAGCTTTCAATATTGGGTGGGGCCATCTGCCCCACTTGTTCTCGAACCCCTCCTTTCTGCCTCAGCCCAATCTCCTCCACTCTCCGTCCTTCCTCTCGTTGCAGGTCCGATGCGATGTGCAAGCTGCAAGAGACCGGTCAGCCCACCAGCCCGCCCATCTCAGCTGTCTCCATTCAGACAAAGAGGTCCAGAGGTCCCGGCAAACAAACATGTTTCCCGAGGGTCGACCGAGTCAATGCACCAATCAAGGGCTGAGCGATGCATCTCGGTGGGCAGTCAAGTCATGCCTTTGTCAAGCTCTTTTTTCCCTCTCATCTGACTCTTGACCACATAATGTTACGAGGCTCCCTTGACAAGTCTCGTTGAGTCTCTGTCGGGCACTTTTGCTCTTTGTCACCTGTTCTCGGCGCGGCCGCCGGTCGGTCAGTCATCCCACCCGCCGCCGCCTCGGCTCGTCTGTTGTTCACCGCGTTTGTCTGCCTCGTGGGATTCGTGATCAGACAACGTCAGTGGCGCGGGCCAGGCTATTCACGGTCTTACTGTGTAGTCCGTACCTCCAAGCTTATCCCGAACTTGGCGCGTCGTTGGTGATCCCTTTGTTCGACCCCAGCAATGGCAAGCAATCAAGCCATCGCCCGGCCTGCTGGGAAGCGGCCGACCCGGTTCCTTGCGCTCGGTGACAGCCTCCCGCCGGACAGGAATCCTGGCGCTTTCATTGGCTTCCTGCTCAAGGTTGGTGGCGGCGTAGGCACGTCTCTGAACCGCTGATCCTGCAATCAACCATGGATCCCGAGATCTGCCGCTGGTTGGAAGGTCCCCTGGCTGTGGCGCCCGCCTCGTGCTGTGCGAACGTGCGCATGGCGCAGAAGGAGGAGGAATGCTGAACACACTTCATCTCAGCAGCCAGCCATCCCTTCAGGATCATCAGGATCACGCATGCAAGCTGATCCTACTTTGGTCTTCGCTCACCATGGCTGTCGCGGTGGGTCCCGATGCACCCCGATGCAGTCATCCGATGTGGGAGAGGTTAAAGTGCTTGCATTAGCGCGCTGTCGATGCCTCCACTTCACTCCCATGCCAGCCAACGGCCAGCTGTGGCCTTCAAGCTAACCTTGTTAACTCGACGCTCATCAAGGAGTGAGTGACACACCAGTGTGAGCGGGCAGATTGGGCCGCAGGTTCTGGCCAGCGCACCGTGCCGTCTGGTCCCTCCATTGGACCCGTCCCCAGAGCCGGGGTCGGGAGTTGGATCTGGAGACTGGCGGTGAACGACCAGGCAGGCCATTCAGGAGCAGATGCGCGCGCAGGTGAGCGACAAACGACCGCCTGCCTGGTTGGATCCGGCAAAACGACGGATCACACCTCCCCCTGAAACCACAACACCGCTAGAGCAGACTGTGCGTCTGACGACTCAGGCCTCATTGGCGATCGAAACATCTGCCGAATCACCGCTGATATCATCCAACGTCAACAGAACAGGTTGTCAGACTGCCCTGTGCTGAAGCTCTGCGTTGAGGTTGTGTCACCTGGTCGGCAGTCGACCAGCCATCGGTGTCGATATTCCATGCACCTCATCACACAATGCCAGCCGAAACTTGACTCCGACTCAGGCAATCCGGGAATGCGAGATAGCTGGTCATGCTGAATGCGGTAATATCAACGTTATCCAGCTTTGTCAGAGCAAAGCACCCCAGCGCCGCGGAGCTGCTCCAATGCGGGAGGGTCCCCGGTGCTGACTCCCGCCCCTCGATCCGGAGCTGATCCTTGCCATGACCGTCTGTGTGTCTTTGGCCGGGAGCCCCTCCCTGTGAAACGAGCCGGTGTGGGGCTGTCCGGGCACTAGTCCCGGCGCTCTGTCTCGGCCCCGGGAGACAGGGGAACCCGGAGACCCGGAGACTGGCTGCCCCCTACGCCGGCATAATGGCACAGACCCCCCTTTCTGCTTTCTGCAGGGAACTTGAAGTCCTGGGAGCCGTGATGTTTCAAGGCTTGTCACGAACAGGCAATGATGCCGTGCACTTGGGACCATGTCTGGAGAATGTTGCGTCAAACGTAACGATCTGGGCCAACACCGTTCGAGTATCTGACGGTGGTTCTCTGGTTCTCCAAAAGAACCAACCCCTTTGAACCCATTCAACGTCTGTAACAGAAGCAAGTCGCAGACTTTGCTTGGTCCCTCAGTTACGTGTCAAGTCCCCTTCCTTCTCCATTACACCCCCCGAGGTTGCGCATTGCTTCGGCCTGGTGCTCGCCCATCTGCCGGGATATGGATAGCACCTCCCAAACACTCCCAACTTAGCCTGCAGGCAGCATGCATCTGAGGGTGTCGCCATACACACAGTACATCCTCAAGCAAGCCATTGCATCATAGATAGGGTGATGTGACCTTGCAAAAACCCATGCTGATGCTTCGGACCGGAAGAGAGTCGCAGCACATCTTCACACACACATAGGATGCAAACTGCTAGAGAGGAAAGGAACCGTTTGGTAGAGTCAATCAAGCCTTTTGAAAAAACTCTGAAGTCGCGAGAAGCGCGCAAAAGAGATAGAGATACATGGAGTGAACCAAAAAAATCGTAAAGTGTAGATTAAACGAGAGGAAGAAAAGGGGTTTGTTTGTGCGTGAGCACCACCACCCGCCAGTCACCACCACCACCATCACCACCACTTCCACCTTCTCCATCCACATTGAGCACAACCAGCCCACGCCCACCACTTCCAGGATATCAATCTTCACCCAACCCTTCTATCCACCCATCAGTCTAAGTCGACGGCTGAAGCACCACGCTCCCCTGCCCGAGGACCGGCCAACCGGGCACCACAACACCCGGAATGCTCTGCAGGATCGTGACAATGTTGACCATGATCAGCCACACGGGCACGGGGATCTTGCCGCTGCCGTAGGTGCCGTACGACGTCTCGAGCGTCGTCAGCGCGGACAGCAGGGCGGCCGGGTCGCCGACGGGCGCCTGCCGCTTGCGGTTGCTGGGCACGATGGCGCCGCCGGGAATGGTCGGGTCCGGGACGAGGGCGCCGCCGGGGATGGTCGGGTCCGGGATGATGGTGGTCTGCCGCTTGCGGTCGCTGGGCTTGAGCGGGCCGCCGGGGATGGTCGGGTCCGGGATGATCGGCCCACCGGGGATGGTGACGCCCGGGACGAGGGTGGTCCAGCCAGAGACGCCTTCTCCGCAGAGCTGGAGGGCCGAGACGAGGACCTGCTCGATCAGGAAGATGTTGACGGGCGACTTGGCCGGGTTGCCATAGGCGGCAATGAGGGCAGCCAGGGCGCCACGCAGGCCCGTGATGTCGCCCGCGCGGCACGTGCCGGTGCCGAGCGTGATGGTGGAGGTGTCACGGCGGTCCGAGGAGTGGCCCGTGGCCGAGTCGACGGTGAAGGTGGTGGAGACGCCGTAGAGCTCGAGCAGGCCGCCGACTTGCTTGATGGCAAGCCAGTTGGCGAACGAGGGCTGCGCCGGCGAGAGCTTGGTGGCGGCCTGAAGGAGGACGAGGTAGGCGGTCTCGAGACCCTTGGTGTTGAACTGGACATCGCGCTTGTCCGAGGGCTTGAGGATGGTGTAGGTGCCGTCGGGGGAGCTGACGATGGTGACGCCGCAGCCCTTGAGGAAGGCAACGAGCTTCTGGATGATGACGCGCTCCTCGAGGGTGGGCTTGTCCTTGTGCAGCAGCGTCTCCAGGGCGATCTCGGCGCCATCGAGGCCGGGGCACAGGGCGCCGTAGGTGCCGACTGTGTCAACGTTGAACGCGATATCGCGCTTGCCCGGGGTGAAGGTCGAGCCAGTTCCCGGGGGAGCGGAGATGCTGGTGATACCAGCCAGGTACTTCAGGGCCGCCTTAATAGCCTGGATGTCAGCGAGGTCCTCCCTGGTCTTGTTGCGCTTGTTTTGAAGTTTCTCGAGCTCCAGTTCTAGGGTCTTGATGACTTCCTTGGTGTTGGTAGCGTAATCGGGTGGCAGGATGAACGAGCGTTTGCCAGGGGTGAAAGTCGAGCCGGTTCCTGGGGGAGCAGTGGTGCTGACGATGCCGACCAGATACTTCAGAGCCGCCTTGATAGCCTCGATATCATCGAGATCCTCCTCAGTCTTGTACCGCTTGTTCTGCAGTTGCTGAAGTGTCAGTTCCAGGGTCTTGATGACCTCCTTGGTGTTGGTGGCGTAGTCGGGCGGCAGGATGAACGAGCGCTTGCCAGGGGTGAAAGTCGAGCCGGTTCCGGGGGGGGCAGTGATGTTGACAATGCCGGCCAAGTACTGCAAGGCACCCTTGATGGCCTCGATATCGTCGCGATCCTCGGCGGTCTTATGCCTCTTGTTCTGCAGTTGTTCCAGCGTCAACTCGAGCTCCTTGATCACATCCTTGGTGTTGGTGGCGTAGTCGGGCGGCAGGATGAACGAGCGCTTGCCGGGGGTGAAGGTGCTACCAGTGCCCGGAGGGGCAGTGATGTTGACGATGCCGACCAAGTACTTGAGGGCGGCCTTGATGGCCTCGATATCGTCGCGATCCTCAGGGGTCTTATACCACTTGTTTTGCAGCTGCTCGAGTTGGAGCTCGAGCGATTTGATCACCTCCTTGGTATTTGTGTTGTAGTCGGGCGGGAGAACGAAGCTGCGCTTCTCCTTGGGAGGCTTGGGCCCGGTGACGATGGGCGGCAGGAAGCATGGCGGTTGTGCGTTAAGGGGCACATTTACCAGACAAACGGGGATGGTGCCGTCGCCGGGGTTGAAGGTTCCGGAACCACCCCCGATGAATACTTGCCGCTTGTGGGGTCCGGTCACGATGGGTGCCAGGAAGCACGGCGGCTGTGCGTTGAGGGGCACATTTGTCAGGCAGACGGGGATGTTGCCGTCGCCGGGGGTGAAGGTTCCCGATCCACCGCCGATGAACGTTCCTTGCCGCTTCTTGTTCTTGCCTGGGTTGAGCCCGCCGACGATGGGCGGCAGAAGGCACGGTGACTGTCCTAGAAGAGGGATGTCTGTCTGGCAAGTGGGTAGCTCGCCGTCGCCGGGAAGGGTGATGCCGCCGCTTCCATCTCCGATCCAGACTTGGCGCTCCTGGACTTCCCTCTTCGTCTTGCCCGGGTTGAGACCGCCGATGATCGGGATCAGAAGGCACGGTGGCTGTCCTTGAAGGGGGATGTCTGTTTGGCAAGTGGGCAGCTCGCCGTCGCCGGGAAGGAAGATGCCGCCGTTTCCGTCTCCGATCCAGACTTGGCGCTCCTCGACTTGCTTTGTTGAGGGCAGGGCCTGTACGGCGCCGAGGCCGATGAGCGACAGAGCAAAGGCCGATGCGACCATGTCTGCGGCGGGGGATGTGTCTGCTCAGGGGAGAGGGGGGGTTTCGTGTTGGCAGGGTCCGTGGCCGAACGATGCGATCCGGGGTCTCTGTGATGACGATGGGTGTTGTCTGTTGTTATAGACCTTGTCGGTCACCGCTTGTCGATGCAGTACAATGCACCGTTGTCGTCGCCATCGCCCCTGATCGGAATATTTATAGAAGCTAGCAACGGACGACACCGGCGCATCCGCCCCGCCGCCGGGCCAAGGTGAGGGCAGTGGTGACATGGTCCGCACGACGATGGTTTGTTTGGTGGCGACAATCTCTGTGCAATATGGAATAGATGAAAGGGCGAGGGCAAGACCCAGACTTATTGATATGGCTCGGCATATTTACCCGGGAGCTTGACGTTGCTTGTTCGCCCCTTTGGCCAGACTCGGTCACGCCCAGACTTTGATGGCAAGCAGGCGAGCCAGACCCAAGGTTGCACCCTCGCGATTGTGCCTATATCCGCAACGCAATCCAGCCAGTTTGGGCCGGCGGGATTCGAGGGCCGCGATAAACCGAGTCCACTCGAATCGAGTTGTGGGATGTCATGTCCAGCTATTTTTGGCCTGACGTGGTGTTTTGCATGTGTTCCCAGGCTCGCATCCCCCATGGGGAACTAGACGCCTGCTCGATCCCCTGGTTCACATACAAGTACAAATGAGCGGCGATATTGCTGCAGCCCGTCGAGGAGCCAATATCGTCGGGCCTCATGGCCAAGACCTCCTGTCGAGTTGTATCCAACGCTCATCGTCGTCCGACGTGGTCGCATCGGCGGTTCTTGGCCAGAGAGCTTGACGGCGACGGCTCCCGAAGCTCGCCGGGGCAGCGGCATGGCCGAGGCACCTCTTCTTCCGACGGGCGAGGGCGTTCGCCCACTCGCCTTCTCCCCCGTGAGCAGCTGCCATCTGCACTTGCATGTGGCTTTTCTTTACCCGACCCTCGTTCGTTTGTGGTTGCTTCTCCCACTCTGTTTTTCGACGCTTGTCGTCAATACTAGAGTAGTGTCGTGGTGTCTGATGCTGCAGAAACATGCGACGTTATAACGAAACTCCAAGAATAGAATAAGAAATAAAGTTGGCCCCAGCAGCGCGCTGACCCGGGTATCTGGAGACTGGGCGTGATGACAAGACATCCGAGCTCCATTTCTGTTCCAGGAACGAGGAAACAGACCCGCCGAGGGCGGCTGCTGTCCCGTCCGTGGCACACCCACCACCCGAGTCGGGCAGCTGTGGCCAATCTGTCAGGAACCAGGCTCAACGTGGCTGCTCGGCCCTTGTGCGGCTTCACTTGAGCCGTCCATCTATGCCGAACAGTGGTGTTGCACTCGGCCGGCTCTCAGGAATGGGCTCCGTCGGCAGAGGCCTCGACGAGAGCTCGACATCAACAGGTGGCAGGACTGTCGGTCCCGACGTATTCTGCCCAGATTCGATGAGGACATCGCCAGCCTCTAGCGACGGCCGAGGACCCGCGGCGCATGCATGGGGAATTGAGGATATCTCGCCTGGGCTGGGACGGGAGGATGGAGAAATGAGAACGAACACGGAATAATTAAACTTGGAAATAGACCATGCGAAATTTTTGATATCGAAAATCCCCTTGGCGGGCGCTGGGAGATGGCGACAATGCCATCTGGTGTTGGGGATGGGGATGGGGATGGGTTTGGGTGGAGTTGGAGTTGACGGGAGGACTCATGGGGACTGGTTTGGTGTTTTCCAGCGGCCAGCGACCCCGCCCACAGGGTTGTCGTTGCACTTCCCGCCGGGACTGTGCTTCTGCCTGGCTGCAGGTGCCTACAGCTGCAGCAGCTGCTCCTGCCATGCCTCGGCCAAGCTCAAAAGTGGAAACCTCTCTCACTTTCCTTGTGACAATGTCAACCCAAATCCCAACAAAAACCGGAATTGCGCGGCACCACATGTGTTTTGACGTTGTTGAGCAGGAGAATGGGATCATGCTGATGGTGCAATAATCTACAAAAGGCGGCGGGTGTGGAAGCGGAGGACGCAGCGGCAAAGATTAGCCCACCACTTCCGATTCCAACGCCGCAGCCAAACTCCGGCACTCTCACATTAACTAAATCTGACATTCTTGGTGTCACCAACCCACAAACCTTATCCGGACTTGCACCCCGCCAGCCAGCCGCTTTCGGAGACCGACCGACAAAACCATGCCGAGCAAACCCACCTCCGCTCCCGCCCCGGACCTGTCCCCGGCCCCGCCGTCCGGGAACGGGAACGGGAACGGAAACACCACCCTCCGGCAGCGCCGCCCCTCCCTGACCTCCACCCTCCTCACCACCGCGCAAACCCTCGAAACCAAGCTCGAAGACACCCTCACCCGCCTCATCCCCTGGGACGACCTCCCCGCCTGGCGGCGCGACAACCCCTCCATCCTGCACGGCTACCGCCGCACGAGCGGCTCGCTCCTCGGCAGCCTGCGCTCGCTGCTCTACCTGCACAACGAGTCGGTCAACGTGTACACGCACCTCGTCGGCGCCGCCGGATTCCTCGCCCTGGGGCTGTACCTGCGCGGACTGATCGCGCCGCGGTACGGGTCGGCGAGCGCGGCGGACGTGCTGGCGCTGGGCTGTTTCTTTGCCGGCGCCGTGGGGTGTCTGGGGATGAGTGCCACGTATCACTTGCTGTGTAACCATAGTGAGGCGGTGGCGAGGTGGGGGAATAAGCTGGACTATTCAGGGATTGTGCTTCTGATTGTGGGGAGTTATGTGCCGGCGTTGTGGTATGGGTTTTTCTGTTGGGCGGGGTGGTTGACGGGGTATCTGGGCGCCGTGAGTACTCCTTCTTTCTCTCCCTCTCGCTCTCTCTTTCTTGAGCGGAGGTGTGCTGACCGAGGAATGGTGGCGGTAGATTGTGCTGCTGGGGCTGGGATGCTTGGTGGTGTCATGGTTCGAGCATTTCCGCACGCCCGCGTGGAGGCCGTATCGAGCGCTGATGTTTGTTGGACTGGGGCTGTCGGGCGTCGTGCCGATCCTGCATGCCCTCACCTTTTACGGGTATCAGGAGCTGGATGAGAGGATGGGGCTCAGCTGGATCATTCTCCAGGGAGCCCTGTATATTTTTGGTGCCTTTTTATACGCGGTGAGCCTCTGGCCGACAGTTCCATCACGAGAGATTGAGGGTTGCTAATACGTGGTGCAGGCTCGGTTCCCAGAGCGCAAGTATCCGGGCGTTTTCGACATCTGGGGGAGCTCACATCAGATCTTCCACGTTTGCGTGGTTCTCGCAGCGGCATCACACTTGTATGGCATGGCAAAGGCGTTTGACTACCACCATACCGTTCTTGGGGCACAGTGTTAGATTGGCGGGGCAACAGATGCTACCTAGGTAGACAATAGACTAATAGATGTATCGATACCCCGGCTTTGCCTCAGTTTCGAATATAGCCTCCGGCGAGAGTGGATTCTCGTGATGACCGATCACTCCGAGGGACGATGCATTCAGGGGCTACTCTACCCCTAGGTCCATGACCTTGATCAACCCCGAGGCCATGGCACACGCCGCCCAGCAGCTGAACTGCACGTTCGGGTTCCACTGAATCGTCGTCACTCGCGTCAGCGGCTCGTGAATAACCACCCGAGACGCAAGCCTCTCGTCGATCTCGGCCTCGCGGTCCTCGGCCACCTCTTCCGCACCTCCTTTCTTTTTCTTCCCTGGCTTCTTCTTCTTGGCAGCTCGCTTCTTCCTGTCCATCTCCTTGCGCTTTTCCGTCCTCGGATCGTCGTTCTCCTCCGGGAGGAAGCCCTGCAAAATCCTCGCTGCTCCCCTCAGAACGGGAGCGCCCGGAGCGTCGGGCTGAGCTTGTGTCTCGGAGTCGAGGGGCTTGTACTCGTGCTCAAGCACCCTGAGTTTGCGTAGGGGCTCGCCTTTTTGCTTGAACAACTTCTGCAGCGCATTGCAAGCGAATACCGAGCCGTCCGCGCAGCCGATCAGGATGAACGGATGTGTTGTCCCTGACGAGACACAGGTGAGCGTATTGGGGCCGGTGGTCATACTGCGGGCCTGGCAAAAGTAGCGGTGATGGAGAAATGCAATAGTGGTATTGGGCGTCGATGACGGATACAGCGCCATGAAACCTTGCATCGGCTCGTTCCAGCAGAGAAGATTCGGCTGGAAGTTGATGGCCGGGACGGGGAAGTAGGTGAGCTCGGAGCTCGGCTGGGACAGGTCCGTCAGGGTTGCACAGCCACCGACAGGAACGGATGCAACGAGGTAAGGATTTGAAGGGTATGCGGAGCAAATGTCGATAATGTAGGTGGTGTGCGCGGCGACGCGTTGCAGCAGCTGGCGGGGATAGATGGACCACAGCGTGATGGAGCCATCCGAGTGTCCGAGGGCGATTCGGTTCACGTTCACCCAAGTCAGACAGGTGACGCTGACGTTGTAGTCTTCTGTTAGGCCGAGAGTCATAACAGGAGTTTCGATCCATTCTGTAGAGGAATTAGCGAGGCTCGTTGAACGGGGGAACCTGACGTACCGTAGCGAGGGGCCTCCGTATCATCAACGACTCTAGCATCGATGACACGGGCCTTCCCATCCCCACAAAGAACAGCAAGAGTGCCGTAGAGGCCTGACGAGTCCAACGAGACCGGGCAGAACTCGAGTCGCTTCGGCCTGCCCCAGTCGAAGCACTTCGCACCAAGCAATCTCGGAGGCTGCGCGGACGGAGAGGCCAGCTGTCGGGGACGCTTCTCGGGGATGAACTCCCAGAATTGGATGCACCCTGTCGTCTGCGTCGTTTCATCTGCAACCGGGTCATCCCGGCGCGCTGGTTTCTTCTGGTCCGCAAACGGGACAGTCACCACGGCGAGGACCTGGATATCTTGGCGGGCCAATGGAGCCCACGCAATGGCCAGCGGGATTCCTCCTACATCAAACATCCAACCGCTCGGCGTCTTGTCGGTTTCTTCAGAGTCCTCGACCGGAAGGCCCGACGGGGAGAGCGAGAGACTGCCGCCTTGGCTGAGCCTAAACTCTTTCTGGTTGTCCCAGGGCCCGAGGAGTGTGGCGACATCACCCTCGGCCTGGGGAACAAACTGACGGCCCTGCTCCGGGGGAAGGGCGTGCGACACCTGGACCTCGGAAGCGTTGATCTGGTAGTCATCGTACCACAGAAAGGCCCTTCTTTCTTGACCACTCTCAAAGCCACGAGGGAGCCAGGGGCTCGGTATAACACCCTGCTGGTCTTCTGGCGGCAACCGTGGCGGTAAGACAGGAAAGTCTCCCCAGCGGATCTCGAGGTCCCAAATGACCTTGATGCGCTCATACTCAGGTCCGTACATGGCGTCGCGGAGGGCGCTGTAGCGGGCATAACGCCTAAGTGGCCCAGCGTAGACGCGGGTGACGATGCGTGTCTCCAAGGGGTAGTGGGGAATGGCGTGGAAGCTCTTGCGGCTCTGGATCATGCCGGCACCGACGTTGCGTTGTCTCTTGGGCTGGGTCGACTGGTCTTTCTGATCACCAGCTGCTCCATCGTCTGGTGCCTCTTCCTCTTCCTCACTTGTCGGCTCGCCTTCTTCCTCGACTTCTTCGTCTTCGTCCTCGTCATCCTGGGCCACCAGTCCGCCGGGCTGCACTTCAAAGTCGTCATCTTTGTCATCAGGCACGACAAGGGTGCCCTCGTCGTCATCGTCAAAGAGAACGGGCTCCTCGACATAGCGTTTTTTGACGCCCCGTGTATTACGGAGGCGCATTGTGGAAGTTCTTTGGGGTTTTTGCGGTGGGGCAGTATTGCAGGGCACGGCTTACCGGGACCGTTGCTCGATGTCTGCAACTGGCGAAAGTGAGGTGTGGTGAGGGAGGCCCGCTCACTGCGCCGTGTGCCGGGATGGTGTCGCGAGAATCAAGCCATGCACTCAGAACTCATGTGGTAGAAAGCCATAGCAGCAATACCAATATTTTCCCTGCCTCGTGGGATATAAGTGAGTTGCGAGTTTTGTTGTGTTGTTGCAAGTTGAAGGTTTGAGACTGAGAATGAAGCAGAAATCGGTGGGTCAAAAGCTGGTGTGGCGCACATGGGAAGAAGGGTTAGGGTTATACACTTTTCCTCCCTCGAGTCTCTCCAGTCAACAACGTGTTGATGGTTAATAAAGGAGGGCCTGGAGCATGAAATGAGAGGGATGGTTGTAATTCCAGCTGTCTTGTTATCATTGGTTCCTTGATTCCTCGCCTGTCTTCCCACCACTACCAGCTCGATCTGCCTGTCACGACTGAGGGTGATAGGCCCAGCACTTCCACTTGCGCCGGAGTAACCCATTCGAGGCTGCTAATCTTCCAAGGAAGCTTCGAGAGAATCTTAGTGGCACTCAAATATCCGCGCCAAACAAGAGGCTGAGGAGCATAGGTCACTGATCTCGGACAAAGAGCCATTGGTACGGTTTGGTTCAGCTCCTTTCAGAGCGAGCCATGATCTTCCCGTGACATTGTAGACAATGGTCACTACGTATGCTGCACTCCTTGTCTTAGAGATCCCGCTTTCATAATTTTCTCATTGCCCTTTTTGCTGCTACTGTACCTAGTAAGTTCTAGCCTTTAGCTCAGGATTTTCCAGTGAAGAGCTGTCAACCAATCTCAATACCAAGGTACCTAATCCATCGGATTTCTCCGTGGACTCAACTTCGGCATGGTACCCTCAAGCGGCCCGTCTTCTAACCCCAACAAATACTCAGCGGCAATTTCGAAGTATTTGAGTATCTTGTGATGGTGGGTACCGGGTCCAAGGGCTGGTAACTCGCTTGACCGGGCAGGTTTCACAACAGGCAATGTCACCAAAAAGTGTGTTTCTCAGCCGCCTATAATAGGGACCAAGTAAATGTAACACTATTCCATGCTTCCACTCGGGCAGGTTAAGGTTGTCAATCAATCATTCAGGCGAGCCCAGCCCAACTCAACCTGTTCCCGACCAATGGCCGTTGGTGAGTACTGGCGGTACCTATGTAGTACAGAATCCATACCTAATAAATCTGCCGGCCTTGCAGATTACGCGGCGGTCTCCCAACAGACTGGTTCGGGCTTACCTCGTGTCATACTGCAGGGATACACAAGCCCCGACGAGCCGGATACTGTATCGAGGAAGGGATCCGTTTTCGACCATGTTCCCCGCCCCCGGTTCCCGCCCTCGACCTCTGTTCGGCTCCCGGGGTAGTTAGATGGGGGATTGGGGGCGTAAAACAAGCCCCAAATTTCGGCATTTGGGAGACTTTGCTCGAGCGCCCGCTTCCACCCGCCGCTAGACTCCCAGTGGCTTTCTGCCAGCCGCTCCTGTCGAGCAATCTGGTTACATGTTGGCAGTGCATACTGCCTGTTCTATGGTGTGAGCTTGTTTTCGGTTCGGACATGAGTTAGTGATAACCTGCATTGGATTGAGCAAGGCTCTTCAGGTCCGGGGCCACCCGATTGGCTCGGAATTGTTCCTGGCTTGGCCCCCGCGTGCAGGTTGCGTGGGAACCGGGGGCTGGACAAGGGGGAGGGAGGTCAGCCAACAGCTCATAGACGGCAGCAAGCTGACCGGGACACAGGGTCGAGGTAGCATTCTAGGCATGGTAACCTCTTCAACACCATGCCATGATCAAGGGTGCTTGGCGCCGCTTGCCGGGATCCGTGGGCAGTCTGCTGCTTCCCCTCACCATGCAAGTTGTTGCCTGTTGGTGGCCTAAAGAGATATATAAGTCCCCAGTTCTTCGCATGTTCTGGCCCGGGTTTCGTTCTCGAGTTTTCCTCCAGTAAGTCATTCGTAACTTTCAGAAGATACTTGACTTGAAGGGTGTCGATCATGGCTGCTACCACCCTCCGGTCCGCGGCCATCGCGGCCCTCTTGGCCGTGTTCGCCGACAAAGCCACGGCAACGGCCGTCCCAGTGTCAACATGCGCCCCTCGTTTCACCTGGGAAAGCGCCGTGCTGGCTGATGCAACGGTCTCCGGGAGCGATGCCGCCATCTTCGGCTTTGGCATCGATGTCGGCACCACGCAGCTCAACAAACCGGCCCCTGCCACTCCCGCGTGCAAAGTGTTCCCCGGCGATTCCTCGTGGCCTTCCCAGACCGTTTGGAACAAGTTCAACACCACCCTTGGCGGAGCTCTCATCAAAACCGTACCCCTCGCCGCGCCTTGCTACAACAATTGGCCGCAGCACAACGCCGCGGCATGCCAGAACGTCAAGGACCGCTGGAGTGACCCGCACTTCCACGTCGAGGACCCCACGTCGGCCCAATTTCCCCTCTTCCAGGGCCGGACCTGCATGCCGACCGACGACCCGAACGCCAACAACTGCACGCTGGGCGGCTATGCGTCTTATTCGGTCGCCGTCACCAAGGTCTCGCAGATCCAACTGGCTCTCAATTTTGCCCGCAACGCCAACCTCCGTCTGGTCGTGCGGAATACGGGCCATGACTTTGGCGACAAGTCCATCGGCGCCGGCGCACTCTCGGTCTGGACCCACAAGCTCAAGGACATCCAATACCTGGCCAACTACAACTGTAGGGGGTACAAGGGGCCCGCCTTCAAGTTGGGCAGCGGTGTCGTGACCGAAGAGGTGTACAGTGCTGCCGAGAAGAACGGTGTCACCGTGGTTGGCGGTGAATGCAGGGTGAGTTCTGTTTTGGTGAAATGATTGACTGAGTCCTTGGCTGATGAACTCTTAGACTGTCGGTATTGCTGGCGGATACATTGCTGGGGGTGGACACTCCCCCATGGCCGCCCTCGTGGGCATGGGAGCCGACCAGGTTCTGTCGTTGGAGGTTGTGCTTCCCAATGGCCGCTATGTCTCCGTCAGTGAGGATACTTATCCGGACCTGTACTGGGCGCTTCGCGGCGGCGGTGGCAGTAAGTTGTGGATTTGCCTTCCTTGTCCCACGAGGTGGTGACTAACTCGAGCTCAGGCACGTACGGCGTCGTGACCTCGGTCACCATTCGCGCGTATCCTAAGACTACCGTCACCACCCTGGCGTATACCTACACCACCGGCCCTAACGTGACAGTGGACACCTTTTTCACCGCTCTCGGCAAATACATGAGCTACTTTGACACTTTCACGTCGGCCGGCGCGTATGGCTACTTCCTCGTCGTCTCGACTGGTCCGGGCCAGTTCCTCTTCAGCATGAACCCCATGTGGGGAAACAACTTGACCAAGCCCCAGTTCACCACGCTCGTGACCCCTTACCTTAACGACCTCACGGCGCTGGGAATTCCCTTCACGTCCGTCATTACCGAGTATCCCACGCTGTACCAGGCTTTCAACGGCTCCTTCCCGCCCGAGGTCGTGGGTGGAACCGACAACCACGCGGCGTCGCGACTCTTCCCCAAGGAGAACTTCCAAGCTGCCAAGCGTCCCGCAACCCTGGCCGCGGTCCGGCACGCCGTCGAGGGCGGCGGTATTCTGGTGGGGTACAATATCCGCGCCGCGCCCAACCCGACCGTCAACCAGGACAACAGCATCAACCCGGCATGGCGGAAGGCGACGGGCTTCTTCATCCTGGCAGCGACGTGGCCGGCCAACGCGACCGACGCGCAGATCCAGCAGGTCAGCGACACGCTGACCAACGATTGGATGGCCAAGTGGCGTGCCGTGTCGCCGGGTGCTGGGTCGTACATGTCCGAGGGCGACATCAACGAGCCCAATTTCCAGCAGTCCTTCTATGGCGAGTATTATCCGCGACTGTATGCCCTGAAGCAGCAGTATGATCCAACTGGGCTGTTTTATGCGCCCACGGCGGTCGGATCGGAGGACTGGTACATTACCGGGCAGTTGCCGTTGTTTCCGACTCAGAACGGGCGGCTTTGCAAGAAGCCGTAAGGCATCGGAGAATCATGGGGACCGCAGGACTTTCTTTTTCGAGCGAGACAGTCGATAGGCATCTAATTAATGCAATGACCTGCTGAAGTTAGCCAGCAGAGTGCAAGATGGGAGAGAATTGAGGTGACAGAAGATGGGAGAATTTGGAGAGTGTGGGTGGTTTCACCGTTTCACCAGAGCAAACACAGAGGAACACGCCTGCCCTCGCGCGAGCAGATTCTGCTTGCTCGCCAGTTCCTTCTTTCTTTCCACTTTCCCCATTTTCTGGTCGAGTCATCGTTGCAAAAATTTTATTTGGCCGCAGACCCAGCCTATCCATGATATTTTCGATTTCTCACTTTCGTTTCTGAACCGAGTCGCTGTCCGAATCGACTCAACTGCCACGCTGCCCACGCGAACCATGGCTGATCCCGACAGATCCATCAGTAATGGCTCTTGCTTCTACGCGCCAAACAAGGAGGCCAGTCCCAACTTCATTCCGTGCGGGAACTGGATCTTTGGACACGTTCATTGCTGCCAGGCGGGCGACATGTGTCTCGACGACAGGGCCTGCTTCAACTCCAGGCACGGGACCACGTACCTGGCAGGGTGCAGCCGGTTTGACTACCAACACCCCAGCTGCCCAGACAAGAAGCCGTTTGAGGGTAGGGCGATTGTGATGTTGGCTTGGCCATGAGCTCTTGTGTGTCTTGAGCTGACGGCGCCTCTCCCAGACTACCCATGGGCCGGCTTGATTTACTGCAAGCCCAATCGATGGTCCGTATTACTTTCTGCCCATTCCCTCTTCTCGGTGCCGGACTTGACTGATAACGAAGCACAGGGTGGCCTGTGAGCAAACCTCAAGGCCAACCATTATCGCGAAGGGCGATCCGTGTACCTGTGCACCTGAATCAGAGTCCATGACCGTCGCCTTTTCCGCCCCGCCAGTCATCACCCCCATTGCCAGCCTCCCGAATGGAGTAGGGGGCACCATCGAGTGGCAAGCCGGCCATCTGCCAACCGACGATCCGTCGTCAATCTCGACCCCAGCCGCCACTGACTCAATGGCCGATTCCTCCTCGTCCGCCACCACCTCGAGTCCAACCCTCCCCGTCTCAACACTAGCTTCGACACCGATATCTCAACCTCACATTCTCACCGACGGCGCAAAAGCAGGCATAGGCATCGGCGCCGCAGTTGGCGCCATCCTCCTCTTTGGCGCGCTCTCTGCTTTCTGGGTGGTCCTCCGCCGCCGCAAGCATGATAAGGAGAACGAAGAGAACGGAAAGAATAATGTGCCGCCCAACTCAGGGGCTCCGGCGACTACAGAACATCATCACAACACACCGACGTCGACCGCAGGACTGGGATTCGGGATAGCCGAGATGCCGACCCCGGAGGTACCGCCCCGGCCGGCGTTTTCCGAACTGCCCGTTGGGATGTGGGGTGTCAAGTCCGAGTTGCAAGGCGATGGTACTCCCTCGACACCCGGATCTGGTTGGGGGGCGCCGTTGGCGGCTGTGGTGGAGCAGAAGGGGGTGGCTTGCCAGCAGCAACAACATTCGGGAGATGGACTGAGGCAGCATCCTGTAGTGGTGTTGGAGCTGCCTGCATGAGAGAGAGGTGGATATAGAGCCTGATTTCAGAGGAGATGGGAGTAGGAGACGATCTGCTGGGGAATGGAATTGTTGGCCAACTGTAAGCCGTATTTCAAGGAGGACGATCCTTGTCGTCAGGTGGGGTTCTTTGCCCCGAAATCAACGACGCAATCTAGATGATACAAGAAGGACCTGCAACATTCTCGGTCATTTGCGGCATAACAGTGATGGGAGACGCTGGTGTTGGTATACCTTGCTTTCGAGACACGTTGCGCAGAGCTTCGGCTGGTTGCTGGACTGGCGACCCGAGGAAAGCCAGGAGTTTGTTGTGAAAGGGGCGTCTGTAGCTGACAACGGCAACACAGTGCTTGTTAGTGGGCGTAAGAGGGCCGTGAGTCAGAGTTGTGGCCTGACGGGTCACTGAAGATCGAGGGACGGCTTGCGTTTGCTGCGAGCCACGACCTGGTGGTGATGATGGTCTAATCAAGGAGGGCAGGGAAATCCATCAAAGAGAGACGTCAGCTTCAGAATTAGTGTTGGCACTGGGGAATGGTTTACTGGCACTACCGTCTTGAGTGGCACGGCTAGGTGAGCGGTAGGGCGCTAGAGAGCGAGGTCCCTCCTGAGCACACATCATTACTACAATTGATTTCTACTGATCAGTGTGGCTTCGTCAATCGTGCGCTGATGTCCTCCCTGAAGATGCTGAAACAGGGTTATCCGCCGTTGGGTTGATGCTGCTCCATAGCAGGACTGGGTTCAGGTTGCTCACCACTTTCACTCTGGCTGCAGAAGAAAGAGAATCCTGGTCTCTCCGCAGAAATGGTCGTCGCATTGCTAATTGGGCCTCGTAAGAGTGGTTCGTGTCGACTCCCAGCGGCAGGTCTGAAAGCGAAACCGAAATTTAAGAATTGACACCAACCTTGAACTCCAGTCAAGAGTCAACCGTGACCCCACGCGGCATGATTGGTAATTCACACAACGATATCAAAGGCATGACTACGAGTATTACCTCGGATAAGAGCTCGGACGACGATATCGGAGAAATCGATGAATGGTGAGCCGCCAAATGGCTCCAATGCCCATGGCTCATGGCCTCATCACCCCTCTCGAGGGTCAGATCTCCATCTTAAGTCCGTCTTGTACACATTCCCAGCCGGACTTAAAGCTCAGGGGAGTATGACGTGCTTTATACCCCACGACACGTCGCATCAGCCGTTAGACACATGCCACCTGGAAATGTGTGGACACGCTCAGCAATTCGCGATCCGCGATGACGCGATCCGGTCCGCGTCTAACACCACCAGCCATCCGCACGGAACCCTCCGCCAGACTCACAAAAGCCTTGGTATTGCGCCTTGGTATCACACTTTAGACACCACATGGCACGCCCTAAATCCGAGAATCTGCCCGTCGCCGTGCCGAGTAGTGGGTCAACCGTCGGTTCCTAGCCGGGCCCTGCGCCCTGATCGTGCCGTCTTGTCCGGATGGCTCACATCTTGGGTGACCTCATTCTGGACACTACCAGTGATTGGGACAGAAAGGACTCGCGCAATCACATCCATGTTACTTGCCATCTCTCAAACCTCCGACCCCGCAGGTTGGATTACAAGTAGACAGGTTGGATGAGGGGATGACAGGAGCCGCTAGTAATCCTGCGAGTTTATAAACCGCCTGGATGCCAGGCTTTTGAATGTGAAGGATTTCCATAGCCCAGGTTGAATAGAAACCCAGCACTACCAAACCAAAACCAGCAACACTATCACAATGGCTCCCTCCGCCGTCGAAGTCGAGACCATCACGGTCCCCGATGTCTCGGCCCTCAAGCTCCAGTCCCTCAGCGGCCAGTACAAGGAGTTTGTTGCCGGCAAGTTCGATCCCGAGGCCGAGGCCGGGCTGAAGGAGCACGCAGCCGCCAAGGTATGCAGGCGGCGATTCTCCCGTTGTTCCATCAGACCACCCCGAAACTAACAACCGAGGACTCAGTACCCCCACTACCTCCCAACCTGGGACCGCACCCAGAAGTACGCCCCTCTCGAGCCCTTTGAGCACGTCGAGCACGGCAAGGATGCCGACACATCGTACCCGAACCTCCTTCCCCAGGGCGTCGTGTCCGTGAACAACCTCACCCCGACGATCGGCACTGAGGTCAGCGGGATCCAGCTCAGCAAGCTCAGCGCGGCCGGCAAGGACGAGCTGGCGCGCTTCGTGGCCGAGCGCAAGGTGGTTGCCTTCCGCGGCCAGGACTTTGCGGACCTGCCCATCCAGGAGGCGCTGGATTTTGGCGGTTATTTCGGCCGGTATGCCCCACCCGCCCCCTTACCCGCCGTTGAGCTGGCCATACTAACCTGAACCCAACAGCCACCACATCCACCCCACCTCGGGCGCGCCGGAGGGCTACCCCGAGATCCACCTGGTGCACCGCGGCGCCGGCGACAACACCTACGACAAGTACTTTGAGAACCGCGTGTCGTCGGTGGCGTGGCACTCGGACGTGTCGTACGAGGCGCAGCCCCCCGGAACCACGTTCCTGTACATCTTCGACAAGCCCGAGACGGGCGGCGACACCCTCTTTGTCGACGCCGTCGAGGCCTACAACCGCCTCAGCCCGGCCTTCCGCGAGCGCCTCCACGGTCTCAAGGCGCGCCACTCGGCGCACGAGCAGTCCAACTTCAGCCTCGCCCGCGGCGGCATCTCCCGGCGCGAGCCCGTCATCAACGAGCACCCCATCATCAGGACGCACCCCGCGACGGGCGAGAAAGCCATCTACGTCAACCCGCAGTGTACGTCTTCTTCCCCTTCCCTCTTTTCAACCGAGTACCCTGACTAACTCCCATCCGCCCAGTCACCCGCGACATCGTGGGCCTCAAGAAGGAGGAGTCGGAGGCGCTGCTCAAGTTCCTGTACGACCACCTCGCCTACGGCGCCGACTTCCAGACGCGCGTCAAGTGGCAGGAGGGCACCGTCGTGGTGTGGGACAACCGCGTGACGCAGCACTCGGCGCTGATCGACTGGAAGAACGGGCAGCGCCGCCACCTGGCGCGGATCCAGCCGCAGGCCGAGCGGCCGTATGAGACGCCGTTTGCCGCTTGAGGTGGGGTCGTTTGGATAGGTGGGTTTCGGGGAGGTGGATGTGTGATGGAACTATCAGTACTCTTGAGTTGGTAGATTGTTTATGAGTCATATGAATGGGATTGAGTTGAGCGCTGCTGCTTGGGTTTCCGAGGTCTTGGTGGTGCTCTCTTGTGCTTTGGTCTCGCGCCGTCGTTTCCGCTCCGCTCGTCGGGCTTGCAGTCCGGCAAAGACATCTTCGTCGGCATTGTTGGGTGGTAGGTCGGCTGGCTCGCTCAGAGGCGCGACGTCACGCAAGCCTTGCCTTTCCGTGGCGACTTTCCTCACAATTGGGGTTTCCGCGTTGTGAGGCCTGGATTCTGCACTAGCCGGGGGCCGTGAAGAAGATTGCTGCGGAATTGGGGGCCTGGCAGTAGGCTCCGGGCGTCGTGCATTTCGTGTAGGAGGCCAGTCTGGTTGACCGTCCAGGTCATCGTCCTCCTCGGACTCCGTTGATGATTCCCGATTCAACCTGGTAGAGACTGCCCCATCTCGCCGAGCCGCAGTCTCCGTGCTGTTGTTCCGTCCCGTTCTGTGAGAGTCGAAGCCACTTGAACGCCTTCTCGATGGACTCGCATCGACCGCCTCCCGGTGACGCGAACCCGGGCGTGATCCCGGCATCAAAGACAGCGGAACATTCTGTTTCCTCGGACTGTCCATAAGACCCTGCAGCGAGGTGGCTGGCCGCCTCGACGACTGTTTCTCGTCGTGGTTCTTTGACGCATTCCCCGTGGCTCGCTTGTCCAAGAAGTCCGCGATCCCGTTGCGTTGCCTGGAGGCAGTGTTGAGAGCGGCATGCCGTCGTTTTACGGGGCCCGTCATCTCCCCCGTGACAGGTCGCGAAATATTTTGGATGGTCTCAGCATTCTGGGACTTTGCCAGACCCTTGAGGCGCTGATACTCGGCGGCGTGGAGGTGCCGAGTGTGGTCTTTTGCCACTGCCAGAAACTCGTCCTCGACCATGCGGTACATGTCGTCGTGAGCAGCGCCTTCAATCATGAACCTGCCAAAAATCAACTCCAGCACCAACAGCATACCCGTTGAGGACGGGGCTGAGGACTGACTTACTCTTCTTTGAGGGGCTCGGGCGGCGGCGAGGTGGACGGCGATCGAGCTGGAAGGTTAGCGTTGGACGCAGTTAGAGATATTATTTTTAGGTCAGTCAATACAGAGATCATACCTGAACCAAGTCCCAGACTGCGACGAGCCCTTTTGCTCGGGCCTGGCGTGGATTCAGCTTTTGGCGTAGGGGTGGGGCGGTGAGACGATGGTGCAGGGCTGCGGCTGGCCGACGGGGCTGGGCTTGCTGTGCCTTTCGTGCGCGAGGGCGTCTGCTTGGTGGCCGCGCCGCCAACTTTCCATGGGAGTTGTCGGGGCATGCCGCATGTTAGAACTGAGGTTGGGCGGGTCGCGAGTGGTTGTGCCTTGTATTCTGTAGAGGTGTTCAGTGGTGTTTAATGAGAATTGAAAGTTGTTCGATGATTGGCCAGCAACTGCAATCCCGCTGCGCCCACGTGATTCTGTGTCTGACGCACTTGTTTGCCCCAACGCCAGGCAAAAAGTCTATGATTTGATGATCGTGCCTGAGGTTTTACGGTTGAATTAGTGGCATGACGATGTAAGAGGCATGTAATTGAGCGACGACCGCAACACACCTCACATTGGTGTTGGTCGAGATGCATTTCTTAAATTCAGGAAAATTACCTTACCTTAAGCCCTCCCCTGCTCATCCCTCAACAACTTCACTAATTATCAACAAGTCTGAGACTGTTCTGACCTAGAAAGTTCAGAACTTGAAGCTGTATATTAATAAGTGGTTCATCAGAGGAAATAAAAAAGCTGCGGCTCCGAAGCGCTACCCCAAGAACAAAACACACTTGACTCAACATAACGTTAACAATTAGTTAATTACCGGTGTAACGTATTTTATAAGCGAGTGGGCCATATAAGCGAATGGGCCACTTTCCCACGCGACGCGCTACCTCTACCCCAAACACCAATTTTCTCATCCAC
>OUNM010139601.1_pt1 | contig 27671 bp, 25 predicted proteins | sample 1769961 | NCBI WGS metagenome assembly OUNM01 (sample SAMEA3914820, study PRJEB12502) | metagenome | biome: forest; material: soil | place: USA | collected 2012-03-12 | depth 0.3 m | reverse complement strand
TGGTCCACATCCTGACACTGCAAGGGAAGATCCTTCGTCACGCTCGTATGGTGATCCCACCCACGATGATAGAGTTGGATGAAGCGGACACCGCGTTCCGCCATGCGCCGCGCCATCAGGCAGTTATAGGCATAGGTACCTGCCTTGCGCACATCGGGGCCGTACATTTCCAGTGTTGCCGCGCTTTCCTTGCTGAGATCCGTAAGCTCCGGCACGCTGGCCTGCATGCGGTAAGCCATCTCGTATTGAGCGATGCGAGCCAGCACTTCGCTATCGCCATTGGCTTGGGCCTCACGGCGATTCATGTCCGCGATCATATCGAGCACCTTGCGACGATCGTCGCGGCGAACACCTTTCGGATCATTGAGGAACAGGACTGGATCGGCCGCCGCACGGAATTGCACGCCCTGATGTTCGGCAGGCAAGAACCCCGCGCCCCACAGGTGCGAGAAGAGCGCCTGCATCTGACCGCGCCCCTGGCTGATCATCACGACAAAAGACGGCAGGTCCGCATTGGCACTGCCCAGACCGTACGAAAGCCACGCGCCGATCGAGGGGCGCCCCGGCAATTGATTGCCCGTCTGCATGAACGTGATGCCGGGGCCGTGATTGATCTGCTCGGTCATCATGGATTTGATGACGCACAGCTCTCCGGCCACCTCGCCGGTATGCTTAAGTAAATCCGAAACCCAAAGCCCTTCCTGCTTGTTCGCGTACTTCGCAAACTGGAAGACCGAGGGCGCAATCGGCAGGCGCGACTGCCCGGATGTCATACCGGTAAGCCGCTGCGTGCCTCGCACCGAGGGCGGCAGGTCCTTGTCGAACATCGCCTTCAGGTCCGGCTTGTAATCAAAGGTATCGAGCTGCGAAGGCGCGCCTTCCTGGTAGAGATAAATGACCCGCTTCGCCTTCGGCGCGAAATGGGGAATCCCCGGCAAACCGCCAAATGACTTCGCGGCAGGCGCGGTCTCCGCCGCCATGAGCTGCGAGAGCGCTGTGTTGCCAAGAAATCCGAGCCCGCCGGCCGCCACGCCTTTGAGCAATTGGCGACGGTTGATATTGAACCAGTGATCGTGAAGAGGCTGCATAACTTTGGAATCAGTCGCGGACCAGGGTTTCGTCGAGATTGAGCACCGCGCTGGCGACGAGCATCCATGCGGCGAGTTCGGATTTGTTGAGATCGGCGGGAGCGGGCGTTACGCCCTCCTTCAGGAGTGCTTCGGCATCCGCCGGCGCCGCCTGATAGCGTGCGAGCATGCAGGCAAGTCCGTCGTTCAAGGTGTGCAGATCAGCTGACGATGGCATGCGCGAAGTAGCTCGGCGGAAGAGAAGAGTGAGTCGTTCCTGAGTACCGGCAGCTTCCTTGAGCGTGCGCGCCGCGAGAAGCTTCGCGCACTCCAGACATTGCTCATCGTTGAGCGTGGCCAGCGCTTGCAGCGGTGTGTTTGTGGCGTTGCGACGCACCGCACAGGCCGTGCGATCCGGCGCGTCGAAGATCGTCATGAGCGGCGGCGGAGAAGTCCGCTTCCAGAAGGTATACAGACTGCGACGATACAGCGCATTCCCCGTGCTGCGAGTGTAAGTCTTCGTATTGCTGCCGCCATTGGAGCGTTCCTCCCAGAGGCCTGGCGGTTGATAGGGAAATACGGGCGCGCCGCCGAGTTGCTCGGACATGAGCCCGGATGCAAAAAGCGCCTGGTCGCGAATCTCTTCCGCCGTGAGCCGCTGCCGCGGGAAATGGCTTAGCAAACGATTCTCGGGATCCTTCGCCGCGGCATCCTTGCGCATCTGCGACGACTCGCGGTAAGTCGCGCTGGTAACGATCAACCGCACCATGTGGCGGAAATCCCATGGCTTCGCAGCACCGCTGCCTTCGCGAAATTCCACCGCGAGCCAGTCGAGTAACTCCGGGTGCGAAGGATACTCGCCCTGGACTCCAAAATCATCGACGCTCTTCACCAAGCCGGTGCCGAAGAGTTGCTGCCACAAGCGATTGACCGTTACCCGCGCAAGGAGCGGATTCTGATCGGAAACCATCCACTGCGCGAGCCCCAGCCGATTTTCCGGCGCGCCAGGGAGCGCGAATCCCAGCACCAGCGGGGGACGCCGCAAGGCCGGCCGATTCTTGTCGGGCTGATCGTATTGCCCGCGGGTGAGCACAAAAGCAGGCTTCGGCGCGGGGCCTTCCTCCATCACCATTACCTTTGCCTTCGGTCCCGACGGCGCGAGCGGCGAGGGAACCTCGATGAGTGGCGGATAAGCCGCAGCCTGATTGTTTTCGACATGCTTCTCGGTCGTCGAATTGAAGTAAGCCAGCAGGCCATAAAAATCCTCCTGCTTGAGCGGATCGAACTTATGATCGTGGCACCGGCAGCAGTTGAACGTCAGCCCGAGGAATACGGTTCCCACCGTTTGCACGCGGTCCGCAGCGTACTCGTTAAGATACTCCGCGGCGATGGTACCGCCTTCTGCGGTAATGAGGTGATTACGGCAAAATGCAGTCGCGAGCACTTGCTCGGGAGCGGCATTGGGAAGGAGATCGCCCGCCAGTTGCTCCACGACAAAGCGATCGAAAGGCATCCCGTCGTTGAAGCCCTTGATCACCCAGTCGCGCCATGGCCAGCCCGTCCGCAGGATATCATGCAGATATCCATTCGTATCGCCATACCGCGCCGCATCCAGCCAGTGGGTAGCCATCCGCTCGCCATAGCGTGGAGAGGCCAGGAGCCGGTCCACCTGCTTTTCGTAAGCATTGGGTGACTTATCCGCGAGGAAGGCATCGAGCTCCTCGATCGTTGGCGGGAGCCCTGTCAGGTCAAACGTAACCCGCCGCAGCAAAGTCGCCTTGTCCGCCTCGGGCGCAGGCGATAGCCCCTCCTTTTGCAGACGGCTAACAACAAAGGCGTCGATAGGATTGCCCTTGTAACCTGCGGCCAGCGGCTGACGCACCGGCGGCACGAAGGCCCAGTGCTTCTCATAAACAGCTCCTTGCTCGATCCAGCGTCCAATCAATTCCGTCTCGCCGGCCGAAAGAGTTTTATGGGACTTCGGCGGCGGCATCACATCGTCCGCGGAATCGGAATGGATACGCTCCCACAATTCGCTATCCGCCTTGGAGCCAGGTTTGATCGCCACCTCTCCACCATCCAGCTTTGCATAGGCTCCTTCCGCAGTGTCCAAACGCAGGTCCGCCTTGCGGTTCTTGGAATCGAAGCCGTGACACGCGAAACATTTGTCCGAGAGAATCGGCCGAATATCCCGATTGAATCGGATCGTGTCAGCGGCATGGACCATTCCCACCATGGCAACGAGAACGAGGATGCAGCGTTTGGTCATGGGAGGACGATAACTAGTTTGAGGCTATGTTCTTGGACCGTAACAGCATTCTTGTGTAAAAAAGCAGCATGCTGTCAGGCAGGGGTTGAAATACTAAATAGGGCCTCTAGCAGACTATTAGTTTGCCCGATAGTCGGCAAAAATGCCGACAGCACAAACTATGTTATAACCAGCGAAGCACAAATCGGACGATTGCAACCTCGACCACGACGCACGCGACTCGTGAAGCAACGCTCCCACGCCGCTGCTTTCCTTTTCCACCAGTGGCACAGATTACGATTGTCCAAAGCCCCGCCGCATTGTCCGATGTGCGGATGAAATCGATCACCGACTGCCGCCTCTATGGAATTGTGGACCTGGGATACGTCCAGCCTGACCGCATGGAAGAGGTCACCCGGCAGATGTGCGAAGGCGGCGTCGATGTTCTGCAGCTCCGCGCAAAGGGGGCGAGCGACCTCGAAATCGAAGATCTGGCCCGGCAGATCGCGCCGATCACCGAAGCGGCAGGCGTTCCGCTCATCATCAACGACTTCCCGGAACTCGTCCCAGCCGTTGGCGCACAGGGCGCACACGTCGGACAGGACGATCTTCCCGCCGCCGATGCCCGCTGGCGCGCCGGACGCGCCCTGGCCGGAGAGGTGCCACGGGTGATCATTGGCAAATCCACCCACTCCGTCGCGCAGGCGCTGGCAGCGCAGGAAGCAGGGGCGGATTATATCGGGTTCGGCCCGCTCTTCGCAACGCCGACCAAGCCGGGCCGCCCAGCCATTGGGCTCGACGCCATTCGGAAGGTCCATGAGTTAGTGAGCATTCCCATCTTCTGCATCGGTGGAATCAAGCTCGAGAATCTCATGGAAGTCATCGCGGCGGGAGCGAAGCGGGTCGTGATCGTTTCCGGCATCCTGCAAGCGCCGGATGTCGCCGGATACTGCCGTTCCGCGAAAGCCCTGCTGCAATGACCGGGCGCCACGGCAGGGTGCCCCAAACAAGAAAGGCTTGAGCCACGCGCGGCACGGCGTTAAATCCCGCGTTCCCATGTCCGTACTCATCGTTGGTTCCATCGCTCTCGATACCGTCAAGACGCCCGTCGAAGAACACGCCGACCTGCTCGGCGGCTCGTCCTCCTATGCTTCCGTCGGGGCCAGCTTTTTCAGCCCGGTGAATCTCGTCGGTGTGGTCGGCGAAGACTTTCCGAAGGAGCACATCGATTACCTCGGTTCGCGCCGCATCAATCTCGACGGCCTCCAGATCGTGCCGGGCAAGACCTTCCGTTGGTCGGGCGAATACATGTGGGATCTCAACACGCGCGAAACCCGCAGCGTGGAGCTGAACGTCTTCGAGCACTTCAATCCCACGCTTCCGGTCGGCTATTCGGAAACGCCGTATGTCCTTCTCGGCAACATCGCGCCGAAGCTCCAGAATCATGTGCTGGATCAGATGAACCGGCCGAAGTTCGTGGTGGCCGACACGATGGATCTCTGGATCAGCATCGCGAAGGAGGATCTCACGACGCTGCTCAAGCGCGTGGACATGCTCATTCTCAATGACAGCGAAGCCCGCCAGTACACCGGCGAGACGAGCCTGATCAAAGCAGGTGCGAAGATCCGCAGCCTCGGACCGAAGTTCGTCGCGATCAAGAAGGGCGAACACGGCTGCCTGCTCTTCGGCGAAAGCCAGTTCTTCTCCTGCGCAGCCTATCCGCTGGAAGACATCCATGACCCGACGGGCGCTGGCGACACCTTTGCAGGCGGCCTCATTGGTTACCTTGCCGCTCGCAACCACGGCGAAATCCGCTTCGATGACCTCCGCAAGGCGGTCGTGTACGGCAGCGTCATGGCCAGCTACAACGTCGAGGCTTTCTCGCTCGAGCGGCTCCGCTCGCTCTCACAGAACGACATCGACGAGCGCTATCGGATGTTCCAGCTCATGTCGCAGTTTGAAGTGATCTCGTAAGAGGTCCTTCCATGATTCGCTAAGGGGCGCAGGGCCTGCCGTGATCTTTCCGGCTTTGGTTTCTTCGCCCCTTTCGCGTTCTGCCTCCCTCACGTAGGCTGCTGCCATGTCCGACCTCTTTGCCGAAGGCAGCGAGACCAAAGCCGAACTGCCGCCTTCCACCGCGCCGCTCGCCGAGCGGATGCGCCCGCGGAGCTTGGATGAATTTGTCGGGCAATCTCACATCCTCGGTCCGGGCAAGCTCCTTCGCCGCGCCATCGAGGCGGACCGCATTTCTTCGCTGATCTTTTTTGGCCCGCCCGGCACCGGCAAGACCACGCTGGCGCAGATCGTCGCGCAATCCACGCAGTCGCGGTTTGAACGCCTCTCCGGCGTGGAAAGCAATGTCGGGGACATGCGCCGGGTCATTGCCACAGCGGCAAACCGGCTGAAGAACTCAGGCGCTCGGACGATCCTCTTCGTCGACGAAATCCATCGCTTCAACAAAGCCCAGCAGGACGTGCTGCTGCCGGACGTCGAGAACGGCACGATCCGACTCATCGGCGCGACGACGCACAATCCGTTCTTCTACATCAACTCGCCGCTCGTTTCGCGTTCGCAGGTCTTCCAGTTGGAACCGATCCAGCCTCAGGACCTGCTGGTGCTCCTGAAGCGCGCGCTCTCCGATCCGGACCGCGGACTAGGCCGCCATTCGGTCGTAGCCGAAGACGACGCCCTGCTGCACCTTGCCACGGTCGCCGACGGCGATGCCCGCAAATGCCTGAACGCGTTGGAACTCGGCGTCCTCACGACTGCTCCGGATTCCGAAGGCCCGTTCGCCGGGTCGATCCATTTCACGCGCGCGGTCGCCGAGGAATCCATCCAGAAGAAGGCCGTCGTGTACGACGCAACCGACGATCAGCACTACGACACGATCTCGGCCTTCATCAAATCAATGCGCGGCTCGGATCCCGACGCCGCATTGTACTGGCTCGCGAAGATGCTCTACGCAGGCGAGGACATCCGCTTCATCGCCCGGCGTATTGTGATCTGCGCAAGCGAAGACATCGGCATGGCCGATTCGCAGGCCCTCGTTGTCGCGGTCGCTGCACAACAGGCCGTGGAATTCGTTGGCATGCCCGAGGCCCAGATTCCACTCGCCCATGCCGCCGTCTATCTAGCGACCGCGCCCAAGAGCAACCGCGCCTACGAGGGCATCAATAAGGCAATGGAGGAAGTGAAAACGGGCGTCACGCTGGCCGTACCGAAACATCTTCGCGACGCACATCACAAGAAAGCAGCCAAGGCGCTCGGCCACGAAGGCTACAAATACAGCCATAGTTATGAAGGCGCCTATGTCCCGCAGGCCTATCTGCCCGAAGGCCGCCGATATTATGAACCAAGCGAGCAGGGCCACGAGCGACGAGTGAAGGAACGGCTCGAATACTGGCGCGCCTTGTTTGAGCAGAATGCAGAAGCGTCAACCGCGAAGCCCGAAGGGCGCGGTCAGAAGGAGTAACGAGTCTCCACGAGAAGAGGAGTACGTTACTCCTGCTTTCTGGCCCGGAATACCCCAATAAACGGCAGGTTCCGATACCGCTCCTGATAATCGAGTCCATAGCCGACGACAAATTCGTCACCGATATCGAATCCCACGTAATCGGCTTCCATCTCGGCATCTCGCACCTTGTCTTTGCGAAGCAGGACGCAAATGCGGGTTGAAAGCGGGCGTGCTTCCGCGTGGAGCTTTTCGCAAATGGCATGGAGCGTCCGGCCCGTGTCGAGAATATCGTCCAGGATCAGGACATGACGCCCCTCCACGTCCGGCAGCGTGAGCTGGCGAAAATTCACGGTGCCGGTGCTCTGTGTTCCGCCGTAGTAAGACGAGACCGACAGGCTGTCGAGTTTCAGCGGCAGCTGAACGCGCCGGAGAAGATCGGCGGCAAAGATCAGCGATCCATTCAGGACCGCAATGACGCTCAATTCCTTGCCCCGGTAGTCCTCGCTGATCTGCGAGGCCAGCACGTCCAAGCGGGACAGGATCGTTTGCTCGTGGAAGAGCACTCTTTCGATTTCATCGAGCATCCCTTTTCAATAGGACGTCGGCCGCGAACTACGAAGCGAATTGTATCCAGCGCGGATTCCTAACGGCCAAAGGAATCGTAGTGGTCCGCGCCGTATTTTTCGTAGCGCTTGATCAATGCCTGATTCTTCTGCTCGATCTCCGTGAGTTTCGCGACGACGTCCGTGGAAATGGGCATGTACCAGTCCTGCTGATCGAAATAGGACCGCATGTCTTTCATGCGAAATGAGTACCCATGCCGGGCGTAGATCTCATTGCGCATGATACGCAGATCCTCGGGCCGGATGTTCTCGACATCCTTCGTTTTCAAAAGGCGCGTCGAGGACTGCGGATAAAGCCCGGCCTTCGGATCGTAATGGAAATCGCGCCTTTCGAGATCAAAGTCCTTCGCCGCGAGCTTCTTGACGTTGTTCGGCGTCCAATGGCCCGAGAGATCCTTCGTGCCGGGCCGAAAACGGAAGATGAAGACACCATCCTCGGGATCGTCTCCGGGTTCCTTCGCCGTCACCTCGAAGAAACCGTCCCGCTCCACGATCGGCCCGCTGAATACCCGCTCATTTCCGGCCACGACGCTGTAACCGTTGAGCGATCGCCCGACCACTTTTTGCAGGCAGACCGTGATCTTATTCGTTCCAAACGCGCCCACATACGTGCCGAGCATCTCCTGCGCGGCGGCGTTCGGTGTGTTAACGTCTTCGCTCACATTGCTGGCTGGAGCGGGAGCACTCGGCTTCTCGTCCGCGAGGACCGGGCAAACGGCGAACGCGGAAAGCAGTACAACGACCTGGAAATTCCAAACTGTTTTCATGGCGACTTGCCTGCGATGCTATCAAATCGGTCCCACGTGCGCATGAACTCTTTTTCGTCCCGCTCGCGTCTGCCTGCCTGTGCATTCGGCGCCGCGGCTTATCTTGCGCTCGCCTGGTTCGGCTGGCTGATGTGGCGCATCACCACGCAATACTGGCCGATTCGAAATGATGCGGCGTTCCTGCAAATCAAGCAGGACTACATCGAGATCACGCACTGGCGGCTGGCCTTTTTCATTCACGTCTTTACAAGCCTCTTCGCGCTGGCCGCCGGCTTCACGCAATTCGCGCCCGCGTTGCTCCGTCGCTGGCCGTCCGTGCACCGCTGGATGGGCCGCCTCTACGTCGTCAATGTCTGCCTCGTCACCGGTCCCGCGAGCTTCATCATGGCGCTCTACGCCAATGGCGGCCTGACTTCTCGCCTGGCCTTCGGCACCCTCGCGATACTCTGGATCCTCACCACCGCCTTGGCTTACCGCACGGCGCTCAGACGGCGCTGGCCGGAGCATCGCGCATGGATGATCCGCAGCTACGCGCTCACCCTTTCGGCCATCACGCTGCGCGCATGGAAAGTCGTGCTCGTCGCCGCCTTCCATCCGGCACCAATGGACCTCTATCGGATCGTCGCATGGCTGGGCTTCGTGCCGAATCTCCTCGTCGCTGAATGGCTGCTCCGGCAGAAAAACAGGCATGACAAATCCGGGAGCAAAGCTGATTCTCCTCCTCCGCCGGTCATGTCCGGCAGCCGACTCTCAGGTTGACTTCCCGCCTTAGGATCCTACCTTTGCGCGGTTTTTTCCAAAACACCCATCGTGCTCATGAATAACTGCATCCGCCGCTCGTTTCTGCCGCTGTGCGCCCTGGCGCTTTTTGCCGCCGCCCTGCCAGCGGTCCATGCGCAGGAAGTGCTCGATGGCATCGCGGCCGTGGTCAATAACGACGTCATCACTTTTAAGCAGGTCCGCGAACTCGTCGGCCCCAAGGAACAGGCTGCCCATCAGCAATTCCAGGGCGAAGCGCTGAACGCCAAGATCAAGGAGATCCGCCTCCAGGCCGTCAATGACCTCATCGACCGCCAGCTCATCCTCCAGGAATTCAAGAGCATGCAGGCCAAGGGCGCGTCGATCCCCGACCATGTGCTTGAAGAGCATATCGAGACGATCATCCGCGAGGAATTCGGTGGTGATCGCGCCGCCTTCATCCGCACGCTTGCGGCCGATGGCCTGACCCTCGACAAATTCCGGCAGATGGAATTGGACAAAATCATCGTGCAGGCGATGCGCTCCCAGCTCGTGAAGCCCAACGTGGTGGTGCCCGAGCCGAAGGTGGAAGAATTCTACAAGAAGAACATCGAGCAGTATTCCAGCGAGGAGCAGATCCACCTGCGCCTGTTGCTCATTAAAAAGGGCGAAGACGGCAATGACCGCCGCAAGACCATCGAAGAAATTCGCCAAAAGATCGCCGGCGGCGCGGCCTTCGAAGACCTCGCCCGCCTTTATTCGGAAGACACCGCCACGCAGGATTCCGGCGGCGACATGGGCTGGATCAACCGGCGCGTCCTGAGCGATAGCCTCTCGAAGGTGGCCTTCACCCTCAAGCCCGGCGAGATGAGCAAGATCGTCGAACTCGGCGGCATGTACTACCTGCTCTTCTGCGAAGGCCACAAGCCTGCCGTCGTGAAGGCGCTGCCCCAGGTCCGCGAGGAAATCTCGAAGACGCTCATCCAGGTTGAGCGCCAGAAGGCGCAGGAAGAATGGCTGGCCAAGCTTCGCAAGAAGGCCTTCATCAAGATCTACTAAGCCGCTTCGCTCAGCAGGGCGAAAAGGAAGTCGTGACGAAATGCCGGGAAACCGGCATTTCTCATTTCAAAGGCTTTGGCCTGAAATCTCCTCTCCATCGCAATGACTTCTCCTTCCGAGCCTGTCCGTCCGGTGATTGGGATCACTCTTGGCGATGCCGCCGGCATCGGCCCGGAGATTATTGAAGCGGCCCTTCAGTCCGAAAACCTGAGTTCGGCATTCGCGTACCGGATCATCGGCGAATGCACCGATGCCCGGCCGGGAGAGCCCACGCCCCAAACTGCGGAGGCCGCCCGTGCAGCCCTGGAGGAAGCCGCACTCCTCGCTCAGCGTGGAGAGATCGCCGCAGTCGTGACCGGCCCCATTCACAAAGCCCGGATGCAGGCAATCGGCTTCAACTTCCCCGGCCAAACCGAATTTTTTGCCGCTCGAACCAGTACGGAAAATTTCGCCATGTGCCTGACCGGCGGCGCGCTCACCGTCGCGCTGGTCACCGCCCACGTCCCGCTAAAAGACGTCGCAGGAGCACTCTGCGAATCCGAAATCGTGCGAGTCGGAATGCTGCTGGAGGATTTCCTACGTCGGCGTGGCTACCAGACTCCGCGCATCGCCGTCGCCGGCCTCAATCCCCATGCGGGAGAATCCGGCGCCCTGGGACGCGAGGAAATTGAAATCATCGAACCGGCCGTGAAGACCCTCCAGTCGAATGGCAATCGCGCCGTCTTCGCGGGCCCCTTTTCGCCCGACACCATTTTCAATCGCGCCGTAGCCGGGGAATTCGACGGCGTCCTCTGCATGTATCATGATCAGGGGCTGATACCGCTGAAGCTTCATGCATTCGATCTCGGCGTGAACGTGACCCTCGGCCTTCCCTACCCCCGCACGAGCCCGGATCACGGAACCGCCTTTGAAATCGCCGGAAAGGGAATCGCCCGGGCCGACAGCATGATCGAAGCGATCCGCCTGGGAGGAATCCTGGCCACCCACCCGTCCGTCGCAGCCACCGCCGAGTCGTCGGTCAGCTAATCACTGTCCCGATGTTCCTGGAAGCGAAATACCTCAAGGTCTTCTCCATCGGAATCCAGGATACCTTCGTGTATCGGTGGAATTTCCTGCTGCGTTCCCTTTTCGGCATCGTGCCGCTCATTGGAACGGTCTTCATCTGGAGGGCCATCTTTGAGGCAAGTGGAAAGCCGATCCAGGGATACGACTACCAGGAGATGGTCTTCTATTTCCTGCTCACCATCCTCGTGGACAACCTAGTAACTCCCACCGAGGACGAATGGCGCATCGCGGCGGAAATCCGCGACGGCCTCGTCAGCGCCTTGATCATCAAGCCGCTGAATCACCTCGCCTACCGCACGAGCCTCTTTGCCAGCTATCGTGCGCTTTACTCCGCAGTCACCCTGCCGGTCGTCGCATTCGTCTTCTTCTGCTTCCGCGACTACATTCACCTGCCCGAACATGCCGAGACATGGGCGCTGTTTGCGCTTTCGGTCCTGATGGCCGGCTTCCTGCAATTCTTCATCGCCTATTCGCTGGCCATGATGGCCTTCTGGATCCTCGAGATCTCGACGCTCGTCTTCATCTTCTTCTCCTTTGAATACTTCCTGAGCGGACAAGTCTTCCCGCTCGATCTTCTCCCGCCTTGGATGCACCCCTTCGTGAAGTATTCGCCTTTTACCTACGAAATCTTCTTCCCCGTCCAGGTGTACCTGGAGCGCATCCGCGGAGGCGCTCTCGTGCACGGCCTTCTGGTTCAATTCGCCTGGATGTGCACGGCCTTCTTCATCGCGCGCACCCTCTGGAAAGCGGGCGTCCGCCAGTACCAGGCCGTCGGCGGCTGATTCCCTGATCACCGAGAAATGACCGAGAATATTCGTCGCTACGGGGAAATCTACTGGCTGATGGTGCGCAACTCGCTGATCCGCGAGATGAGTTTCAAGGCAAACTTCATCCTCTGGATGGTAGTCGAACTCCTCTGGTTCCTCGGCCAGATGGTCTTCGTCGAGGTCCTCTTCCGGTACGTGGACCGAATCGGCGACTGGTCGAAATGGGAAGTCGTGGCCCTCATCGGCACCCACCAGCTGATCGGCCAGATTTTTCAGGCGTTTTTCTACGTGAATCTGGCGAACCTCCCGGAGCTCGTGCGGACCGGACGGCTCGACATCATGCTGCTCCTGCCGGTCGATCCGCAATTTGCCGTCTCCACCCGGCAATTCGGCATGGACAACATCGTCAACGCCTTCGTGGGAATCGGAATCGTCAGCCTCTCCCTGTTCAAGCTCGGCGTCACCCCGCACCTCGGCCAGATCGTCCTGTACGCGGGAGCCGTCGCCCTGGGCGTCGCCGTCCACTATTCGATCATGTTTTCGCTCTCCACCATGAGCTTCTGGATCGTCCGGGCTCAGGGTCTGGTGTACGGCTACTTCAATCTTTTCAACATCGGCCGCTACCCGGAAGGCGTGTTTCACGGCCTCTTTCGACGCATCTTTACGACCGTCATCCCGGTCATTCTAGTCGCAAACGTCCCGGCCAGGGCCATTACCCGCGCATCGGAGAACCCGGCATTTGGCTTGCTTAACCTCCTCGGAGCGACCATCTTTATCGTCCTTGCCTCGCGGCTTTTCTGGTGTATTGCCCTTCGCCGTTATTCGAGTGCCAGCTCCTGAAAAACACGAAAACCAGCCCTTTGAGGGACTCGTAAAATTGTTCGGGATTCCCCTTGCAGGGTCGAACGAAAGCCATTAAGTAACGCGCTCCATTTTTCCAGAAGCCGGCACCCCCAAACCGCCATTATGTCGAAATCTCAGCCAGAAAAGACCGCAGCAAAAAAAGAGACAAAGTCCGAAACCGCTCCCAAGGCGGCGAAGGTTAAGGGGGAGAGTATTGCCGCGAAGGCTTCTGGAAAGGATCAGGAGCACGCGGCAGAAAAGCCCATCGAGAAGCCCAAGAAGCCAGCCGCCAACGGCGAGTCCTTCGCGATCGAGGGCATGAGCAAGAAGGAAGCTGACGCCGAAGCGAAGCTGACGCCCTTCCTCCGCAAGCAGAAGGAACGCCTCCTGCATCTCCGGGACAATATCCTCGATTCCATGAACGGCGTGGCCAAGGATACCCTCCGCGCCCGCGCCGAGGGCAGCGAAGCCAGCGCCTTTGGCATGCACCAGGCCGATGCAGGCAGCGACGCCTACGACCGTGACTTTGCCCTTTCGCTCCTTTCCCAGGAGCAGGACGCCCTTTACGAGATCGAAGAAGCGCTCAAGCGCATCGAACAGGGCAGCTACGGCGTCTGCGAGATGAGCGGAAAAGCCATCGCCCACGCCCGTCTCGAAGCCATTCCCTTTGCCCGCTACACTGTCGAGTGCCAGGCCCAGATCGAAAAACAGACGAAGGCCCAGCGTACCCGCACCCCTGTCACTTCGCTCTTCGGCTTGACCGATAGCGAAGAAGGTGGCGAAGGCGAAGAAGAAGAACCCGTTTCCGAAAACAAAGAATAATTCAACCCGCAGCAAGCCATGTCCCGCGATTTCATCATCCTCGAGTGCACGGAGGCCAAGGCCGAAGGCAAGCCCGTTTCGCGCTATATTTCCACGCGCAATAAAAAGAGCCCGAATACTCCGACCCGTCTGGAGAAAAAGAAGTACAACCCGTTCCTGAAGCGCCGTACGCTCCACCGGGAAACCAAGTAATCACGCCATGTCCACGCCTAAGACTCCACAGCGCCGTTCTGCTTTCCGTCGTGCCAACCGGCCGATGCCCCGCCGTCGTATCGACATCACGATCGACCTGATCGATTTCAAGAATCCCGATCTCCTCAAGCGCTTCGTGACCGAGAGCGGCAAGATCCTGCCCCGTCGCGTCACCGGCATGCCGGCCCACTTCCACCGGAAGATCACCCGCGAGATCAAGCGCTCCCGTCAGGCGCTGCTCATGCGGTAAGTAGAAGAGCAAAAGCTCACTTCTAGGTTCTCCTTTTTCAAAGAGGATGCGTTCGCTTGAACGCATCCTCTTTTTTTTGCTGCATTTCGCGGCGGTAATTTCCAAGTGCGATGTCGTCTTTAATGGTCCCACATGTCAGCGGTGTAACGTCGAACCCGCCTTGGAACTCGCGGGTCATTACAGCACTATTTTTTTCGAGCGCCCTACTGCTGCTTTCGTATACCAGCGCTTTAGCCCAATCCGGCCCGACTTCGTCGTTTGTCAAAACGGTCCAGGAGAACTTTTCCAATGGACTGTTCTCCGGAGTGCTCAACAACCCGGCATTTGGCAACGTCCGTTGTTCCGGCGTCATCCTACAAAAGCAGCGGACGGCTCTCGAACAATGCTTCGGGAACTTCGAAGGAACCGGCTTGTTCGAACTCACTCCGTAGCGATTTCGCCGCCGGCCTTCCTGCGCCCTTCCCTTAACGAGCGCACACGCCAGCGAATCTCCCGCTCCGGTCCGTTTTCGTGTATTTGGCGTAATTATCAGCTCCCTCCGCCGTCTCCACGACAGCTAACTCCTTCCCCGGCATAAAAATATGCCAGGAATCAGCGAGCGTTCCCCTTGCTTTTCGGAAGCAGAGGCGTACATTTCCAGCCCTTTCCCCCGACGTAGGCCTGCCGTGTGGCAAGCCCGGGCGGAGAAGAAACGGCAACCGTGGTTTAGAAAATACATCAACATGTCAGAAATGCAGGAACTCCTCGCGCGGCATCAGTCCCGCGAGTTCAAAGAGGGCAGTATCGTCAAGGGGCGCGTCCTCGAAATCCGTCCGCGTGAAGTCCTCGTGGACATCGGCTACAAGTCCGAGGGCGTCATTCCGATCTCCGAATTCGATGACGTCGAAGACCTCCAGGTCGGCGACGAAGCCGAAGTTCTCCTCGTCCGGCTCGAAAACGACGAGGGAATGGTCATTCTCTCCAAGGAACGCGCTGCTTATAAGCAGAACTGGGACAAGATCGTCGCCGTCTTCCACGAAGGCGGAATCATCAAGGGCAAGGTCAAGGCAGTCGTCAAAGGCGGCCTCACGGTCAACATCGGCGTCGAGGCCTTCCTCCCCGGTTCCCAGATCGACATCGTCCCTCCAAAGGATCTCAATCAATTCGTCGCGAACACCTACGACTTCAAGATCGTCAAGATCAATGACGACCGCAAGAACGTCGTCCTGTCCCGCCGCGAACTCATCGAGCAGGAGCGTGCGGAGAAGCGTGCGCACTTCCTCGGCAGCACCAAGCCCGGCGACATGGTCCGCGGCACGGTCAAGAATCTCACCGATTTCGGCGCGTTCATCGACCTCGATGGCATGGACGGCCTGCTCCACATCACCGACATGACCTGGGGCCGCCTCGGTCACCCGAGCGAGCTGCTCAAGGTCGGTCAGGAAGTCGAAACCGTCGTTCTCGACATCAACAAGGAGAAGGAGCGCGTCTCCCTCGGCCTCAAGCAGACCCAGAAGAATCCCTGGAACGAAACCGAGAGCCGCTTCCCGGTCGGATCCAAGGTCAAGGGCAAGGTCACGAACCTCGTCCCCTACGGCGCCTTCGTCGAAATCGAAGACGGCGTGGAAGGCCTCATCCACGTTTCCGAACTCTCCTGGACCAAGCGCATCACTCGTCCGAGCGATGTCCTCGCCGTCGGCCAGGAACTCGAAGCCGTTGTTCTCGGCGTCAACAAGGAAGAGCAGAAGATCTCGCTCGGCATCCGCCAGCTCGAGTCGAATCCTTGGGACGAAATCGAACACCGCTACCCGATCGGCAAGCAGGTCAAGGGCACGGTCCGCAACATGACCGCCTACGGCGCCTTCGTCGAACTCGAGGAAGGCATCGACGGCATGATCCACGTCTCCGACATGTCGTGGACGCGCAAGATCAATCATCCTTCGGAAATGCTCAAGAAGGGCGACGAAGTCGAAGCAGTCGTCATCGACATCGACAAGAATGCCCAGCGCATCAGCCTCGGCCTCAAGCAGCTCGAGGAAGATCCGTGGAAGGCGATCGAAGCTCGCTACAAGATCGGCGATCTCGTCAAAGGCAAGGTCTCGAAGATCGCCAGCTTTGGCGCCTTCGTCGAACTCGATGGCGACATCGACGGCCTCGTCCACATCTCGCAGATCAGCGAAGACCGCGTCGACAAGATCAAGGACCACCTCAAGGTCGGTCAGGAAATCGAAGCCCGCGTGATCAAGGTCGACAAGACCGAGCGCCGCATCGGTCTCTCCGTCAAGGCTGCCAACTACAACGAAGACGAGATCCGTCGCGAGGCTCAGGCCTTCGACACGCTCCGTCCCGGCGAAGACATGGTCGGTCTCGAGCAGGCGTTCGCGCAGGCCGAGGAATACCGCCCAGGCGAAGCCAAGAAGAAGTAAGTCTCCTTACTTACTGCAGAATCCACAAAGCGTTGCCGGTTCGCCGGCAACGCTTTTTTCTGCGCAGAAGGCAGCTGACATAACTCCGGCAATTCTACTCTTGCATCGTCCGAACTAGTCGCGGAGCCTCCGCAGCCCACGAGTACGCTTTCACCCCGCGCTCTCCATGAGATTTTCATCCCTTCTTCCTGTAGGCAGCCGACGCAGACAACTGGTTCGCCGTTTACTCATCGATGTCGAACCTCCGCAACACCTCGCACGCAAGTTCCGGCAGATCGCCGGCGTTCCGTTCGATGTGAATCTCGAGGAGGATGAAATCGGCGACACGTTCGCGGGCCGAGTCACGATCGCGCGACGTTACGTGGTGCCGTGGCTATCCAGAGCCCGTCCACTGGAGGGGTGCCGGATTCTTGAGATCGGCTGTGGCGCAGGGGCCTCGACGATCGCTTTTGCGGAACAGGGGTGCCACATCACCGGCGTCGACATCGATTCCGAAGCAATTGCCAAAGCCGAGAAGCTCTGCAAGGCGCATGGTTTCGATGCCAACTTTCTCGTCGCCAACGCGACGGATGTGCCGCGCGTCCTCGCAGGGCAGCGGTTCGACTTCATCATCTTCTATGCTTCGATCGAGCACATGACGCACGAGGAGAGGATCGAAGCCATTCGTGGCACGTGGAACATGCTCGCCCCTGGCGACTTCTGGTGCATCACCGGCACTCCAAACCGGCTGTGGCTCTACGATTACCACACCGCGTATCTTCCGTTTTACTTCTGGCTGCCCGACGACCTGGCAATGGCCTATGCCGCGCAGAGCAAGAGGAAAGGATTTCGCGAGCTCTATACGGATCGGTCAGAAGAGAATACCCTTCATTTTCTACGGCGTGGCCGCGGCGTGAGTTATCACGAGTTCGATCTGGCGATGCGGCCAACACCGACACTCGACGTCATCAGCAGCATGGGAATCGAGTGGCGTGAACAACGGGCCCTGAATAAGTGGAGATGGCAATTCACCAATGACTTCGCTTATGAGAAGTGCCTTCGCCGAGCGGCGCCCGATATCCATCCGGGATTCTTTCAACGCTCGCTGGATATCCTGATCCGCAAGGATTGAGACACTTCGGACTTTTACGGAATCTCCGCGCCCCGAAGGAGATAGCGTTGCTTGGGCCGTCTGCCTATCCGTCCAGGCCGCGTTCAAATCTAAGCGCGACTGCTTCTTACTCCACCCGTCTGAACCTCCGGGTGAGAGGCAGAACGCCAGTGAAAGCCAGCAGGCACGCAGAACTCGGCTCCGGCGTCGAAACGGGAGTTGCATCGATCGCCATGCGCAGCGGCATCGATGACTGCGACCAACTGGGTGCCGATCCATAGAACGAGACACCCAATGCGGACGCGCCCATTGACCAACCCGGGTTGGCGGCGAATGCAGAATTCACTGTAAAGGTCCAATTGTAATAAGTCGGATCACCTGTCAAAGGCACCATGGCCACAATCCAGTAAGTCGTATTCGGCGCCAGTGTAAAGCTGGACGGAGCCGTATAGGTGTAATTGCCAGTTTGAGGGGTATCCGATCCACTTAGTGACAAGAGCGATGCACCGGGCATGCCATCACTGCCATTCGAGTAAAGGCCAACGGAAAAGCCACCGTTCGTGGTCGCGCTGGTACCATCCATCGCCAGCGTCGCCGAAACCAGGTTCGTTGCATCACTGCCAGTCGTGAAGGGCTCGGCCCTCCATTGGGCAATCGGCGAGGATTGCTGGATCGAATAATCGCCGTTGTTGAAATTCCCCAGATTGGAAATCGCAGCCGCACGCGAGTCATTCAACGAAGACAGAAAGACCAGCGCGGCGAGAGCAAACCAGCGAGCCGAGAAAGCGGATTGCATGCACGAGGGTAACTCAAACTGCGGGTAAGACATGGCGCTGCACCTACAGACCACTAAAACTTGAAGCAATCATAAGTCGGTGAATCGGATCAATTAGTCGGCGAATCAGCCCTAACCGCCGCCCTGTTTCATTGACGCCGCCGCATATTAATCCCAACACTACAGCCATGCACTCCGAGCACGGATACCGATCGCGCTCTCTTTTTTGGCAGCTTCAGTTCGCCGGCTGGGGTGCATGTGCCGCCGTCGGATTTCTCTGGCGTTATCTGATCTTTCCAGATGTCGGAAAAGCGATCCTCGTAACGGTCATCCAGGAGCCTTTTGCTTTTGGGATTTCCTGCCTGCTTCGGGCGATTTACCGGCATCCATCCTTCTGGCGGCAGGAATTGCCCAGGCCGGCCGCTCGAGTGATTGGCATCAGCCTCGTGGCTTCCCTCGCCGATGTCCTGCTGGTCTACGGCAGCTTTGAGCACTTCGGCATCGAACCGGAGACCTGGCCATGGCGGGAGCGATTCCTCATGCGGATCGTGCTTTTCTGGCTGCTCTTCTCTGGATGGAGCGCCCTCTATTTTTGGATTAAGACAGAGTTTGCCAGTCGCAGTCATCGAGCAGTCGCGGAAGAAGCGCGCACCGCGGCGCTCCAGGCCGAGCTGAACATTCTTCGCAACCAACTCGATCCGCACTTCCTGTTCAATACCCTCAATGGTGTCGCCGCGGAGATTCCATCCCACCCGGACCGTGCATTGGCGATGACACAAGAACTCGCTGACTATCTCCGCTATTCACTGGAAAACAGGGATCAGCCGACGGTTCCGCTCGGCTCGGAGTTCGCCGCCATGGCCGCCTATCTGCGGATCGAGCAGGCGCGCTTTGGAGACCAGTTACAGGTCCAACTTATCCCGGTAACTACCAATGATCGGCTGATCCCGGCATTCACTCTGCAACCGCTTGTGGAAAACGCAGTGAAACACGCGTTTCGAACCAGCACACCGCCGTGGTCGATTTCGGTCCATGCGTCACTAACAGAGGATTCCACAGTCATTTCCGTCCGAAACACGGGCGCGCTTTCCTACCACACTACGGATCAGGATACCGGCGTCGGCCTTCCGCTACTGCGCCGCCGGCTTGCGCTGCTTTATCCCGGACGCCATCGCTTTTCGCTAACGCAGGAAGGCCCATTCGTCGCCGCCACGCTTGAACTGGAGGGATCGCCATGCGTGTCGTAGTCGTGGATGATGAACCTCTGGCCCGCCAGGCGATGCGGCAATTGCTCGCCGCTCACGACGGAGTCGAGTTAGCCGCGGAAGCTGCTAACGTCTCGCAGGCCCGGCAAGTGATCATGGAGACCCGCCCCGACGCTGTATTCCTGGACGTCCAGATGCCGGGCGCGGATGGATTCGACCTCCTCCGCCAACTGCCGAAGATACCGCCCATCGTATTTGTCAGCGCGCACTCGCGCCATGCCCTGCGGGCCTTTGAACTCCCCGCCGTCGATTATCTGCTCAAGCCCGTACACCCGAAACGGCTGGCCGAAACGCTCGCCCGACTTCAGGCGCTCCTATCTCCCAACGAAAAAGCCGAATCCAGCTCGCCTCCAGCCGACCGTATTTCATTCCGTTCTCCATCCCGCACCATCGTGTGCGCGACTGCGCGCGTCGTAGCGTTGCAAGCGGAGGGCGACTTCGTGCGCGTCTTTGTCGATGACGAGATGCCCTTCCTCGTGTGCCAGACGCTCACCAAGTATCTCACAGCAGTTCCGCAGCCTCCGTTCGCAATGCTGGGCCGGTCACTGATCATCAATACAGATCGCGTCAAAAAGATCGAAAAACCAAGCCGCAGCCACACCCTCGTTCATCTTAAAGGAGCACCGGATCCCTTCGTCCTGGGCCGCGCAGCCGCCCGCCGGCTCCAAGCGCTGCTGTAAGATCGCATTCGAAACGTCCGATCCACCCGCGAAAGCGATCGGCACGAGGACCATTCTCCGTCACACTCGCAAAGCGAGGATGTCTACCCTCCCAGCATCTCAGCGATTTCTGCCTGCACGTCGGCGATCTGGTCGAGGCGCAATTCCGGATCTGGAATGAGGAAGACTTCGCCGCTCTTCACGTGCTCGTAGATCCTGATTAACTGCCCCTCGGTCTTGCGCGTCTCCTTTTCCTTCAGCATCCGCTTACGCTCGAGCATCAGCGCCAGGATATAGCGCGCGTTCGCGTGTTTGGGATCTCCCCCCTCCATGTAACGCCGGAGCAGATCCTCGGCGGTCTGTTTGCCCAGCGGCTCAGGTGCGGGAGGCGGTGGCGGCTCAAACTTCGACCGCCAGAACGAGAAAGGCTGCGGCGCATCGGCAGGCCGCTCTTTGAACGAAGCTTCGCTGAGATCCTCCCGGCGAAAGCCCGTCGGCTCATCATAGAGCAACGTGTAAAAGTATTCTCCTTCCTGAAACGGCTGGCCGGTAACCGAACAACGATCGCCTCTGCTTTGAATGGACCACTCTGCATTCATGGCTTCAGAACGCTCTCAGCTTTAAATCTGGCGCGCGAACGCAAAACCACGGCAGTTCCGTCCATCCGGCATCATTTCCAGAAAAGGAGCTTCGGCAGTTCCCGGTTCGACGAGCGGGCGTAGAGCAGGAGAAAGCCAACCGCAATGAACATGACGTCGGGCACCCAGGCAGCCACGTAAGGATTGACGTGCGCGCCTTTCCCCAGGGCCAGCATGAAGTAACGCAGCATGATCATGCAGAAGAAGATCATGATCGAACCGGCGACACTCGCGAGCACGCCGCGACGGTTAAATACGATTCCCAACGGCGCTGCGATGAAGATCACGACCAGACAGGAGAGCGGGAATGCAAAGCGGTCGGCAAGATTCGTCCGGAATGGCGCGAGTTGGGCTTCGGGAAAGTCCGAGTTGTACCTGAGGAAATCGCGAAGCTCCGGAATGGAAAGATTCTGCGCTTCCATCTGGCCGGAAGCGATCCGCCACGGGGTTTCCGACCAATCTTTGATCACTTTGATCCCGGTCGGGAATGCCTCAAAAGTTTCGGTATTGGTAATGTCGCCTTCCGGATTGAATTTGACCGTCTTGCCGCGCAGCAGCGTCCAACTGTGATCCTTCGGATTGAAGGTCGCACGCATGGCGTACCATTTCTGGCTGACCATCCCGTTGGCATCCTGCTGCGTAATGTGGACGCCGTCGGCATCATTGGATTTCAGCTTCATGCGCCGGATGTACCAGGTGCGATTGTTCATCCGGTCCCGGAAGACGTATTCTTCCAGGGTCCGCCGCTCCTCCGCCTTGTTTTCGCCGCGGGTGATTTCCTCGATGCCGGCCTTCTTGATCGCCTCAGCGTGGGGAGCCCACTCCTTGTTCAGCACAAAGCACGCGACCGACAGCAGTAGCCCCACGACGATGAGCGGCATCAGCACCCGGTAAAGACTGCGCCCGGCGGTCAGCATCGAGATGATCTCGTTATGCCGCGACATCTTGCTCAGCGCGAAGAGGAGCGCCAGCAGGAGGCCGACCGGAATCGAGATCACTGCCATGGCCGGCAGCTGCGTCAGATAAAACCACACGATCTTTCGCACCGGCGTGTGATACTCGATGAAATCGCCGATATTGTCGCGCAGGTCGAATACGAGCCAGATGCCAACGAAACCGAAGAAACAGATCAGGAACGGTTCGAAGAAATTGCGGAGGACGTAGCGGTCGAGAAGCCTCACGGAGATTTCAGATTGCGGTTTTCGGTTTGCGGATTGAAAGGATCGCCCCGAACCACGAGGTTCAAGGGAACGCCGAGCTTAGCCATCAATCCAAAATCCGCAATCTGCAATCGCCACGCCTGAATGATCGCCCTTCGCGAGCAATTTCCAAATCCCTTCGTTGACCGCGTCCAGGAGCTCTTCTCTCCCACAGGGTTGCTCGCCAAGGCGAAGAATTTCGAGTACCGCGCCGAGCAGCAGGCCATGGCCGTGGCGGTGGCCCGCGCGCTGAGCGAGGAGCGTCATCTGGTGGTGGAGGCGGGCACCGGTGTCGGAAAATCGCTCGCCTACCTCGTCCCCTCCATCCTCTGGGCGGTCGAGAAAAAGAAAAAGGCGGTCATCTCGACCTATACGATCAATCTCCAGGAGCAGCTCTTTTACAAAGACATCCCGATCCTCCAAAAGATCCTGCCGGAGACGTTCGACGCGATTCTCTGGAAGGGACGGCAGAATTATCTCTGCCCGCTGCGGCTGGAGCGCGCGACCGCACATTCCGGGGAGCTCTTCACCTCGAGCGAGCAGCAGGAGCTGCAGCGGATCTGGGAATGGGCGCAGACGACTCAGGATGGCACGCTCTCCGACTTCTCGGTCGAACCGGATCCACAAGTCTGGGCGCAGGTCTGCAGCGAACAGCACATCTGCACCGGCAAGACCTGCGGGAACAATCCGCGCTGTTTCTATCAACAGGCCCGCAAGCGCCTGCTCGCCGCTGACGTCGTGGTGATGAACCACACGCTCTTCTTCCTCAATCTCGGCCCGATTCCCGACAACTCGGACGAAGACACCGGCTATCTCTTTGCCAACGACTTCGTGATCTTCGACGAAGCGCACACCGTCGAGCAGGTGGCGTCGCGTCAGATCGGCCTCGGCGTTTCACAGTACGGACTGCGTTACGTCCTCCAGCGCCTCTACAATCCAAAGACGAAGAAGGGCGTCTTTCAGGCTTTGCGCAATCCCGATGGCGTGCGCGAAGTAGCTTCACTCCAGGACGAGACGGAGAAATTCTTCGAATCCGTCGGCGATCGGGCCGAATTCAAGAAAGGCCGCGAATACCGCGTGCGGCAGGCGGATCTCGTGGCGGATACCCTGACCGGCCCGCTGACCCGCCTCCAGACAATGGTCGTGAATGCGATCAAAAATCTGGAAGACGAGACGATGAAAGCCGAGCTTCAGGACCTCGGCCGGCGCATTCGCGATGCCCGCAGCGGCATTTCCAGCTTCCTGACACAGGACGCCGAAGATCATGTCTACTGGGTCGAACAGACCGGCAAGACGCAGCAATTCTACTCGCTCAACGCCGCGCCCATCGACGTCTCCGGCTATCTCCAGGCGCTGCTCTTCCGCCAAAATCATGTGTGCGTGATGACCAGCGCAACGCTCTCCGTCGGCACGCCCACGCTGGATTACTTCCGCAACCGGGTCGGAGCGCACGAGGTGGAAGCCATCCAGGTCGGGAGCCCGTTCGACTACGAAAAGCAGATGCGCCTCTACATCACGCGCAAGATGCCCGATCCGCGTGACTCCGGTTATGAAGAAGCGCTGGCCGCGCAGGTCGAGCGTTACGTCGAGATGACCAAGGGACGAGCCTTTGTCCTCTTCACCAGTTACAAGACCATGCAGGGCCTTGCCTCCTGCATGCGCGAGCGGCTGGATGATCTGGATTACAAGCTCCTCGTGCAGGGAGAAGGATTGCCGCGTCACCGTCTCGTCTCGGAATTCAAGAAAGACGACCGCCACGTCCTCTTCGGAACTGAGAGCTTTTGGAGCGGAGTCGATGTGCCCGGCGAGGCGCTTTCCAATGTCATCATCACACGGCTGCCGTTCGCCGTGCCGGATCATCCGCTCATCGAGGCAAGACTCGAACTTATCGAAGCCCGCGGTGGAGATCCTTTCGGCGAATACTCCCTGCCTGAAGCAATCCTCAAGTTCCGGCAAGGTGTCGGGCGGCTCATTCGTACCAAGCAAGATTCGGGGATCGTCGTCATCCTCGACCCGCGAATCCTGACGAAGAGCTACGGAAAAGCGTTTCTTAAGGCGCTTCCCTCCTGTCCGGTCGAGGTCGTGTAGCTTCGAACCGGGCTGATAGTCCGGTCTGCGCGCCGTTTCTTGCATTCTGCAAGAGCCAGCCTTGCCTTTTGCAAGGCCGAGCTATCTACCCCGCTGGATAATCTGCCACAGGGCGCGCATCCGGTGGCGAAATTTAAGCACTCCGGTAAATCTGTGTCTTAAATTAGCCCGGACAGCGGAAGTTACAGGTCTCGCGACGGTCCGAAAAAATTTCTTTTTTGTAACACTCTTGCCTTTTTCAGAGGGAAAAACGCGGGTTTTGGCCCTTGGAAAAAAAGTATCGCCAAACATGGCAAGACGGCTGCTAATCCCCGCCTGCCACTCCACGGCACCCTTAACACCAACCAAAACCAGTAGTTACCAACATGACCAACCATAGCTTCGCCAAGCTCACCGTCTTGGCTGCGACCACGGTCGCGCTGCCTGCTCTGAGCTGGGCCGGCACTGAAATCAAGGACTCCAAGAAGACAGTCACTCCCGTCGAGCAGACCCAGGAATCCTGCATCACAGGCGACCTCGGCGTCAACGTGGTCTCGCAGTATGTGAGCCGCGGTTTGATCTTTGAAAATCAGGGCGGCATTACCCAGCCTTACGCCGACCTGTATTTCCGCCTCTACAAGGGCGACGGCTTCCTGAACAAGGTCCAGCTCAACCTTGGCATTTGGGATTCGTTCCATTCCCGCCACACGGACCAGGGCCTCGCTTCGGGCACTCCTGGCGTTAGCAGCACGCCAAACTGGTATGAAAACGATTTCACGGCCGGCATTTCGTTCACGGTTCTCAAGAACCTCACGATCACGCCGAGCTACTTCACCTTCCTGAGCCCCAACGACGCGTTCTCGACCTTCCAGGGCCTGAACCTCAAGGTAGCTTACGACGATACTGACTACCTCAAGGCCTTCGCGCTCCATCCTTACTTCCAGATCCTGTGGGAGCTGGACAACAAGGCAGGCACAGGCCCGAGCCAGGGCGTGTATTACGAAATCGGCGTCGCTCCTGGCGCTGCCATCCCCGGCCTCAAGGACCTCAGCTTCACTGTGCCGCTCACGGTTGGCCTCGGTTCTCATAACTTCTACGGCACCGTCGACAATCGCGGCAACGTGACCCAGGATAACTTCGGCTTCTTCTCGGCTGGATTTAACCTGAGCTACTCGATGAGCTGGGTACCCAAGTGCTTCGGCGCTTGGACCGCGAATGCCGGCGTGACCTACTATTACCTCGGCAACGTTCTGTCGAACTTCAACACCGAAGGCACCGGCGGCGACATCCGCTTCCCGAACCACAACGAGTGGGTGTTCTCCGGCGGCATCGCTGTTGCGTTCTAACGCCTAGCCGCGTGCCACGTCACGCGGTCTCCAGCCGCCCCGCGGCTGCATTGATATTCCAAAGTTAATTGGTTTACTGGCGGCTCCTCCGGTATTGTGGCCGGAGGAGTCCGCGAGCCCCTAAAGGCTCAAAGCGGTCGTTCTTTTTTTGTCTTGTTCAGTTGCAGTTGTCGTCTGCATTCGGCTTCTCCCCAAGTCCGCCGCACGCAGCCGCCCTTCCCTGTTTGGCCACGGTCCCAACCTACAACCCGTACTTACCAAACTTATGAAACTGCTCAAGTCTGTCGGACTCGCGTTGTCCGCAGCAACGCTAGGTCTTACCATCGTCCCCCTCCGCGCGGCCGATGACACTGTTAAAGTCGGAGTGCTGCATTCGCTCTCCGGCACGATGGCTATTTCCGAGACGTCACTCCGTGACGTCCTGCTCTTCACGTTCGACGAAATCAATAAGTCGGGCGGCGTGCTGGGCAAAAAGATCGAGCCCGTCGTTGTTGACGGCGCTTCGAACTGGCCGCTCTTCGCCGAGAAGGCCAAGCAGCTTCTGGAGCAGGACAAAGTCGCTGCCACCTTTGGCTGCTGGACTTCCGTCAGCCGCAAATCGGTCCTGCCTGTCTTCGAAGCGGACAAAGGCCTGCTCTTCTATCCCGTCCAATATGAGGGAGAAGAGATGTCGCCCAATATCTTCTACACGGCCGAAGCTGTAAACCAGCAGGCCACTCCCGCGGTTGATTACTATCTATCCAAGGGCATCAAGAAGTTCTATCTACTCGGAAGCGATTACGTTTATCCGCAGACTACCAACCTCGTGCTTCTGGAATATCTCCAGAGCAAGGGCGTACCGCTCGAAAATATCGGCGGCGGCTTCAAGAAGGATGAGTCTGGAAAGATCATCTCTGCAGGCAAATACACCCCCTTTGGCCACACCGACTACCAGCAGATCGTCGCGGAAATCAAACAATTCGCAGCGGGCGGCAAGGCCTGCGTGATCAACACGCTGAACGGCGATACCAACGTGCCGTTTTTCAAGGAATACGCCGCTGCGGGCCTCACGGCCGAGACCTGCCCGGTCTGCTCCTTCTCGATCTCCGAGGACGAATTCCGTGGCCTCCCGGCCAAGCAGCTCGTCGGCCAGCTCGGATGCTGGACTTACTTCGAGTCGCTCAAGACTCCGGCAAACAAGAAGTTCACAACTAACTTCCAGGCATGGCTCAAGGATCCGAAAGTCGCCGGCTCTGCCGATGCGGATACCAAGGGCATCGTCAAGGACGGCCGCGTCACCTGCTCACCAATGGTGCTGAGCTATGATGGCGTGTATCTCTGGAAGAAGGCGGTCGAAAAGGCCAAGAGCTTCGATGTCGATAAAGTCGTCGCTGCTCTGGAAAGCGGCATCGAATTCGACGGCCCAGGCGGAGTGGTGAAGACTCAGAAGAATCACCACCTGACCAAAAACGTTTATATCGGCGAGACCAAGGCCGACGGTCAGTTCAAAGTTCTCAAGGAATACAAAGGAGTCGTCGGTGAACCCTTCCTGAAGGGCACGTTCAAGCCGAAGACCACGACCGCCAAAACGGCGGCTAACTAAGTCCCATCGGCCAGCTCACTGCAGTTACAGCGAAAGGGCGCGGTCCAATCCCCCGCCCTTTCGCTGTCTTGGAGGCATTTGTCCATGCTCACGTCAGAATTCCGGTCATCGCTCGCCCGCATTCCACATTCTCCTCATCGCCCGATGCCATTTGAAATCCTGCGCTATCTTCGGCGCGCCGCGCTCGCGCTGCTTCTTCTCGGCGCTGGATTGGCATGTACCGCTTCAGCAGATGAGTCGCCTCGCCAGGTAATCGCAAAAGCGCTCGCCACCGATGACGTGGATACCCAGACCAAGCTTGTCAGCTCGCTCGTCGGGACAAGCGATGATACTGCGCATCAGCTTCTCACTGCATGGAAGGAAGGCGGCATCTATCTTTACACCGCGCCAGCTGGTCTCCCCGGATTTGAAGAAGGCGCAAAGGTGCCGGTCATCCTGAGCGGAAGCAAAGACGGCGATGGTAAGCAACTCGCCTTGCGCGTCGATAATACCGAGCCTTTGAAGAATGCCGAAGGCAAGGAGGTACGTCTGGCAGCAACAGACCTCGATGCGGCGGATACTTCCAGCGATCTCCGAATCGCGATGAAGAGTGTGCTCGATCTCTTTTCACTTTCAGCGCCCGATCCCAAGACCCGGATCAACGCAATTAGCCAGATGGGCCTTTCCCAGGATCCAGCCATGCTTCCGGCGCTTCAGGGCCGCCAAAAGATTGAGACCGCGCGCGACGTTGCGCGAGCCATTCGCGAGGCA
>OUNM011314023.1_pt1 | contig 27707 bp, 26 predicted proteins | sample 1769961 | NCBI WGS metagenome assembly OUNM01 (sample SAMEA3914820, study PRJEB12502) | metagenome | biome: forest; material: soil | place: USA | collected 2012-03-12 | depth 0.3 m | reverse complement strand
CATCTATAGTACGCCTTCTGGCACTCTCACGTCAAGAGTGCTAATTGTCTTCTGCTAACTGGCACGAATAATCAAAATACATGCGAGACACAACGTTCTCAGGTCCTATACCGTCCCAAAATAATGCAATAATTTCACGCCGCTCGGTCGCTCCAAAGAATGCAACAGTACCGAGCGTCATTGCACGGGGTGGCACTAAGGGTTCCTCCATATCGCGGTAGGTCTCTGCATTAATTTTGCCGGCCTCACGTGCCTTCTGGGCCCCTACCAAAAGGCATCCCTGGCAAGGTCGCGGAAGCGCCTCGCTCGGGATGCCGTGGTTTTGGGCCAATTCGTCAATAAAGCGCACCCCATTCATTGGGCAGCTTTCAACGCTCATACTACTCGCCGTGTTCTTCAATAGCTTCGAGAAGACTACTCTCAAGCTCACTCTTCTTCTTAAGCTTTGGAGCTTGCGGCTTTACGCGAGATGCAGCTGGTGCAGTCTCGGTAGGGGTAGCTTCAGGTTCGACTGGAGCTGCGCTGGTGTCAGCTTCGATGTCGAGTTCGTACTCAGTCAACTTGCTAGCAAGACGCACGTTTTGTCCGCCCTTACCAATGGCAATGCTCAGTTGGTCTTCAGGAACCTTCACGACGGCTTTCTTGTTGCCGGCGTCAAGCTTAACGCTGTTAACCTTAGTTGGGCTTAAAGCATTCGTGATGTATTCAGCAATATCGTCACTGTAAACAATGATGTCGATCTTTTCCTGCTCACCAATTTCGCTCATAACAGCGTTTACGCGAGTACCGTGACCACCAACAAAGGTGCCAACTGGGTCGACGCCAGGAACGTTGCTCCAAACAGCAATCTTACTGCGAACGCCAGCTTCACGGGCCAGACCCTTAATTTCAACGGCGCCACTTTCCATTTCTGGAACTTCGCCGCGGAACAACCATTCTACAAACTCGCGGTTGCCGCGACTAACAACCAACTGTGGACCCCGGAAGCCCCGCTCCACGTCCTTCAAGTAAACCTTGAGGCGCTGGCCTGGGTAGTAGCGCTCGCCCTGAATTTGCTCGCTGCGGGGCATGATGCCCTGAGCCTTGCCGAGGTCAATGCGAACGATGTTACCTTCAACACGGCTAACAGTTGCGTTAATGACGGTACCGATCTTGTCTTCATACTCTTCCATGACAATTTCGCGCTCAGCTTCGCGCAGGCGCTGTAGCACAACTTGCTTAGCGGTCTGAGCAGCAACACGACCAAAGTTTTCAACCTTTTCGTGAATCTCTACCGTTTCGCCAACTTTAGCGTTCTTTCGAATAACTTGGGCGTCGCCAAGGCTAATCTGAAACGCGTCGTTTTCAACTTCATCGACCACTTCCTTAGAAATATAAGCATCGACTTCGCCGGTGTTTAGGTTCATATCTACGCGAATTTCCTGCTCACGGTCACCGTAGTCTCGACGGTAAGCAGCGGCCAGGGCTTGCTCAACAGCTTCCTGCACAGTGTTTTCTGGTAAGTTCTTTTCTTCGGCAATCGCGCGGATGGCGGTTACCAGTTGTTTGACGTCAAAATCCATTATATTTTTCCTTTCGTTTATCTAAATTGTGAAGTCTCTCGTATGAAAAAATCCGACCACGCGGCCGGATGAACACTTACAATTATATACCGTTCCTGGTCAGCGTCAAGTCGAAAGCGGCATGCTACACTGGTAGGAGTTAATCGAGGGTCTCCAGTTTATGCCATCAAAAGTCCGCCGTCTGTTTGAGCAATTCCAACCTGAAAACTACAACTTAAAGCTCGAGCTCGACGATGTCGCCATGACATTCACGGGCAGCGTGACAATTCGAGGCAAGAAAACCGGCCGTCCATCGCAGCGTCTCACGTTCCACCAAAAACAGCTTAAGGTCACTGCAGCCACTCTGGTTAAGCATGACAAAAATGGCGATCATACCGTTGAGGTCAGCCGTATTAATAACCAGGATAGCTTTGACGAAGTGCGACTACACAGTGAAGCCATGCTCTATCCCGCTGACTACACCGTTACAATGGAATTTGAGGGCACTATTACCCGTCCAATGAACGGCATTTACCCATGCTTTTTCGAACACGATGGCCAACAAAAAAAACTTATCGCCAGCCAGTTCGAAAGCCATCACGCCCGAGAGGCCTTCCCGTGCATCGACGAACCAGAAGCCAAAGCAACATTTGACCTCACACTTGTCACCCCAGAGGCCAACAGCAAAGAAGTACTAGCTAACACCCCAGTCGGCTCGTCGCAATCTGCCAACGGAAAAGTTACAACCGTATTTGAAACTACCCCTCGCATGAGCACCTACCTGCTGGCCTTCGCATACGGCGATATGGGATATTTGGAGGCTAAAACCAAATCTGGTATCACTGTCCGCACGTACGCTACCCCAGACAATGTACAATACACCGACTTCGCCCTCGAGGTAGCCGTTAAATGCCTGGACTTTTATAACGAGTATTTCGATATCGACTACCCCCTCGCTAAATGTGACTTCATCGCCTTGCCCGACTTTTCGAGTGGCGCCATGGAAAACTGGGGTTGTATTACCTTCCGCGAGCAGGTCATGCTGGTCGACCCAAAAAATACGAGCTTGCACATTAAACAATACGTCGCCCAAGTAGTCGCCCACGAGCTGACTCACCAATGGTTCGGCAACCTGGTCACCATGAAATGGTGGAATGATCTCTGGCTCAACGAAAGTTTTGCCACCTGGATGTCGTACCTAGCCGTGCATGAGCTCTTTCCTGAGTGGCAGTACTGGACACAATTTATTGTGGACGAACAGCTTCCAGCCTTTAAGGAGGATGCGCTCGAAAACACCCATCCAATTAATGTAGTCATCAATCACCCCGATGAAATTCGTACTATCTTCGACGCCATCAGTTATAACAAGGGTGGCAGTGTACTACACATGCTTCACGCCTACATGGGCGCCGATGACTTCCGCGACGGCCTCCGCGTATACCTCAAGCAGCATGCGTATGGCAATACTGAATCCACCGACCTGTGGTCCGCCTGGGAAGAAGTCTCTGGCAAGCCGATTGGCGACTTTATGACCGCCTGGACGCACAAGGAAGGCTACCCACTCGTCCACGCCGACCTGACGGAAGGCACCCTAAAGCAAGAACGCTTTTACCTTAACCCCGCCGCCGATAAAAAGCCCGAAACTTGGCCCATCCCACTTGAGCCGACCGCCTCAATTGGCCTTGATACGCTTTCTAAGGCTGAACTGAAATTAGACACCAAGACCGGCGATGATTTGCTACTTAATCACGAGCGCAGCGGCTTTTACCGCACAGCTTACGATTCAGCACACCTAGAAAAGCTTGCCAAACTGGTTGCCGCTGGCAAAATTGGCGAGCTCGACCGCCTAGGCCTCTTGGCCGACGCTTTTGAAGCGGCTAAAGCCGGCTACAGCAGCTCGGTTGACGCCCTCAAACTACTTGAAGCTTACCGCGATGAAGACAGCCTGGTAGTGTGGGATATCATGGCTGGCAACCTCGGCGGCCTTAAGCTGGTCATGAACGATGACGAGCTTCGCGAAAGCATCAAGCCTTTTGTGCGCGAACTGGTCGCCAAGCAGCTTGAGCGGTTGGGCTGGGACGAAAAATCCAGCGACAGCCATTTTGACCGTCTGCTCCGGCCAACCATCCTGGGCTTAGCGGCCGCCGCCGACCAGCAAGCCACCGTCGACGAAGCCCTCAAACGCTTCAAGAACATGACCAAACCAGAGGACGTCGCCCCAGACATCCGTGGCGTAGTTTACGGCACCGCCGCTCGCTTAGGCGGCCAGGCCGAGTTCGACAAGCTCTGGAAGATGCACAACGAAAGCAACAACAGCGAAGAACGCGTCACCCTCTCGGCTGCGCTCACTAACTTCGAGCACGATGACCAAATCCGCCAAGCCCTCGAAAAAATCACCACCGACGACGTTCGCCTTCAGGACTCTATGTACTGGGTCGCCTACAGCTTCGGCAACCGCTTCGCCCGTCTGAGCACCTGGCAATGGCTCAAAGACAACTGGCAATGGCTCAAAGACAACCTCGGTAGCGACCTTAGCTTTTATCGCATGCCGATTTACGCCGCCCGCGTACAAAGCGATGCCGCTTTCCTGAAAGAATTTGAAGCATTCTTTACGCAGCACATGAGTCCGGCCTTCGAGCGACCGATTAAACAAGGTATCGAGATCATTCAGTGGCAATCCGCCTGGAAAGAGCGCGACTTATCTCTGTTAAGAGACTACTTTAAGCGTTAACTTGACACAAGCGCTATTACACCCGCTGTCAAGGGGTGGCTAAAAGACGTTGTCTATAAAGCCTAAAACTGCGAACTCAGGCCCCGATAATTCTATGGCTGCGAGCTGGTATGGGCCCCGCCATTTGGTTTCTTGCACCCAAATTTCGGCAGCGAATTGCATTTGGCGGAGCTTGGTAGCCGTGATGGAATCGAATCCAGTGCCGTGATCGTCGTTGCGGCGATATTTTACTTCTACAAAATACACCGTATCACCCTTTTGGGCGACAATATCGATTTCGCAGCGTGGACGCCGGAAGTTTTGCTCAATAATTTGATAGCCGCGCATACCCAAATAAACCGCAGCAGCGGCCTCTGCTTTTTGCCCCGTGTACGTTGAACTCATTGTACCTATTGTATCAGGGCGCGGATAGGTTTGAACGACTTGCGGTGCACATTGCTCACGCCAAGCTTCTGCAAACCGGCCAGATGCGCGGCCGTTCCATACCCAACATGTGCCTCAAAGCCGTAACCTGGATAAAGGACGGAAAGCTCTGCCATGTAGTTGTCACGGGCGACTTTAGCGACGATACTCGCGGCGCTCACGGCTGGCACGGTATCATCGGCTTTAATGAGAGCACTGGTTTTCGGCATATGTGCGAGGAAGTTAAAGTTTCCATCAATGATGACCGATTCATACTCCCCGACAATTTGCGCCAGCGCGCGATCCATTGCGGTGCGAACCGCATCGGTCAGACCGAGTTCATCAACTTCTGCGGGGCTAACCCAACCCAGGCCGACGTGCGCACCCGACTCCTTAATTGCCGTAACTAACTTTTCGCGTTGCAATTTTGTTAGCTTTTTTGAATCCTTTAAACCAGGGATATTTTTTGTAAGCAGTACCGCGCCAGCAACCAAAGGACCCGCCCAGCAGCCACGACCAACCTCATCGATTCCCACAATCATATCTGTAATTGTATCATTCCCTGTCGCCAAGTGACTTTGATTTTAATGACTATTTATGTTACTGTATATACTGCATTTCTTTTAAATGCACAGTGCAGTAAAACGGTTCAGATCGAATTCGACAAGAGAGGAATCCCATGTGGGGAATGCGTAATCCAGTCGGCGTTCTTGCAACGGCCCTGCTGATGCTCATCACAACCCTCGGTGCCGCCTTCGTGGTTCCCGACAAGCAGGACACCCTCACCGCCCTTCTGACCATCGCCATCTGGACATCAGTCCTGCTGTGCGAAGGCCTCCTGTTTCGCTTCATGTTCGATGGCACCAAGCCGCGCGAGCTGTGGGAAGAAATCACCGAAGGGCGATAGCACGGCGGCCGGACTGGGGTCAGATTTATCTGGTGCGCAGCCGCGCATGAAGCTGGTCGATCCCGACCCTCTTCCCCCACTCCGCCACCGCCTTGCCCCTGCCGTTTTACTGCCAACTACCAATGGTTATTCAACCATCTACAATCAGAATTTCAGATAATCAAAAACTCCCGCTTGAGGCGGGAGTTTTAATAGTCCGATGAATTTGCTTAAGCAGCGTTTTCTTCGTGAGCGGCTTTTACGGCTTCCGCCTTGGCGTCAAGCGCGGCCTGTTCCTTGGCGGCTTCTTCGGCCTTAACGGCAGCTTCGGCAGCTACTTGCTCTTTGAGCTTAGCCTCTTCGGCTTCGGCAGCAACGTCGTGTACGTCGTTCACGGCACGCTTGTCAAAGTCGAGGCCCTGCAAACGAGCGGCTTTACCGGTACGGCTACGCATGTAGCTTAGGTAGTTGCGGCGAACCTTACTACGCTTGGTAACTTCAACCTGCATAACAAGCGGGCTGTTCAGCAAGAAGCTTTTTTCGACACCGATACCGCTAGAAATGCGGCGAACGGTAATACGGCTCATGTGGCCGCCCTTCATGTCGGTGCGAATAACCAGACCCTGGAAGATCTGTACACGCTCTTTGTTACCTTCTTTAATTTTCTGGTGGACACGTACGGTGTCACCACTTCGCACGTCGACAACAGCCGACTTACGGTACTTGGCATTAATTTGTTCAATCACACTTGGCATATCTGGTACATACTACACGATTTTTCTCTCTGTTGCAAGGGTTAAGCTGCTATAATTAATTAATGCCTAAAGACTACAAACAACTCGCCCTCGACCAAAGTAAAGCCCTTAAGGGCAAAATCAGCATCCAGCTGCGCGATACACTCGATTCCAAGGATAAGCTCAGCACCTATTACACTCCTGGCGTAGGCGCCGTTTCTAGTCATCTTGCAGAGCATCCCGAAGAAACCCGTGATTATACCTGGACCAACAATAACGTCGCTGTCATTAGCGACGGCTCGGCAGTTTTGGGGCTCGGCAACATCGGCCCCGAGGGCGCACTGCCCGTTATGGAGGGTAAGGCCATGCTCTTTAAACACTTCGCCGACATCGATGCCATCCCGATTGTTTTGAATGTACATACCGCCGATGAGATTGTGGCCGCAGCCGCTGCCATCGCACCGAGCTTTGGTGGCATTAACCTTGAAGACATCGCCGCGCCACTGTGTTTCGAAATTGAGGAGCGCCTCAAAGACATGTTACCGATACCGGTCTTTCATGATGACCAGCACGGCACCGCCGTGGTTACCCTAGCCGGCCTCATCAATGCAACCAAACTCACCAATCGTACGCTCGCTAAGAGCAAAGTAGTATTGGTAGGCGCAGGCGCCGCCGGCGTAGCTATTGCAAAGCTTCTCCACTCATATGCCCCTGGCATTGAAATTATCGCCGTCGACAGTACGGGCATTATTTATAAGGGCCGCGAACGCCTGAACGCTAGTAAAGAAGCGCTACTAGGATTCACTAACCCAAATAATGTCGAGGGCTCACTCGAAGACGCTATGACCGGGGCAGATATATTTATAGGCGTGTCCCAGCCCGGCCTACTTAATGAAGAGTTAATTAAAATGATGGCCATCGATCCAATTATTTTTGCTATGGCCAACCCAACACCAGAAATCTTTCCCGACGAGGCACTGGCAGCCGGCGCTGCCATTGTGGCAACTGGCCGCAGCGACTTCCCCAACCAGGTTAACAATGCCTTGGCCTTTCCGGGGATCTTCCGTGGCGCGCTCGACAACCGAGTTCAACAAATTACTGACGAGCACAAGATGAAAGCTGCCGAGGCTATCGCTTCATTAGTCGAAAACCCTACGCCCGATCAAATCATTCCGCCAATCGGCGATGAGCGGCTGATGCCAACAATTTCTAAGTTAATCGTATGAAACGCCTGCCCTACACGCCGCTCCACACCTACACGGTCGAACAAGGAGGGCAGCGTGGGGCGAACTGGCTTAACCTAAGCCCCGGCACCATACAAATTAAATCAGTAGCGCCTGGCAAAGATAGGTGGCGACCCCTACACGTTACAGGATTAATTCCGACAGACATCGCCGTTGTAGTCATGCACGCGCCCTGGAGATGGCAGCGGCCCAGCAGCCCAACCGCAGGTTTCCTTGTTACGCACGAAGGTGGCGGTGATGGCATCATAACCCCAAGTGATCTCGTAGAAGAAGACCCAGAAAGGTGGGTCACGCCGCGGCTGCGCCACCTTATTGAAAGCCTCGACGTGGCGGACGAGCTACGCCAACTTACGCTAGACAAGCTGGCCGCCTACATCCTAGATACAAGTACTACCTAGCCAACAACACGGAAGATTTCTTCGAGCGTCGTTTCGCCGGCGACAACTTTGAGCATGGCATCCTGCAGCATAGTACGCATACCGCTCCTCGAAGCTGCCGCCTCGATATCTTGCGAGCTTAAGATATGCGTTGGACGCTCCAGAATCTGGCGCAGCTCATCAGTCATCACAAACTGTTCACGAATAGCAATTTGACCACTAAAGCCGTACGGGTTTTCGGGCGAGTTGCCAGGCTTATAAAGCTTAAGCCCGTCTAGGTTAGGACGCTCGATGCCCTCAGGGAGGCTGTTGATGACCTCGACAATCTTATTCCATTCGGCCTCGGTAGGGTCAACGGCCACCTTCAACGAGTCGTCTAACTTGCGCACTAGGCGTTGGGCCATAACCAAGCGGATTGCCGAGACAAAGAGCGGATTCTGGCCAATAACATCTTGCAGACGAGTTAGCGCAGCGGAGGCAGACGAGGCGTGGAAAGTACTAAGCACCAAATGGCCAGTTAGTGCCGCTTGCAGCGCTGTGCGTGCTGTATCGTTGTCGCGAATTTCACCCACCATCACAATGTCAGGGTCTAAACGAAGGATGGCACGCAGCTTATCGGCAAACTTATTGTCGTTACCACCTTCGCTGGCGTGCACCGGAATTTGCACAATACCCGGAAATTGATATTCAACCGGGTCTTCAACGGTAATAATCTTGCGCTCGTCGCTATTTAAGGTGTTGAGGATGGAGTACAGGGTCGTGGTCTTGCCCGAGCCAGTCGGGCCAACTACCATCACCAGGCCAGTTGGCTTGGCAATAATTTCATCAATAACATGACGCTCATTATCCGATAAACCTAACCGATCAAGTGTGTAGCGCTCAGCATCCATGTTGAATAAGCGCATCACAACGTCAATGCCGTGAACAGTTGGCACCGTCTCAAGACGTACGTTCACATCCACTTCGTCACCGGTTGCCATTTGTACACGCTGTGCAATATGCCCCTGCTGCGCTTCGTCGGCGCCAGTCGAAATATTGCCGGCACTCGCAATAGCCGAAAGCAGTACCCGGTACTTGTCATACTCCAGCACGGCAATCGGGTGCAGTACGCCATCAATACGAAAGCGAATGCGCACATTGTCGGTCTGGCACTCAATATGAATGTCTGAAGCGCTCAAATTGTGAGCCTGGGTAACCAAGTAGGCCAGCATGTCATCGGCCCGAACCTGGCCGAGCATGGCAGATATCTGTTCCACCTGGCCGGTACCAGCTTGGTTAATATTAATGTCTTGATACACAACTTGTTTTGGCGGATCGTACAACCGCATGTACTCGCGGTAGCCAGCATCGGAAATAATCGAAAACTGCGTCATCACATCAGCAAATCGTTGACGGAGCTCCATAATAGTTTGCTGGGAAGTAGTCGTGGTTATGCCAAAGTGAATCCTGCCCTTAACCGATTCCAGGGGAATGACGCGGAGCTTGTACAGCTCCTGAACAGTTAATAACTCGCGGTACAGCTGCTTATTCTGTATTTCAGCGGTGTTTGCGTACGGTAAGTTAAGTACCTGAGCCCGGCGCTGAGTGGCCTGCTCTTCATCATATCGAGCGTCTTGTGACATATCTTCTAGTATATCAAAAGCACTAGCATTTTCATGCGATATAGTAAGTGTGTGAAACAGATAATCGTCATTGCCCATAACCTTCGGAGCGCCCACAACGTCGGCTCGCTCCTACGTACCGCAGAAGGCCTCGGTGTCACCAAAGTTATCTTGACCGGATACACGCCCTTTCCAGCCCTCCCAGAGGGCGATCCTCGCCTGCCGCATGAGCAGGTTAAAGTAACAAAGCTCATACACAAAACAGCGCTTGGCGCTGAAACGAGCCAAAAGTGGAGTCGTGAAAATGATATTTTCACGGTTATAAGCTCCCTAGAGCAAGCGGGTTACACCGTCACAGCCTTAGAGCAAACACTAAACAGCGTACAATTGCCCAATTTCCATGCTCCCGACAAGCTTGCCATCATCCTGGGCCGCGAAGTTGAAGGTGTGGAACAAGAAGTGTTAAAGCAATGCGACACTGTCCTTCAAATACCGATGTTTGGCCAAAAAGAGTCGTTTAATGTAGTGCAGGCGGCGGCCATGGCGCTGTATCACTGCACCTTCATTGCATAATGATGCCGCTTATGCTGTAATGAGAGCAGTAATTCAAAGATAAAAACCATGGCCATTGCCAACCGACCAAAACCTAAAGGCGTCCACCACAAAAAACGCGTTGCCGCCCACCACCGTCAGACCAAAGATTACATGAAATCTTATTGGCCATATTTACCAATGATCGCAGTTGTAGCAGCGGGTTTGTTTGTGAATACGCTGATCAGCCGTCCTGTAACCGTTTTAGGCGAGCAGACCAACCTCACCCAGCAAGCGTTACTCGATGCCACCAATGTTGACCGCGTGAATAATAAGCAGGGCAGCTTGAGCCTCGATCGACAACTTCAAGATGCAGCACAAGCCAAGGCCAGTGATATGGTGGCAGAAAACTACTGGTCACACACCTCGCCCGACGGCGAAAAACCGTGGAAATTCATTACTGCAACCGGTTTCCAATACCAAACAGCTGGCGAGAACCTGGCATACGGCTTTGACTCAGCCACTGCCATAACCAATGCCTGGATGCACAGCCCCGAGCACCGCGCCAACATGCTGGACAGCTCTTATAGTGAGGTTGGCTTCGGCGTTGCCCAATCGGGAAATTATCTCGGTCATGGCCCCGAGACCATCGTGGTAGCAATGTACGCCAGCCCCGTCGGCGGCGAGGTTGCACCAGCCAACACCACCCTGCCGCTCAAAGCCGAAAACGTCAGTCGCATCGAAGCCATAACTCCTGCCCTCAGCGGCTTTGCCGTCGGCGTCATCGGCACGCTCGCATTAGTAGTCATCTTGATCCGTCACGGCATCGCCTGGCGTAAACTAGTCAGCCGTGGTGAGCTATTCGTTCTACACCACCCACTACTTGATACATTATTCGTGGCTATTGTTGTGGTTGCCGTGCTCCTCAGCTCGACAACTGGGTTCATCCACTAGTAATTATTGCAGGCGAATATTGTCGGCGCCGACAAGTTCGCGCAGCTGGAAGACTGCATCGCTTTCACGGTCGATGCCAGTTGGCAGCTTGATGGCCTGACGTGAATCGGCGCTACCTAGTACAAGGACGACTTCGGTCGTGCCACGGAAAGAGTCAAGCGTCTGCTTAAGGCTTGTAAGCTGCTGTTGGTCCTGGCTATTCTCTAGGCGAATGTAGAGTTTCTGGTCTTTCGGCGATTCGTCAACGGATTTAGCGCCAGGACCTGGCATCTTGGCTTTTGTATTGGGCTTTGGGATCTTTTGCTTCTTGCCGGTTGCTTGGTAGCCGGTGGCCTGTTGCACAGTGATCTCTCGGGCGTCGTCCACGACAATCTTTGCCTCATTGCTTATGTTGCCGTCGCGGTCTTTAGCGTTCACGCGGCCTCGGATGAGCACGACGCGGTCGCGCTCCCACAGACCAAGCGTCTGCTGCAGAGAATTCGGGAATAGAATGACTTCCATTTCGCCAGTATTATCCTCGATCTTAACGAAGGCCATTTTTTTGCCATTCTTTGTAAGGATTTCGCGGACGTCAACAATTGAACCGCCGACGCACACAACACGGCCATCATGTTCAGGTTTTAGCTCTTTTAATGGCGTACATTGCTCATTCAGGTATACCTCGAACAGTTCAAGTGGGTGCTGGCTTAGGTACAACCCAAGCAGTTCTCTTTCCCACAGCAGCTGTTCACGAACATCATGCGTTTCTAATGGCGGTTGTAGCTCCAACTTGGCACGCTCAACCACGACACCATCGGCAGCACCAAATAAGTCGACCTGTCCGCTGCTAGCTTGCTTCTGCAAACGCTGTGCGAAGGCAAGCATCATATCCAAGTTGTGCAGCAGCTTGCTGCGTTCCCCGAATCGATCGAAGGCGCCAGCCTTAATCAGGCTTTCCATTGCCTTACGGTTCACAATGCGAGGATTCACGGTGCTCAAGAATTGCTCTAAATCATCAAAGTGGCCATTTTCCTGGCGCGCGCGCAGGATTTCTTCCACGGCGTTCGTGCCCACGTTTTTAATAGCGTTCATGCCAAAGCGAACGTCAGCAAAGCGGTTGTCGGCATCCTTAGGGTCTGGCACGACAGCAAACTCAACGAATGATTCGTTCACATCTGGCGGGAGCACCTTAATGCCCATTTTTTTACACTCAGTAATCTCAATAGCCAAACGGTCTGTGTCGTCGTAGTCGCTTGTCATCAGCGCTGCCATGAAGGCCGCAGGATAGTGGGCTTTCAGGTATGCCGTCTGGTAGGCGATGAGTCCATAACAAGCGGCATGTGACTTGTTAAAGCAGTATGCGGCGAAGTCTTCAAGCTGTTTCCAAAACTTCTCCATTACGGCTGGCGGGATGCCTGAAACTTCCTGGCCACCTTCAATCATGCGCTGACGCATTTTACGCATAATATCGATTTTCTTTTTACCAATTGCCTTACGCAGGGTGTCGGCCTCGCCACCAGTAAAGCCGCAGACTTCCTTAGAAATCTGCATCACCTGCTCTTGATACACGAGCACACCATAGGTGTTTTCCAAGGAATTCTTCATGCTTGGGTGCGGATAGACAATGTCACGCTCGCCGTGCTTACGAGCAATAAATTCGTCAATAAACTGCATGGGGCCGGGGCGATACAAGGCAACCATGGCCACGATGTCTTCAAATGTCGTCGGCCGTAGGTCTTTTAGGTAACGCTTCATGCCAGCCGATTCCAACTGGAACACGCCAGTAGTGTCACCGCGCTGGAATAGCTTGTATGCCGCCTCATCATCCAGTGGGATGGAGTTAATGTCGATTTCTTTGCCGTATACTCGCTTAATGATACGAAGGGTGTTCTTAATAATCGTCAGGTTCGACAACCCCAAAAAGTCCATCTTAAGGAGGCCTAACTCTTCAATTGGGTCCTTCGGATACTGTGTGGCCACAACGCCCTTCTGCGCCATTTCGAGCGGCGCAAATTTCACGATCTTGTCGGGAGCAATCACCACGCCTGCGGCGTGGACACCGTGCGAACGTATTGTGCCCTCCACACGCATCGCCAAGTCAAACACACGCTTGGCCGTTTCGTTCGATGCATACTCAGCTTTAAGGTCAGGATCTTTCTCGAGTGAAACTTTCAGTGGAATGTGCATACCTTGCACGGGCGCAGGAATCATCTTAGCGAAGCGGTCAGCTTCGGCGTACGGTACCTGCAGCACACGTGCGACGTCGCGGACGGCATTACGGGCGGCCATAGTACCAAAGGTTACAATGTTGGCTACCTGTTCGTGACCATACTTGTCGGCACAGTATTGGATAACCTCATCGCGGCGTGTGTCCATAATGTCGATATCGACATCGGGCATGCTAATACGGTCTGGATTTAAGAAGCGTTCAAACAGCAAGTCGTACTTGAGCGGATCCAATTCAGTAATTTTAAGGGCGTACGAGATAATCGAACCGGCCGCACTACCGCGGCCTGGGCCAAACACAATACCCTGATCCTTACCCCAGTTCATAAAGTCTGCAATAATCAGGAAGTAGCCGTTAAAGCCCATATTTTCAATAATGCCGAGCTCGTACTCGGCCCGCTCGAGCACCGGCTCTGATAATAGCTTTTTAGCGTCCTCTACAGAGAGTTTTTCACTTTCGTCGGCCGTAACGTTGGCGTAGCGCCACGCCAACCCGCGGTATGTTTGTTTAACGAGGTACGACTTTTCGGTTTCGCCCTTTGGTACGGGGAACTTCGGAATCAAGATCTTACCGAGCTCAATTTCTACATTACAGCGATCAGCTATCGCCCGCGTGTTGCTGACTGCTTCGGGACATAGCGTACTCCAGCGCTCAATAATCTCGGCTGGATCCGCTACATGCAGCTCAAGGTCCTTCAGGCTCATGCGCTTTTCATCACTTAAGAACGAGCCAGTCTGCACACACAGCAAAATCTCGTGGGCTTCCTGGTCTTCGTGCTGCAAGTAGTGGGCATCACAGGTAACTACTGGCGGAATATCGAGCTCTTTTGCAAGCTTCAGTAGGCCCTTATTAACGCGTTCCTGTTCAGTCCACTTGCTGTGGTGTTCGGGATGTCCATGGTCTTGCACTTCGATGTAATAGCGATCGCCAAATACTGATTTATACCAGCTCGCAATTTCCTTGGCTTGGTCGTATTGCTCATTACGCAGCGCATCCCCAACTTCACCACCAATACAGCCACTGAGGACAATCAATCCCTCGTTGTGCTTCTTGAGTAGGTGGTGGTCAATACGGGGCTTATAGTAGTAACCATCTAAGTTGGCGGTGGTACTCAGCGCCATCAGGTTTTGGTAGCCCTGGTTGTTCATGGCCAGCAAAATAAGGTGGAAGTTAGGCTTATCCTTGCCGGGGTCTTTATCGAGGTGTGTACGGGCGGCCACATAGGTTTCCATGCCAATGATAGGCTTCACCCCTTCGGCGGTGGCGGTTTTATAGAACTCAATGGCGCCGCTCATAGTGCCGTGGTCCGTTTGAGCTACGGCCACCATGCCCTTTTGTTTTACATAATCAATAAGCGCCGGCACTTTAGTAAGTCCGTCGAGTAAGCTGTACTGCGTGTGATTGTGGAGATGCACATAATCACTGGCTTGCAGTGCGTTTGTTTTTGTAGCCACGTTTGTTCCCTCAAGCTTCTTCTGCTTATACCTAGTATAGCCCATCGACCTGATGGGTTGAAGCCTGAAGTACTGTTTTACAACGCTACTTCTTGAGGAATTGCTTAAGATGGTTCAGGGTGCGACGTGCATCTTCCAGGGCCTTCTGCAGATCCTTATCAGAGGCTTCGCCTTCGTGAACTGCACTCAGTACATCGCGGAGCTTATCTTTTGCATCGCGAGCACCATCGACAGCCTCGCCAAATTTCTTTTTAGCACGGGCTGACATTTCAGCCGGATGCTCTTTTGCGTCACTGACCAGATCGCCTAAGTCACGGTGTAATTGCTTGAGCTGTTTTTCAACGTCACTCATGCTGCGCTCAGCTGACTTTTTCAGCTTTTTGCGAGTCTTCTTGCCTTCGTTCGGGGCAGTTAACACGCCGACAACATAGCCGGCTGCGCCAGCGAGTGCCGCGCCAACTGCTATTTTTTTGAATGTAGTTGCCCGAGTCATGATTATTTCTTCCGGTTAAAGGTGTCGTAAATATTCTTGATAATCTTGAATACAGCCAACGGACCGCCGGCTTGGGCGCCGATATTCTTGATGGTCTGGGTAGCCTCTTCAACTGAGTCGATTGCGTCTTCGGCCTTGGCCACCACGGCCTTAACCTTATTTACTAAAGCCAGTACCAGCGACAGCACGATAATGCCGAGAATGAAAAAAGCGGTAATTGCGGTTGATACGATGATAAGTAGGGTCTGATCGAGGGTTGAAAGATGTAATTCCATAAATCGTAGTATACAGCAATAAGGTGGCCTTACTGTAAGATTTTTTGCAGATATTCACGGAGCTCCGGACCGATGTCATTGCGTTGTAGCGCAAAGTCTACTACCGCTTTTACATACCCGGCAGGATTGCCCGTGTCATAACGTCCATTATGCTTAATTTCTAAGCCATAGATTGGCAAGCCATCGGCAGCCATCGGCATAAACAATTGATCGGTCGCATAAAATTCCTGGCCAGGCTGTAAAGAAGCCGCACCCTTATCAACATACTTAAAGACGTCAGGTGTAAGCAGATGTCCGCCGATGCCTGCAAAATCAGATGGCGCTTTATCTTTACCAGGCTTTTCGATGATGTTCGTCGCCTTGATGAGGTCGTCACGCACTTTTTCGCCGCCAAAGATACCGTAGCGCTTAAAGTCTTCAGCCTCTGTAATGCGCAAACACGCAATCACCGAACCGCCGAACTCTTCATACGCGTCAATCATCTGCTGATACAGATTAGGCGTACCAATAGTAATATCGTCAGCAAAGGTGTAAATAAAGGGCTCATCGCCAATAAGGTGGGCGGCGTTCATTATCGGGGTACCGGTCCCGTATGGACCCTTTTGACGCACGTACGCAAAGTTTGCCATTTCGGATATACGTTGGGTTTCAGCGATGTAGTGCGCCTTCTTGGGGCCGCCGGTCCGCAAGTTATTAAGTAAGTCCTCGTTCGGTGCATCAAAGTGGTCTTCGATGGAGCGCTTGCTGTAGCCACTGACGATGATAATGTCTTCGATGCCCGCCTCAACAAGCTGCTCCGCGATATATTGGATGATTGGCTTGTCTACCAGCGGCAGCATTTCTTTAGGCATGGCCTTGGTCTGGGGCAAAAATCGCGTACCGAAGCCGGCGGCTGCAATAACTGCCTTGCGAACTTTTTGTGCCATGCCTAAACCCCCAATGCTTTTTTGATCAGCTGCTGAGCCAGCGCCGGATTGGCTTTGCCCTGTGATAGCTTCATGACCTGGCCAGTCAGGAAGCCGATGGCCTTCATTTCGCCGTTCTTCACGTCTTCGGCGGCCTTCGGATTTTCGGCCAAAACTTGGTCGACAATAGTGGCAATCGCACCTTCGTCTGATTCCTGGATGAGGTTTTGAGATTCGGCAATCTGCTGCGCATCGCCGCCTTCTGTTTGCAGCGTTGCCAGCACTTGTTTAGCGGCGGTGGAGCTTAACTTACCGTCCTCGACTAGTTGCGACAGTTTGATGTACTGCTCATCTGGTACAACAGAGGTGACCGCTTCTTCGTTTGCGGTGACTTCATCAGAGGTGGGCTGCAGCAGCCAGAAGGCCACGCGCTTCGCGTGTGACGCACCTGCAGCCTGGTAGACGCGTCTTACTGCCTGAGCAGTATCAGGTACAGCTACAATATCCTCGCTTGTCTTAGGGTCGATACCCATGTCACTCAAGATAGTGCGGTAGTCGTCGGGCATGGCTGGCATTTCAGCTTCGACCTGTTTGATGTATTCCTCGCTGAGCACCATTGGCGGCAGGTCGGGATCTGGCATATAGCGGTAATCATCGGCATTCTCTTTAGAGCGCTGACTGAATGTCTTTTGTTTGTCATCATCCCAGCCGCGAGTTTCTTGGATGATAGTTTCGCCGTTTTCCAAGGCGGTAATTTGGCGCTCGATTTCGTATTCGATAGCCTTTTCAACAGCTTTAAAGCTGTTGAGATTCTTAGTTTCGGTGCGCGTACCAAGGTCCATAGTAGAACTGACAGAGACGTTAACATCAAAACGCATATTGCCGTAGTACAAGTTGGCGTCAGAGACTTCGGCGTAGCGCATGCGCAGGTAGAGTTCGCGGGCATACGCCTTAGCTTCGGCGGCCGTGTGCATGTCGGGCTCCGAGACGATTTCGAGCAGCGGCGTGCCAGCGCGGTTGAGATCAACTAAACTGTAGTCCTCTCCGACTGGGTGCGTGCTCTTGCCGGCATCGGCCTCGAGGTGAGCTCGGGTGATGCCGACGGTCTTTTTTTGACCATCAATGGTAACATCAACAGATCCGCCAAGAACAATCGGCTCGTCGTATTGGCTAATCTGGTAGCCCATGGGCAAGTCAGGATAAAAGTAGTGTTTGCGGTCGAACTTGCTGAATGGTTGTGGCCTAGAGTTCAACGCAAACGCAGCACGGGCGGCCAGATGGACCGCCTCTTTGTTCAATACAGGTAGTGCGCCCGGCAGTCCAAAGTCAATATGACTTACCAGCGTGTTTGGAGCGGCTTCGCGGGCGTCGTTACCCACAGCCGAAAATAACTTTGTCTTAGTCTTGAGCTGTACATGGCACTCAATACCAATAGTCGGCGTGTATTTAGCGCGGACTTCGGGACGTATCATTTATGAATTGCTCCTAGGTCACGCAGTGCCTGCAAAAAGCCCATCAGCGCATTTTTAACGTCAGTCTTATTCGTCAATTTATACTCTTCATGAACCAGCTTGTTACGAAGCTTGTGGCCGAACCAAACGGTGTCATTGCTCGACAGGTCGTGCTGTGCGGCGACCAGACGTTCACCCATAGTTTTTCCCTTGTAATGCAACTTTTTAAGTGCATCGTCGACAAGCTTGTCGGCGTTAATAACAGCCAGTGGCCAAGTTTTTTTATCGGCGCACAGGGACTGCAGTTCCTGCCATTTGGCGGCGAATTGCTCTTGGTTCAGCTTGGAAGGACGGCGCCGCTTGGCAACCGCAGCCGAAAGTAGCACCACAAGCAATACTGCAACAAGCACCACCACTAACTGCCATGAAAACGTAACCATCCTACAAAATTCCTTCCGTCGCGGCTGCGATCTCTAATAATTGTTTATCTGCTTTCTGGGCGCCAATCAACTGTAATCCAACCGGCAAACCATCGCTAAGCCCGGCTGGAACGCTAATGGCCGGATTGCCGCTTAGATTGGCAGCGACAGTCATGATGTCGGTCAGATACATTCGAAGCGGGTCCTCAGTGTTTTCACCGATTTTAAAGGCAGTTGACGGCGCCGTAGGGCCGAGCAAGAAATCAACCTTCGTAAATGCGTCAGCAAATTCGTTGATCAGCTTGGTGCGGACTGTTTGGGCGCGCTTATAGTAAGCATCGTAATAACCGCTGCTCAGAACGTAGGTACCGATCATAATGCGCCGCTTAGCTTCTTTGCCGAAGCCCTGTGAGCGTGATTGCTTAAAGCTTTGATCGAGATTGCTGGCGTCTTTGGCCGTGTAGCCGTAGCGCTGGCCATCGTAGCGGCTCAGGTTACTGCTAACTTCTGCTGGACATAAGATGTAATACACTGCCAGTGCGAGGGGTAAGGTTGGCATGCTCACCTCGGTGATTTCAGCGCCTGCGGCCGTAAGCTTTTCGATGGCTGCTTCAATTTGAGCCTTCACGCCATCGTTCAGGCCTTCGCCCATATATTCAGTAATAACGCCGATTTTTTTGCCCTTGAGATCCGCTGGTTGGTCAACAATGTAGCCATCTGTGTCGCGCTCAATAGTAGTGCTATCAAGTGCATCCTTACCGGCCATAACATCTAGCACGAGTGCTGCGTCGGCGACGGTACGTGCCAGTGGCCCAATGACGTCGGTGCTACTGGCCATTGCCACCACACCGCTCCGTGACACAAGACCATAGGTCGGTTTATAACCCACGCTGCCAGTGAAGCTAGCCGGCAAGCGGATAGAACCACCCGTGTCGGTGCCGAGCGCAAAGGGCGCCATATCGAGCATGACGGCAGCTGCGGAACCACCCGACGAACCACCCGGTACGCGTGTTTTGTCGCGTGGGTTTTTAGTAGTCATAAAGTCGCTGTTTTCGGTTGAAGAACCATGCGCGAAAGCATCTAGGTTAGCCTTGGCGACGCATATGGCGCCTTCGGCCTCAAGCTTTTCAACGGCTGTAGCCTGATATGGTGCGTTAAATCCGCGCAAAATGTTACTGGCGGCAGTGGTTTCGGCACCAAATACGAGGAAGTTGTCTTTAGCAACAAATGGCACGCCGGCCAAACGGCCCACGTTCTCGCCACGAGCTATGGCCGCGTCAATTTCAGCTGCACGGCTCTTGGCGCGGTCGGCGGTGGTTACGATAATTGCGTCAAACTCACTTTTGTCGGAAATAGTTTGTAGCGCCTTGTCGACCATGTCGACAGCTTTGAGTGAGCCACCTTGGACGCCCTTAGCGATGTCGGCAATCGATGGCCACTGGGAGCCCGTCATTATCCGATCATCCTTTTGACTTTAATCTGGTTATTTTCGACATTTGGTACGTTTTGTAATAAATCGAGGGGCTGGTAGCCATAGTCGACGATTTCGTCGCCGCGCATGACATTGGTTAAGCCCGTTACCTGGTTGGTTGGTTGCAAGCCGGCAACGTCAACATTCTGCAACTGTTCAACATAGTGCAGGATTTCGGTCAGCTCCTGGCTGTACTCGGCGATCTCATCGTCGCTTAAGTCCAAACGAGCCAGGGCCGCTAACTTCACAATATCATCACGAGATAAGTCGGCCATTCCTATAAATATAGCAGAATTTCATGAAAACATGCATGATTTTTCCCTGTTAATTCACGTTCATTAAAAAGTGCTTTACAAGCATAAGCTCGAAGCATACTATGAGCGTAGAAGAGAACATAAACATGTCAGAGTCGCGTGTACCGATTGTAAACCATCCTCAGCACCCTGAGATCATGGAACAGCTCGAGGCGTGGCGCAACCCAATTGTTGATAAAACTGTCTCTGGCCTGGGCGACGCCGAACTGCAAAATATCCGCCTAACCGGAGGTCAGTCCCCGCAGAGACCACTCCGCGTCCACCGCGCATATTCCGTCGAACTCGATGACCATCGCCATGGCGTTGAGATCACGTCACCAGTTGACAGACAGGCTGATTTTGCTGTTTTCTCTTACCCCGGTTTTACGGAGCACGGGAAAGGCGGCATCCGCCGCAAGATGCATTCGCACCTGTCTTACATATTCCCTGAAGCAACTATTATTAGTGTTGATAGCAACGGCATTGGTACCACGGGCGATCGGTATGATTATCGTGGCCGTCACAACCACGGACTGGAAGCTATGGGACAACAGCGGCTCGACCTAGCCCAGGCGCTGGCCGGCCGGGTGCCACTGTTTATTCAAGGCACATCTATGGGTTCAGTAATCTCGCATCGCGCTGCTCAAGCAAATCTGGAGCGTCCAGTGGCCGAACGCGTTGATCTTCGCGGACTGATGTGGCTTTCTCCTGCACTCGTGGATCCGTCGCGCATTGTAAAAGATATGGCTATACGCTTTCCTGTCGAGCTCGGCATCGATATTACTAAAGAACTGGCATACAAGACTAGTCCGCTTGCCCTACTCGGACTTGGCAGGCTAGCTTACAGGCACGATTTCCGCCCAGCAGACCTGCCAGCTATGGCTCACCAGGTTTCGGAGCTCCTAAAAGGCACTCCTAAAGCGGACGTCGAAGCGGTAGTTTCTCGCATACCAACTGTTATAGTCAGCGGTGAGCGCGACAGCCTTACGCAGGCTGAAATGTTTTATGAATTGCAAGAAGAGTATCCGGGGATGGTAAAGCTCGAGCTTATTAAAGGTCGCGGCCACGGACTGGCAATGAAGCCGGGCGCAGCCTGCGACAAGCTGCAGAAGGTTGCCCGCCGTCTGGTAGACGAGACGATGCCTAATCCGCCGTCGCTTTCTGCGGCATAGGTTATTTTTGTTGCTTAATTTGTTCGATTAAATCGCGAAGCTCGGCGGCTTGCTCAAACTGCAAGTTGGCTGCTGCCAGGTCCATTTGCGATGTCAGGTCTTTGATCAGCGAAGCGTGCTCATCTTTAGGGATTTTCTTAAGGTCGAGCTTGGCGCGCTTAGCTTCCTCGGGTAGGTCTGGGCGCATACCAGCTTCGACAGCACGGTTAATGCCCGTCGGCGTAATACCATGCTCTTTGTTATAGGCCTCTTGAATACCCCGACGACGCGTGGTTTCGTCCATGGTCGTTTTCATACTTTTAGTAATGCGGTCGGCATACATAATAACGTGGCCTTCAACATGACGAGCCGCCCGGCCAACGGTTTGGATTAACGCCTGCTCGGAGCGTAGAAAACCTTCTTTGTCGGCATCCAAAATGGCTACCAGTGAAACTTCAGGCAAATCTAAGCCCTCGCGAAGTAGGTTAATGCCCACGAGTACGTCGTACACGCCGAGGCGCAAGTCACGCAAAATATCGGTGCGATCCAGTGTGTCTACATCACTGTGTAAATAGGCGACCTTAATACCTAGCTCTTGCAGATATTCGGTAAGGTCTTCGGACATGCGCTTGGTCAGCGTAGTAACCAGTACGCGCTGGTGCTTGGCGACGGTGGTACGAATTTCGGCAATAAGGTCGTCCACCTGGCCATCGACCGGCCGGACCTCGATCGGTGGATCAAGCAAACCAGTTGGGCGAATCACTTGCTGGGCTGGTGCTGGGCTACGGCTGAGTTCGTACTCGGCAGGAGTGGCAGACACATATACGGCTTGGTTTACATGACGCTCAAACTCCGTAAAAGTGAGCGGCCGGTTATCTAGTGCGCTCGGCAAACGGAAGCCGTACTCAACTAAAGTTTCTTTACGTGCTCGGTCGCCGTTGTACATGCCGCGAATTTGCGGGATAGTCATGTGGCTTTCGTCGATGAGCATTAAAAAGTCGTCCGGAAAGTAGTCCAACAAAGTCGCGGGCTGTTCGCCGGGTTCCCGGTTGGTTAAGTATCGAGAGTAGTTTTCAATTCCCTTCACAAAGCCGGTTTCCTCAAGCATTTCAAGATCAAACCGGGTACGCTGCTCTAAGCGCTGCGCCTCGAGCAGCTTACCTTCCATGCGGAACTGCGCCAGACGCTCTTCAAGTTCTCGCTCAATTTTGCCTAATGCCACCTTAAGTTTGTCTTGTGGCGTTACATAGTGCGAGCTTGGGAAAACCTTAAGGTCCTCGAGGGTTTTCAGAATTTCACCGGTTAATGGGTCGATTTGAGTGATGCGATCAATTTCATCGCCAAAAAATTCAATGCGATACGCCAGTTCTTCACCCGCCGGGTATACATCAACCACATCACCTCGTACACGGAATGTGCCACGATGGAAGTCGATGTCATTGCGCTGGTACTGGATATCTGTCAGCTGGCGTAGCAGCTTATCGCGAACACGGCGCTCGTTCAGCTTAATATTCACCGACAGCCCGTCATAGTCTTCAACCGAACCAATACCATAGATACAGCTCACGCTGGCCACAATAATAACGTCCTTACGGCTCAGAAGTGCGTCGGTGGCAGCGTGACGAAGTCGGTCGATTTCTTCGTTAATTTGGCTATCTTTTTCGATAAACGTGTCAGACCGGGCGATGTAGGCCTCGGGCTGATAGTAGTCGAAGTAGCTCACAAAATAGTGAACAGCGTTATCGGGAAAGAAGTTCTTGAATTCGTTATACAGCTGTGCAGCCAGGGTTTTGTTATGGCTCAGCACCAGCGTTGGCTTGCCGGTATTTTGGATTAAATTGGCCATGGTAAACGTCTTACCGGAGCCCGTTACGCCAAGTAACGTCTGGTGATGTTGGCCATCATTAATACCGGCGGTCAATTGCTTGATCGCCGTCGGCTGGTCGCCCATAGGGGCGAAGTCACTCTTTAGCTTGAATTTGCTCACTACGTATATTGTAGCAAGGCTTACGAGTAGAGGTTCTTGTACTTGGCATTTTCGATGTTAAGAAACTTGGTTAGGTCAGCGACGAGCTCTTCAGATGACTCGCTAAAGAATATAGCATCGGCGTTACGCACTGGCTTGGCAAGCGCCATAATATTCTGGATTTCCTCGCTAATACCACCGGCACCCTGCAAAAAACCGATTGGTGTATCTGATTCCATGGCAATGGTGAATTCGTGCAACGTACCCAGACGGCCACCAATACTCACTACAGCGTCACTCGAAGTAATTAGAAGTGTATCGCGACCGATGTAATGCAGGCCGGTGTACAAAATAGTGTCGTACGCGACTGTTGGTAGGCGATATTTCATGACATGCTCAACTTTGCTTGCAGCCGGACTAATGCCGACACTCATTTTCCCGCCGGCGGCTTTGTAGCCCTCTGCGGCATAGTTTGGCAGTCCGATTGTAGCGCCCGTGAGCAAGGAGTGGCCAGCCTGCGCAATAGCAGCACCCATGGCCCTCGCCAGTTCTTTTCCCTCTTCTACGCTGTCGCCTTTAGCGGCGCCCGATACGGCAATCTGATACATACACCCCCTTATTCGTTACTGCTGACTGTTTCGTGTGTCAATTGTGGCTGCAATAAGCTGGCAACGGCCGCTTCCAAGCTCTCGTGGTTCAGGTACCGCAAGGTTAGTTCATGCCACAGTGATTGCTGCGCATGCTGTGCTGTGCGATATTCATAGGCAAATGCATTACAGCTATTGATGGCCGCGTCCAGCAGATTCATCGAAACCATTTTACCTTGATGTAGAAAGCTCAAATAGCTGGTTCCCTTCCAAAATTCCATACTCGGACAAATGTCAGCTAATCGTTCCTCGATATTTCGCCACTGGAAATCACTCGCTTGCACATATGGTCCGAAGATGTCTTCACTCACCGTGGCCTTTACGCGTGTGAAGTACTGTTGCACCAGCGACCAAGGCATTGCCTGCTGTGAAATTGGCGTCTCAAGACGCACATCACCTCGGGCAACGGCCTGTACGCGTGCCGCAAAATCGCCGTGCACCTGTGACGCCCGCAAGTACGTAGCATTCGATGCAATGGTATTAATATCGTGCAGAGCAAGCGCAACGGTTGCTACAACCACGCCAGAGGGTCGCTCCTGAGGCAGCGGCAGAACCATAAGAGCACCCAGTTCAGGCATACCCACAACAGTATGCGCCCGGTCTTCCACCATTTTCTGGGTTAGTGATTGCCAGCGGCTGTTCGTTGGTGCCACGACGGCTAAAGTACGTTCTTCAAAGTCAGTTGAGTTGAGATGCTTGTAGGCATCAATCCAGCCCTTTCGCCAGGCGGTACTCTCAACAATTAAGGCCGCCCCTACCAGTGCAGCAGGCGATTCGGCGCGTAACATTGCATCTAACGAACGGTACCCGAGCCCTTTTTGCACGCGCTTTGGCGCAAGCTTCTTCAAGTTACGCTTGAGAACTGATGACTTAATTCCGAAACTGCGCAGCTTGGACGCATCTTCTTTGAGCGCGTGTACGATACCAGCAGTAAGATCGGCCTCAGCCGAAATGTGAGTAGCAGCACGCGTTCGCAGCGCCCGCTCTAGACGCTTATCGTCGGCGCTCACCCGCTGCAAGAGCATATGATATAGCTCCTCGGGGGTTGTATCTTCTTTATCAAGCCCGAGTGCATGAATTTTCTCTTTTGCAGCCTGCACAACCTCCACCGACAGCTTGATGTCGGTGTTATTGTGTCCGCTTGCCCGCTCCAGCTCACGCAGTTGTAGCTGAAAACGAGGCTGGTCGGCCTGTAACAGTTCAGAAAGGATGCGTGTCATCGTTTTGGTGTCTTTCTACTGCTTACAGATTACCATAAGCATCTAAGAATAGATACAGCTAGTTCAGCGGCGTTGGACGGTACCACTCGGGCGATTTGCGCAAAAATGCCTCAAGTTCATGCTCGGTCAACAGCCCGGCTTGCGCCCCTGTTTTTTGCACTACGTTCATTGAGTTGATCGGCGCCCACTGCAGCGCACCCTCGATTGTATTACCCTTAGCCAATGCAGCAACGAATGTACTGGCGAAGGCGTCACCGGCACCGGTGCGCTCCTTTGGTGGTTCTGGGTCGGGATAGAGCGGCATCTGTAAGCGTTGATGACCATCTGAAGCGTAGGCTCCGTTTGGACCATCGGTCACTACCGCAATTTTTGTGCCTAAACCGTGCAGACGGTCCAACAGATCATGCAAATTGTGATAATCGCCGCCAGTGACGAATACAGCTTCTTCGCGGTTCAAAATAGTCACTTCCGCCCGGGCATATAAGCGACGCATTCGTTCTGTACCAGCCTTCATCTGGAACGTGCCAGGCTGCCAGGCCAATTTAACTTCAGGGTGTTCTTCGAGCCAATCAGCAATTTCATCATGGTAGCCGTCGGCGTGTTCGCTTACTGAGCTAAAATACAACCAATTGGGGATTTCTGTTTTGCGCAGGTGTGGCCAGTCATAGTCATACGATTCGTGCTTGATTAAGATGGTGCGTTCTTCTTTGTACCAAAGCACGTAATGATAGTTGCTCTTCTTATCGGGGTTTATGCGCACAAAGCGAGTGTCGACTTTATTTTTCTGGAGAGCGCGAATCATGCTACGACCCTCTTTGTCTTCACCAACATTGGCTGCCAGGCCCGACTTAAGTCCAAGGCGTGCAAATGCGACCGCGGCGTTTGCAGCATTGCCAACGCCTTCGATTACCTCAGCGTGATCGAATGGAATCTTAGTGCCATACTGCATCGCCAACCACTTACCGTGCTCATTACTGTAGGCGTGCGCCTGGTCGTCAAATAGTTTAATAAAGGCGTCGGTAACAATATCACCTACAGCAATTACATCTAGCTTATCGGCCACGAGCCCACCCTTTCTATGTCTGTTACGCTTATGCTTTTAGTCTACCACAGCTTTGCCGGCGGAGTTAAAGTCAGCCAGCTTACTTTCAACCACTTCCTGAACTGCACTCACCACATCTTTGCTGATGAGCTTGGCGACGGAGTACTCATCGGCATGCTCCTTGAGGATCTTTTCGAGAGTCGTGCGGTACGCATAGCGCATGTCAGAGTTAATGTTTACCTTAGTAACGCCAATCGCAACTGCGTCGCGGAAGTAGTGTCCTGGTGTACCGCTGCCGCCATGGAGCGAAATATTGCAGTCGATCGCTCCGCGGATTCGCTTCAACAGCTCCAAATCAAGCACCTTTGGCACGGGGTACTTGCCGTGCAGGTTACCAATAGCCGCGGCAAAGGTATCAATTCCGGTCGCCTCCACAAATGCGCGTGCGCCATCAGGCGTGCTAAAGGTTTGTCGGATGACATCGTAATCAATTTCCTCTGTGTGCAAATTGGAGCTACCGCCAAAATAATGCGGTTCGCTTTCAACGAGTGCACCCGTTAGCTTCGCATACGCCACCACCTCTCTAGTAGCTGCAACTATCTCTTCATCCGTTGCATCATGGTTGGCTTGTGACACATCGATGTGGATGAATTCAAAGCCGGCTTCAATGCCGTCTTTAGCCGCCTCTACGCTTGGACTGTGGTCTAAGTTAACATACATCTCGATGCCGTACTCGCGCTTGTAGTTGTCAACTAGGTCACGGACATTCCAGAGGCCAATGTCGTCGACTTCCCCCTGGCTTACTTCTACTAAAACTGGTGCGTTGAGCTTTTGGGCCGCTCGGCAGACCGCCTTAAGCGTTGCTTGGTCATCCAGGTTGAACGCACCAAACGCCCAATGCTCATTGCGGGCCTGTTGCATACGCAACCGTGCCTTAGCACAGTTATCCCGGATTTCTTGCAGCGTTAGAGGCATTATTTTTTCCTTTCAGTTACGTGATGGGCGGCAAGCCGGATATGCTTGGCGTCGAGGCCAAAATGCGTGAGGAGTTCATCTGGCGCACCAGACTCACCGAAGCGGTCTTGCATGCCAACTCGAACGAGCGGAGCTGGGTGGTGTTCTGCCAAGAGTTCAGCAATTGCGCCGCCCAGACCACCGATAATCTGACCTTCCTCAGCTGTAACAACTGCCCCAGTTTTACGCACGCTCTTCAAAATCGTCTCCGCATCGAGCGGCTTGATTGTTGGGACGTGGATGACTTCGGCTTCAATGCCGTCTTTGTACAATTGCTCGGCAGCTTTTAGCGCCTGGTAGGTCATTGTTCCGGTTGCAATCAGTGTGACATCTGCACCGGATTCAAAGACGTATGCTTTGCCGATTTCGAACGGCGTTTTATCGGTCGTGATGATTGGCGTGGCTTCGCGCGCTAAACGGAGGTAATTTGGGCGATCGTCCTGGGCCATCGCAACCGTAGCCTTCTCTGCCTCAACAGAGTCGCATGGCGCAATTACCACCATGTTTGGTAACACCCGCATCAGGGCGACGTCCTCAAGCATCTGGTGCGTTGCCCCGTCAGGACCAACAGACACGCCAGCATGCGAACCCACAACCTTAACTGGCTGGTTGTTCAAACAAATCGTCGTGCGAATTTGCTCCCAGTTGCGGCCCGGACTAAAGGCAGCGTAGCTCGATACAAAAGGGATCTTGCCCTGT
>OUNM010289863.1_pt1 | contig 27715 bp, 21 predicted proteins | sample 1769961 | NCBI WGS metagenome assembly OUNM01 (sample SAMEA3914820, study PRJEB12502) | metagenome | biome: forest; material: soil | place: USA | collected 2012-03-12 | depth 0.3 m | reverse complement strand
GGCGACCAGCGCAAGCTGGAGGTGGCGCTGCTGATCGCGCTGGACCCGAAGGTGTTCATGTTCGACGAGCCCACGGCGGGGATGAGCGTGGACGAGGTGCCGGTGGTGCTGGACCTGATCCGCGCGTTGAAGGCCCGCCGGGACGCCACGATCCTGCTGGTGGAGCACAAGCTGGACGTGGTGCGCGAGCTGGCCGACCGGCTGGTCGTGCTGCACGACGGCCGGCTGGTGGCGGACGGCGTGCCGGCGTCGGTGATGGCGCTGCCGGTGGTGCAGCAGGCCTACCTGGGCGTGGCACCGGCGGAGGTGGGGGCATGAACGCGAGCCCGCTGCTGGCGCTCGAGGGCGTGCACACGCACGTGGGCGCCTACCACCTGCTGCACGGCGTGGACCTGGTGGTGCCGCGCGGGCAGGTGACGATGCTGCTGGGGCGCAACGGCGCGGGCAAGACCACGACGCTGCGCACCATCATGGGCCTGTGGCGCGCCAGCCGGGGCGCGGTGCGCTTCGCGGGCCAGGACATCACGGGCGACGAGACGCCGGCCATCGCGCGCCGCGGCATCGCCTACGTGCCGGAGAACATGGGCATCTTCGGCGACCTGACGGTGCAGGAGAACCTGCTGCTGGCCGCGCGCGGCGCGCGTCACGCGGGCGCGCTGGACGGCGCGCGCGTGGACTGGCTGTGCGGCCTCTTCCCGGCGCTGAAGACCTTCTGGCAGGCGCGCGCCGGCACGCTCAGCGGCGGCCAGAAGCAGATGCTGGCGATCGCCCGCGCGCTGTGCGAGCCGCGCGAGCTGGTGCTGATCGACGAGCCCAGCAAGGGCCTGGCGCCCGCCATCGTGCAGAACCTGGTCACCGCGCTGCGCGAGCTGAAGGCGCAGCGCACCACGGTGCTGCTGGTGGAGCAGAACTTCCGCGTGGCGAAGGCGCTGGGCGACACCGTGGCCGTGATGGACGATGGCCGCGTGGTGCACGCCGGGCCGATGCGCGAGCTGGCCGACGACGTCGACCTGCAGCAGCGCCTGCTGGGGTTGGCGATGGGGGCGCATCAATGAGCCCGGGGTCGATGCTCGCCCCCGCGCGCCGCGAGGCGCTGCTGCCGGTCGCGCTGTTGCTGGCGCTGGCCGCCGCGGCGGCCCCGCTGGTGGGCAGCCTGTCCACCTGGGTGACGCTCACGGTGGCGGGCCTGGCGATGGGCCTGATCGTCTTCATCATCGCGTCCGGGCTGACGCTGGTGTTCGGGCTGATGGACGTCCTGAACTTCGGCCACGGCGTGTTCATCGCGCTGGGCGCCTTCGTGGCCACCAGCGTGATGGGCGGCATGGCGGGCTGGGCCGGCACGTCGGCGCTGGCCAGCCTGGGCGCCGTGTTCTGCGCGATGCTGGTGGCGATGGCCGTGGCCGGCGCCGTGGGCCTGGCCTTCGAGCGCATCGTCATCCGCCCGGTGTACGGCCAGCACCTGAAGCAGATCCTGATCACGATGGGCGGGATGATCGTCGGCGAGGAGCTGATCAAGACGATCTGGGGCCCGGACCAGCTGCCGCTGCCCCTGCCCGACGCGCTGCGCGGCGCGTGGGTGGTGGGCGATGCCGCCGTGGAGAAGTACCGCGTGCTGGCCGCGGCCATCGGCCTCGTGGTGTTCGCCGCGCTGCTGTGGACGCTCAACCGCACCAAGGTGGGCCTGCTGATCCGCGCCGGCGTGCAGGACCGCGAGATGGTGGAGGCGCTGGGCTACCGCATCCGGCGGCTGTTCGTGGGCGTGTTCGTGGCCGGCTCCGCGCTGGCCGGCCTGGGCGGCGTGATGTGGGGGCTGTACCAGCAGAACGTGGTGCCGCAGATGGGCGCGCAGGTGAACGTGCTGATCTTCATCGTGATCATCATCGGCGGCCTGGGCTCCACGCTGGGCTGCTTCGTGGGCGCGCTGGCGGTGGGGCTGCTGGCCAACTACGCCGGCTACCTGGTGCCGAAGGCGGCGCTGTTCTCGAACATCGCGCTGATGGTGGCGGTGCTCCTGTGGCGGCCCCGCGGCCTCTATCCGGTGACCTCGCGATGAATGGGACCCCCACGCTCCCTCCGGTCGCTGCCCCCGAGGGGGCTCATGCAGCGGACTGGCAGAGCCAGCTCCGCGCATGGCCCTTGGGCGGGCCTGCGGCCTGCAGGCGGCTCGCTCCGCTTTGCCTGGAGTCCGCAGTGCTTGATCGCCTGCTGTCGCACGACCGGCCGCGCAGCCGCGTGCTGGCGGTGCTGCTGGTGCTGGTCGTGGCCGGGCTGCTGGTGGCGCCCTTCGCGTTCCCCGGCGCCAAGGCGCTGGGCGTGGCGGCCAAGATGTGCGTCTTTGTGGTGCTGGTGGCCAGCTACGACCTGCTGCTGGGCTACGCGGGTATCGTCAGCTTCGCGCACACGATGTTCTTCGGCATCGGCGCCTACGGCGTGGCCATCGCCAGCACGCGGCTGGGCGAGGGGTTCGGCGCCGTGGCCGCGGGCACGGTCGGCGCGCTCGCGCTGTCCGTCGTGCTGGCGCTGCTGATCGGCGCGTTCTCGCTGCGCGTGAAGGCCATCTTCTTCGCGATGATCACGCTGGCCGTGGCGGCGGCGTTCCAGACGCTGGCGTCGCAGCTGAGCGACCTGACGGGCGGCGAGGACGGCCTGACCTTCCACGCGCCCGCGGTGCTGAGCCCGTCCTTCGAGCCTTTCGATCACCCGGTGCTGGGCATCACGGTCGATGGCCGGCTGCTGGCCTACTACGTGCTGTTCGTGGCCGCCGTGGTGCTGTTCCTGGCGCTGCTGCGCATCGTCAACTCGCCGTTCGGCCGCGTGCTGCAGGCCATTCGCGAGAACGACTTCCGCGCCGAGGCCATCGGCTTCCGCACCGTGGCCTACCGCACGCTGTGCAACGTGCTGTCGGCCGCGTTCGCCACGCTGGCAGGCGTGCTGCTGGCGCTGTGGCTGCGCTACACCGGCCCGCAGACCACGCTGGGCTTCGAGGTGATGCTGGACATCCTGCTGGTGGTGGTGATCGGCGGCATGGGCACGCTGTACGGCGCGGTGGTGGGCAGCGTGCTGTTCCTGCTGGCGCAGAACTACCTGCAGGACCTGCTGGCGCTGGGCCACGACGCGCTCGCACCGCACCTGCCCGCCGTCGCAGCGGTTCTCTCGCCCGACCGCTGGCTGCTGTGGCTGGGCGTGCTGTTCGTGCTGTCGGTCTATCACTTTCCCACCGGCGTGGTGGGGCGGCTGCGCGCGCGTCGCGCAGGCGCCGCCGCCGTGCCGGCCCCCGCCGTTGCCAACCGAGGAGACGATCGATGATCCCGTGTCCCGTTCCCCGTCCCGCCCCGCGGCCCGCGCTGGCCGCGCTGGCGTCCCTCACCGCCGCCGTGCTGCTGGCCAGCTGCAGCTGGGGAGACGACACCCCGGCCGCGCCGGTGCCACCGCCGCCCGACGTCAACGTCAAGCCGTCCTACCTGGGGGCCGTCAGCAGCAGCCACTACGACGGCAGCAGCGACGACCTGCTGACCGCGGGCCTGGGCAACACCGGCATCGCCTCGGTCGTACCCCCCACCGTATCCACCCCGCCTACACCGGCCGAGCTGCGCCGCCTGGCGATCTACACCAACTACCGCGCGCTGCTGGACATGACCGCGGCCGGCGGCTACGGCAAGTACTTCGGCGCGTCGGTGGCAGCGGACGGCGGCGTCGCGGCCAACGACGGCAAGATCGCCGGCACCGAGCTCATCGCGTTCAGCGACGACGGCACCGGCCGGCGTCAGGTGACGCTGGCCGTGCAGATCCCCGACACCTTCTCCACCGCCTCGCCCTGCATCGTCACCGCCACGTCGTCGGGCTCGCGCGGCGTGTATGGCGCGATGTCCACGGCCGAATGGGGCTTGAAGCACGGCTGCGCGGTGGCGCTCACCGACAAGGGCACCGGCGCGGCGCCGCACGACTTGCAGGCCGACACCGTGCCGCTGATCGACGGGACGCGGGCCGCGAGGGCCAGTGCGCCCGCGGCCTCCGTGGCGTTCACGGCGGGGCTCAGCGACAGCGAGCTGGCGGCCTTCAACGCGGCCACGCCCGATCGCTTCGCGTTCAAGCACGCGCACTCGCAGCAGAACCCCGAGAAGGACTGGGGCACGTTCACGCTGCAGGCCGTGGAGTTCGCCTTCTGGGCGCTGAACGAGCAGTACGGCACGGCGCAGGCCGACGGCAGCAAGGTGCGCACGATCCTGCCGGCCAACACGATCGTCATCGCCTCCAGCGCGTCCAACGGCGGCGGGGCGGCCATCGCGGCGGCGGAGCTGGACGGCGTGCACCTGATCGACGGCGTGGCGGTGGCCGAGCCGGCCATCGAGATGCCGGCCGACCCGGGCGTCTCCGTCACGCGCGGCGGCGTGCCGGTGGCCACCACGGGCAAGTCCCTGATCGACTACACGACGATGGCCAACCTGTACCAGGCCTGCGCCTCTCAGTCGGCCCAGGTGGCCGACGCGCCGGGCCTGGCCTACGTGGTGCCCACGTTCGCGGCCAACCGCTGCGCGTCGCTGCACGCGGCCGGCCTGCTCGCGTCCACCACCGCGGCCGCGCAGGCCGACGAGGCGCTGCAGAAGCTGCGCGACTACGGCTGGGAGGCGGAGTCGTCCGTGCTGCACGCGTCGCTGGCGGCGTTCGAGGTGGCACCCGCGGTGGCGGTGACGTTCGCCAACGCGCACGCGCGGGCCCGCGTGAGCGACAACCTGTGCGGCTTCAGCTTCGCCGCCACGACCGGCGCCGGTGCGGTGACGACGCTGCCCGACGCCGCGCTGGCGCCGATGTGGGCCACCGGCAACGGCGTGCCGCCCGCGGGGGGCGTGCAGCTGGTGAACAACGACGCGGTGGGCGGGCCGACGCGCGCGCTGCTGTCGGTGTCCGCCGGCACCGGCGTGCAGGACATGGACCTGGACGGCGCGATGTGCCTGCGGGACCTGATCGACGGCAGCACGCCGCAGGCGCTGGCCCTGCAGGCGGGCGTGGACGAGGTGCGGCGCACCGGCAACCTGCACGGCCTGCCCGTGATCATCGTGCACGGCCGCAACGACGCGTTGCTGCCCGTCAACCATACCTCCCGCCCGTATGCCGCGCTCAACGCCAAGGTGGAAGGCAGCGCCAGCCACCTGTCGTACATCGAGGTGGCCAACGCGCAGCACTTCGACAGCTTCATCGGCCTGCCCACCGTCCTGCCGGGCTACGACACGCGCTTCGTGCCGCTGCACCTGTACCTGGAGCGCGCGCTGGACGCGATGTACGCGCACCTGAAGAACGGCACGCCGCTGCCGCCCAGCCAGGTGGTGCGCACCGTGCCGCGCGGCGGCACCCCGGGCGCCGCACCGGCGCTGGCCGACGTGAACGTGCCGCCGATCGCGGCCACGCCCGCCGCGGGCAACGCGATCACGGTGAGCGGCACCACGCTGGTGGTGCCGGACTGACGGCCCCGCACGTGCCATGACCGCCACCACTCCGCCCCCAGCGCCCACCTCGCGCTACCTGCGCTGCGCCGGCCGCGAGATCCACTTCCTGGAGTGGGGCGCGGGCCATGCGGAGACGGTGGTGTGCTGGCACGGGCTGGCGCGCACGGGGCGCGACATGGATGCGCTGGCCGCGCGCCTGGCGACGCGCTGGCGCGTTATCTGCCCGGACACCATCGGCCGCGGCCTGTCCGAGTGGGCGGGCGAGCCGGCGCGCGAGTACTGCCTGCAGAACTACGTGGCGATCGCGGTGCAGCTGCTTGACCAGCTGGGCGTGGAGCGCCTGCGCTGGCTGGGCACGTCCATGGGCGGGGCCATCGGCCTGCGCGCCGCGGCGGGCCCGCTGCGCGACCGCATCCGCGCGCTGCTGCTGAACGACATCGGCCCGCAGCTGGCCGCGCCCGCGCTGGCACGCATCCGCGGCTACGCGGGCGCGCCCCCGGCCTTCGCCACGATGGCGGAGCTGGAGGCCTACTTCCGCGCCGTCTACGCGCCCTACGGCTGGCTGAGCGACGCGCAGTGGCGCCTGCTGACGGAAACGTCGGTGCGGCGCCTGCCCGACGGCCGCGTGACGCCCCACTACGACCCGTTGATGGTGACGCAGTTCGAGGCGCACCCGCAGGACTACGACCAGTGGGACGCCTGGGACGCGCTGCGCGCCGACCTGCCCGTGCTGGTGCTGCGCGGCGAGACGTCGGACCTGCTGGAGGCCGACGTGGCGGACGCGATGACGCGCCGGGGGCCGCGGGCCGCGCTGCGCACCGTGCCGGGCTGCGGCCATGCGCCCGCGCTCAACACCGACGAGCAGGCGGGCTGGGTGGAACTTTTCTTCGGGGAAGCGACGATCTCGTGAGGGTTGGGGGGACGGGGCCGGGGGGCCTCGTTTCCCCGTTTTTTCATCGCCCGGATCAGGCGAGGAGGGACGTGCCGGACGTCGCGCCGCTGGTGGCGCCCGTGGACCCGTCGGTGCCGAAGCCCCCCATCGCCGCGTAGCGCGCGGCCAGTTGCTGCAGGAAGGCCGAGACGGCGGCGTTGCCGGTGCTGCCGGTGTCCGCGCCGGTGCTGCCGTCGCCGCTCGTTCCGGTGCCCGCGCCCGTGCCGGTACTGGTGCTGGTGCCGGTGCCGGTGCTGGTGCCGCTGCCGCTGCCTTGCGTCGCCGCCAGGAACGCGTCCCGGAAGCTGGAGATCTCGTCGGTGGACAACGCGCCGTCGCCGTCGCTGTCGATCGCCGCGTACAGCTTCTTGACGTCGTCGCTGGCCGACGACAGGCCGAACTCGTCGGCGCTGACGCTGCCATCGCCGTTCGCATCCAGCGACTCGATCGGGTCCTGCGGGGAGCCGCCGACGCCGCCCATGCCACCCCTGCCGCCGCCGTCTCCGTCATGGTTGCCATGCCCGCCATGCCCGCCGCGCTCGGCGTGGGCGAACTGCCAGGTGGATTGCCCCGACGCGTCGAATGCGCCCGGCGGCGGGGGCGGCATGCCGTTGCCGTCGGCAGTGCCCGTCGTGGCGGACGATGCGTCGCTGCCCGCGGTGCTCGCGGGCGACGCCGCCGCGCACAGGTCCGCGAAGTCGCTGCCGCCGCCAGTGGTGGAGGAGGTGGCGGCGGTGCCGGTGCCGCTGCCGGCGTTGGCGCGCTCGGCCAGCAGCTGCCAGAGGGCAGCGGCGGAGGAAGTGGAGGAGACGTTCATGGCGGGGTCCTTTCTGGCGCGTTGGTTCAGGGGGCGTCTGATGGCGCCGTGTCAGTCCATGTTCGCGGGTCCGCGCATCGCGCTCGTGTCGTCCGTGTTGCCGGCCGACACATCGGACGCCAGCGCGTCGAACATGTAGCCGATGCCGCGCACCGTGCGGATGGCCGCGGCGGCGCGCGCATCCGGCGCCAGCTTCTGCCGCAGGCGCGACACCAGGAGGTCGACGCTGCGATCCAGCTGCGCCACGCCTTCGCCGCGCGCCAGGTCCAGCAGGCGGTCGCGGCCCAGCGTGTGGCGCGGGTGCTGCAGGAAGGCGAGGAACAGCCGGCCCTCCGCGTGGGACAGCGTGGTCTCCAGGCCGCTGCTGGTGCACAGGCGGCGGCGATCCGGCTCGTAGCGCCAGCCCCCGAAGACGACGGGCTCGGCGCGGCGCCGCCCCACCGGCGAAGCGGACGAGGGCGAGCAAGACGACGACGACCGCGCCGACCCGCGCGACGCCGCGCGCCACATCAGCCGCCCCAGCCGCACGCGCAGCTCCTCCACCGGCACCGGCTTGGCCAGCACGGCGTCGGCGCCGAGCTCGAGGGCCACGATGCGGTCGGCGACGTCGGTGGACCGTTGCAGCACCACGACCGGCATCGACGACCGCGCCCTCAGCCGCGCCAGGCCCGCGCCGCGCGCATCGGGCGCGGCCACGGCGTCCAGCACGAGCGCATCGAAGGCCGTGGCGTCCAGGTCGTCGTCGAGGGAGCGCAGCCGGTCGCGCTCGTCCACCTGGAAGCCGTGGCGGGACAGGTGGCGCGCGATGTCGTGGCGGGCGGGCGCGTCATCGTCCACGAGGAGCAGGCGGGAGGAAGTCATGAACGCCAGTCTCCGGGCCGGGATGACCGTCCGAATCGATGAACAGGCCCCGGCCCCGCGGGCACTTCAGGTCCGCTTCACGTTTCTTCACGAGACCCCCTCGCGGCAGGTGTCTTTGTGTCGGACGGGGTGGAAATCGCGATGCCCGGCATCACCTGCCACCCTGCAAAGGTGACACGGGACGCCTGGCACCCTCCCTGCCATCCCCCTGCGGACCGCCGGGCGGTGCATGCACTCCTAGAATGTTCCGCCCAGCCCCTCGCACCCCCTCCAAGGAACCTCATGAGCGGCCTGATCCGCATCCGTGGCGCCCGCCAGCACAACCTCAAGAACATCGACCTCGACCTGCACACGGGCGAGATGACGGTGGTCACCGGCCCCAGCGGGTCGGGCAAGTCCAGCCTGGTGTTCGACACGCTGTACGCGGAAGGCCAGCGGCGCTACGTCGAGACCTTCTCGGCCTACGCGCGCCAGTTCCTGGACCGCATGGACCGCCCCGCGGTGGACCGCGTGGACGGCGTGCCGCCCGCCATCGCCATCGACCAGACCAACCCGGTGCGCACGTCGCGCTCCACGGTCGGCACGATGACGGAGCTCAACGACCACCTGAAGCTGCTGTTCGGCCGCGCCGCGTCGCTGTTCGACAAGGTCACCGCGCTGCCGGTGCGCCACGACACGCCGGAGACCATCTACGCCGACCTGCTCGAGCGGGCCGCGGCCGCGGGCGACCCGCGCGTGGCCATCACGTTCCCGGTGGAGCTGCCCGCCAACACCACGTCCGAGCAGCTCACGCAATGGCTGGCCGCCAGCGGCTTCACGCGCGTGCATGGCGAGCGGCTGGTGAAGGACGAGCAGGGCGAGCGCAAGGTGCTGGACGTGGTGGCGGACCGCTTCCGCGTGGCCGGCGCCGAGAAGGTGCGCGTGGTGGAAGCCATCGAGCTCGCGCTGAAGCGCGGCCAGGGCCGCATCAACGTCGACCTGCTGCCCGAGAACGCGGAGAGCGAGGACCCGGGCATCCGCTGGCGCTGGTCCACCGGCCTTCACTGCCCGGAGAGCGACCTGCGCTATGCCGACCCGCAGCCGGCGCTGTTCTCGTTCAACTCCGCGTTCGGCGCGTGCGAGACCTGCCGCGGCTTCGGCCGCGTCATCGGCGTCGACTGGGGCCTCGTCATCCCCGACCACCGCAAGACGCTGCGCAACGGCGCCATCAAGCCGCTGCAGACGCCTGCTTGGAAGGAGATCCAGGACGACCTGATGAAGTACGCCGGCGACGCGGGCATCCCGCGCGACACGGCGTGGTCGCAACTCAGCGAGGCCCAGCACCACTGGGTGATCGAGGGCTCGCCGCAATGGAAGGGCGACTGGAACAAGGCGTGGTACGGCGTGCGCCGGTACTTCGAGTACCTGGAGAGCAAGGCCTACAAGATGCACATCCGCGTGCTCTTGTCCAAGTACCGCAGCTACACGCCGTGTCCCGCGTGCGGCGGCGCGCGCCTGAAGACCGAATCGCTGCTGTGGCGCGTGGGCTCGAAGCCCGGCGCCGACGCGGTGCTGCCGCCGTCGCAACGCCACCTGCCGGTGGGTGTGGATTGGTCGCGCGAGCAGCTGGAAGCATTGCCCGGCCTGGGCCTGCACGACCTGATGCTGCTGCCCATCGGCCGCTTGCGACGCTTCTTCGACACGCTGGAGATGCCGTCCTCGGTGCCCGACGAGGCGCTCGACCTGCTGCTGGACGAGATCCGCACGCGCCTGAAGTACCTGTGCGACGTCGGCCTGGACTACCTCACGCTGGACCGCCAGAGCCGCACGTTGTCAGGCGGCGAGGTGCAGCGCATCAACCTCACCACCGCGCTCGGCACGTCGCTGGTGAACACGCTGTTCGTGCTGGACGAGCCGTCCATCGGCCTGCACCCGCGCGACATGAACCGCATCGTCGAGGCCATGCACCGCCTGCGGGATGCGGGCAACACGCTGGTGGTGGTGGAGCACGACCCGGCCGTGATGCTGGCCGCCGACCGCCTGATCGACATGGGACCGGGCCCGGGCGAGAAGGGCGGGCAGATCGTGTTCGACGGCGACCCCGCGCAGGCGCGTTCCGCGGACACGCTCACGGGCGCGTACCTGGGCGCGCGCAAGCAGATCGGCATGGGCATCCGCCGCTTCGTCAATGAATCCACGCCGCGGCTGATCGTCGAGGGCGCCACCGAGCACAACCTGCGCGACATCACGGTCGAATTTCCGCTGCAGCGCCTGGTGGTGGTCACGGGCGTGTCGGGCTCGGGCAAGTCCACGCTGATGCAGGACGTGCTGTACCCCGCGCTGGCGCGCCACTTCGGCAAGCCCACCGAGACACCCGGCGCGCACCGCGCGCTGCACGGGGCCGACTGGCTGGCCGACGCGGTGTTCGTCGACCAGAGCCCCATTGGCAAGACCGCGCGCTCCAACCCCGCCAGCTACGTCGGCGCGTTCGACGAGATCCGCAAGCTGTTCGCCGGCACGCCCGTGGCGCTGGAGCGCAACTACAGCGCGGGCATGTTCAGCTTCAACGCGGGCGACGGGCGCTGCCCCACCTGCGGCGGCTCGGGCTTCGAGCACGTGGAGATGCAGTTCCTCTCCGACGTCTACCTGCGCTGCCCCGACTGCGACGGCCGCCGCTTCCGCGCCGAGATGCTGGACGCCAAGCTGGTGCGCCGCGACCGGCAGCTCAGCATCGCCGACACGCTGGAGCTCACGGTGAGCGAGGCCGTGCAGCTGTTCTCCGAGGACCGCGAGGTGGTGCGCCGCCTGCAGCCCATCGTCGACGTGGGCCTCGACTACGTGAAGCTGGGCCAGCCCGTGCCCACGCTGTCCGGCGGCGAGGCCCAGCGGCTGAAGCTGGCCGGCTTCCTGGCCGAGGCGGCGCAGGGCCCGTCGCAGGCGGTGGCCAGGAAGGGCACGCTGTTCCTGTTCGACGAGCCCACCACGGGCCTGCACTTCGACGACATCGCCAAGCTGATGCGCTCGCTGCGCCGCCTGCTGGACGCCGGCCACTCGCTGGTGGTGATCGAGCACAACCTGGACGTCATCCGCTCGGCCGACTGGCTGGTGGACCTGGGCCCGGAAGGCGGCGAGGGCGGCGGCGAGCTGGTGGGCACCGGCACGCCGGAGGAGCTGAAGGCCAACCCGCGCTCGCACACGGGCGTGGCGCTGCGCGAGTACGAGGCCGCGATGGGCCTGGGCGGCGTGCACGCGGCCGAGGAGCGCGACACGTCGTACGCGGTGCCGGCCACGGTGATCGGGGATGCGGCCGACGCGCTGGAGCCGGGCGGCGCGCCGCTGCAGACCCTGCTGATGAAGCGCCGCGCCGAACGCGCCGCGCGCTCGCCGGCCGACGAGCAGATCCGCATCGTCAACGCCCGCGAGCACAACCTGAAGTCGCTGGACGTCGACATCCCGCGCGGCCAGTTCACGGTCGTCACCGGCGTGTCCGGCTCCGGCAAGTCCACGCTCGCGTTCGACATCCTGTTCAACGAGGGCCAGCGCCGGTACCTGGAATCGCTCAACGCCTACGCGCGCAGCATCGTGCAGCCCGCGGGCCGGCCCGAGGTGGACGCGGTGTACGGCATCCCGCCCACCGTGGCCATCGAGCAGCGCCTGTCGCGCGGGGGCCGCAAGAGCACGGTGGCCACCACCACCGAGGTGTGGCACTTCCTGCGGCTGCTCTGGGTCAAGCTGGGCATCCAGCACTGCGTGAACGACGGCACGCCGGTGAAGCCGCAGAGCGTGGAGAGCATCGCCGCGCAGCTGGTGCGCGACCACAAGGGCCAGCACGTCGGCCTGCTGGCGCCGCTGGTGGTCAACCGCAAGGGCGTCTACACCGATCTCGCCAAGTGGGCCAAGGCCCGCGGCCACACCCACTTGCGCGTGGACGGCGAGTTCGTCAAGGTGGACCCGTGGCCGCGCCTGGACCGCTTCAAGGAGCACACGCTGGAGCTGCCCGTGGGCGACCTGGTGGTCGGCCCCGAGAACGAGGCCGAGCTGCGCACGCTGCTGGCGCGCGCGCTGGACACGGGCAAGGGCGTGATGCACCTGCTGGCCCCGCTGGACGGCCTGGTGGCCGCGATGGATGGCGGCCACCCCACGCGCGGCATCGGCACGGTGAAGGTGTTCTCCACCAAGCGCGCCTGCCCCACCTGCGGCACCAGCTACCCCGAGCCCGACCCGCGCATGTTCTCGTACAACAGCAAGCACGGCTGGTGCCCGGGCTGCGTCGGCACGGGCATCGCGCTCACCCGCGAGCAGCGCAAGGCGTTCGACGATTCCGTGCAGGACGACGACAACCGCGGCCGCGAGCAGGCCTTCATGTCGCAGGAGCCGGACGAGTCGGAACTGGAAGGCGACCACGCCTGCCCCGACTGCCACGGCGCCCGCCTGGCGCCCGCGCCGCGCGCCATCCGCTTCGAGGACAAGGCCATCACCGAGGTGGCGCAGTGGGCCGTGGCCGACGTGCGCCGCTGGATCGAATCGCTGAACCTGCTGGGCCGCGATGCCGAGGTGGCGCGCGACGTCATCAGCGAGATCCGCAGCCGCCTCACGTTCCTCGAGGACGTGGGCCTGAACTACCTCACGCTCGATCGCGCCGCGCCCACGCTGTCGGGTGGCGAGGCGCAGCGCATCCGCCTGGCCGCGCAGCTGGGCAGCAACCTGCAGGGCGTCTGCTATGTGCTGGACGAGCCCACCATCGGCTTGCACCCACGCGACAACCAGATCCTGCTCGACGCCCTGGCGCGCCTGGGCTCGCAGGGCAACACGCTGGTGGTGGTGGAGCACGACGAGGACACGATCCGCCGCGCCGACCACCTGATCGACATCGGCCCCGGCGCCGGCCGCCGAGGGGGCCGGCTGGTGGCGCAGGGCAAGGCGGCCGACCTGGCGGCCGCGCCGGATTCCATCACCGGCCGCTGCCTCGCGCACCCGCAGGCGCACCCGATGCAGCCGCGCCGCGACGTGGCCTTCGTGGCCGACGACCTGGGCGCGCCCACGCACCTCACCGTGCAGAACGCGACGCTGCACAACCTGAAGGCCATCGACGCGCGGGTGCCGCTGCAGCGCCTGGTCGCGGTCACCGGCGTCAGCGGCTCGGGCAAGTCCACGCTGGCGCGCGACGTGCTGCTGGCCAGCGTGGCGGCGCGCGTGTCGTCACGCGGCACCGCGCCCGTCACCGGCTGCGCGGGCCTGGAAGGCTGGCAGGCGATCGACCGCGTGCTGGAGGTGGACCAGACCCCCATCGGCAAGACGCCGCGCTCGTGCCCCGCCACGTACATCGGCTTCTGGGACGCGATCCGCAAGCTCTACGCCGAGACGCTGGAGGCCAAGGCGCGCGGCTACACGGCGGGCCGCTTCAGCTTCAACACCGGCGGCACCAACGGCGGCCGCTGCCCGGCCTGCGAAGGCCAGGGCGTGCGCACCATCGAGATGAGCTTCCTGCCGGACGTGAAGGTGCCCTGCGACCAGTGCCACGGCGCTCGCTTCAACCCGGCCACGCTGGCCGTCACGTGGCGCGGCAAGAGCATCGGCGACGTGCTGCAGATGGAGGTGGACGAGGCGGTGGAGTTCTTCGCCAGCATGCCGGCCATCGCACATCCGCTGAGGCTGCTGCAGGACGTCGGCCTGGGCTACCTCACGCTGGGCCAGCCCAGCCCCACGCTGTCCGGCGGCGAGGCGCAGCGCATCAAGCTCGTCACCGAGCTGAGCAAGGTGCGCGACGACGTCACCCGCCGCGGGCAGAAGGCGCCACACACGCTGTACGTGCTGGACGAGCCCACGGTGGGCCTGCACATGGCCGACGTCAGCAAGCTGATCCGCGTGCTGCACCGCCTGGTGGACGGCGGGCACTCGGTGGTGGTGATCGAGCACGACCTGGACGTCATCGCCGAGGCCGACTGGGTGCTGGACCTGGGACCGGAGGGGGGCGCCGCCGGCGGCACGATCGTGGCGGCCGGCACGCCGGAGGCGCTGGTGAAGCGGCGCACCCACACGGGCGTGGCGCTGGGGCCGGTGCTGGCGCGGGGCTGAACGCCGCCAGATTCGTCCGACAGCCGGTCGCGCCCACGGCCGAGCGACACGGCGGGCCCTTGGCGGTGCAATGAGGCCAGTCCCTGACTCACCTCACCAACCAAGGATCACGCCATGCTCAAGTGGGCCCTCATCTTCGCCGTCATCGCCGTCATCGCCGGCGCCCTCGGCTTCACCGGCATCGCGGCCGGCGCCGCCGGCATCGCCAAGCTGCTGTTCTTCGTGTTCGCGGCCCTGGTGGTGGTGTTCCTGGTGCTGGGCGTCACCGTGTTCCGCAAGTTCGAGGGCCGCTGACGGCGGATGGCGTCCGCGGCCTCGGCAGCCGCGCGGGCGGAGCGCCAGGTGATGTACCGTCGCTGCCGACCATGACGCCCACCTCGCTCGCCGCCATCCGCCTGGAACGCACCCGCGACGTCATCCGCGAGATGGCCCGCTCGCTCAGCCGCGCCCTGCCCATCGTCGTGGGCGTGATGGGCCCGCTGGTGATCGCGGCGTTCGCGCTGCTGGCGTGGGCCGCCTTGCCGGTGATGCGCGCGCCCGCGTTGCCGCCCGCCAGCGGCCTGGCCGTCTGGCTGCTGCAGACGATCGTCGTGGCGTGGCCGCTGTGGGCCCTGCGCGGCCGACTGCTGCCGCCTGCGTGGTGCGTGCAGCTGCGCTGCCTGCCCATCTGCGCGGGCGCGATGTGGCGCTCCGATGCCGAGGTGGCAGCCGTGGTGCTGGCGCCCATCGCGCTGGCCTACGTCGTCTCCGCGGTGTTCTTCACGGTCACGCACGCGGCCTGGTGGCTGGCGACCTGGCCGGTCGCCGCGATGTCGACCCTTGCCTCCTGGCTGGCGTCCTGCGCGCTGGGCGCCGCGGCGCTAGCGTGGCAGCGGCGGACGGTCGAACGCGGGCATCCCGGGCGGGTGCGGCCGGCGCCCGTGGCGGCGGTGCCGGGCGCGATCGGCCCGGGTTTCGCCCCCACGTCCCTGTTCCGCGCGCTGCTCTGGCAACCGTCGTGGCGCGGGGCCATGACCCCGGGCGGCCCCGCCCTGCTGGCCGGCCTGGCCGTGGCGATCCTGCTGGCCGTCGCCTGGATGCGGCAGCTCGCCCCGGTGGTGCCTGGCGCAGCGTGGGCCTTCGCGTTCTCGGCGCTGCTGCTCACCCTCACCGAGCGCTCGCAGCGCGCCCTGGAGGCGAACCTGGACGCGCTGGCGCCCGCGCTGCTGTCCTGGCCGGTAGCCCCTGCCTGGCGCTGGCAATCCCGCCTGCTGCCCGTGCTGCCCATGCTCGCGGGGCTGGCCGTCGCGGTCGTCCTGGGGATCGCCCGTACGGGCTGGCGGGGTGGCGCGCTCGGGGGCTTCGCGGTCGTCACGCTGGCCGTGCACGGCTGGCTGGTGCACGTGCCCGCCTCCCGCCGCGAGGCCCACGTGTGCCTGTGGGCGCTGGGCGCGGGCCTGGCCACGGCGTTCGGCAGCGAAGTGGCCTGACCGAGCGCCGTCCAAGGCCCGCACGCCGCCGCTGGGCTCGTCCGGCCGCGCGCAGCGGCCCGCGCGCATGGACCTGCCACACATTTCGGTTGGACGCTCCCCGGGCCGTTGGCTATCATCGTTCCATCAAGGGCGCCACGCGGTCCGCAGCCGCGACTGAAGCTGCCCGTCCATTGCGGGCTTCGCTGCCCGCGCTCTGCCAGGGGGATCGACGGATGTGCACGCCGTGGATGCAGGACACGGCCGCGCGCGCGCGCCGCGCGATGCGCAAGAACAACGGGGCTTCGGCCCGATGAAGCAGGTCGTCATCACCGGTGTCGGGGCCGTGTCGCCCATCGGCGGCTCGCTGGACGACGCGCTCGCCGCCTTCCTGGCCGCGCGCTCCGTCGTCCGCCTGGCGCCGCCGCCGGAAGAATTCGCCGCCTGGTCGCGGCCGCGCGCGCAGGCCACCATCACCGAGGACGTGGCCGAGGGCGTGCCCACCGCGCTCGTCAAGACGGCCGACCGCACCACGCTGCTCGCGCTGCGCGCCAGCGATCGCGCGCTGGCCGATGCGGGCCTGGCGCCCGGCGGGTTCGAGTCCGAGCGCTTCGGCACCTACGTCGGCTGCGGCTCGGGCCCGCTGGATTCGCACTACATCGGCAACGAGACGCTGCTGCGCAAGGACAGCATCAGCGCGATGACCGTGCTGCGCGTGCTGCCCAACGCGCCGGCCGCGCAGGTGTCGATGCGGCACCAGCTGCGCGGCGAGTGCATCACCACGTGCGTGGGCGGCGCGTCGGCGTCGGTGGCGCTGGGCACCGCGCTGCGCGCCATCCGCCGCGGCGAGCTGGACGGCGCCGTGGCGGGCGGCGTGGAGTCCCCGCTCGGCGTGCTGTCGCAGCTGGGCTGGGAACGCCTGGGCCTGCTGGCCAGGGTGGATCCGCAGGATCCCGCCGCCGCCTGTCGTCCCTTCTCGCGCGACCGCACCGGCGTCGTGCTGGGCGAGGGCGCGGTGCTCTTCGTGCTCGAGTCCGCCGACCACGCCCGTGCGCGCGGCGCCCGCGTGCTGGCCACCCTGGGCGGCTACGGCTTCTGCAACGACGCGGGCGCGTCGCTGGTGCGCCAGGAGGCGCTCGGCCAGGCCACCGCCATGCGCGCCGCGCTGCGCGACGCGGGCCTGCAAGCCGACGACATCCACTATGTGGCGGCGGATGCGCCCGGCACCCGGCTGGGCGACGCGATCGAGGCGCAGGCGCTGCACGCCACGTTCGGCGCGCGCGCCGCGCAGGGCCTGCCCGTGAGCTCCACCAAGGGCCTGCACGGCCACCTGCTAGGCGCGGCCCCTGGGATGGGCCTGCTGGGCGCGCTGGTGGCCCTGCGCGACGGCGTGCTGCCGCCCACGGTCAACCACGAGGCGAACGATCCCGGCGTCTCGCTGGACGTGGTGCCCAACGCCGCGCGCCGCGGGGTCCGCGTGGACGCGGCGCTGGTCAACGGCTTCGCGCTGGGCGGCGCCAGCAGCAGCCTCGTCGTCACGCGCTGACGCGGCCGCGTGGCCGGCGCGGCCGGCGCGGGGACGGCGCTTCCGCGCGGTTACGATCCCGCCCGCATGCTGCGCATCCACGACCTCGTCTTCGGCTACGGCCAGCGCCACCTGTTCAACGGCTTCTCCGCCAAGGCCGGGCCCGGCATCACCTGGGTGCAGGGCGCCAACGGCAGCGGCAAGTCCACGCTGCTGCGCCTGCTGGCCGGCGCGCTGGCCCCGCAGCACGGCGGCTTCGAGCTGGACGGCGTGCGCGTGGCCGCGGCCACCGGCTGGCAGGCCCGCGTGGCCGAGGCGCCGATGGCCTGGCGCCGGCAGACCTTCTGGTGCGCCAGCGAGCCCCCGCCGACGCCGTGGCTGACGGTCGCGGAGTGCCTGGGCTTCGTGGCGGGGCTGTATCCGGCCGGTGGTGCCGGCCACGACGCCGCCCTTCGCACGCAGGTGGCCGCGCTGGGCCTGGAGAAGGCGCTGGACACCCCGCTGCGCGACGCCTCCCAGGGGCAGCAGCGCAAGACGCTGCTGGCGTTGGCGCTGGCCCTGCCGGTGAAGCTGCTGCTGCTGGACGAGCCGCTCAATGCGCTGGACGCCGACTCGGCCGCCTACCTGGCCGCGACGCTGGCGTCACGCGCGGCGCAGGGCCGGCAGGTGATCCTGCTGACCAGCCACGTGGCGCCGCAGGTGCCGGTGCGGGATACCTGGCAATTGTGAGGGTCAGGCTTCGCCCGTCGCCCCGCAAGGGGGCAACAGGCCAAGCCAGACCCTAGCGCCCGATGAGGTCGGCCCCCCGCGGCGTGCGCCACGTCTTGATCCGCTCCTTCGGCGCCAGCGCCTTCACCACGCGCCACCCGAGCAGCAGCGCGATGATCACCGCGTACACGGCCACCTCGGCGAAGTTGTGCTTGGCCGCGCGCATCCAGAAGAAGTGCAGCAGCCCCAGCAGCACGATCACGTAGACCGACTTGTGCAGCGCCTGCCAGCGCCGGGCGCCCAGGGCCTTGATGGCGCGGTTGAACGACGTGGCGGCCAGCGGCAGCATCAGCAGGAAGGCGGCGGTGCCCACCAGGATGAACGGCCGCTTGCCCACGTCCTTGAGGATGTCCGCCCACGCGAAGCCCTTGTCGAAGCCCGCGTAGGCCAGGAAGTGCAGCGTCACGTAGAAGGCGCTGTACACGCCCAGCATGCGGCGGAAGCGGGCCAGCGCGTGCCAGCCCGTGATCTGCCGCAGCGGCGTGATGGCCAGCGTGGCGCACAGGCCGCGCAGCGTCCAGTCGCCCAGGCGGCGCACCAGCGCCTCCTGCGGGTTGGCGCCCAGGTGGTCGGTGAACGCGGCGTACAGCAGCCACAGGAAGGGCAGCCCGCACAACACGAACAGCACGGGCTTGGCCAGCGGATGCAGCAGCAGGCGCTGCACCGGCGACGGCGCGGGCGGGGCCTTGCGCGGCACGGCGGACATCGGCGTCATCAGTAGAACTTCCGCAAATCCATGCCGGCGTAAAGCTGGCCCACCTGGGGCTCGTAGCCGTTGAACATCAACGTGGGACGGCGGCGCGCGAACAGGCCGCCCTCCTCGCCGATGCGGCGCTCCGTGGCCTGGCTCCAGCGCGGGTGGTCCACGCTCGGGTTGACGTTGCTGTAGAAGCCGTATTCGCGTGGCGCGGAGCGGCCCCAGCTGGTGCCGGGCTGCTGCTCCACGAAGCGGATCTTGACGATGCTCTTCGCGCTCTTAAAGCCGTACTTCCAGGGCACCACCATGCGCACGGGCGCGCCGTTCTGGTTGGGCAGCACCTCGCCGTACAGGCCGAACGTGAGCAGGGCCAGCGGGTGCAGGGCCTCGTCCATGCGCAGGCCTTCGGAGTACGGCCAATCGAGCACGCTGTCGCGCACGCCGGGCATCTGCTTCGGGTCGGCCAGCGTCACGAACTGCACGAACTTGGCATTGGCGGTGGGCTCGACCTGCCTGATCAGCGCCGACAGCGGGAAGCCGATCCACGGGATCACCATCGACCACCCCTCGACGCAGCGCAGGCGGTAGATGCGTTCCTCCATCGGCGCGAGCTTCATCAGGTCCTCGATGGCGAAGCTGCGCGGCTTCTTCACCTCGCCCTCCACCGCCACCGTCCACGGCCGCGGCTTGAGCGTGTGCGCCAGCTGCGCGGGCTCGGCCTTGTCGGTGCCGAACTCGTAGTAGTTGTTGTACGACGTGACGTCCTCGTACTTGGTGAGCTTTTCGTTCACCACCGCGCCGGCCGCGGTGCTGCGCGTGGCCGGCAGCCTGGCCAGCTTGCCCGGGGCCACGACGGGCGCCACCGGCGATTGCGCGCCCGCCCGGCCCAGCGTGCCCGCCGCGGCGGCGGCGGCGGCCTGCTGCAGGAAGCGGCGGCGCTGCTGCCAAGCTGCGCGCGGCGTGATCTCGGAGGGCAATGGTTGCGAGGGATCGCGGCGGTGGATCAACGTCATGGGGGTGCCTTGTTCGGGACGGGAGCGGGGCGCGGCGGGCCGGTCGGGACCCGCCAGGGCGGGCGGGAGGGGCGCCCCTGTCCGTCTGTCGTCCGGCAATGGGGATTCCTTACGCCGGGCGTCCTCCGCCACTCTACCTACGTCGCGCGATACTCGCCGGATGCCTTTGCCCCCGTTATCCCTGCTCGAGACGCGCGTCCTCGGCGTCCTGGTCGAGAAGCAGCACACCGTGCCCGACAGCTACCCGCTGAGCCTCAACGCGCTCACGATGGGCTGCAACCAGAAGACCGCGCGCGATCCGGTGCTGAACGCCTCGGAGGCCGAGGTGCTGGCCGCCATCGACACGCTCAAGTCGCTGCACCTGGTGCTGGAAGGCTCCGGCAGCCGCGTCGTGCGCTTCGAGCACAACCTGGGCCGCGGCGTGGGCGTGCCGGGGCAGAGCGTGGCGCTGCTGGCGGCGCTGATGCTGCGCGGCCCGCAGACGCCCGCGGAACTGCGGCTCAACACCGAGCGGCTGCACAAGTTCGCCGACATCTCGTCGGTGGAGGGCTTCCTGGACGAGCTGGCGGCGCATGACCCGCCGTTCGCCGTGAAGCTGCCCCGCGCGCCCGGCGCGCGCGAGGCACGTTGGGCGCAGCTGCTGGGCGGGCCGGTGGACATGGCGGCGTATGCCCAGGCGGGGTCGGTGGGCGGAGGGGGCGGCGCGGAGGGCGACGCCGTGATCCCGCTGTCTGAGCTGGCCGCGCTGCGGGCCGAGCAGCGGCGGATGGCGGAGGAGATCGCGCAGCTGCGGGCGCAGGTGGCGAAGTTGGCGGGGGAGCTGGGGGTCGACGTCTGAATGTGTCTGAAGTGACGGAGCCAGGCATTGCCCCCAGCCCCTGCGGGGCAAAGGGCCATGCCAGGCACCGGGTGAGTTAGATGGCCTCGTCGCCGAACAACCTGAGCGACTGCTTGCTGACCCTCTCCCGGAAGCTCTTGCGCGAGAACAGCTTGGTCTGCGCCTCGGCCGGCAGGTCGGTGATGTTGATGATGTTGCGCATGATGAGCGTGTCGATCACGTCCTCGATCACGCGCACGAAGTCGGCGTCCAGGGCGGCGAAGCGCTCGGCGGGGGCAGCGGGCGCGGCGGCGGCGCCCGTCGCGTCGCCACTACCCGGCACGGGCGGCGCCGGCGGCGTGCCCAGGAATCCCGCCAGCTCGGGATGGCCGTCAGGCAGGAATTCCAGCCCGGCGCCCTCGGCGTCGGTGCGGTGCAGGCTGTCGATGCGCCCGTCGGCGTCGCGGCGGAGGTATGGCATCGGCTGATGATAGGCGCCCCGCACGCGCATCACGCGCGCGCCGGGCGGCCTTCCGTCACAGGGTGCCGTACGAATGCAGGCCGGACAGGAACATGTTCACGCCCAGGAAGGCGAACGTGGTGACGACCAGGCCCGTCAGCGCCCACCAGGCGGCCACCGTGCCGCGCAGGCCCTTCACCAGGCGCATGTGCAGCCAGGCCGCGTAGTTCAGCCAGACGATCAGCGCCCAGGTTTCCTTCGGATCCCAGCTCCAGTAGCCGCCCCAGGCCTCGGCGGCCCAGAAGGCGCCCAGCACGGTGGCGATCGTGAAGAACGCGAAGCCCACCGCGATGGCCTTGTACATCAGGTCGTCGGCGATCGCGAGCGACGGGGTGCGGTCGTTCAACCGGCCGCGCGCCAGGATGGCCAGCGCGAAGAACGCCAGCGTGCCGCCCAGCATCTCGCCCGAGCGGGTGACGGCCGCGGCGTTGTCGGTGAGGTGGCCGAAGGCCGAGAAGCCCATCAGCGGCACGCCCACCAGCAGGGCGGGCACGCCCACCAGCCCGATCCACAGCGCGCGCGTGGACGACGACTTGAGCAGGTACGCGAGCGCCACCATTGCCGACAACGCGAACGTGCCGTAGCCGATGAAGTTGGCGGGCACGTGCAGCTTCATCCACCAGCTCTGCAGCGCCGGCACCAGCGGCTGGATCTCCTGCGCCTGGCGGGCCAGCGTGTACCAGAGCAGGAAGCCCACCGCGGCGCTCACCACCAGCATCACGAACGGCCCCAGCGTGCGCACGCGGTAATGCTGCTCGTAGTACAGGTAGAACAGCGTGGTGAGCCACGCGAACAGCACGAACACCTCATACAGGTTGCTGACGGGGATGTGGCCGATGTCCGGGCCGATCTGGTGGCTCTCGTACCAGCGCACCATCGTGCCGGCCAGCGCCGCGAAGACGGCCGCCCAGGCCAGCTTGCTGCCGATGCGCAGCGCGGCGTTGTCGGCGCCGCCCGGCGCGCCCGCCGTGCCGCCCGCCATGGCCCCCCCCGCGGCCGCGCCAGCGCCAGCGACGTGCGCCCCGCGCGGCGCCAGGAACCCGATCCAGTAGAAGACGGTGCTGAGGAAGAACAGCACGCTCATCCACATGATGGCGCTCTGGCTGGCCAGGAAGTACTTGAGCCAGAACACCTTCTCGCCGGCGGCCAGGTCGGCGCCGAAGTTGTCCTGGTGCTGGCCGTACAGGCCGATGGCGGCCAGCGCCGCCAGCGCCACGCCGCCCGCCAGCCAGCGCAGCGTGGGCCAGAACCACAGCAGGGCGATCAGCGCGGGCACCGCGCCGGCCAGGATGCCGGTCTCGTAGATGTCCATGGACGCGCCGTAGCGCCAGAACGCGAACGCGCCCGCGGCCACCACGACGGCGGCGGCGGCCCAGTCGCCGGCCGTGCGGCGGCGCGGGCCTGCGCCCCGGCCGCGGCGGCCATAGCTTTGCGAGGGGCGGGGCGAGGTGATGGACGGTGCGGTGGTCATGGCGTGTACGGCGGGGCCAGGGTCAGCAGCTGGTGCTTCAGGTGGTCGAACTCGGCGTCGGTATCGAGCGTGCGGCGCGCCGTGGACATGGCCACGGTGACGTCCGTTCCTGGCGCGGCCCCGGGCTCGGCGCCGGCCCCGCCCTGCGGCGCGGCCAGCCAGCACCACACCCGGCGCTCGCGCACATGCAGCATCGTGAAGACGCCCAGGATCAGCAGGATCGCCCCAAGATACACCAGCTTCTTGCCGGGCGCACGGGCCACCTGGAACACGCTCGCCTGCACCTGGTCGAAACTGTCGAGCTGCAGCATGAACGGCGCGGGGTAGAAGAAGGCGTCGGAGAGCGAGCGCACGGCCTGCGTCATGAAGGCCTCCGTCTCCAGGCCCGGCGCCATCGGCCCCAGGCCGGCCTTGGCGCGGGCCAGGTTGTTCAGCTCGAACACGCTGCCGTCCAGGATGCGCACCAGCACCGTGGCGATCTTGGGGCGCTCGGCCTGCGGCACGGTCTGCTCGATGAAGCGGCTGACCGCCTCCAGGCCGCCCGGCGTGGGCGCGCCCGGCTCCGCGGCGCCGAACGCGCCCTTGGGCGCCGCCCCGGCGAACAGGCTGAGGATGCGCTGCGACGTGACGCGCAGCTGCTCGGCCATCTCCGGTCGGTCGGCGGGCGTGTTGCGCTGCGCGTAGGCCTGCGCGGCGGCGTCGCGCAGCGCGGGGTCGGCCAGGGCGTCGCGCAGGCGCAGCCAGCCATCCAGCTTGTCGTTCTCGTCGGCAGGCAGGCGCAGGTAGCGGAAGCCCTCGGCCTGCGTCTCGCGCATGCCGGCCAGGAACACGCGCTGGCCGTCCAGCTCCACCGGCACCATGTAGTCGTGGTACTCGCGCGCCTGGCCGCTGGCGTCGCGCAGGCGGTAGACGATGGCCGGGCCCACGTTGTGCAGGTGCCTGGTGCCCGAGCCCTTGGCGCCCGAGCCCAGGTGGTCGACCAGCGCACCCTGCCAGCCGGCGGCGGCGGCGCCCGAGGCCGTGGCCGCGGCGGTGGCGGCGGTGTCCAGGTTCTCGACGTTGATGACCTTCAGCTCCGCCATCTCGAGCGTGAGCTTCTCGCCGCCGCCGTCCTTCACCAGCGGCGTGTTCTCGCCCACGCGGGTGGCCACGTCGAACGGCGCCACGCCCGCCCGCATCGGCACGGCCTTCAGCCGCACGGCGCTGCCGCCGTCCTCGAAGCTGCTCTGGTAGATGGCCACGCCGTCGTGGAACACCGGCTGGTTGACCTTGACCGTGGCCGCCGTGGTGGCGCCGTTGGCATGGTCGTGGATCAGGATGTCGCTCGCGAACAGCTTGGGCATCCCGGTCTCGTAGTACTCCACCTTGAAGCGCTTCAGCTCCACGTCGAACGACAGCGGCTGCAGCACGACGCCGTCGGGCAGCTGCAGCACCGCGGTGTCGTTGCGCCGGCCCTCGGGCACGAACAGGTTGCCGCGGAAGGTGGGATTGCCGGCGCCCAGCCTGTGCTCGGGCGCCACCTCGCGCACCGCGCCGACGCCCGCATAGGGGGTCTTGCCCGTGAGCCACATCTGCGCGCGCACCACGAAATCGCCATCCAGCAGCGCGCCGATGCACACCAGCACCACGGCGCCGTGCGCGAAGATGTAGCCGATGCGGTTGATGCGGCCCTTGCGCGCCGCCACCATCGTGCCGTTCGGGCGCGTGTCGACCACCACCTTCCAGCCGGCATCCGCCAGCAGCGTGGTCACCGCGGCCTGCGTGCCGGCCAGGTCGCGCGCCACCCGGCCCTCGCCGTGGTGGTGGAACGCGGGCAGCGCGCCTTCGCGCACGTGCTGCTTCATCGTGCGGAAGTCGGCGATGAACTTGGGCGCGTTGCGCGCGATGCACAGGCTGGTCGACAGCACCAGGAACGCCAGGATCAACAGGAACCAGCTGGCGCTGTACACCGTGAACAGGCCCGCCGCGCGGAACACGTCGGCCCAGAACGGCCCGAACTCGTCCACGTAGTTGTTGAACGGCTCGCCCTGCTTGACCACCGTGCCCACGACGGACGCGATGCAGATCACCGCCAGCAGCGAGATCGCGAAGCGCATGGAGCTGAGCAGCTCCTGCGCGTCGTGCCACCAGGGCACCGCGGCACGGCGGGGCGGGATCGGGTCGGTCATGGGCGCGGAAGACTTCTCAGAATGACGAAGGGCCGGTCGGCGACCGGCCCTTCCGACAGGGGGTGCTGGCGCGGGATCAGTGCAGGCCGGTGGCGTAGTCGGCGACCGCCTTGATCTCGGCGTCGCTCATCTTGGCCGCGATGGCCGCCATCTGCGGGCTGTTGGCGCGCTTGCCGGCGCGGAACGCCACCAGCTGGGCCTCGACGTAGTCCGAATGCTGGCCGGACAGGCGCGGGTACTGCGCGGGCACGCCCATGCCGGTGGGGCCGTGGCAGCCGGCGCAGGCGGGCACCATGCGATCGGCCAGGCCGCCGCGCCAGATCTTCTGGCCCAGTTCGACCGTGTCCTTGTGCTTGGCCGCGCCCGGCTTCGGCACCTTGCTCTCGTAGAAGGCGGCGACGTTGCGCATGTCGTCTTCCGACAGCGGCGCGGCCATGCCCTTCATGATCGGGTTGTCGCGCTTGCCGGCCTTGAACTCGGCCAGCTGCTTGACCAGGTACTCGGCGTGCTGGCCCTGCAGGATCGGGTAGGTGGGCACGCCGCGCGAGCCATCGTTCGTGTGGCAGGCGCCGCACGTCTGCGCCGACAGGGCGCCACCCTTGGCCAGGTCCGGCTTGGCCGGTCCACCCTTGGCGGCCCCTTCTTCGGCGGCCATGGCGAACGCGGGGGAGAGCAGCGCGGCGGCAAGCGAGGCCGTGAGGACGGCGGCGAGCAATGACTTCATCGGGACGAACCTTGCATCAAGTCTGGGAAGGATCAAACCCGACGATTTTACAATGCCCTATGACCGGTTCCACGCACCCCCGTAAAAGCACGAAGAAGCCGGCGACCAAGCGCCCCCTGGTTCCCGCCCCGGTGCCCGCGCCGCCGCCGGTCTCCGACGAGGCCAAGGCGGCCCTGGCGTGGCTGCACGCCATGCGCTTCCTCACCACCGCCAGCAAGCTGGAGCAGCTGCCGCAGGGCGACCTGCCCGAGGTGGCCTTCGTGGGCCGCAGCAACGCCGGCAAGAGCTCCGCCATCAACACGCTGGCGCAGCAGCGGCAGCTGGCCTTCGCGTCCAAGACGCCGGGCCGCACGCAGCACATCAACCTGTTCGCCGCCGGCCCGCGCGAGGCGCCGGAGGTGTACTTCGCGGACCTGCCCGGCTACGGCTACGCCGCCGTGGCCCGCGGCAAGAAGCTGGTGTGGCAGAAGGTGATGGCCGACTACCTGGCCGTGCGCCGCGCGCTGGCCGGTGTCGTGATGATGGTCGACAGCCGCCACGGCTTCACCGCGCTCGACCTGCAGCTGCTGGAGTTCGTGGCGCAGCGCGTGAAGACGGGCGAGGTGAAGCTGCTGGTGCTGCTCACCAAGTCCGACAAGTTGAATCGCAGCGAGGGCGCGCAGGCCCTGGCCGCCGCGCAGGAGGCGCTGGCGGAGCTGGCCACGGAGGACGCCGACGTGGGCGTGACGCTGTTCTCGTCGCTGAACCGCACGGGCCTGGCGGACGTGGCGGAGGCGCTGCGTGGATGGATTCCCGCGGCGGCGCCGGTGGATGAGGAAGGCGAGGGTGTCAGGCCTCAGGCCTGACACCCGGTGCCTGACACCCGGGGCACCCGCCACCCTCAATCGCGCGCCTTCAGCAGGAAGATCACGCCGATGATCACGGGCGCCAGCGGAGCCACGTACAGCAGCTGCACGCCGTCCGCCGCCACGCGGATGGGCGTGGCGGCCTCGTCGGCGATGCGGCCGGCCACGTTCTCGTCGGTCGTCACCTCGATCGTGTAGGCCCGCGCCAGCTTGTCCTTGGTGAGGCCGCCCACCTGGTAGGTCCAGCCGGCGTAGCGCTGGCCGCGCAGGGCCATCGTGGCCGACCAGCGGCCGTCCGGGTCGCGCTGCAGCCCGATGGCCGCCGCAGCCTCGCGCGCGGCCGCGGGCGCGTCGGCCGCCACCTGCAGCGTCACCTCGCCGGTGAGCCGGCCCTCGCGGTCCACGTGGAAGGGCGTGAAGACGGCCAGCAGGTGCTCGTGCACGGGCGCGGGCGTGCGCAGCGCGCGCACGAGCAGCGCGGGCGCCTCCATCACGTAGTGGTGCCTGGCGCCGATGGCCACCAGGTGCGCGCCGTCCTCGGAGACGAGCACCGAGTGCAGGGTCTCGGTGTAGCTGTGCGGCCGGGCCTTCGGTGCCGCGCCGTCGCCGGCGGATGGCGTGCTGGCGCAACCCGCCATCGCGAGGCCCGCGCCCGCGGCGGTGGCGGCCAGGCCGATCACCAGACCGCGCCGCGTCGTGTCGATCGTCATGTGGGAATCCCTCCAGCCGGCGATTCTCCCAGCAGGGAGCGCCGGAATCTGGAGCGGCCTCCCAATGAAAAAGGGCCGCCGAAGCGACCCTCTGCCATCAGGCGACACCGGCGGGCTGAGCGGCGGCCAAGGGCCGTCCGACTCGAACCCGCCGAGATATTGGACGCAGGCCGCTCCGCGGCCTGTCGCCAATATCCTTACATGTCCATGCCCATGCCGCCCATGCCACCCATGCCGCCGCCGGGCATCGCGGGCGCGTCGTCCTTGGGGGACTCGGCGACCATGCACTCGGTGGTGAGCATCAGCGACGCGACGGACGCGGCGTTCTGCAGCGCGGTGCGCGTGACCTTCGTCGGGTCCAGGATGCCCATCTCGATCATGTCGCCGTACGTGCCGTTGGCGGCGTTGTAGCCGTAGTTGCCCTTGCCGTTCAGCACGGCATTGACCACCACGCTGGCTTCGTCGCCGGCGTTGTAGACGATCTCGCGCAGCGGGGCCTCGATGGCCTTCAGGATCAGCTTGATGCCGGCGTCCTGGTCGGCGTTGTCGCCCTTCAGTTCGCCCACCGACTGGCGCGCACGCAGCAGCGCCACGCCGCCACCGGCGACGATGCCTTCTTCCACGGCCGCACGGGTGGCGTGCAGCGCGTCTTCCACGCGGGCCTTCTTTTCCTTCATCTCGACTTCGGTGGCGGCACCGACCTTGATGACGGCCACGCCGCCGGCCAGCTTGGCCACGCGTTCCTGCAGCTTCTCGCGGTCGTAGTCGCTGGTGGCTTCCTCGATCTGGGCGCGGATCTGCTTGACGCGGGCCTCGATGTCGCCGGCGGCGCCGTTGCCGTCGATGATCGTCGTGTTCTCCTTGCCCACTTCCACGCGCTTGGCCTGGCCCAGGTCGGCCAGCGT